>Ga0075464_10000225_pt1 | contig 24320 bp, 33 predicted proteins | sample DEB19_08_DNA_5_FD_75068 | JGI IMG/M metagenome (GOLD analysis project Ga0075464, IMG submission 75068) | Aqueous microbial communities from the Delaware River and Bay under freshwater to marine salinity gradient to study organic matter... | ecosystem: Environmental > Aquatic > Marine > Coastal ...
CATCTACGGCTCCGCACAGGTAGGCAGCATCTCCGGCTCCGCAAAGGTAGGCAACATCTCCGACTCCGCAAAGGTAGACTACATCTACGGCTCCGCACAGGTAGGCAACATCTACGGCTCCGCAAAGGTAGGCAGCATCTCCGGCTCCGCAAAGGTAGACTACATCTACGGCTCCGCACAGGTAGGCAATCTAAAGGGTAGAGCTATCCTCTGTGTATTCGGAGAAAAAGTTGAATATAAAAAAATAGAAGAAAACGGAATGGCAATTTTATATTACAAACAAAATCCTGAAATAGTTGTAGCAAATAAAAATATGAAGTTAATAAACTTTGAGGATAAGGCAAAATGACAACCTTTAACCAGCGGATAAGGAAAATACTTAGCAAGTATATTTACTACGACCCAATAGAACACGTTGATACTGATGACGAAAAGAACGATAGATATACAAAAGAAATGATTGATACTGTTCTCTCCTCAATCCAAGCGGAAGTAAGGAAGGTGATACCGCCTAAAGAGAAAATATGCAACGGCGTAGAAAAAGTAGAAGAGCAGCTAAGGCTCGTTGGCTACAACCAAGCCATAGCAGATTGTCTAAAGAGATTGGAGGGGTGATATGGTTCAAAATAGAAAAAGAGGCGATGTGGATACAGTTGTTGTGGTTATATCCCTTATTATTTTCTTTTCGTTTATAGCAGCATTAGCTTGTTTGCAAGAAAAGGAAGACAAAGAATTTATTGATACCACACAAAATACTACACAAGAGTTTATTAAAACCACTCAAGAGCGGCATAATAAATATAGAGAGCATCTGCAAAAATTATCTTATCTTAGAGATACAGCATTTTTGCTAAATAAGATGTCTATTATAATTGCTCCAGAAAGGAAATCTATTGAGGAATATGAAGCAATGAGAGAAGAGATGTTAAGTCTTGTGAATAGTGAATCTTCTAAGGTTTTAATTATGCTTAATGATGATAAATTATCTAACCTGGAAGAAAGCGAGGAGAAATGAAATCTCAAAAAGGTAAGCGGAGAAAGAAGAGTTTGGAAGAAGTGATTTTTGGTTGTGCCTCAGAACATCACAATGGAATTGATAGCATTATAGTTTCAGAAGCAGAAGTTGAATTGAGGATATTAGATTGGTTAAGAGATAAAACCCTTAGAGAATTGAAGGAGTTATTATGACAAACAAGAGAGAGCAGATAGCAAAGAAGATTGAAGAAAATGGTAAAGTTTATTTAGATAATGTTTTTGAATTAGCCGACCAAATCCTCTCCCTTTTCCCCGATACGCCGAAGGTAACGGAGGAGGAAGATAAATATAAACAAGCCTTGCTTGATATAGGCAAGCGGATAGGTTCTTCTGTTGTTATGAGCCATGCTCCAGAAATTGTCAAGAAAGAAATAGAACAAATAAAAAATGACATAAGCAAGATAATTGAAGCCCAAGATAAGTTAGGAAGGCTTTTTTGTTCTAAGTGTGGGAAAATACGGAGTAATAAAAACCGCAAAACAAGTTTTACAATTTGTGAAGAATGTTTTGATAAAATGCAAGGATGTATTTCACTTACTAAAACGAAGATAGAGAAGTTAAAAAAATTAGGTGCTGGTGATATTGATGCATGCTTTTCTAATGAAGATTTAGGTAATAAAATCAACGAAATAATAGACCATGTGAATAAGGGGGATTGATAACGGGTGTATTTAGCCTTAATCAACCTGATTTTCGGGGAAGTAGATGAAACTGGCTATGCCAAGCCAAATGGAGGATAAATGGCAGAGGAAGATGTCAAGAAAGCCTTAAAGCGGCTTGAAGGAGCAGAGGTTAAGGTTATATTAAGGGGAGGAGATGTAGTTAAAATCCCCCCCCAAGAGATTGAGTTGCAAGAGAGAGATGGGATAATCACTAAATATAAGATACCAGCAGAGATAATCTAACTAAGCATAACCACCGAAGGCGAGTAATCCACCAGAGGCGTTTTGCGGGAAAAGAAAGGATACCCAATGAACGCCTTTTTATCTAAACAAGAAGAAGCCCCCCTTAAAACCTGTGTTAATTGTAAAGACCGCCCCTGTATAAAAACGGGGAAGATATGTAAAGAGGTAGAAAAACTGCTCAAGCCCCTTACAACAGGAAGAAGGAACTGGCTAACCTATAAAGACCCCTCTTATATTGAGAACTACCGCCTTGCGAACAGAGTTTTAATTCGGGGGAAGAACAAGAAGGACAAGGAAGAAGCCCTTTATGTAAGCAAGGGTAGGAGAAAGACACCCCTCCACAATTCGGGGGAATAAAGACAAAAAAACAAGGGAAGCCCCTCTAAAGAGAAGCCCCCCTTGTTAATTACTGCTCCTTTTCAACCTGTTCAATCCCCTTTAAGTAGATTTCTGGGTGTGAAAGTTTACTCCCCTTTTTAACCCTTTCAGCCCTTTCTGCCTTGTCACCTGTTAAGGTAATGTAAATCTGAAGCACATTTTTAATCATTTAAGCCCCCTTTTTAGTTAGTGGCTAAAGTAATTCACCTTCTTTTAATCTATAATTTTCTATTTCTTGTGTAGCTTTTGCCTTTGTTGTCGTGCAATTACTATGGGTTACTCCGTCAATCGTTTTAAACTCATACCAATATTTGTAGCTTGGCATATATTGAGAAGTTAAGGCGTGGTCATTTTTGCCCTCAAATGTCCGCCTTTTTATTTGTATACTTGCATTATCAATCTTTCCATATCTTATTTTCATTTCTCCACCCCCTTTATAGGTTAGTTAGATAATCTTACCATTTCCTTAAAAATATCATTTGAGTTGACTTGATACTTTTTGCCTAATTCTAAAAGATAACCGCATTTTATAGCCCAACCAGGATATTCAGCAATAGCTTCTTGAGCAATTTCTGTTATAGTCTTTTTTACCATTTTTCTCCCCTTTCTGCCTGTAGTTAGGCGGTTAACGACTAATAAAACCTTGTATTGTGTCAAAGTTAAGGTTTAGGTAATATGCTTTGTGATACCCTTCTTTAACTATATCCTTGTAAAGTTGTGTCTGTGTTATGAGTGCCTTAATATACTTGATATAATCTTTTTTCTCTGCTTGAGGCTTTGCTCTGTATTCCTTGTTTAATTCTTTAGGGTCTAAACCAAAATTGCGGAGAGAATAATCCTCAAAAGAAATATGATTATAATGCACTTTATCCCACGGAATATATCCCTTCCAATACTCTACTTTGTGATATATCTTCATCTCCTTCTCCTTTCTTTAGGTTAACTTCTCTTTATCCTCTACAATGCAAGTATAGCATATATAGTTAGTTTGTCAAGTCTTTTTTTCAATTATTTTTTAAGCAAAAATTCGGGGATAAAAAGAATAAATCGTAATTCGTGCATTATTGAGAGGGGTATATATAAATAGGTAGGGCAAGGAATAAAATCGGGGAAAGAAGGAATAAATCATATGCTCACAAGAAGAAAGCAATCATTCATAGAGAACTACATAATAAACAAGAACGCTACTAAATCAGCAGAATTGGCAGGATACTCATCAAGGACGGCATATAGTCAAGGGAGTAGGCTGTTAAAGAATGTTGAGGTTAAAGAGATAATAAACAAGCGGTTTGAGGAGATAAGCAGGGGATTAGAGATAACAAGAGAACAGATTGAGCTAAATCTCTGGAAAGAAGCCAATAACGCCCAAAGAAGTGCAGATAGGATAGCCGCCAACCTTGCCTTAGCCAAGTTAAAGAACTATATTAAGGACAATACTAATACGCAAGTCGCTATATTTCAAGGACTTAACGAAAAAGACTTGCCGCCCATAGAAGCCCAAGCAGATGTTGACATAAGCCCAAAAGATATAGCGTAACCCATTGTAGCACAACGACATAGAAGGTAACATAACATTTATTATAGGAAGTAGCATAACATATTGTAATACATAGGTTTATAATTTGATGTTCTTATAATGGTAATGGATTGTTTAGTGGATAGGGTATAGGCATACCCCCCGCCACGGGGTCTTTATGTGTATAGACCCATCCCCTAATCTGGCTACAATTTTAGGATTTGCTTAGGTTTTGAGGTTGACATAACATTCTACAATGCCCTTTATTTGTGTTTTAAGGCATACTGGAGGCTCTAATAGATAAAAAACAGGCACTTGCCTACTATAAGTTGTTTTCAGGCTCTTTTTTAGAGTATGTTAAATACTTCCATAAGGACTTTCTTACTTCTGCAATCCCCGATTTTCATCTTGAGATATATGATTTGCTCCCCAAGTCCCCAAGAATAGTCATAGCTTCACCCAGAGGACACGGGAAAAGCACGATTTGTAGCGTATTTTACCCTATGTGGCTCTCTTTGTTCCAAAAGAGGCGTGATATTACCATTATCTCTGCTTCCGAGAGCTTAGCGATAGAGTGGTTAAGGAAGATAAAAAGAGAATTTGAGACAAACAAGAAGATTTTAGCCTTTTTCGGGGATTTAAAATCAGATAAGTGGACTGAAAATCACATAATCCTTAAAAACGACAAAAGAGTAAACATAAGGGCAAGGGGAGCAGGGGGTCAGATTAGAGGTTTTAGACCTGACTGCCTGATAATGGATGACCTTGAGACAAACGAAAGTGTTGAAAGCGAAGAACAGCGTAAAAAACTTAAAGACTGGATATTCAAAGACTGTCTTAACACACTCTTACCGGAAGGACAGTTTGTTGTCATTGGAACTATTATACATCCGCTTTCTGTCCTTGCTGATTTACTGGTGGCGGACAATGGTTGGGTTCATAAGAAGTATCAGGCTTACATTGGGGGGAGACAGGAAGCAGGTAATGAGTTGTGGAGAGCGTTGTGGAGCCATGAGAAGTTACAGGAGAGGAAGAAAGAGATAGGCTCTTGGGCGTTTGCTTCGGAGTATATGAATGACCCCATAAGCGATGAAACCGCTCCTATCAAAGAACACCAGATTCGTTACTGGACAGAGTTTCCAAAGACATATTCAAGCGTTTTAGCGGTTGACCCAGCATATTCGGATGATGAGAAAGCCGACTTTAAAGTCGTGTCTCACATCGCAATAGACCAACAGATGAATCGCTACCTTGCTTCATACATAAGAACCCATAGTCCTATTGGTGAGTTTCAGGATGCCATTATTAACTTGTGGCTTCAGAACCGTTCCACCATTACGGCTATCGGGATACCTAATTCGGGGGTAGAGAAATCATTTTTTGACTCCTTCCTGAAAAAGTGCGAAGAAAGGAAGCTCTACCCTCCAGTTGTGGAGCTTAAAAATGCGTTTACGCAAACGGGAACGTCAATAAGTCAGCGGGGCAAAAAAGCCCGCTGCACCGCTGCTCTGCAACCGTTATTTGAACAGGGTAAATACTTTATCCACCCTGACCACATTGAGGCAAGGGATGAACTCCTGACAATGGGTTCGTCCCGCTGGGATGACCTTGTGGATACTATGGCTTATGCAGAACAAATTTTAGTTCCTGCTTTTCAGGAGGTAGTCGTAGAGCAGGATTACATTAGAGAACAAAAACATCACAGTAACTACGGAATGGAGTAAGAGTGGCTAAGAAAGAAAAACCTACTAAAGACACGCTGGTTGAGTCAATTAAATCATTAGTTGACGAAGCCGTAAATCTAACTACCCAGTGGGAGTCTAATCAGGCAAAGTTCTCCCGTATGAGGTATCGCATCAAAAAAGACAAGACCTTCCCATTTGTGGGCTGTGCTAACCTGCGTATGCCTACCATAGAGACTAACATCCGCAAAGTCAAGGCTGCGATAGTCAATGTTATCCACGGGATTAGACCAGTTGTTCAGGTAGTTCCATCTCCGTCGGGGAACTGGGAGTCTGCTCTAAAGATAGAAAAGTTTTTAGACCATTTGATTATGGATAAGATTAAAGTAAAACCTAAGTCCGTGATAGGAATAGACCAAGCGTGTGAAAAGGGTTTCTACTTATTCAAGCCTTACTGGAAAACAGATATTATCACAAGGATTGAGAAACTCTCCATAGATGATTTGTCTATGGAAGAAGCTATGTTTATCTTTGATGTCAATACTCCCCCTGAAGCAATTAAGCAGGCAATCGCTCAGAAATATGATGTGGATATGTCGCCGTTAGTGGCAAAAGATAACGAAGCGTCCTTAGATAAGATAATTGTAGCACTGCAAAAAGGCGATAAGAATATAGATGTTGAATTTCAGGATGTGATTTGTAACTACCCTGATATAGCACTCTGCGAGCCAGAGAGAGTTTATGTCCCCACCGATTCAGGTTATCACCCCGATAGCTGTTCTTGGATTATCCACGAGTTTGATTTGCCAGTAGAAACATTGAGGGTTAACGCTAAGGTCAAGGGTTGGGATATAGGTGATATAGCAGACAAGGCGGTGGAGTTAAAGTCCAAACAAATTTCTATCAACGTTGGTTCTTCAAGGGATAAAGATATTGACTCCGATAAAGACGACAGGGAAGGGATAGATGTATTAGAGAAAACAGGCAAAGTAAGAATTTGGGAATATTATGGCTGGTATGATATTAACGGAGACGGTGCTGATGAGAAGTGTGTTATTACTCTCGCCCCAGATTTTGATAAGGTAATCAGAAAGATTGCCCTTCCGTTTTAATCGGGAAAATTTCCTTTCGTAAAGATATTCTACGAACTCACCGACGACAGATGGTTCTCTCATAGGGGTATCCCAGAAATTATAGAGGATATAGTCAAGGAAATAGATATGCAACACAATATGAAACTTGACTCCCAGACTATGAGAAATGCACCTATGTATATCTTCCGTGCTGGGATGATTAACAAGAACGCTATGCAGTTTGCTTGGGGTCAGGGTATTGCTGCACAGGGTATGCAACCACTAACCGATTTAATTGCTCCCCTTAACAATAACAATCCTAATGTGGAGTTCTCCTATAAAGACGAACAGATGTTGTTAGAGACCAAGGTTCAGGAATTGCTTGGTCAGCCTGATTATACGCTTCAGTCAATGATTAATAGGAGACAGCCCAGAACATTGGGCGAAGTCCAGATGCAGTCACAGGGTATGCAAAATATGTTTACTCTTGACGCTGATTTATTCCGTATGAGTTTTGAGGAATTATTTAACTGGATTTGGGACTTATGGTGCCAGTATGGCGACGAGGAATACACATTTGCTTATTTCGGCAAGAACGGATATGAACCCATAAGAATGACTAAAGAAGAAACACAGGGTAAATATAAAATTACCATCCGTGGTAATGACCAGAATACAAATCCACAGTTGAGACTACAAAAAACACAGATGATTATACAAATGCAATCTAATCCAGTTGCGTTACAGACAGGGGTTGTCAGCCCTATCAATCTTGCTAATGGTTACAAATTAGCATTACAGGAAATGGATATACCGAATTGGGAAGAACTTGTTATGCCTCCAGAGATGATAGCACAGCAGATGCAGGCACAACAGCAACAGCCACAGGCACAGGATATTCGTATTAAACCTAAAGACTTAACTGACGCTGAAGTAGCCCAGATATTACAGAGCAAGGGTATAAGACCTGATGTTCAAGGCAGGGCGTTGAAGTCTGAGGCAATAGTTCAGGAAAAGAGAATTGACCAAGGGGCTAAAAAGATTGCTGGTTACAAAGACTTAGCCGAGATAGTCAATTCACTTGATGAACCTAACGAACCTAAAGCACCTAAAGGAGGGTAACTTGGCGAGACCGAGAAAACACGCACCCGTAGTAAAGAATTATGCACCAGATATACAGGACAAGTTTATTAAACGGATTGCAGAGTGTCAGGAAGTTTTAGACCACTTAGATAAGTGTCCGGCGTGGAATGTTATCACAAGGGATTTAGAGAATTTCAAAAAATACATAGACGACAACTGGCAAAATATCCCAGAGAGTGATAATCGGCTAAAAGAGTTAAGGGTTACAAAAATGGCGTATATGCACCTGTTAAACCTTAAAGATTCATATAAGGTTGACTTAGAAAACGCCCAGAAAGAACTATATAAGATACAAAATCCAGAAAAAGTAATAAACAAGGATTACGACAATGCCTAAAAAATTAGAGAATGTCCTTAAGAAACAAGCAAAGAAGATGGGATTACTTGGTGATAGGCGTGATGCTTATGTTTATGGCACTTTGCGTAAATCTGGCTGGAAGCCAAAACGGGAGCGTAAATAACATGGGATTAGAAAAACCTATTGCAGATGCAGTTTTTGGAGAAGGAGCTAACCAGCCTATTGAAGTAAGAAAAATGATTGCTTCAACAATATTAAATAGAATCAATTCTGGGAGAACTTCTGAATTTGGTGGTGATATAGACACGGTTCTCAGAAAAGGTTACTACGCAGTTAGTAATCCGAATGTGCCTTATAAACAGGCTTACTCTGGTAAATTTCCAGACAAAGAAAGTGAGTTAAGGTATAAAGAAACATTGCAAATGGTGTCAGGATTACTTAAGGGAACAATCAAACCAGATGAGGGGTTATTCTACTTTACCCCTAAGGAAATAAAGAAATTACAAAAAAATCCAAAGGCTTTTGATTTTAAAAAAGTAAAAGAAGTTGGTTCATCTGGAGGCTATAAAGTATTTACTTATTAGATTTTAGGGTTGTCTCTAAAACGCAATAGGGGGCGTTACCCCGAGGAGAAAAACCAATGGAAGAAACAAAAGAGGCTGTAAATCCTACTGAATCAGCCCCAGTAGAAGAAACACAGGAAGTCGTTAATCAAGAGGCTCAACCGACTTCAGAGCCACAAGCCACTCAACCAGAGCAAGAAACCGCTCAAGCCCAACCTGCGGGTCAGCAGTCGTATGAAGCGGTTGATGAGTTTGGTGTTCCTTATAAAAACAGGACTTTTGAGTGGAAACGGAAATATGAGGAAACTATTGATAAACTGCCTAATCTTATTGAGGAAGCGGTTAAGAGTAGTGTCCAGCAATACGGACAAGCACCGCAGAAGAAATACACGGTTGCGGAACTTGAAGCGTTTGCACAGCAAAGCCCAGAACACAGACCTTGGGTGGAAGAACAAAAAGCTCAGTTATTGCGTGAGCAGTTGACTAATGAGTTTGAACAAAAAATAAAATCTGTTGAAAGTCGGAAGGAAGCAGAAATCCGCAAACAACAGGCGTTCAACTATGTGGCTACTACTTACCCAGAGATTTTTGTTAAGAATCAACAAGGACAGGTTTTGGGTATTAACAACCAAAGCCCTATGGCACAGCAAATTAACGTTCTTATGAACGACCCAAGATTTGCTAATGACCCAGAGGGTTTAATGGCTGCTGCTGATATTGCTTATGCAAGGGTTTCACGCAGTCAAATGGGGGTAAACCAGATGAAAGAGCAGAAACTCAAAGCAGAGGTAAAGCACTTACAAAAGCAGACATTGGTTGAGAGCGGTGCAAGGCAGGGGACACAAGCTGTTCCTGAATACCGTAAAGCCATTGATAGAGCAAAACAAACAGGTTCACTAAAGGATGTGCAAGCGGCATTGGCAGCTATGGCAAAAGCCAAGCGTGAGGCACAGAAAGAATAGAAATGGCATTAGGTTACGGAAATGTTTATGACAATATAGGCGGAGCAGTAAGGGAAGATTTACTTGATTTGTTAACCAATTTATCACCGAAACAAACACAGTTGGTTACAGGTCTTGGAACTTCTACTGCTAAGTCTATCAGACATGAGTGGTTAGTTGATACACTTAACTCAGTAAAATTAAACGCACAGATTGAAGGTCAGTCTATTACATATCACAACCTTACCAATCCTGCCCGTTTAAGCAACTATACCCAGATATTCAAGCAAGGGTATAAAGTTGCGGATACTGAGAGAGCAGTTGATGAAGCTGGTTTTGAAGATAGATACAACTATGAAAAAACAAAGGCTTTGGCTCTCTTAAAGAATGATATGGAATACTCACTTGTTCGTGGTTCTTTAGCTTCTGGCTCAGGGACAGGTGCAAGACAGTTGAGGGGCATTAAGGCTTCACTTTCCTTAATTACTGCTCAATCTGGTGTTTCATTATCAGAGACCGCCCTTAATGATTACTTACAGTTGGTTTGGGATAACACCTCAACTGAGGTAAACGCCATATACTGCGATATGTATATGAAAAGGAAAATATCTGGTTTCACAGCTAATTCAACCAAGAATGTTAATGCAGATGACAGAAGGCTTGTCAATGCGGTTGATGTTTATGAGGCTGATGCAGCAAAGATGGTTAAGTTATTCGCTCACAGATATGTTTCCATATCTGGAACTGATACTAACCATGGGTTATTCGGAATTAATGAAGATATGTTCAAGATTGCTTATCTTCGTAAACCGACAACTAAAGAAGAAGACGGCACTGGTGCAGATTATTCTGGTGGAAACATAATTACCGAGTTGACACTTGAAAACGCTCACTACAATGCAGGATTCTGGGCTGACCAGCAACTTTAAACTGGTAAGTCAAAGGGTTCGTTGGTTGTCCCACAAAACAGCCAACATAAATTTATGGCTAAACTAACAAACGATTTTACTGGTCACAATCCACTTGAAAAAGGTAAATACAAAGAGATACGCAAGTTTATAAACTCTTGGCTTACCAATCAAACTGTTTATTGTAACAATTGTGGGCTTCCTTTTTATGGAGAGAAATGTTGTGACAACCCAGAGATAGGAAAAAACTTTGACCATTGTTGGGCGGTGATAGTCCAGAACAAAGCAAGGCAGAAAATTAGTGCTAATGATTTTGCTTCTAATGAGACAAGGACTATGCGTTTGGGATTAAGTATGCCAGTTAGCTTATTACAAGCCCTTGAGAGGTTTTGTAAAGAAACCATGGGGCAGAAGCTCTTTGTCAACCAGAAGGATTTAAGGGAATTTGCGAAAGCGTTTCCTATGTTCGCTATCATGGAGAGAATATGACACTAACGCTACAAGTAATTGCCAAAGATGAAATTAAAGACGTAACAAGGATAATTAAAGATTACATAGAATACTTTGACAAGATACAGATAGCCTATGATTGCGATAATATAGGGGATTTAGGTAGTCATCCCAAGGTGGATTTGTTTAAGTATGAATGGAAAGATGACTTTGCTCATAAAAGGAATTGGCTTGCAGATAAATGCACAACTGATTACTACTTCACCATAGACACTGATGATACAATTATTAACCCTCAACTTGTCAGACAAGTTGCACAAGAAGCTAACGATAAGAACCTAAATGTTGTTTATGGTTATTATCTTTATGGTTTTGATGCTGACGGTAATTGTTGTGCGGCACACTGGAAAGAAAGAATTATAAAGAATACCAGTAATTTACGTTGGAATAAGAAGATACACGAAAATTTAATTCCTCTTTCTACTGTGGGTCATAATTTTGAGTTAGACGAAAGATTGACAGTCAAACATAATTCTACCCATGAAGATATAGTCAGGAAAAGTGAACGCAATCTTAAATATTTGCTCGCTGAATACAACCAAGACAAAGAAAAGACTGACCCAAGAACCATAGCCTATCTTGGGAGAATGTTTTTTGCAAGGGGTGATTTTAAGAAATCAATATATTTTCTTGAGAAACATATTGCCTTATCTGGTTGGGATGAGGACAGATATCTTTCTTGGTGTCAGTTAGCAGATATATATAGATTACAGAAAGACTATAAGCAGGCGATAGCCTGTAGTTTTGAGGCTTTAGCAGAAAGACCAGATTATCCCGATGCTTATTTAGCTTTGTTTTGGGCTTATTTTGACCAAGAACAATGGTTAAAGGCAATAGAGTGGTGCGAATATGGTCTTAGAAAACCAACACCTAAAACCTTTATCATTACCGACCCATCAAGTTATACATGGCGACCTTCTTTAGCCCTTTCTTATGCTTATTGGAATATAGGAGAATACGACAAGGCGATGGGGTTGTTCAATTTCTCCAAGAAATTAGCCCCTTCAGTTCCTTTTATAAAACAAAACGAACACATTTATAAGGAAGCACTTGATAGGAAAAATTATATAGACAATTTGTTGCCTGTATTAAACTTTACGAAAGATAACAAGGGGAATATGGAAGCCTTAGCGAATAGTATTCCTCCCAACATGTTTGAGAACCAAACAATAGCCATGATTAGGAACAAGTATCTTGAACCTAAGAAATGGTCAAGGAAGTCAATAGTAATATACTGCGGAGAAACACCTAACGCATGGTCTCCTGATTCAACCAAGGGTGGGATAGGTGGTTCGGAAGAAGCGGTAATACACATGGCTAACGAATTTACTGGTTTAGGTTATGAAGTAACTGTTTATAATACCTGCGAAAAAGAAGGTAATTACAGGGGAGTAGAATATTTAAGTTCTGTAAGATTTAACCCAAGGGACGAGTTCAATGTAATTATATCTTGGAGAACAAATGTATTTGCTTACAGGGTGCAAGGAGTAAGAAAAATAGTTTGGCTTCATGATTTACCAAATTCAGCAAGCTTAACGGAAGAAACTTGTAGGTTCTTTGACAAAATAGTAGTTCTTTCTAAATACCATAAATCTCTCTTACCGAGTTTTGTTCCAGAAGAAAAGATTTATGTTTCTACGAACGGTATAAATCCAAATGACTTTCTTGGATTAGAAGGAATAAAAAGAGAACCACATAGAATAATTTATGCCTCAAGTTATGATAGGGGCATTGAATTAATATTGAACAACTGGAAAGAGATAAGAGAAACTATAACAGATGCGGAGTTACATCTTTATTACGGGTTTGATACTTATATAAGTTATGTAAAGAAAGGGTTACTAAAGGATGACGGATGGATGGCACAAATGCAAAGATTGCTTTCCCAAGAGGGGGTATTTGACCATGGGAGAGTGGGGCATAATGAACTTGCGAAGGAATATGCAAAGGCTTCTATATTTGCTTACCCTTGCTCGTATGCAGGTGAAATTAACTGTATTGCTCTTACTAAGGCTATTGCCTGTGGTTGTTTCCCACTTACCAACGATTTTGCGGTTCTTCCTGAAAGAAATACGCACGGTAGGGTGGTCAAGAATGAAAAATTTATCCCAGCTCTTATTGCTTTGCTTAGACACGGTGACACGAAAATCAACAATGAGGGTTATATTGAACAAAACTCTTGGAAGAAAGTAGCTGAGGATTGGGAACAAAATATATTTTCCTCTGATATAGAAATAGAGTTTAAGAATAGGGGACAATGGTTTTTTGGTCAATTAAATCCAAACGATAAGATAGTTGATATAGGTTCTAACGATGGACACTGCTTTTTTGATTATCCACATAGGGAAAATATAACTTATGTTGATATAGATGAATTTGATATACCAAATTTTGTCCAAGCAAGTGCAGAAAACCTGCCCTTTGAGAACAAGAAGTTTGATGTAGCGTGTTTGTTTGAAATATTAGAGCATCTTGATAATCCAATCAAGGCTTTGTCTGAGGCGAGGAGGGTTGCTGAGAAAACACTTATTACTGTTCCCTATGAATATGAATGGGCTGACGACATGCAACCTTTTTGGACTATTAAAGAAAAGCAGCGTTGGTCAGGTAAGGATTTTGAAGAAGAAATTAAAAGAGAAAATCATGCTAAAAGTTATCATGCTGATACTTTTGAACACTTATTCCATAAAACTTTTTACACTCCAGAATTATTAAAAGACCACTTAACTCAAGCTGGATTTACGGAGATTAAGATTACTAAATTAAGATTTGGTAGGTGGACATGGCTTTCAGCAATATGCAAATAGGGGCTTTAATAAGAAGCTACGGATTAACAGACCATCTTGACGCCGTTTTAAAAAGTTACTCTTGGGTAAATAAGATACTTATTATGAATTATAGATTTAAGGATGTTTCGCCAAGAGAAGATAAAACAATAATTATATCTGAAAAATACCCTAATACATATATTAGGTCTGGTGAGAACCTTAATCAACATGAAGTTTATAATTTGGGGCTTGAGGATTTTAAGGGATTTGATTGTGTGTTTATTGCGGATAACGATGAATTAATATCACCACAAGACCAAAAGAAGGTTATAGAAACATTGAGGGGGAATAATGGTGTAGTAGGCACATTAGTTGAGTATGCACGTGACTACGAACACATTTATCCCATTAGGGGTCATAAACCAATTATAGCGGTTCATCCTGATACAAGGTTTTATGAAGTCAGGTGTGCCGGTGGCTCAAATAAACAATCTGATGTATTTGTTCATCATTTCGGTTATGTCTATAAAGATGAGGATTTAGATTGGAAGCTCAGCTGGGAAAGAAAGTGGGAGGGGGATAATATAAACAATATTATTTGTCAACTTCCCCAAAGATATGAAATGCCCGAAGAAATAAGGAATATGCTTTGATAGAAATACCAAAATCATACAACTATATTTCAGCATTTTTGACTTTCGCTTGTAACTTTAGGTGCCATTATTGTATTAATAAATACAATGGGTTGTATAAATACAAGTCTATGCTAGCGTCAGAATGGGTTAAGGGATTGAATAGGATACACACGAGGGAAGATTTACCAATTACCGTAACTGGCGGTGAACCAACAGTCCATCCTGATTTTTTTATAATAGTAAAGAATGTGCGTAAACATTTGGATTTATTGACTAATGGAAGGTTTAAAACAGAAGATTTTTTGAGAATAGTTGAGGTAGATAGATTTAAGCGTAATGCTAAATATTCATCAATTAGATTTTCTTACCACCCTAACTACACAAACATTATCAAACTTGTTAGGAAAGTTTATAGACTTAAAAGAGAAGGTTATTCGGTTGGGATATGGGGTGTAGGTAATACATTGGGGAATAAGATAGTAAAGGGGTTGTGTTCGTTCTTTGGCATAGATTTCAGATTAAAAGAATTTCTTGATAAAACACATGGAACCTACAAATATCCTAAAGCTGTGGATGGGATACCAAAGAAATGTTTATGCAAGCCATCTGAGCTTCTTATTGCACCAGACGGGAGATTGTTTAAGTGTCACTATGACCTATACCATGGGGTTAATTCTTATGGACATTTATTGGATGATAAAGTTAAACTTCCAAAAGATTTTTTACCCTGCGATAATTACGGACTATGTAACCCCTGTGATATCAAGTCAAAGTTTGACCGTTTCCAGAGAACTGGTCATTGTTCTGTAACCATAAAGGAGGAAAATGGACAGGTATAACTACGATGGGACTAAACTTCTTTGGCACATGGATAGAATTATAGAACACTTTGATAAGGGTAAGAGGATTGCACCTATCCATATAGATATGGGTGCTACTGCAACATGTAACTCCGACTGTGTTTATTGCTATGCTAAACATCAAGGGCATAAGGGAGAGATATTAGACAGGATAGTATTTCTTAATCTCATGAAAGAAGCACCCGCATGTGGGGTAAGGTCAATAGCAATAATAGGGGATGGAGAACCCACACTAAATCCAGCATTGTATGAGGCGGTGGCGGTAGGCAAAGAGAATGGATTAGATTTAAGCGTAGGGACTAATGGTATAGCACTTACTCCAGAAAAAATAGATACTCTTTTGAAAAACTGTGTGTGGCTAAGATTCAACCTTTCTGCTGGGACAAGAGGGGGGTATAGATTTGTTCACGGGAAAGATAATTGGGATAGAGTAACCAATAATATCAAAGATGCGGTCAGGATAAAAAGAGAGAAAGGATACGCCTGCACGATAGGATTACAGATGGTGCTTGTCCCCCAATGTCTAAGAGAGGTTATCCCTGAAGCCAAGTTTGCGGTAAACACAGGCGTAGATTATATGGTGGTCAAGCAGTATTCCGACCCCATTTGTTCTGATATGGCTCAAGTTGATAGGGATTGGTATAAAACCAAGGAAACACAAAGTATTCTAAAGACTGCTGAGAGTATGTCAACCGAAAAAACTCAGATAATAATTAAGTGGGGGTTAATGCAGTTTCATGACAATAAGTTAAACAAGCATTGTTTAGATTTACCAGTTTTAATAGAAATGTCCGGAACAGGTAAACTTTATCCTTGCGGTTATCATTTTAGAAACCATCGTTATGAATTTGGAGATTTGAATAAACAAAGTTTTAGGGAAATAATAGAAAGTGATAACTACTGGAAAATTATTAAATATATGCGTGAAGAATTTGAAGTAGGTAAATCTTGCCATGGTGCGTGTAGGCATGACCGAACTAACGAATTTATTTGGAACTATTTACATAAACCGGAACACATAAATTTTATATGAGCAGACCACCATTCACTTATACTTTTGGAGAAGTTGTAGATAAATTAAGCATTGTCTCAAAAAAGGAACAATTTGGACTTCAGGGGGCAAGACAGGAATTAGATAACTTTATGAAATGGTTGAATGATATTGGAGTGGATGCTTATCTCATTCTTTCAATTATCAGGGTTACAGAAGCCAATATGTCTATATGGAACTTAGAACATGAGCTAAGAAATGCCAAGGAAGGTGATATACCCTTAGACAAAGTTGGAAGAATAGCAATTAAAGTCCGTGAACACAATAAATCCCGTGTTAGATATATGAATGAACTTGATTCACTCTGTGGGGCAGAGCATATTACGGAAAAAGTAAAGCACCTATCAGAAGATATTTATGACAAGTTCTATAAAAGAAAAAATTAACTTATTGAGAAGCGAAATAATGAGAGGAGCTTGTGAAAAAAAGATGGGGCATATTGCTCCCTCGCTCTCGTGTGTGGATATATTAGCTGTTCTTTCTTATTACCCAGAGTTTGAAAAAGATACAATTTATCTATCAAAGGGGCATGGTTGTTATGGACTCTATGTCATAAGGGGCAAGTGGGGGTTAGGTTGCTTAGAGGGATTTGGGTCTTTAGGACATGGCTTGCCTATTGCAGTAGGTAATGCTTTCGGCAGAAAACTACAAAAAAAGTCAGGACATATCTTCTGTATAGTTGGTGATGGAGAAATGCAGGAAGGTTCAATGTGGGAGTCTTTGAACTTTATGCAGCACCATAAATTAAACAACATTACAGTCATAGTGGATAACAACGGTTTACAGGCTATGGATAGAGTTGAGAATGTTCTTTCCCATAATTTGACCAATAGGTTAGAAGCATGGGGGTTAGAAACTTGGGTTTGCGACGGACATAATGCAGATAAGCTTCATTATATACTTAAATTTAAACCACAAGTATTGGTAGCCAACACCATTAAGGGGAATGGTTATCCTTTTATGGAGGGTGTAGCAAAATGGCACTTTAGGGTTCCGCATGACGACCAGAGATAATGTTATAGAAAAGTTAATCCCATATTTTAACGACCCAAGATATATTTTATTGGTTTGTGATATGGGTTTTGGAAAAATTGATAGATTGAGAGAGGTATATCCTAACAGAATTGTCAACTGCGGGATAATGGAACAGGCGACGGTGGGTATTGCGTCTGGGTTAGCAGAGAGTGGTCTTATCCCCATTGTCTATTCCATAGCCTCATTCTTAGTTTTTAGGGCGTTAGAACAGATTAGAAACGATATAGTTTTGAGAAATAAAAACGTAAAGCTGATTGGTAATGGTTCTGGTGATTATTTTAAAGCAATGGGGGCTTGTCATTGTTGTGGACAAGACGATTTAAGACTAATGGACATAATCGGTTTAGAGTGTTATGACGGCAATGAATTTGAAGAATGGATTAATTCAAGCGAAGCGGGGTATATTAGGTTATGACGAGGGAGATACAAAAAAGATTATTTAGGGTAGAGAACGCCAGAAAAATTCTACTTGAAGTAAAAAACATATTAGATAGGAATGATGTTGAGTTCTTTCTCATAAGTGGAACACTTTTAGGTGCTATAAGAGGCAAAGATATTTTACATCATGATTTTGACATAGACCTTGGTGCTAAACATGAGATATTACTACCCAAATTAGAGCAATTATATCAACAATTTACCGATGCTGGGTTTAAATGTTATTTAAGATATACTCCATATCCATACGCAAGGTTTATAAAGATATCTAAAGACAATATACAGGTTGACATTTTAGATTATAAACAAAATGGAAACGATAGGTTTCATTTAATGAGATTCAACAGGGGTTGTTGGGTTTACCCAAAAGAGATATTTGATAATCTTGGTGAGATTGATTTTCTCGGTGCTAAATTTAAAATCCCTAATCCAGTAGAAAAATATCTTGAACTTAGTTATACAGTAAGTTGGACAGTGGAAGATAAGGAATGGAATTGGCAAAATGCACCTTGTTTGAAATGGGACTACGCTGATTTTATGAGAAAAAGAGATGACCTGATAACTCCGGTGCATTTATCTACTAAGAGAGACTATAAGGGGCGTATGGATAACAATAAGGTGGAATGTGCAAGAATAGCGAGAAAATTTGACTATAACTTTTTTGATGGTGAAAGAAAATTTGGCTATGGTGGATATAAGGATGATGGAAGATGCAAAAGCCTTGCAGAAAAGATTATAAGGATATACGGGTTAGACTCCAGCAGTAGGGTGTTGGATATAGGTTGTGGGAAGGGTTATTTATTGAACGAGATTAAAAAGCAATGTGATTGCGATGTAACCGGTTATGATATATCGCAATATGCTGTTGATAATTGTGTTGTAGAAAATAAATTCCACTTTGTAGCTGGAGAATATACCATATCTGAAAACTTTGACCTTATTATTTCTATAAATACACTTCACAATCTAATACTTCCAAAATTAAAACAAGCAATTGAACAGATAAAAGAACACTCTAAGCAGCAATATATTTGTGTTGAAAGTTATAGAAATGAACAGGAACTTCATAATTTACAATGTTGGGCATTGACTTGTGAACAATTTTTGAGACCAGAGGAGTGGGAATTCTTATTTAAAGAATGGGGGTATAAAGGTGATTACGAATTCATCTTCTTTGAATAAAATTCTTATCACGGGTGCTAAGGGATATATAGGAAGTTTTTTGGTTAAATATCTCGCAGAAAAGGGGTTTAGGACAATTAGATTTACAGATAACCTTAATAAAATAAAGAAACTTCCTCCGTGTGATTTAATTATCCATAGTGCTGGGAGGAGGTTGAGGAATGGTGTAAAAGTAGAAGATTTTGTAAGAGACAATGTAATGGCAACAATAAATCTTACAAAGATTGCTGGCGGTAAACCAATAATTTATCTATCAACTAAAGCAGTGTATGTGTTTAAACCATACGGTTTGACAAAAATGCTTGGAGAGTTTGTATTAACTGATGAATACGATAATTCCATAATATTAAGACTTCCTAAGATTATAGATGGAAGAACAGAGGAAGCCAATATAGACAAGGCGATTTCAATAGGAATAGAAAACTTAGGAGATTGGATACTTGAAACTATTAACAGTTTGTCCGTCAAGGATTAGACCAGAGCGTATTCAGGAAATGTTAGCGAGTTATGATAGGACTAAAAGTCCATGGAACGACATGGTTATCTATGTGGCTGATGATGACCCAAGACTGGAAGATTATAAAAGTGTTCTTTCTAATAGGAATCTTGTAATTGGAAAACGCAGAACATACGCAGAAGTAAATAATTATTGTATGTGTGAACTTTATCCAGATTATCCCTATTACTCTGAAATTGGAGATGACCATGTCTATCATACCGATAGGTGGGATGAAAAATTAGTAAACGAAATAGAGAGTCATGGTGGTTGGGGATTTGCTTGTGGAAATATGGGGAATTCACTTCCGTCTGGTATGGTTACATCAGCTAACGTAATTAAGGCTTTGGGGTATTATATAACTCCGATATTAAAACAAGCTTATGTTGATAACTTCCACCAAGAATTAGGTGAAGCATGTGGAATGTTATACAGGGTAAACGGGGTGGACATAGAACATAAACATTGGATATTCGGTAAAGCACCGCCAGATGAGAATTATGCTGCTGTAACAAATGCAGACAATATGCGGGAGAGTTTGCAACTGTTTAACGAATGGAAGGATAAATATAAACAAAGAGATGTGGAGAAAATACTAAATGCGTATCGGGGCGTTCATTAAATCTTATCATTCAACACAGCATTTACTTTTAGTCCTTGAGCAATACAGATGGGTGGACAAGATTGTTGTTCTTAATTATAGATTTAACTCGGTTGAGCCTACGACTGATAACACAAGAGAGATTTGCAGGATGTTTGCACACCCAAACCTTATTTGCGAAAGCGGTGTAGGGTTAAACCAAGCACAAATACATAATCGTGGGATAGAATTGTTAAGGGACTGTGATTTGGCGTGGGTAGCTGATGCCGATGAAATAATTTTACCCAAAGACCAACAAATAATACTTAGCGAGGTTAGGGGAAATGGTTGGGCTGCTTGTTGCAGGATAGTTGATTATAATGGTGACTTATACCATGCTATGCCTGATAGGGGTTATAGCGTAGTGATGGTTTCTCCTAAACATGAGTTTGCAAAGTTTGTTACTTTGAGATGCTTACATCCAAGCTATAACCAGCACAAGATACCTAACGCAACTATGCACCACTTGAGCCTTGTATTCCCTAAGGATGTTATCCACTGGAAGGCTGGGTGGGAGTGTAAAGAAGAAGGACAGAGTAAAGATAGTTTAATTGATGCTTGGAAGTTCAAGCGAGAAGTAACCCCCCCTCCGGAACTTGTTAGTTTAGTTAACGAAAAGAGCAAAATAGTTTACGCAACCGGATGCTTTGATTTATTCCACTATGGACATTTGCAGTATTTAGAAAAAGCGAAGAATTATGGGGATAAATTGTTGGTTGGGGTGAACACCGATGAAACAATAAGGAAATACAAGGGTTATTCTCCAGTAATTCCCTTTGAACAAAGATTTAGAGTTATAAGCTCTCTTAAATGCGTGGATTATGTTGTAACCCAAGAAGATGGAGACCCATCAAGCACGCTAAAAAAATTATATGATAAGGGAATGAATATAACGGCGTTTGTTAGGGCTGATGGTAAAAACTGGGGTTCAAATGTGGTGGAGAATAATGGTGGCAGGGTGGTAAAGATACCACATTACCATGAAATTTCTTCAACAGAGATAAAGAACAAGATATTAAAAGAATGGAAGGGCTAAATGAGTAAAGCATTTTCAACGATAATAGACAATGTTGGAGCAGAAGTCCAAGATACTTCTTCCACTTTTGAGACGCTTATAAAAAATTGGGTTAACAGGAGATATTTCCAAATTTTAAGAGAGACAAATTGGAATGTAATAAACGAGGATTACACCATCTCTGTTACATCTTCTGCACAAGATTATGCATTACCATCTGATTTTAGTAAGGAAATAGCCTGCACTGACACGACCAATGGTAGAAAACTCGTCAGGGTTGATATGCAAAGGTTATGGTTGGATTATCCTGATACTATAAGCGATTCAGGGACAGTGGAAAGATACGCTATATTCACAAAAGATGACAAAAGCCAATATATTAGATTTCATTATTACCCATCAAGTTCAATAACAGTAGCGTTACCTTATATAGTAAAACCAACATCGCTAAGTTCTGACAGTGATACTACTATTTTACCTATTGAGGATTTACTTGAGATAGGTGCCATTGCTGACGCTTGGAGATATAAAAGACAGTTTGCAAAAGCCATTGATTACGAAACAAGATTTAGTGTGGAATTACAGAAATTTATATGGGAACAAGAGAATCAACCAAATCAGGTCAATCAATTCATACCCACAACTTATGACAGGGATGATTTATATTAAATATGGCAATTCAAGACATAAGATTAATATCTAACATACGCACCCCAGATGATTCTCCTTTATATGTGATAAGAAAGGATTTCTCTGGAGGTGTAAATTCTAAACAACATGCATCTACCATAGGAGAAAACCAAGCTGAGGTTCTCTATAATACTGATTTAAGTGTTTTAGGTGAGACTTCTAAAAGATTAGGTTCTACTTTGATTGGAAATGATGTTGGCGATGTTTCTCCTGTTTGTTTGCATAATTTTGAAGTGCAGGGTTCTGATGACCAGTTATTAATGTATGAGAATACTACTATTTGGAAGTGGGTAGGTTCAGGTAACTGGAGCTCATTAAAAGCTGATTTTACTGCTTCTACCGATGTAGGTATAATTTCTGCAAAAGAAAGCGGACTTTCTCCTGACGATATAGTTATAGTTCAGAACGATACGGATAATGCCTTTAGAATTGATAGTGCTGGAAATATACAAGATTTAGGTTCTACTTCTGGGACTGGCTCTGATTCTCCCCCAAAGTCAACGGTTATGTGCTGGTATGGGAATAGAATCTGGGTATTATTAAACGACTTGTTGTATTTTTCATCCGCATATTCTTCGGATTATTCAAGTGCTTTTGATACTGTGGCAGATGTTTTTAGGCTTCCCGTAGGTGAGGAAAGAGTGATAATTCCTACCCGTGATACTGGAATGGTGGTTATGGGTAAGGAACAAATATGGGGGTTAAACCCATCGGCTGTTCCTGTTGCAACTGATAAGCCAGAACCACTCATAACAAATATGGGGGTAGTAAGTAAAAAGGGTGCTGTGTCTTATGGGGATAGTATTTATTTCTTTTCTCAGGATGGGTTTAGGGAGCTTAAAAGAACAATACAAGATAAGTTACAAGTAGGGATAAGCTATCCCCTATCATATAGGTTGAAAACACAATGGGATAGGATTTCTTGGGCGAATATTGAAAAGTTATCAATGGTAGCTTGGGATAACAAGATTTTTATATCTGTCCCTACATCATCCACTGCATTTGACACTTGGGTTTATTACCCAGCTATAGATGCATTTATGGTTATTACTGGTTGGTCTCCTACTTGCTGGTCAACATTTAAGGTTTCCGGAGAGGAGAGACTTTATTATGGACAGGTATCGCAGGGTAAGGTAAATAGAGCTTGGTATGGTTATACTGATGAGGGTGCAACTACCACCACAGGAACAGCAATAACTATGACGATAGATAGTAGGGAAGAAAATCTTGGACAACCGTTGATATATAAAGTAGGCGGAGAATTAGAAATAGAAGCCGAGGTCGCTGGGAGTGGTAATTCATTAACAATAAATGTTGCACTTGATGGTGGTTCTTTCCAAAACTTAGGGACGGTATCTTTATCATCAACCACTGCACCTACACTCCCCATTAGCCTACCATTCAACCTATCTGATAGTTATGTGGTTAGGGATAAATTCCATCTTGAGAGTTTAGGTAGATTTAGGACTATCCAAGTTGAGATTATAAACTCCGACGAAAATACTGACCCGATAAAGGTTTATGGTTACAATATAACATCATTTCAGGAGGCTTATGAAAATGAATAAAGGTTGGATAAGGTCACCCAGAATAGAGGATAGTTATGAGGAGCTTTATAAAATTAGACCACAGATTTATTACTGGATTCCACAGGAAAGAGGAATAAACAAAGTGAAGATTGTCCATAGTGGTAAAGAAATAATTTTAACTGAATTTTTAGAAAGAGGTTGGACTAAAGAAGTCACAGTGGAGATTGATGGGGTAAAGGTATCACATAATCTTGTTCGTGAGGCAGAGGCAGAAATAAATAAATTATTGAGGTAAGTATGGCAGGAACATTAACTCGTGGTTATACATTCGGAGCAACAGAAGAAGTCACGGCAGCCAAATTACACGCCTTAGTTGATAGTGGAACTGTGTCAGGTATAACGGCTGATGAGATAGCTTCTGGAACTATTACTAATGACAAAATAAGCGATGTAAGTGGGGCAAAGTTTACTAATCTCGCTAATATTCCCGAAGGAGCTGGAATTATACCTGCGGCAAATATACCGATTGACACAAGCACAGATTTGGATGGTGCTTTGGCGAGCGATAGTAAGGTTCCCTCACAAAAGGCAGTTAGAACTTATGCTGCCGCAAAGGGGGCTAATTCAGATATTACATCTTTATCTGGTCTTACTACCCCACTTTCGGTTGGACAAGGGGGAACAGGTGTTATAACAGGGCTTCCTTCTTTGGGGAGTTGGGTTTCAAAAACAGTAGGAACATCATATCTTGCAGAAACTGATGGTTTTATTGTGGGGGCTATCCGTGCAAGACAGCCATCTGGTGGAGAATCCTATGTTTATACAGATAGTAGTAACCCCCCCACAACAGCAAGGGTAACTGCAGTAATGTGGGATGGTGTAGCACTTGTTCCTTTTTGTGTAGCCGTAAGAAAAAATGATTATTATAAGGTAACAAGCGGTTCAGAAAGCGGATATGTTCCCTATGCATATTGGATACCATTGGGAAGTTAGGAGATTATAGATGAGTGCAACAATCACAAAAGGTTA
>Ga0075464_10000226_pt1 | contig 24212 bp, 26 predicted proteins | sample DEB19_08_DNA_5_FD_75068 | JGI IMG/M metagenome (GOLD analysis project Ga0075464, IMG submission 75068) | Aqueous microbial communities from the Delaware River and Bay under freshwater to marine salinity gradient to study organic matter... | ecosystem: Environmental > Aquatic > Marine > Coastal ...
AAGATTTCGACAGTAATTTGTTATGAAATTCTCAGCGATCAAATATTCCGTGAGAGCGCGATGAATTCAGGAATCATCGCAGTTCTTACCAATAGCGCGACATTTTCAGGTAGTTCGGAGGGTGAACAGCAGATGGCGATAACTCGAATTCGCGCAATCGAAAGCGGAAGGAATATCGTCTCAGTTTCAACTACCGGGCCTTCTGCATTTATCGACTATCACGGTGATGTACTTGAAAAGCTCGACGATGGGGAAGTGGGTTCAATCTCCATGGCAATGCAGGTAAGGGAGAGCAACACACTTGCCTCTCAATATGGGGACTTTATTACTATCGCCGTATTACTCTTTGCACTTGTATTCATTGGGAGAGAATTGATGGAAGGGAGCAAGGAGTGAAGCCAATCATCCTTATTCCCACTTATAACGAATCAATTGCGATCGTAGAGTTACTCAACTCCCTCACCGCTTTACATAATCAGCGAGATTTCGATGTATTAGTTCTCGATGATAATTCGCCAGATAAGACGGCAGATATTGTCGACAACCTATCTCTTCCATGGGTAAAGGTCTTGCGACGACCCGGAAAAGCTGGTCTTGGAGCTGCCTATCGCGCAGGTTTTGCTGAGGTAATTAGTTCAGATAGATACACCCATGTTGTAACGATGGATGCTGATGGATCACATAGAGTCGAAGATTTGCCATCGATGCTAGATGCACTTCACTCATCGGATCTGTCGATAACTCTCGGAACCCGTTGGATTAAAGGTGGTTCTGTCGTTAATTGGCCAATTTCTCGCCAATTACTGTCAAAAGCTGGGACTGCATATGCGCGCATCGCCCTTCGGATTCCATTACATGACCTCACAGGTGGCTTTAGGGTCTATTCCGTTGCATTGTTAAGAAAACTCAATCTCACGCAAATGACAGCGACTGGATATTGTTTTCAGATTGAGATGGCTATGGCAAGTGATCTCGCCGGCGCTTCCAAAGTTGAAGTTCCCATCACCTTTGTGGAGCGCATCAATGGAGTATCAAAGATGAGTAAAAATATCGTCGTAGAAGCTCTCTGGCAGACAACGCTCTGGGGCATTGCTCGCGCTGTGAGACCTAATGCCGATAAGTTACATTATGTAAAGTTAGAGTAATCTGACCCTCCCCAAATAGAGAGGTTCAGAGATTGCCTATCTCAAATTTCTTACTTGTAATCCTCTAACGGTGAGCATGAGCAGACGAGATTTCTATCGCCATGAGCTCCATCGATGCGGGAAACTGGTGGCCAATACTTCATTCGAGATCCGATGATTTCCCCGCTGATAAAGCCCTCCAGGGCCTTTGGATAGCCACCCTTCTCTCTAGGGTAAGCCCTATCCCACTCGGTAGAGCTCACTGAGAGGGCTGTATGGGGCGCATGGCGCAGTGCAGATGCTTCAACGGCTACCTTCCCATCGATAATCTCCTGAATCTCAAGGCGGATGGAAATCATCGCGGAGATAAAGCGCTCAATTTCAGCGATATCTTCCGACTCGGTCGGTTCAATCATCAAAGTTCCGGCAACTGGGAAGGACATTGTTGGAGCGTGGAATCCATAGTCCATCAGACGCTTTGCAATGTCATCGACTGTGACCCCTGAATCCTTCGTGATTGACCGGATATCCAGGATGCACTCGTGGGCTACTCGACCATTCGCGCCGGTATAGAGAACCGGATAACTATCACCCAGACGCGCCGCCATGTAGTTGGCTGAGAGAATTGCAACTTGAGTTGAGTGAGTAAGACCTGCTCCCCCCAATAAGCGGATATAGGCCCAAGAAATCGGCAAGATACTCGCTGATCCAAATGGAGCTCCAGAGATTGGTCCAGGTCCTGTAATAGGTCCAGCGCTCTCATCGAGCGGATGGTTGGGCAAGAATGGTGCTAGGTGAGAACGAGCAATCACGGGTCCAACTCCTGGTCCCCCGCCACCATGTGGAATTGCAAATGTCTTATGAAGATTGAGATGCGACACATCTGCGCCGAACTTTCCAGGTTGAGCAACTCCTACAAGAGCATTGAGATTTGCACCATCGACATAGACCTGTCCCCCGGCATCATGCACGAGTGCGCAGATCTCAGATACTGCAGTTTCAAAGACTCCGTGCGTCGATGGGTAAGTAATCATTAAAGCTGCGAGAAAACCAGAGTGCTCGGCAATCTTCGCCTTAATATCGTCAACCGATACATTCCCTTGATCATCACAATCAATAACCACTACCTTCATACCCGCCATGACGGCTGAAGCCGCGTTGGTGCCGTGGGCACTGGATGGAATCAAGCAGATATTTCGCGCCTGATCTCCGCGAGAGTCATGGTAATTTCGAATTGCTAATAGTCCTGCGAATTCACCTTGGCTACCGGCATTAGGCTGAAGAGAGACAGCGTCATACCCTGTGATTGTTACCAACCAATCAGAGAGCTGCTTAATCAGCTTGCGCGAACCTTGGCTCTGATCTGCTGGAGCAAATGGGTGAAGGGAAGAGAATTCCGGCCAGGTAACAGCTTCCATCTCTGTCACCGAGTTTAGCTTCATTGTGCAGGAGCCAAGTGGAATCATGGTGCGATCGAGTGCAAGATCGCGATCGGCAAGATTGCGAAGGTAACGCATCATGCCAGTCTCACTGTGATTGGTATTGAAGACTGGATGAGTTAAATATGAACTTGAACGCAGTGCAGATGATGGGATTGCCTTCTTCCCTGATTCCTTCAAACTTAGGATTGAAAGAACATCTTCAAATGTCGACTCTGTTGTTTCTTCATCAAATGAAATGCGCACTGATTTATCATCAACGCGAGAGAAGTTGATTCCCTTTGCAATGGCCTTCTTATGAATCTCCTCCGCATTTACAACATCCACAGTCACCGTATCAAAGACAATGTCATTGCGAGATTTCGCAGCAACTTGAAGACGCGATGCGAAATTATTAACGCGTTCTGCAATTTCGCGAAGTCCAGCTGTTCCATGCCACATCGCATAGAAGGCGCTCATATTCGCAAGCAGAACCTGGGCGGTACAGATATTTGATGTCGCCTTATCGCGACGGATGTGTTGTTCACGAGTCTGGAGCGCTAAACGAAATGCCGGCTTACCCGTTGCATCGATACTTTGACCAACAAGACGACCTGGCATTGATCGTTCTAATCCATGTCGAACCGCTAAGAAGCCTGCGTGTGGGCCACCGAATCCCATTGGCACACCGAATCGTTGTGAAGTGCCGACAGCAATATCTGCTCCCCACTCCCCTGGCGCCTTGAGCAGGGTGAGCGCAAGAAGATCGGTTGCTGCAATAACAAACGCATCTCGTGAATGTGCATATTCGCTCACCTTTGAGAAATCAATGACTTCACCAGTTGTATCCGGATACTGCACTAACAGGCCGAAAAATTCACCGTCATAACCATCGCGAGCAACATGACCGGCATCTACCTCAACTACGGTGATGCCCAGTGGCTTAGCACGAGTAATAACAACTGCCTTCGTCTGTGGATGGACATGCTCCTCAATAAGAAAAACTGCGTCATCGTTAAGTTTTGATGCGCGGCGAGCAAGTGTCATCGCCTCAGCTGCTGCCGTTGATTCATCGAGCATCGAGGCGTTTGAGATATCGAGTGCGGTCAGTTCGCAGACCATGGTTTGGAATGCGAAGAGCGCTTCAAGTCGACCTTGCGAAATCTCTGGTTGATACGGTGTATATGCCGTGTACCAAGCGGGATTCTCTAAAACATTTCGCTTGATAACTGGTGGAACAATCGTTCCGTAATAACCAGTTCCAATGAGAGAGCGAAATACTTTATTCTCAGATGCAATCGAACGAAGTTCAGAGATCACTTCAACTTCGCTCTTACCTACATCAAGAGCTCCTTCAATCACGCCATTAATGGCGATATTAGAAGGCACTACATCTGCAATGAATGATGCAAGATCTTTATATCCAAGAGCTGCGAGCATCGATTGCTCATCGCTATGGGTCGGACCTATATGGCGATCTTCAAATGAACGACTCACTGGACTCCCCCGCTATTGGATAACAGGGTGCAATATATTGTGAGTTAGGCGCCTTTCGCCTTTCGACGGAGCGAGAGTTCATCGTTACCTTCGCCACCAACAACTTCACCGTTAAACTCTCCAGCCAAGGTTGAGAGTGATCCCTCAACTTCGTGCCAGACCTTACCCACTGCAATTCCAAATACGCCCTGACCGCCCATCAAGAGATCGACAATCTCATCAGGTGAAGAACATTCATAGATGGAAGATCCATCGCTCATCAAGGTGATGCGCTCGAGTTCAACAACTCCACGACCGCGCAAGTGATCGACTGCGGTGCGAATATTTTGGAGAGAGACGCCGGCATCAAGGAGGCGCTTCACAATTTTTAGAACGAGAATGTCGCGAAAGCCATAGAGGCGCGCAGTACCAGAACCATGAGCTGTGCGAATCGATGGTTCAACGAGACCTGTACGAGCCCAGTAATCGAGCTGGCGATAGGTAATTCCAGCGGCTGCACATGCTGTCGCACCGCGGTAACCGATCTGAAGTTCTTGTTCTGTCACGAGAGGGGGCTCGCTTTCAATGAAGTGACCCAAGGGGATGTGGGTACCGCTAAGAGTAGGTTGCGCTACCTCCATCTACTGGGAGCGACACGCCCCAAACCTCTACTTGAGGTTCAGGGTTTCTCCGCTTCTCTGCGAGAGCTAGGCGAAATCCTCAGGATTGATCTGGTCGAGGAACTCACGGAAAGCCTCGACCTCCTCATCGCTGTGAACCTCTTCGCCAACGGGAATCTGAATCCCCGATCTCTCCAGAAGCTCCTGGCTGACAAAGATATTGCTCTTAGTGCGCAAAGCGATTGCGATGGCATCTGATGGCCTTACCGACAGCGGCGGCAGATCGCCCGAAGCGCTCTTGAGAAGAATTTCGGCATAGAAAACGCCATCGACCATATCGGTGATGTGTACTGAGGTCAGAGCCGTCCCGGTCGTAGCCAAGAGATCGACGATCAGGTCGTGGGTGAGCGGTCGCTGTGGGCGAAGTTCTTGCTGGGCGAAGGCGATGGCAGTTGCCTCAACAGAGCCAACCCAGATAGGAAGGAAGGTCCTCCCCTCCATCTCTCTCAAGAGAACAATAGGTTGATTAGATGGCATCTCAATTCGAACGCCGACAACTTCAACCAAGGTAAACATTAGCGAGGGCGGTTGAGACCGCTACGAACGAGCGATGCATGAAGGCGAACAGAGAGCGCTGCAATCTCTCGCTGGACTTCCTCTGCACGAGCCTTCGCCTCTGTTGATTTCTGACGAGTAAATGGAGTAATGACTTGCTCAATCAGACCAATCTCGCGATCTGCAGCTGTCTTAAATGATCGTAAGTGGCGCGCTTCGATTCCAAATGAGGCCATCTCAGCTACAGCCTTCGCTACTGAGAGCGCATCTGCATCGTAATGGCGACCACGAAGGGTGATGAGACCAAATGATTCAAGTTCAACCAGCTGCGCATCGGTTACTCCCGAAGCGTTGATGAGCTCATCGCGTGAGAGGCGCATCTCTGACTGCTCACCGAAGGTGGAGGGAGCAATCTCACCATCAATTGTTGCAAGGCCCAGGGTCGGGCGTGGAACAGCGGTCCCTTGAGGTGTCGGGACGAGTCCACGATCGAGGGCATCTAAATTATCTTTGATGACCTTGAGCGGAAGGTATTGATCACGCTGGGCAAGAAGTACGTAGCGGAGGCGATCGAGATCGTTACTTGTAAATTTACGGTATCCAGATGGTGTGCGCTGAGGTTCGATCAGTCCTTCAGATTCAAGGAAGCGAATCTTCGAAATTGTAATATCAGGGAAATCGCCGCGGAGCTTTGTTAATACTTCTCCGATACTCAAATATGCACGTGCTGGAACGCTCACTTACTTCTCCCCTGATTGAATATTGCCATTGATAACTTTGCTACCAATAAAGAGCATATGGAATTTACCGATTTGAATCTCATCTCCTGTTACTAAGAGATGCGTTGTTGCCTGTTGATTGTTGATGTAAGAACCGTTGAGGCTTCCTGAATCCGTGAAGATGAAGTCAGCTCCCACTTTCTTAATGGTCGCGTGAGCTCGAGAGACTGTTACATCATCGAGGAAGATCTCATTCGCCGATGCACGACCAATCGTTGAACCCTCTGCGGTGATAAGAAATCTCGCACCGCGTGATGGTCCGCGATGGATAAAGACCATCGCACGCTCGCCATTTCCATCCATAACCTCTTGCAAAACCTGCTGCTCCTCTGCAGATGATTCAGCAATGAGCTTCTCGATCAGCGCTACCGGGGAAGAATCTGTAACGGATCGAACACCGAGGTGGAGAGTTGTGGTCACTTCATGTGATGGAACTGGCTCAGCCATGAAACCCCCCTCTACTTCAACTAGAGCCTGACAGTAGAGAGTTGGAGCGAAATTATCAAGCCGGAGAATTCTCGAAACTTATCCCGGTAGACCGAAAGTCTTAACCGGTAATCTCTCCATATTGCGCTGCAGTGAGCAGTGAGGCCGGCTCGCCACTCACTGAGATTTCCGCTAGCCAGCCTGCTCCATAAGGATCTGAGTTGACAAGTTCTGGCGAACCATTTAGCGAATCATTTACCGCAACAACAGTTCCGGTAACGGGTGCGAAAATTTCTGAGACTGATTTAGTGGATTCAACTTCGCCGCAGACCTTATCTGCAACAACTGACTCGCCCACTTTTGGCATCTGCACATAGACGATGTCACCGAGAGCTCCTTGAGCGAAGTCGGTAATTCCCATGCGGATTGTTCCTGCAGTTGCAGTTGGTGCTACCCACTCGTGCTCTTTTGTATATTCAAGCTCTGCTGGAATCTGTGACATGGCGTCCTCTTCTTAATCTAGTTAATCTGTTATTGAGATGGTGCGTTGCGATGGTGGCACTCTAATACTTTTCACAGCGCCGAGGAAATATGAAACACCGGTAACGAGATAGAGACCAATCCCCCAGATGGCAAAAGCCCAACCGAAGATAAATGCGAGAGTTCCGGCGAGTGAATCACTGAGTGCCAAAAGCAAGAATGGGAAGGCGTAGAGAAGATTGAAGGTTGCAGCCTTACCGAGATAGGTCACAGTCAGAGGCGGTAGACCGTTTCGAGTCAGGGCAATTGTTACCCCACCAAGGATTAGATCTCGAGCGAGTAAGAGAATGATGACCCAGAGCGGAAGAGCATCTCTGAGGTAGAGGACGATCAGGGTTGCCACGATATAGATGCGATCGATCGCAGGATCTGCCAGCTCACCAAAGCGGGATGTCTGATTCCAGAGGCGAGCTAACTTTCCATCAAGATAGTCAGTTATTCCACCGATTGCCAGCACGAGAATCGCCCAACCATCAGCCTTTTGATCAAGTGCGAGCCAGATAAAGAGCGGAACTCCAAGGCCACGTAGAGCTGTGAGGGCGTTGGGAATCGTCAGATACTGCCTCACTCCTTATCGCGCTCCTTGACTCGAATCGCCACCTGAACCGGGGTTCCTGGGAAGCCGAACTCCTCGCGGAGGCGGCGCTCGATAAATCGTCGGTAGGAGGCTTCGATCCAGCCAGATGAGAAGACGACAAACTTGGGAGGGGCGATACCCGCCTGCGTTGCGTAATACACCTTCGGCTGTTTTCCGCCGCGAACGGGAGGCGGAGTCGCGCCGATGAGGGCGCCAAGGAAGGAGTTGAGCTTTGATGTCGGAACGCGATTCTCCCATGAAGAGAGGGCGGTGCGAAGAGCTGGAGCTAGACGATCTCTATGCCACCCAGTCTTTGCTGCAACATTGACCCGTTGGACCCACTCGATGTGGCCAAGGTGGCGGTCAAGCTCCTTCTCCAACTGCTCTCTACGATCTTCATCGACGAGATCCCATTTATTGAGGACCAAGACCATCGCCTTACCGGAATCTTCCACCATAGAAATAATTCGGAGATCTTGTTCAGAAATTGGCACAGATGCATCAAGAACAAGTGCCACACATTCAGATCGCTCTAACGCAGTCTGTGTTCGAAGCGTTGCGTAATAATCTGTTCCACTTGCTTGATTCGCTCGCTTCTTAATTCCAGCGGTATCAACAAAACGCCAGACTTGTCCACCAATCTCAATGAGCGAGTCAACGGGATCGCGGGTCGTGCCAGCAACATCATCAACGATTGATCTATTTTCTCCAGCAAGGGCATTGAGCAGGCTTGATTTACCAACATTAGGTCGACCAATGAGTGCAATACGACGGTAACCATCTTGCGTCTGCGCACGACCTACTTCAGGAAGCGATGTCACGATGGCATCGAGGAGATCTCCCGAACCACGACCGTGAAGACCTGAGACAAAGTGTGGCTCCCCTAATCCGAGATTCCACAACGCGTGAGCATCGGATTCATCGTTATCACCATCGACCTTGTTGGCAATGAGAATTGTTGGCTTCTTCGCCTTGCGTAGCTCTTGAACCATCACATCATCTTCATCAAGTGCGCCTACCTGTGCATCAACAACAAAGGCGAGAATGTCAGCCTCTTCCATTGCAAGTTCTGCTCCGGCAGAAATTGCAACTGAGATGCCATCAGGACGAGATTCCCATCCACCGGTATCCATCACAATGAAACGTCGACCGCCCCATTCGCATTCATACTGAACGCGATCTCGAGTCACGCCTGGCGTATCTTCAACAATTGCTTCACGACGACCAATGAAACGGTTAATCAAAGTTGATTTACCAACGTTAGGACGACCAAGAATTGCAACAATTGGCAATCCAAGAAGTGAACGCTCTACTAGAAGCTCCCAGACGCGTTCGATGGTTTCTGCTAAATCAAGTTCAGTACTGTCGATATGAACCGCATCAGAGGCCATCGCTAAAGGACTTGTTTTACGGGATGAATCCAGCTCATCGCGTGATGTCAGAGACTCTGCAACAACTTCTGTTGCGATATTTGCATCGTTTATCTCTGATTCACGCCGAGATGTGCGAGCATCTATGTCGGCCGTCAAATAAACCTTAAGTGCTGCATCGGGACAGACAACTGTTCCGATATCGCGACCTTCAACAACAATTCCACGTTCTGCCTTATCAATGATTGATCTCTGCAGAAGAAGGAGTTCTGCACGAATATCTGGGTCGGCTGCAATGATTGAAACTTTATTTGTCACATTGAGTGTGCGGATATCTTCGGAGATATCACGCTCCCCCAGAAAAATCTTAGGACTTTTTGGTTCAGCGTTGAAAGAAATTCGATTTACTTTAAGTGCTGCAAGGATATCTTTTGAATCATCACTTTTAATTTCAAGTGCAACGAGAGCTGCTGCGCGATAGAGAGCTCCTGTATCTAAGTAATTCCAACCTGCACGTAGAGCAATTCCTTTTGACGTGCTCGACTTTCCTGCGCCGCTTGGGCCATCAAGTGCTACAACGATCATGTTAACAACCCAAACCTTTCGCTCATTAAATCGATTTATAAATTCATTTCCTATTATCGCTCACTTACAACTATTGATTCACCATTAACGCGGCGCGTGAACTCGCCAGCCTCGTTCCATTAAATGCTGATGAAGTTTCATCGCATCTGATTGCGATAGCGCGAGCGTAATCAAACCTGTGTATTGCTCTGGTGAGTGCTCGATTGATAAATCTTCAACGTTAACTTGAGCAGATGCACATTCATCAAAGAGCGCGGCAAGTTGTCCAGGCTTATCTTCGATAACAACAGGGAGGAAGGTGTAGTTTCTCGCCACTCCGCCATGTTTGCCAGGAATCATCGCTCTACCGCGATTGCCAGCTTTAATAAATTCTTCGACTGCGCTCTCTGCTTTATGAGTCGATGACAAGGCGAGATTAAGATCTACGAGACCCTCAATCAACTTCTCAATGAGAGGAGTCAACGCCTGGCTATTGGCCGAGATAATCTCTCGCCAGAGGATCGGACTCGAAGCGGCGATTCGAGTGGTATCTCGAAGACCACTTCCCGCAAGATCGAGCCATTGGGCCGGCGCGCCCTCAAGTTGAGCGGCAAGGAGTGAGCTCATCACCTGAGGAAGGTGGGAGACGAGAGCAACGGCTTTATCGTGCTCCTTAACTGGTATCTCAAGAATATTTCCGCCACAGAGCTCAATCAACTCTCGCACCGCAGAGAGAAGCGGCTCAGAGACACCGGTCGAATCAATTGCCCACGGACGGCCTTGGAAGAGATCGGCTCGAGCTGACTCAGCGCCCCCTACCTCCCGTCCAGCCATGGGGTGGGTGGGAAGGAATTTACTCATATCGAAGCCTGATGCTTCAACCTCAACTACAGGATTGACCTTTACAGAGCTAATATCCATAAACCCTAAGTTGAAACCTTGTTGAATCTCTTCTTGAATGACCGCGGAGATAGTTGAGATGGGTGATGCGATGACTGTGATCTCCGGTTGTGATTCAGAGGGACTCTCCCCTATCAAATCCTGCGCTAAATCGGCCGCTGACTGATCGATATCAACCATAGTCACCGAGATGCCGTGGGCTCTGAGCGCAAGACCGATAGATGTGCCAATCAGGCCAGAGCCGACGATGCGAACATGTGTGAGCGCCATATCCATTGCCCCTATTGGGCGATATCTCGGCGTAGAGCCTTGGCTCCAGCTAGGTAGATATGGGAGATTTCCTTCATTGAGAGGTTAGTTTCGACCGTAACCATCGCACGAATGACGCGGCTAAGAGCACCTGGAACGTCAATTTCGACTGCGCATAAAAGCGGAGTTGACTCAAAACCTACCTCTCGAGCCGCTGCAGCTGGGAAGGCTGCGTTGAGATCAGGGGTAGCGGTAAGAATCACTGAGATGACTTGGGGCACCTCAAGGGAGTTTGCCTTGATGATCTCTGCCAGAAGCTCTTTTGTTCCAGCGGCGATTGCCAGCGCTGAATTCTCATCAACCTGGATCGCACCACGGATTGCACGTACCGACATAGCGGAAATCATACCCTCTACCCTCCATCCTGCTTCTATATTTAAAGTCATTTAGCGATAAAACGATAGATACATATTTCGGAAAATGCATAGCCTGATCGGTCACGACGCACATTTATCATCTGCACCTGACTTTTCAAAATATCGATATATCAATTTTCACGATACTCGATTGAGCGTTTGAAAATCGATAAAACCATATTATTATGGCGGTCAGATATGAAAAGCTATTTATCTACTTATTGTTAAAATGATAGTGAATCGATAAATTACTTTAGGTCTAAAGCCTTCTGTAGATTAAACAATTCACCATCATTGAGATCGCGCCATCGACCCTCGAGCGTTTCGCCCAGAGAGATAGGCCCAAACTTGGTTCGGATCAACCTCAATACCTCAATCCCGATCGCCTCCATGAGACGGCGGATGATGTGATATCGGCCTTCGTGAATTGTGACCTCAAGCCAGGTTGGAGAGAGCTGCTTGTAATCGAGCACTCTCGCCATTCCATCTTCGAGCTCAACACCGTTACGCAAGGTCTTCTCGATTCCAGAGGGGAGCTTTCCCTCGAATTCAATGATGTAGGTCTTTTCCAGGCCAAATGAGGGGTGGGTCGCGCGGAAGGTAAGATCGCCATCATTAGTGAGCAGAATGAGGCCCTCAGAGTCCTTATCTAGTCGTCCAACGTGGAAGAGTCGTTCAGTGCGGAGATCGATAAAATCGGCTAAGGAAGGGCGACCTTCTGGGTCATACATGGTTGACAGAACGCCTCTAGGTTTATGAAGTGCAAGATAAGTCTTAGTCAATTGTTGTGTAATTGTCTCACTATCAACTTCTACATGAACCTTTTCAGGGTCGTATTTAGCACCCAGTTCGCGAACGACGAGGCCGTTGACCATAACCCGGCCGGAGATGATGAGATCGTCCGCTCCCCTACGAGAGGTGACTCCTGCATCTGCGATGATTTTATTGAGGCGAATTTCTGCCATGAGACTCTTCCATTCTGCGGCTATCCATTGACGACAGTCGACGTAAGTAGACCCGTGAAAACAGGGCCTGGTGGAAGAAGTGTAGCTGAAGGGTTAGTCGGTGAGCGAATCGAGGATCTCGTCGAGACCATCGATATCTGGAAGGTGCGGCGCCAGTGGTGGCAGATCTTCTAGGCGATTGAGGCCAAGACGCTCGAGGAAGTAGCTGGTGGTCTTATAGAGGATAGCGCCAGTCTCGTTCTCAATGCCATACTCATCAACGAGGCCTCGGGTGATGAGAGTCTTCATAACTGCCTCAACGTTGACTCCGCGAATAGCTGAGACTCGAGCTCTGGAGACGGGTTGGCGGTATGCGATGACCGCCAAGGTCTCAAGAGCTGCCTGGGTGAGGCGATTCTGCTGCCCGTCGAGGACAAACTTCTCAACAACTGAGCTGAACTCTGGTGAACTATAGAAGCGCCATCCCCCATTGATAGCTTTGAGGGTGAAGCCACGATCCTCATAGGAGTTTTGGAGGCGATCGAGGGCGTCAACGACCTGGTCAACGGTGACTTCAAGAACAGAGGCCAGGGTGAGTTCAGTAACTGGCTCATCCACGACCATGAGAATTGCCTCAATGGAGCGACCTAGCGTCGCCTCATCGTAGACATGAGAGAGTTGACCTTCGCTCGGCTCGGTTACTGCCTCGATATCTTCAACCTCAACCTGGTTCTGATCACTCATCGCCGCGCTCCTCATCATCGTTCTCACCTAAATCTTCCACTGAATTCTCAACTACTACTTGAGGGTTTTCGCCCTCAGAACCCTCAACCTCTTCTTCAGGGTATTGCTCGCTGACCGGTATATAGAACTCAGAAGAGGCGAGGATATCTCCCTCATCGGAGCCGACCCAGCTAATCTGGAGCTCACCCAACGCCACAACCTGTTCGAAACGTAGAGCCCCTTGGCGATAGAGATCGAGCAGAGCTAAGAATCGAGCAACGACTACAAGGGTCGAATCCGCCTCTTGGATGAGGGTTCTAAAGCTAACCGTACGACCCTTTCGCAAGGCCTCGACGACGAGTTTTGACTCCTCAGCAACGCTCACAAGGGCGCTATGGAGGTGCTCTACCGCAACCACAGGGGCAACCTTGGGGGTTAAGACTCGATCCGCGATAGCGGCAAAGCGCTCCGGGCCAACGCCGATTAGGACTTCAGGGAGGAGATTGGCGAGGGCTGGATCGAGGGCAACTACGCGTGGGAATGACTTATCGGCTGCAAGAATCGCCTCTTGGAAGTTGGAGGCGATCTCCTTAAATGCTCGGTATTGAAGTAGGCGGGCGAAGAGGATATCCCTCGCCTCAAGGAGGGCGAGATCCTCTTCATCTTCAATCTCACCGCTGGGGAGTAGCCGCGCCGCCTTCAAATCGAGCAGAGTCGCTGCGATCACGAGGAACTCGGTGGCTTGATCTAGGCGCCAGCCCTCACCTGAAGCTTCAAGGGCGCGGATAAAGGAGATAAATTCATCGGTGACAAGGCTGAGAGAGACCTCGGTGATATCGAGCTTATGCTTGGAAATCAGCTGAAGGAGTAGGTCGAAGGGTCCATCGAAATTATCGAGATGGACGCTGAAGGCGCCGCTCTTTACCGGCTCTTCAACGGTGGCAGCAACTACCTCAACGACAGGCTCAACTGAGGGTGAAGGTGCGCCTTCCTCGAGAATATCCACGGGCGAACCTTACTTGGTCTAGTTGCATCCTCACGCATATCCGGCGTAGAGTCGCGCCAATTGAGAAAGAGGTTTGACGCTTGAACGCTAAATCGACATTTGAGGATGATGTAGTTACCGCTACCGCTCTCTTCGGGGGAACCCAGCAGAACTTCCCTGTTCCTGCACCTATCACCGACCATGGCCAAGCAAAGGTCATCTCCATCTTTAATCAGAAAGGTGGCGTCGGTAAGACAACTACGACTATTAGCCTCGGTGCAGCCCTTGCTGAACTTGGTCGTCGCGTCCTCTTGGTCGACTTCGATCCACAGGGTGGTCTATCGCTCGGTCTTGGCGTCAATGCCCACCGACTCCCCTTAGAAAATACTGTCTACTACGCTCTCCTTGCACCTGATGCAAATGTCGATGAGATCGTTCTTAAATCATCTGTTGCAAACTTAGACTTTCTTCCAGCAAATAAAGATCTCGTTGGAATTGAAATGAAGCTCTCTAGCGATATTTCGGGCCACCTCTATCTCAAGAAGGCGCTCGCTCCATTGCGCAATGAGTATGACGTTATCTTGATTGATTGCCAGCCAACAATGGGACGTCTTGCAATTAACGCACTCGTTGCATCTGATGAAATTATCGTGCCTATGCAATGTGAAAACTTCGCGATGCACGGCTTCATTGAACTCTCTGAGAACATTGGAAAGGTTCGAGAGGTTTATAACCCAGACCTTAAACTCATCGGAATCATCGCAACCATGTTCGATAAGAAGACGCTCCATAATCGTGAAGTTATTTCACGCATTATTGAAGGCCACCCAGGGGTTGTCTTCGACACTCTGATCTCTAAATCAATTCGTTTCTCTGAGGCAACTGTCGCTGGAGAGCCAATTACAGCTTATGCAACATCATCTGCGGGGGCACAATCCTATCGACGTCTTGCCCGCGAATTAATCTCACGAGGAGGCGCCCGATGACACGTAGAGCTAGCTTGCCAGGAGCTGATGAACTTTTCCGCAATAACGCACCAGCTCTCTCTGCTGTGCGTGAGGTCATTGCAGAGCCAACAATTGCTCCAACGCCGACGGCGCCAGTTACATCTTCATCACCGAAGAGCAAGAAGGGCGTTCGCTCTATTCCACGTCGTCGCGTCACTCAAGCAGATAAATCTCCATCAGGTCGCGAACGTCATGATGAGAAGATCACTGTCTATCTATCCCCCGACGAGCTCTTCGATCTCGATCAAGCACGATTAATGCTCCGTGGTGATTTAGGACTCGCTGTAGATCGTGGACGCATCGTCCGTGAATCTATCGCTGTGATTATTGCCGATCTTGAATCAAAGGGAGAGCAGAGCATCCTTGCTCGACGCCTTCGCGGCCTCTAAACAATAGAAATTAAGAACGAGGGTGCGCGAGAGAGTAACTTTCGCGCACCTTATCTATTGTTACAAGTGTGTATATCTGGGTAGTTGTCACTGATGCGTGCCCAAGAAGCTCTTGCACAACTCTAATATCTGCGCCGCCATCTAATAGATGCGTTGCATAGCTATGTCGAAAAACATGTGGAGAGACTCTCCCTTGCAAACCCACAGATTCTGCTGCCTTTAAGACGGTACTCCATGCTGATTGGCGAGTAAGTCTGGTGCCTCGTGAATTTAGAAAGAGCGCTCTCTCACTCTGTGAATTCTTTGCAAGTAAGGCAGGGCGTAGTCGCACTAAGTAATCTTCAAGTGCGGCAATAGCAAAGTTTCCGATAGGAACTAATCTCTCTTTTGAACCTTTCCCTCGAAGCTTCATTATGGTGATCTCTTCACCGTCGAAGGTATCTTTAGAAATATCATGAACATCAAGTCCAACGAGCTCTGCAACTCGCGCACCCGTCCCGTAGAGAATTTCTAATATCGCTCGATCTCGCAAGAGTGATGGCTCTAACGGATTATTCGTGGAATCAATGAGAAGGGAAATCTCCTCGACAGAGAGAGCTTTGGGTAGTTTTCGTGCAATCTTAAATTGAGCAATATCGCCCATTGGGTTCGTAATCTGATACTCCAGGGCTACATACTTATAAAAACCCTTAAGAGAAGATAGGAAGCGATTGATAGAGCTTGGCGCAAGTCCATCAATGGATAACTTACCCACCACGGCAGAGATATCTGATTCAGTTAGCGATGAGTAGTCGAGTGACTCCTCAAGTAAGAGGGACTGGAACTTCGTTAAATCTCTTGCATAACTCGAGATTGAGTTCGCTGAGAGTCCTCGTTCAATCCGAAGATGATCGAGATATGTTGCAACGGCGACGCTACATTGAATAGCCATGAGCTACCGCGACCGCCTCATAGCAGATCTTTCCTGCATGGACATTGAGTCCCTTTGCAAGTGCAGCATCTTTTGCAATCGCAGCTTCCCATCCATTATTGGCAAGAGAGAGCGCATATGGCAGGGTCGCATTAGTTAACGCATAGGTTGATGCCACAGGAACTGCTCCTGGCATATTTGCAACGCAATAGAAGATTGCATCATGAACTTTAAATGTTGGCTCAGCATGCGTTGTGGCGCGAGAATCTTCGAAGCATCCACCTTGATCAATGGCGATATCAACTAATACCGCTCCTGGCTTCATCCCCTTAACTTGTTCGTTGCTGACAAGCTTGGGAGCTTTTGCGCCATGAACTAATACAGCACCGATTACAAGATCAGCAGACTTGACTTCACGATCGACTGCTCCGAAAGTTGAAGCTAGAGTCTTGATGCGACCCTGATAGATAGTGTCGATGTGAGCAAGGCGCGGAAGTGAGCGATCAAGAACGGTCACATCTGCGCCCATACCCAGGGCAATCACCGCTGCATTAAGACCGGCAACTCCCCCGCCAATTACGACTACCTTTCCTGGAGCAACTCCAGGAACTCCCCCAAGGAGAACTCCTCGACCGCCGTGTGGCTTCTGGAGCGCTGTTGCACCTACTTGAGTTGCAAGGCGACCCGCTACCTCTGACATCGGAGCCAAGAGCGGAAGTGTTCCATTGAGTTCAACGGTCTCATATGCAATTGCAGTTGTTCCACTTGCTAGAAGTGCATCGGTGCAAGGCTTACTTGCTGCAAGGTGAAGATAGGTAAAGAGGATCTGACCTGCGCGAAGGCGAGGGTATTCAGCCTCAATCGGCTCCTTCACCTTCAAGATCATCTCGGCATCACGCCAAATCTTCTCAACATCTGCCTCAATGGTTGCACCAGCTGCGATGTATTGCTCATCGGTAATTGCAGAACCAAGACCAGCGCCCTTTTCGATAACAACCTTATGTCCAGCTCGGATGAACTCTGATGCGCCTTCTGGGGTGAGAGCAACGCGAGCTTCTAGAACCTTGATCTCTTTCGGAACACCGATCAACATGGCTAGCCTTTCTTTGCAATCGCTGCGGCGATTAGTCCGCTGAAGAGTGGATGTGGACGAGTAGGACGGGAGCGAAGCTCTGGGTGTGCCTGCGTTCCCACATAATAAGGATGGACCTCGCGCGGAAGTTCCACGAATTCAACGAGATTCTTCTCGGCAAATATTCCAGAGAAGTTAATGCCTGATGCAGCTATTTGATCTCGATATTTATTGTTGACTTCATAACGGTGGCGGTGGCGCTCAGAGATCTGAGTTGCGCCATAGACCTCTGCAACAATTGAACCCGGTGAGAGCTCTGCCTGATAGAGGCCGAGTCTCATCGTGCCACCCATATCGGCATCTCCTGCAACGATATCCATCTGCTCTGCCATAGTGGCAATCACATGCGTTCCAGAATCCGGTGTGAATTCTGCAGAGCTGGCATCTGCAATACCAGCAAGGTTGCGAGCTGCTTCAATCACCATACATTGCAGGCCAAGACAGAGGCCAAGAGTTGGTATTTTATTCTCACGAGCGAACTTAAGTGCGCCTAACTTTCCTTCAATACCGCGGATACCAAAACCACCAGGAACACAGATTGCATCGAGATTTGCGAGTTGACTCTTCGCTCCCTCTGGTGTCTCACAGTTATCACTTGGTATCCAGACAATCTCCACCTTTGCATTATTTGCAAAGCCACCTGCACGAAGTGCTTCAGAGACAGAGAGATACGCATCAGGAAGATCGATGTACTTTCCAACGAGACCAACGCGAATGTGATGTTGTGGATTGTGAACCTTCTCAAGGAGAGCATCCCATTCATCCCATTGAACATCATGCCCACCAAGACCAAGGCGCTGCACGATATAGGAATCAAGACCTTCGCTATTGAGCACCTTTGGGATGTCATAAATTGATGGCGCATCGACAGCTGCTACCACTGCCTCGATATCCACGTCACACATCAGCGAAATCTTCTTCTTAATTCCCTCAGGGATCGGGCGATCGCAACGAAGGACAATCCCATCCGGTGCAATACCGATACTGCGTAAAGCGGCGATGCTGTGCTGAGTTGGCTTTGTCTTCAACTCACCTGATGGACCGATATAAGGAACAAGGGAGATATGTAAATAGAAAACATTATCGCGACCGACCTCTTGGCGAATCTGGCGCGCAGCCTCTAAGAATGGCTGCGACTCGATATCGCCAACTGTTCCGCCAATTTCTGTGATAACAACATCAATCTCAGGTGAATCATTTCCGAGCATGCGCTCTTTAATTTCATTGGTGATATGTGGAATCACTTGAACTGTTTCACCAAGATATTCGCCGCGACGTTCTCGTGCAATCACCCGCGAATAGACCTGACCAGTTGTGACATTTGCCGAACCTTCAAGATTGCGATCAAGGAAGCGCTCATAATGGCCGATATCGAGATCTGTCTCCGCTCCATCATCTGTCACAAAGACTTCACCGTGCTGGAATGGATTCATCGTTCCAGGATCGACATTGAGATAGGGATCGAGCTTCTGCATAGTGACGCGGATACCACGAGCGACCAAGAGGCGACCAAGACTTGAGGCGGTAAGACCTTTACCTAAACTTGAGGCGACTCCACCTGTAACGAAGATGTGTTTGGTGACATGTCCATGGCTCGGTTCTTTTTGGCTCATGGAAGTCGAACCTATCATCGAATCTAGGCTTCGCCCCGCATGGCAAGAAGTTCTGAGGCGTGTTCTAGGGCACTTGCTGACTCTTCCAGGCCAGCGAGCATGCGAGCGATCTCCTCAACCCGCTGGGATTGACTTAACTTCTCAACCCCTGATTCCACGATAAGGCCGTCGCTTCGCTTCTCCACTCGGAAATGGGTATCCGCCCATGCGGCAACCTGAGGCAGGTGGGTCACGACGATGACCTGTGAGCTTTGGGCCAAGAGATGGAGTCGCCTGCCCACCTCAATAGCTGCCTTGCCACCTACGCCTGCATCCACCTCATCGAAGATGTATGTGCCCACCGGATGGGTCTTTGCAATCACGACCTCCAGTGCGAGCATGATGCGAGACATCTCTCCGCCAGAAGCACCTTTTGCGATGGCAACCTTAGATGCAGTGGCGTGAGCCTTAATTGAAATTGAGATCTCATTGCATCCATGTGGGGTGAAATCACTCTCTTTAAGTGCACCTTCGAAATCTGGTGAGATCACATCAACAATCAATTGCGTGTGTGGCATGGAGAGGTGTGTGAGTTCTTCTGAGACAGCAGCAGAAAGTGCGCTAGCTGCGTCCGCTCGTGCCTTACTCAACTTCTTCGCGGCATTCAGTAGGTTCTTCTTGATCTCAGCAAGTTCGCCCTCAAGTTCGGAGATGCGTTCATCGCCACCGCGTAAATCTGCGATGCTCTCACGACCGCTCTTCGCCTTTGCTGCAAGCTCCACCAGCACCGTATCCGGATCAGAACCGCTCCCCCATTTCTTGAGGAAAGAGTTCAGTGCGGCACGACGCTCTTGCAGTGCATTTAATCGATCCGGATCGGCTTCAAGTGAGGATATATATGAAGAGAGGTCGCGAGATGCCTCATCGAGCGCGTAAAAACTCTCAGCAACTTGTTCGGCGATTGCATCAAGTTTGGAATCCCGACCTTTGGCGATTTCAAGGAATCTCTTGGCCGAGCCTAAAGCGGTAAGTGCTCCTGCCTCTTCATTAGCAGCTGCCTCAAAGGCACCCGAAGATGCGACTCGAAGATCTTCAACGCTAGAGAGACGAGAAATCTCATCGACAGTGGATGAGTATTCGCCACGAGTTGCCTTCAGCGCACTCCATCCATTGAGAAACTCTTCCAGCTCTGCAATCTCACTATCCCTGACCGATGATGCCGACTTCATCGCCCTAATTTTATTTTTTGCCTCGGTGTAACTATCGAAGAGAGAGCCGTAGGAATTCAAGGATGATGCGATTGCCGCCCCACCAAATCGATCTAGAAGTTCACGTTGGCGAGCACTCTTGACTAATTGAGTATTGGCGGATTGACCATGTATCTCAATGAGGTATTGGGATAAGTCAGACAGGGCGCTTGCCGGAACCGTCACACCACTGCAGAGCGCTTTGCTCTTTCCTTCTGCAGTAACAGAACGAGCGAAGATGAGTTGTTCATCTTCTATTGCTGCATCGTTTTCAGATAGAGCCTCGCTCAATTCAGGAGATGGTTCTCCAGCGATAGCGAATGTTGCGGTTGCTGTGAGACGATCAGATCCGGTGCGAACGAGCGCGCTATCTGATTTTCCACCGAGAACGAGGTTGAGGGCGGTTAAAATCATCGTCTTTCCCGCGCCAGTTTCTCCGGTGAGAACGTTAAGCCCTCTCCCTAATTCAAGATGAGACTCTTCAATGATTCCAAGATTGCGGATTGAAATCTCTTCTAGATAAGTACGTTCACTCACCACGCCATCCTTCGACAGGAAGCTTGAATTTCGCCACAAGCCGATCTGTGAAGAGAGTTGGACTCACATGGGCCAACTTAATCACATGTGGATTGCGTGTAATAACGACTCGGTCGCCAGCAACCAACGGCAATTTGCGAAGCGCGTCAGCTGAGAGAAGTGCAACCGAGGATTCAACGGTCACGACGATCTCGGACTTTGTTGAGACAACCATTGGACGCGAGAAAAGTGCATGGGCAGAGATGGGAAGGAGCACAAGGGCATCAATCTCAGGCCACAACACGGGGCCTCCTGCACTAAAAGCATATGCAGTAGAGCCAGTCGGAGTTGAGCAGATCAAACCGTCGCAACCCCAGTGGGAGAGCGGGCGACGATCAATCTCGACGAAGAGTTCAACCATGGTCGTGCTATCGCGTTCAACAGTAATCTCATTGAGCGCCCACCCTTGTGAGATTTCAACGCCCTCTCGCTGGACTGAATATCCGAGAACCATTCTGTTCTCATAGACATAACTCTTCTCAACGATGCTCTGCGCAATAGCTGAGATCTCTGGCTTCTCCACTTCGGCAAGGAAGCCAACATGTCCGAGGTTTATCCCGAGCAGAGGAATATCGCGCGTGAGCGTTACTTCAGCACCTCGAAGAATTGTTCCGTCGCCTCCGAGGACGACAGCAACTTCAACTTCACCAATGGCTTCAATCGACACCTGTGCAATATTGGAGATGGATACATCGGTTGGGGTGACTAATTCAAAGCTCTGACTTGTGAGAATCTCTGCCAACTCTTCGGCGGCTTTAACTGCCTCAATGCGTGAAGGATTGATAAAGATAACCGCCCGGCGCTTACTCATGCTGGACCATCGGCCATCGCTCTATCTAAATCTGATTCAACAATCTCTGGTGCGCCACGGCGAAGCCAGAGAAAGTACTCAACATTTCCAGCAGGACCTGGAAGTGGGCTTGCGGCAATGCCCATGGTCCCCAAGCCAACATCGTAAGCGGATTCAGCAACATCTAAGACTGCACTTTTTCGAAGCTCTGGATCGCGAACAACGCCACCTGCTCCGAGTTTCTCTCGACCAACTTCAAATTGTGGTTTCACCATCAAGAGAAAATCTGCATCAGAACGTGAGACTGCAGCTAGTGCAGGCAAGACGAGCGAGAGCGAGATAAATGAGAGATCGGCTACTACCAATGCAATCTCTTCCCCCACTTGCTCCCCGGTGAGATGGCGAATATTTGTCCTATCGAGGACGGTAACTCTCTCATCGGTACGGAGTTCCCACGCGAGTTGACCATAACCAACATCGACAGCAACGACTTTCTTTGCTCCTCGACGCAGTAATACATCAGTGAAACCACCGGTGGAAGCTCCAGCATCTAAACAAATCTTTCCTTCAACTGTCACTTCAGTAAAGACATCAAGTGCTCCAGCTAATTTGTGGCCACCTCGCGATACAAAATCCTTACGATCGCCTTGAAGAACAATCGAGGTCTCTGCATCAACCTGCGTTGCAGGTTTTGTGGCAGGAATTCCATTGACGAGAACTGATCGAGATTCGATAAGGTCGGCTGCCTGTTCACGCGAACGTGCTAATTCACGGCGAACTAATTCAGCATCGAGACGTGTCTTCATCGAGGTGGAGTCTCTTACAGTCCATCGATAGAGTTGAGAGAATCCTGCAATTTCTTATGGAGCGCATCAAAGCGGGCTGCATGCTCCGAGAGATCAGTTGCATCAATCTCTTCTAATTCACGGCGAACGCCATCAACGATTGACTCTTCTTCAATTCCATTACCGCCATGGTTGTTGATATTTTCGCTCATTACTTGCTCGCCTTCTTTATGGTCTTCTTCTTTTCGCCGTTAACCGTGGTCTTCGCCTTTGCGCTCTTAGGGAGCTTCTCTGAAATCTTTACTGCTTTTTTCTTTGGCGAATCCTTCTCCAATTGAGCAACCCGCTGAAGAAGTAAGTCATACTCTTCCCGCTTAATGAAACCCATCTTTGAGACAGTCGATTCGACCTCTTCGGCAATCTTTGCCTTCACGGACTCTGCTGATTCCTTAGCCCAGCCATTCAATGCGGTTGCCACCTCGGCAGGAGTTCTCTCGCCATCGCTCAGCTGATTGAAATAGGTCTTGAGCGTCGAGAAGATCTCATTAACGGGGGTCTTTGCCATGAGGAAAGAGTATCGGCTTGGGCCATTGAAGCGCTTCACAGAAGAGCTCTTACAGACGCGTAATGCTCTCTCCCTCAATCTGCCATCTGCTTGCAAGACCAGCCGGGCCCTGCCAAAAACGTCTCCTGATTGATCCTGCGACTTCCACCCACTCCCCTGGTTTGAGCGAGAGCGCAGTTCTTCGAGATTTTCCGCTCCACGCGGCGATATCAAGGGTGTCGACACCCTCTCTCTCAGCTCGCGTAACAATCAATCGAAACTCAACGACATGTTCACCGCTTGGCAGCTCTCTATCGGATGCTAGCGCCGAAACTCTTCCACGGAGCAGACAATCGTTGAGGGAGTAGTCGACTTCTTCTTCTTCTGACTCTTTCTTCTTCTTTGTGACCATGAGTACCTCCAATAGATGAAGACGTGATCCTGATACAAAAGAGAGTCGTTAATGGTTCCAATAATGAAGGCTGTGGATGAGATTACTTCTCAGCCCGCTCTGCTGCATCTGTCTCTTCTTCGTGATCTATGAGAGCGCACTTAGAGAACCATTCACGGGCTTCATCGATACGACCTGATGCTTCGAGTGCATCTGCATAGGCATAGCGAATTCGCAGTGACCATGGCTCACGATCATTTTGGAGCTCACGACACTGAAGTGTCACAACCGCTGCATCAAATTCACCGAGATCGCGACGAGCGCCAGCGGCAACAATACGCATCTCAATCTCTTCCGGCTTCTCGAGTCGAGAGACCTCTGGAGAACCAGCCATTTTCAAGGCTTTGAGAGGATTTCCTAAACCACGTTCACAATCTGCCATGACAGGCCATGAAGTCACATCACCTGAGATTCGATTTGCAGCGCGAAGTTCCTTTAATGCAATCTCAAAGTGACCGGCTCGATAAGCAGCATAACCTGCGGTTTCTCGAACAACAGCAAGTCGACCTGCGTGATACGCCGCCGCTGTTGCATGCTTATGCGCAAGCTCTGGATCTATATCCATGTAGAGATTGACGCAGACCATATGTCGAGCAACAACCTTTGCATTCTCTGCAGAGAGACTTAGTAGCTCCGCGCGAACGCTCTTCTCTAACTCTTCACCTGTAACGTGCTCTGGAATATCTGGCTCAAAGATTCTTGGACGAACGCGAGATGGATCTCGCTCCATCGGCGCTGGACGGAATCCACGCGGGTCGCTTACTGACCGACCATCTGAAACATTGCGGGTAGCACCGGCGCGATCATCGCGACCTCCACGACCAGGGCGTTGTTCTGCTCGATCTCCGGGACGTGATGGACGATCTCCGGGACGTGAACTCGATGGGCGTCCAGAAGAAGGACGACCGCCATTGGATGGACGACCATTATCTGGCCGACTTGGACGTTCGTTACGATCGTTCATTTACTCTCTCCCATCGAGGTAAAAATATTGCAAAAGAAAACAAAAAGGGCGCTGATTGCTCAGCGCCCTTTTTATAATTTAAGTCCGGCATCGTTCTACTCTCCCACAAGGTCACCCGTGCAGTACCATCGACGCTGTGAGGCTTAACTTCCGGGTTCG
>Ga0075464_10000227_pt1 | contig 24183 bp, 35 predicted proteins | sample DEB19_08_DNA_5_FD_75068 | JGI IMG/M metagenome (GOLD analysis project Ga0075464, IMG submission 75068) | Aqueous microbial communities from the Delaware River and Bay under freshwater to marine salinity gradient to study organic matter... | ecosystem: Environmental > Aquatic > Marine > Coastal ...
AATATATTCTATTTCATAATTAAATATTGAAGAACATATATCTTCAAAACCTTTACTACGTAATAATATAGAAGTTTCATACGTATCAAATACCCTAAACACTGAAATAATCATCACACGTAACTGTTCAAGAGAACTAAAAAACATGAAAGAGCTTGCTAAACTATTGATAGTATTAGAAAAAGATGCTAGAGAAGTTGAAGACAAACTAATCAAAGGATTATCCACTGTACAATAACAATTAAAAATGATACTGTTGTATTATATATCAGAAGCGGGACCACAAAAGTAATGTAAGTGGCAACCTCCAGTAAGATATCGAAATACCCTAGTATCACCTGCTGTTGTTACTGGGGTATTTTATTACTAATTAAAACACATCATATGAAATATAGAAAAGGTTCATTCATCACTGTTCCAAACATAGACACCCTTGAGGGTAAACCAACTGAATATCAAGTATTGTTCATGTGGTTATGTTCATACGCTAACGAAAACGGTACATGTTTCCCTGGAAGAAAAGCAATTTCTACAAAGACTGGTATAAAGTCATTAAGAACTGTTGACAAATACATAGATGCTTTGTGTCAAGATGGTCTCATTACAAAGACTACACGCTATAAAGAAGGTTCTGTTGAGAAACAAAGTAACTTGTATCAAATAAATATAGTAGACCTAGTGTCAACAGATGCTCCACCCCTAGAGCAAGAAATGTGCTACCCTAGTGCCAACAGATGCTCCACCCCTAGAGCACCAAATGACACTATAACTAAACCTATTATTAACCAAACTAATATAACTAAAGATACTAACGTACTTAATGAAGATAAAGTCACACTACCAGTACAAAGAGGCTCTTCTTCTATCATACGTTTGGGTACCATATACAGAGACCTTTGGCGTCATAAGTATGGTTACGAGACAAAGATAAACTATGGACTCTTTGGTAAGAAACTAAAAGAACTCTTATCTTCATATAGTGAATTACAACTTGCAGTCTTTATGATTATTTTCTTCAACTGGAAAGGAATAGACGGTAACTCAACAAAGGACGAACAGTTTTACATGTCAGCTGCGTATTCAATAGGATTGTTCGCTAATTCAATAGACAAATTTGAAATCTATTCACGGAACATTATGAAATACAATGTTGACGATGACGCAGAATTGTATAAGATTGTTGGAGAACACATAAAATCTTTATAACAGGTTATCCACAGATTTAACTTGACAACACATTATCAATAGTAATATACTTAATATATGGAAAACATAAACACATTTTTGAATAAGTTAGCTAATCAAATAGCAATACTTAAATATGCTTGCAATGAACGTCCAGAGGGTCTTGACAAGTTCGGTTATTTAGAAGCATTGAGAGATATAGAATTAATAGTTAAGGAAGAAAAAGAAAATAACATGGTAAAAGGAATAGAAGCGTTCATTGATGATTTTAGAAAAGAATTATTAGAAGAAGAAATAAAAAGTTACAAAGAAAAAGAAGAATTTTATAAGAAACTTAGAATAGATACAGAAGCATTAATAAATAGAAAACCATCTGAGCAACCACTTTATACATACGACCTACCTGAGAAGTCTATAAATTATTTACGTGATTATTACCTAGAACACATATATGTTGAAGATGAGCATCAAGACGGACATGTGTTTGAAGATGTATTTAAGAAGTGGTTATACAGACAAAGTAACTTAGATATTGATTACTATTTAGAAGATTACATAAACGATGAACAATACTACGCAGAAGAAGGAGAGTAAAGGCAAGTGCTGTAATTGTTTTAAAGACATCAAGGGTGAATGGTGGATGAAACAATATTCTTTACTTTACTGTAGATTATGTCATGATGATTTAAAAGAGTTTCTTAAAAAAAATGAAGCTAAATTAATTAAGGCTAAATCAGAATCAGCAGATGGTCGAACAACATATAAAGAATGGCTTAAAGGTAAACCTCTTTGGAAATTAAGATTATATATTTATTAATATGAAAGTAAAACTAAACACATTAACATGCTGTAATTGTAAACATAACATATTTAATGAATGGTGGATTATGCTTAATAGGCATATTTACTGCAAAGATTGCAGAGATGAGTACCAAATATTTTTAGATAAAAAGAATCTAGTACTCACAAAACGTTGGCAAAACTCAAAAAACAGTTACTATGAAACGTACAATAGATGGTTGCTAGATAAACCATTACCATTATTAAGAAAATTAGTTAAGAACAAATAAATATGAAATACAAAATTAATAACATTCTAATAGATAAAGATGGCAATAAAAGACAATAAAGTAAAACTCACGCTCGCTTTTAAAAAGTTTCCAAGACCAGTAAAAACAGTTGATAGCTGGTTAAATAAAATAACATTGCGAGATATTTATAAGGAATTAAGATAATTTATGTTTAATAAAAAGATAAAAATAGAAATAAAATCTGTATTGGGCAATGTACTATTTACTCACGAGTGTATAAACAATACTATAGCAAAAACAGTAGAAGAAGCGGTTAAAAGCTCTGCCAACCTCAGCTCTGCCAACCTCAGCTATGCCAACCTCCGCTCTGCCAACCTCAGGTTTGCCAACCTCCGCTCTGCCGACCTCAGCTATGCCGACCTCAGCTCTGCCAACCTCAGCTATGCCGACCTCAGCTCTGCCAACCTCAGGTTTGCCAACCTCCGCTCTGCCGACCTCAGCTTTGCCAACACAGATAAACGCTATATTCAAATTGGCTGTATAGGCTCAAGTAAAAGATTAACAACATACTGTTTTGAAGATGATATAGTCTTGTGCGGTTGTTTCAAAGGAACACTTAAAGAATTTGAAGAACAAGTAAAAAAAACACACAAAGATAACAAACAATCTTACAATGAATATATGGGAGCAATAAAATACATAAAGTCGATAGCAAAAGATACACCTAAGAAATAATTTATGAACAAACTAAGACAAGAAAAAAATATAATTTAATTCACATTAACAACAGAATACTAGATAGATTGGGGTTTGCCAAGAATTAAAACAGGGAATGTAACAAACTGGGATAAGATACAAAACTGTTTATCCCAACCTGTCTAGTATTAAATAATATATGATAGAAATCATCACACGCAAAAACAAAAAAGACAAAGACCAGTTATTCCTAACCTTAGCGTTAGCATTACTGGCACAGTTTTACACTGTAAAGATTAATGGAGTTAAATGGGTACCGCCCAAGAAATAATATGCTAATCAAAGACAAAAAAGAATTATTTAGTTATATAGACAGTGATTTTGAACACTGGAATGTAACTGAAAATATAGAAGTAGAAAAACGTAATTTAGAAGTTAAAATTCAAGATAAAGATTTTACTTTTAAAGATGTGTTTAAAGAAGACCAATGGTTAACACAGACAGAAATAATAGAGTTTGTTAAAAATAGTAAAATAGAGTATATACACTTGTTTCTAACAAAATCAAATAATACTCTTTTTGTTGTGGACGTGTTCGAGGACGGTGGCGAGCTCCTGGTGCGCGTGCACGAGTTTAGTGTTGGCAGTGTTTGGTTTGGTGAGAGCTTGAGCAGGGTTGTTGTAGCAGAGCAGAAACCTAAAATTATAGACATAGGCACTAAGACACCTAGTAACTTAGAAACTAGTAATTTATGGACTAAAAAACAAGACCTACTAGATATACTTAGAAACCCAAGAGGTAAATTATTAGCAATAGATATGGACGGAACAATTTGTGAGGGCGAGTTTTGGGGAGGTGAAGACCCTAAACCAAAACAAGACTTTATAGATAAGATGTGGAAATGGTACAAACGCGGTGCTCATATAATCATATATACCGCAAGACAACCAATATACTACCCTGAAACCCACGCTTGGTTAATCAAATATAAAGTTCCATTTCACGGAATAACAATGTTAATGAAACCTGGGGCAAGTTGTTACATTGACGATAAAGCATTAAACATAGAAGATTTATAGTTATGACAAATCAAAAGAATGCAAGAGTTATAAAAAAAACTGAATATGAGGAAGTACAAGTAAAAAAACGTGGCTTTTTAGGAATAAAGTATTGGGAGACAATAAGTGTAAATAAGCTAAAAAGCTCTTTAGTAATAGTTAGTGATAATCCATTATTAGAATCGGTGATAATACAACACTTAGACAAAGCACCACAAGAATATGCACTATAAATAATTATGACACAAAAAGAAAAAATAGAAATCGATATAGTAAAATTACTACGCAACCATACAGCAGACGGGCATACTGATGGTTACAAAGAAATAAGTAGTTACGTTATAAAACTCCTAGACAAAGCAATTAAAGATAAGCTGGAAGCAATGGATGAAGAGATTAGTGACTTATTAGTGACTTATACAGGACAGAATATAAAGCATTAAACATAGAAGATTTATAATATGACACAAGAAGAAAAGCAAGAGATAATGAAAGACTTTTATAAGTACTTTGAAGAATACAGCCAACATCTTGAACAAAGATACTTAACACCAGATACTCGCAGTATTATAAAAGACTACTGGTTCTCAATCCTAGACAAAGCAATTAAAGATAAGCTGGAAGCGGTGGAGGAGGACTGTGGGGGGGAAATTGAATACCCTGATGGTAAAATGAATGGAGCTTGGGTATATATTGGTAAAATAAAAGACATTATAAATAAACATAAATAGGTATATGAAACCACACACACAAATATACGAACTAGAATTTGCTATTAAAAATGATGATGGTTCAACTTTTTATCATACACCAGAACTTAAAATAAAATCAAATAGAACAATAGAAATAAACAGAATAACTGACTATGCTATAGGACAAAAACAAATGATTTTATTGCTTAAAAAAATTACAAAAGCATTATCAGAATTAGACAACGCTAACAATAAATAGATATATGGAAAACAAAGCAATAGAATTACTAAAACAATTAAGAAGCTATGAAAAAAATGATACTCAAACATTACTGACTGTAAATCTTACACCAGCACAAGTTATGAGAAACGCCGCAGATGCTATGGAAAGAAAAAGTGCACTACTTAGAGAAATAGATAGTTTTTTATCAGACAACGCTAACCCACAGGCATAAGTGTGGGGAATGAATTATGAGTCCATCTATAAATATAAAAATTGAAGACTTAAAAGATAAAATTACTCGCTGGTGTAAAGTTATATTTAGATTTAATGATTATGTATTGATTAAATTACAAAGACCAGAGTTTGTTTTTGGTGTAGGTAATGTAGATATGAAATATGCGATAGATAGTACCGCAAGTGATTTATATTTCTATGTATATAAACAACAAATACACTATGCCAATAAACAGATTGCTACTGCAAAAGCAGAAGCTATGGAGAATAAACTTAGAGAGTTAGGATATTCAATAGAGCCATCAATTGGATACGCACAACAGTTAGATAAAGAAAGTGTTGTAGAAAATAGAATAAATCCAATGGAATTATTTAAAATAGAAAAAGCTATTAAAGAATTATTATAATATGAGTGATTTGTATATAGAAGACATTATGAACAAAATTAGATTAAAAGATAGTATTAGTATGCCACGTATATTTGAAACAGGAAGCTCAAGAAACTCAGATGAGGGTAAACTTGACTACGCAGGATTTAATGCCCCAATAGTAGAATGGATTTATGCCCAGTATATGCACAAGCATAGATTCCTAGAAGATGGTACAATGAGAGCAAGCGATAACTGGCAAAAAGGTTTTCCACAAGAGGAGATATTAAAATCACTAGTTAGGCACGTTAAAGACTTAGAGCTTATGGCGGCAGGGTATAACTTAACCGAACACGGAAAAGATGTATCTATGACCGATGTACTATGTGCAATAAGATTTAACACAAACGCTTATATATTATCAGTAGTAAAAGAACCGGAGGCACAGTTTCCAGAACTTAAAACATTAAATAGAAATTATGAAGAAACTACAAGCGGATTACGATAAACTCTCACAAGAAGAAAAAGACGCTGGCAGTTATGAAGTTGTACCAAATCCAGGCTCAAAAGAAGCAAGACAAACACCGTGTTCTTGCCCTGTGATGCATAACAGTTATGGTAGAGGCTACTTTGGTTCAGGAGTGTATATTATAAATAGGGAATGTCCAATCCATAAAGATGTAATATTTAATAGCTAATAGATAAATTAAATGGAAATACAATCATCACTAATCAAAAGTAAAATACAATCATACAGAGATAGTGTAGGAGGAGTGTATTCAAAACCAGACAAGAATAAACTTGATGAATTTAAAAAACAGCTAAAACTAACACCGCATGCACTTGACTATCTAAACATAAAACGTGGTCTTAGTGAATCAACTATTGATAATTTTGAACTAGGTTACGACCAATCAAAAGATGCTATAGCAATCCCAGTTTTTAAGAAAGGTGAACTTATCAACATAAGATACAGATACATAGATGAAAACAAAACACCTAAGTATACACAAGAGAAAGGCTGTGAGGTTTGGATTTATAATGAAGACGGTATATCAAAAGGACAAGAGAAGGGTGGTATATTAATTACAGAAGGAGAGTTTGATTGTATGTCAGCTTGGCAAGCTGGATTTAAAAATGTTATAAGTCCAGCATCAGGTAAAGATAGCTATGGTGTGTGGATAGAACTACTTGACACAATACCAAAGGTATACATTGCGTATGACAACGACAAGCCAGGTAAAGGTGCTTCTCTTCAAATGGCAGAAAGAATAGGTACAGATAAATCTTTTGAAGTTGTATACCCTGATGGTGTAAAAGATGCAAATGATTTCTTCAAAGTTAAAGATTCAAATGATTTTAAAGATTTAATAAAAGCAGCAAGACCTTTTTACAAATACAAATTCTCAGGTGTTGCTGATGTCATTGAATCATTACGTTTCAAGAAAGAACAACTCATAAAACTACGTTGTGTACCAAACATAGAGTTTGAAGAAGACTGGCTTGTTATTCTATCGGGTGTAAGTAACATTGGTAAAACATCTGTTGGTATGAACATAGCTGAAGAGTTAGCAGAACTTGGTTACCCAACACTTATCATGCCATTTGAAAGAGGAATCAAAACAGTTGGTAAACGTTTCTTGCAGGTTAGACACAATAAGAAATCATCTGAGTTTGATTCTTTGTCAGACAGTGAATGGGATTCTATCGCAAGAGATTCAGTTGAACTACCAATATATTTCTCTACACCTGGACGTGATGAAATTAAAGATGTTGTTGCAAAGAGTAAAAGATTGTTTGGCGTAAAGGCTGTTGTTGTAGACCACTTAGACTATCTTGTGCGTAAAGGTTCAGATAATCATAATGTTGCAACATCTGACACATTGCAAGAGTTTAAATCACTTGCACAAGAACATAACATGATATTCATAGTTATTCATCACATTAAGAAACAAGACGGTATGGGTACTGCTCCTAAGAAACCACGTATGGAAGACCTAAAAGGTTCTAGTTCTGTGTACCAAGACCCTGAAGCAGTTATTATGTTATCAAGTCCTGATACAGACAGAATTGAAATAGATATAGTTAAGAACAAAGGACCAATGGGTTCAAAGATTTATGAATTTAATGTAGCAACAGGTAAAATAGGTCGTGATGTATCAGAAACATTTGTGATTGACAAATATGCAAAAGGACTTGAAGGTTTCTAGTTTAACAAAAGAAGATATATCTTTATTAAGAGATGTTAGTATTCATAACATACTAAACCTTGCAAACCAAGGAAGAGACATTAAGATGTGTTGTCCGTTTCATGGTGAAAGAACACCGTCATTTGTACTGCACCCAGACAATAGCTATCATTGTTTTGGTCAGTGCAACGTGCATGGTTTTGGAGCCATAGATTTCTGTTCGCATCTTGGTTTATCTTTCAGACAATCTTTAGAAGAATTAATTAAATACGTATGACACAAGCAGAATTATTTGTACTAATGAATCTGATACCTATCATGAGAATAGACCCAAGGTTACGTTTCCACACATTTACTCAAGATGAAAACATATACAATCATAAAGAAAAAGGTTGTCCAAAATGTGAATTAAATAGGTTAATAGCAAAGAATAATGGTCAGTAGTTATCCACTTTACAATGTGTAAACAAAAGACTACAATTAAAACATTAATAAGTAATATAATAAACAAATGCAAACAGAAACAAATACAACATTTAAACAACGAAAATACTTCACAATATCAGGTGGTAAGTTCAGACAAAAAGTAGAAGAAGGTACACCTGGCTCAGAAATACGAGAATATGTAGACAAAGAAGGTAATAAGAAACAAGTTACAGAGCTAGTATTCAAATCAATACTTGGGAAAATAACAAATGTTAAGATAGAAGATACACAAATTGGAAGATTTGTATCAGTTGAAATAGATGGAGAAGGTTCAATACAAATGAACATAGAGTCAAGTTTTGCTTCAGATTTTATGTCAAAACTAAAGAACTTAGATTTAACACAAGATGTTAAATTTGGACCGTATGATTTTGAATCAGAAGGCAAAAAAATCAAAGGCTTGACAATAATGCAAGTTTCTCCTGTAACAAAAGATTGGTCTAAAATTCCATCTTATTACTATGATGCAGAAACAAGAAAAGTTAAGAATGGTATGCCTGAAGCTCCAACTGACAGACCTGATAAAGATGATTGGAAAATTTATTTCACAACTGTACGTAAGTTCCTTACAAAAGAAATGTTGTCAATCTTTCCTGAAGAGAAGCAAGCATCACTAGAAGATTTTAACTAACATGGCTGACAAATATCGTTTTGATGAAGAGAACCATATTCACTTACTAAACGAATTACCGTTAGTTGGAACATCATCAATGGCTAGCGTACTTGCTAAACCATTGACATGGTGGGCTAGTGGACTCGCTGTTAGTGAATTTGGGTGGTCTCATAAAGGTACAAAAGAAAAAGGTTTTGTTAAAAAAGAAAAAAGAATTATAGAAGCCTCAAAACGAAGACGAGAAATTAGTTCATTTACAGATGAAGAATACTTAAAGTTACTTGACGATGCATATGCTGCTCATAGTAAAAAACTGACAAGTAGTGCAAAAGATGGTACAGACATGCATGCACTTATGGAAGACTATGTAAAGCACTGTATTGAAAAAAATAATGGTGTACCTGATGAGAAATATAAGACTGACAACGAACAAGTAAAGATACTTGTCAAGTGGTCATTAGAGAAAGTTAAAAGATTCTTATGGTCAGAAGGGCATTGTTATTCAAAAGAGTTATGGCTTGGTGGTATTTCTGATGTTGGGTTTGAAGATAAATATGGCTACTATGCTATTCTTGATTTTAAGTCAAGTAAAGATGTTTATACATCACAATTTTGGCAATGTATAGGTTATGCTAAACAGATTGAAGAGAATGGAGTTTTTGATTCAAAAGGTAACCTACTACTAGAACTTGACAAAGAGTTTACTTATGTAGCTGTACTACCATTTGGTATGACTAAGCCTGAAGTTAAATATTACTTTGATATGGAAGGTGGATTAAAAGCTTGTAGGGCTATGGTGCTATTATACGGGATGCTTAATAAATAATTAATATGACAACAATCGCATTTTTGGTACTGTATTTTCTTATGTTTGCTTATTTTCAAATTAAAATCAATCGTAGTAACACAACATTACGAAACGATGTTTATATGGATATAGATGTGTTAACAGAAAATCTTGTATCTGTAGTTAAAGGTTTCAACAGATTATACTTAACTGTTTATCCACAGAATGAACCTAAAAAAAGCTTGACAAAGAAAAAGTAATTTGATACACTTAATAATGCAAACCTAGAGTAATTTAGTGTAAGCACCAGTTACTATTTCATTTGATTTAGTAACTCATCTGATGTAGAAGTATTACATCGTTATGAGTAAAATTCTTTTTACAATAATCATATTATTTATGATTTCAATACCAGACATAGGAGGAGCTGTTACAACAACAGAAGAACCTATGCCTGAAGCTGTGGTTGGTTCATTTCTTTTAACCAAAGAAGTTTGTAAATCTAAAACAGATGTTAAGGATAAAGTAGATTGCTATGCTGATTTACATAAGGTCGACAGGAAACTTGCTCACTATATCGTAAATGAAGAGAGCAAGTATAAACCCAAAGCGGTAGGAGATATGTATATTCATTGTGGACGTACAAACTCTCCTGTGAGAGCAAGGGGACTTATGCAAATTACAGAATGTTATCATCCAAATGTTACAGATGCTCAAGCTTTTGATGCAGACTTTAATTTGGATTATGGCATGAAACTTGCAAATGAAAAATCAACATGTAGGATTCAATTTTCTACATGTGATGAATACTACACTCTTTAACTTGCTCGTTACTCTACTATATGGGGTATAAGGCTAGGTTATAGGTCTTGTATTTACTGGAGCGTCAGCTCTTAAATGTAACGCTAGAGACACTAAACGACACCATGGTGAAAGCCCAAGGAGTCCCGCAAAAGCGTGTAAAAAGATGTTTATTGATATATAGGGTAAATAAACAAAGCGGGTAATACAAATGCAAAAGGCGGTAACATTAGTTACATGCCTTTTTGCTTGTGTATATAGTATAGACTATACTGTCTACTATGTACCCTTACAGTTTACAGTAAACTATTAACTATAAAAAAACTGGAAAAGTATATAAAATACCGTTCCAGTTTAAATTTGGCGGAGCCGCCTACATCTCGGCATTTTTAAGCCCCTAAGTCTTCTGTGCAAGTTTTGCACGTTGCAATCTTCGTAGTAAATCTACCACTTCCAATTTGGTTTTGTAACCAAATACAAACTCCCAGTCATTGAGCTTACTATCAAATAAAAACCATTTAGGTGATTTTATCACATTGATAATCTCGTGAACCATCATTAAGCCAAACAGTCTGTGCCATGCACAATGCTTGTCATACCACAAACAAATGATATTGGAGGGACACTTGGTTCCGTGGCGTTTGACAGCTCTGTCGTGGTGTTTTGATAGAAACGTATCTCTTTTTGGATGTGGGATACTTTTCCACCTTGACAATGTTTTCATGTCCACAATAGGTGCAGTAACTTCTGCACACCATTTTTGACTTTGTGTCTTGGATGACTTCCTCAATCGGTGCTGAGTTTTGCGAGTAGCAGGTCTTACATTCATAATGAGCATTCATTAGTTTAAATTGATTTTTAGTTGTGACGGATGTTCAGGTATAATGCTAAATATTTCATCAATTACCTGTAATACTTCTTGCTGGTTTTTGTCGGCTACCAGTCTTTTAAGCTTCTTCTTCCAATCGTTAGAGAAGCCTTTGCCAATCTTTGAATTTGTCATATTTTAACTTCTGGTTAAGTATAGCAAATTACAAAATATAAGTCAATATTGACAAAATACGATTTCTACAACTTATAGTTATCCACTTGTATAACATTATATAAATGATATACTTAAGTAATATGAAAATATTATTTTTAGATTACGAAACGTCTCCACAATTAGGTTGGTTCTTTGGGAAAAAATGGGAAACAAATATTATCAAAATAGACCAACATGAACAGATTTTAACAGCTTCTCTTAAATGGCTTGATGGTAAAAAGATTTATACATTTGGTCAGGATGATTTTAAAGATTACAAACCAGGTAAAATTAATGATAAATCACTTGTTGAATACATCACAAAAGAGTTCATTAACAAAGCAGATGTACTTGTTGCACATAATGGTGACCAATTTGACCACAAGGTTTTAACAACTAGGTTATCAGCTAACAATTTGTCTCTACCTTCTACAACACGTACATTTGACACAAAGAAAATAGCTAGTTCAAAAATGCACCTTCCTTCAAATAGTCTACAAGACATCGCTGATTTCTACAACATAGAAGGTAAGTTCAAACACGCAGGTGCTAGCATGTGGTTTGGATGTATGGCTGGTAATCAAAAAGACTGGAACATGATGAAGAAATATGACAAACAAGATGTTGTAATTCTTGAAAAGATATTCCATAAACTATCGCCCATGATGAAACAAAATAATCTTTTCACCAGGAAAAACAATATTGATTTAAATTGTAGTAACCCAGCTTGTCTTTCTAAAAACTTAAAATTTCACAAGAAAAGACTAGTGGTCGGTGGGGAAGTATCACAGTATCAATGTCAAGACTGTGGTTCGTATACAACAGATAATAAGAAAAACAAAAATGAGACCTCCAAAGTCAGAATTAGTAAAAATAAAAAAGCGTAGGCTTTCATACGTTATCGTTAGGGTAACACCTAATGAAAGAGAGTTCCTTAAAAGAAAAGCTGAAAAGGCAGGTATGACCTATTCAAACTATATTAGAAGAAAATTAAACTTAGCATAATGATTACAATCAAAGGCTCAGTTCCATCAAAAAAGAACTCTAAGATAATGGTATGTAGAGGCAAGACACCAATACTTTTACCATCATCAAACTACACAGCATGGCACAAAGATGCAATGTCTCAAATATCAGGTTTTGAGCCTATTACATCAAAAGAGATTAAGTTAGTATTCTTTGCTAAAGATAACAGAAAGTTTGACTTGACAAACAAAGCTGAATCTATAATGGATACACTTGTGGATGCTGGTCTAATAGAAGATGACAACTATTCAGTTGTACCAAAGTTATGTTTAGAATTTGGTGGGGTCGATAAAGATAATCCAAGATGTGAAATATATGGACAAATATAAAAAGAAAAAAAAGAAGATAACATTTGATGAAGCTTTTGAAAAGAGTAAAACTTTTAATCCAAATTATGGTAATTACATTCATATGTGTAAAGTACTACAAGCTTCAGGTTCTTCTAAGAATCAGATAATAAAATACTTTAATAAGTACATGGGTAAAGATGACTATTTACCTGAAGAAAAAGGTGAACTTATAGAGTACTTGTTCACTATAGCTAATGATTTACTGTAAAACACGTAAAACTGACCCTTGTGAAATAAGGCTATAAATCGTATAACAATCCCTAAAATGCCCCGTATGAAACAAAAAAGAGATACATGACTATATGTACCTCTTTTTTTAATTGTGAGCCTATTTGTTACGTGTATTATAAAGTTTTCTTATAAATCCAAGTGTTGCAATAATTGCACCAATTATTTGTGTACCATCTAAAATGATTTTGTTTAAATCACTTTCTTGTATATCGAAACCTTTTGAACGGATTAGAGATACTGCGATTGGTACTAAGAATACTGATAAACCTTTTATTGTTATTGATACCTTTTGCGGGTTCTCTGACGATTTCATTAGCCAGTCAATTTTTTCTTTCATAGGTGTTGTTTGTGATTGCTCTATGAGCATTTTATTAATATAGGTTTGTGTAATTGTTCCAAAATAACCTGTAGCTGGTATTTTATACGCTTTTTGAAACCATTTTAACGCATCAAAAGTTAGTCTACCAAAAAAGTCTGTTTCTTTTCCTTTTGAACCAAGACCACTCTTTGCAACAGGGAAACCAATTTCATTAAGAAACTTTTGTAGTCTTTTAACTTCTTCGTTTCTTGCCCCTAATCCAAAAGTTTTGGTAAACAAAGCTGGTTTATTGATAGTTATTTCTTTGTCAGATATTGCCCACGCTTCTGTAAAGAAGTATTTTTGGTCTTCAAAGATAAAGTAAAAGTATCCATTTGCTCCCCAGTTTCTTGACCAACTGTTTGGACCTTTTGCCCATTGCTTAATATCAAGACCTTTATATTCGTTTAGAGCCATAAGATGACCGCCTTCTACTTTTTTAGGTGCACGTAATGGTAGCAAGTCTTTTTCTGCCCAAGATATACGTCCATCTGGTGCTGTGTATGTGTTCTCTCCTACAGTAAATCGTACAATAACAAGTTTGCCATTACTTATTTCTTTCGCTATTGATACAGGGTCTACATTTACTTTGTAATAGCCAGGTATTTTATGAAGCTTTGCATTATCCATAACTTCTTTTGGGATTTGCCCCCCATAAGTTACTTTAAAATGTTCTATAAACTCTAGATATGTTCCATCTACCTTTAATGGGTATTTGGTTTCCATTTCTTTTGTTGGCGTACCATAGTTTTTAGCGGTCTTAAGCATATTAAAAGCACTTGAGCCTTCTGTAAGGTTTTTGTCTGTTAAGACTTTTCCCATAAGATAGCCCCAGTATTCACTCAAACGCACGCCATCTCTAAAAAAATTCTCTTCTGTAATTCTACACGCACATTTTGTACAAATTCCTAATGCACGTTGATTACATAAATCATTAACGTGGTTAAAGTTTAAAGGAACTATTGCTTCATTTGGTGGTATACTTGATTTATCGCCACCAATAACGGTTCTGTAATCTTCTGGACTTTCTGTAGAGCCAAATGTCAATTTAAATTCTTCCATGGTTTATTTAGACGCTACTCTTTTAATGTTTGTACCTTGTGGCACTGCAACAGGTTTCTTCCCAGTCAAAGTCTTTTTTCGCTTTGCTGTCAGTGTCAATGTTTTTTTATTCATTTACTTTTAAATCATATTTTTCTTCTAATAATGTAATTTTTTCTTCAAACAACGATACGACCTGTTGCGAAGACTCTTTAAGTTTAACATCAAGCGACCACGTAAACAAATTATACATTAATGGTATACCAATTAATGTAACTGTCCATATAGCACCTAATGCCCACCACATCGCTTTGAAATACCAATCGTGCTTGTTTACACGTCCGTTGGTTTTTAATGTTTGCTCTTTGATTTCTTTTAGCATAGTTACTATTTCGTCATCTCTTTTTCTGTATTCAGAATGACGCTCTTCACTCCTTTCTTTCATATCATTAAGCATTATTTCTAATTCATTTGTTGTTGGGTCATCTTTACTCATACTAGTCTGTCATTGATTTCTTACCGTGTCCTGGGTCTATTGTTTCCAATAAATTATATATACATAATCCAAGTTTGGTTAAATTGTTATTATTAATGTGTAGCACCTTTGATATTGTATCGTCTTCGTGTCCAAATGGCGTACCTGATTTTACCATTATTACATTGAATAAATCTCCGCATACTACATTGCCCATTTGGTCTATTGATACCGCCATCCTTTTGATTATAACTGATATGATATTCTGCATTTAATGATAAACTACCAGCTAATTCTTTTTCAAACTCTCTAATAACTTGCATCATTTTATCTTTATTGTCTTCGTATTTAGCCATTTTATTTTTCTTCTACGTTTATCACACCAAATACTGTATTGGGAGTTGTTACAGTTGGTAAATATATTGGCATTAAGAATACATCATCATATAAGCGAACATTGATTCCAGGTACGCCTTGAGCTGTTTGGATTTGCCCACCTGCGTTAGCTATCATAACTGGACAACCTGCTACAATTCTTACTGCCACTAGTGATATTACACCACCACCATATGATGTACCTAGTGTTACTGTTTGGATTGATTGTACTCCACTATCACCTGCTTGTAATAGAAAGAATATGAGCGTTCCTGCTACTGCTGTTGCTGGGAATGATGAGATTGTTGCTGTTCTACCTGATGTACCATTTTGGTTTGTATATGACATTGTTGTGTTAGTAATAGCAGATGCGTTTGTTGTAGCTGTTCTTACAAGAATACCTACCATTACACCTTTACCATCTACTGTGCCTGTATCATCACGAGCTGGGAACGCTATAGAGTTTATAGTTTGTGCGGTTGTTGTTGTTACTACAAGTCCTGTGTTGTACCATAAATGGTCTGCTAAAAAGAATGTATTTGCTACTGTTGCTGTTGCTAGCACGTTTGTTAGATAATTTGAACCTGTTGTTGCATTTGGGAATTTCAAACATCCTGTGTCTGTTGTTCCACTTAGTACTGCTCCTGAGAGTCCAGGGGTCGCTGGAGTCCATGCTGATGGAGTTCCTGTTGCTCCAAACAATGAGTGCATTACCCCTGTCGCTTCGGTTGTTGTACCTACTTTCATAAAGTTTACACTTGTTGCTGTTATTGGTGCAGATACGTTTTCATTTACTACTGCGATTTTGTCTATTTGTGCCATAATTTTATTTTTATTTACTTATAATGCTTATGTTACCTGTGTCATCTGCCATCATTGTTACTGTTGAGTTTCTATAATGGATTTCTGCTGATGTATCCCCGTCTATGGTTTCTGAACCATCTGGTAAAATGATTACTTTGTTTGCATCGCTGGATACTTTTTTAATAGTGATTAAGTTTAGAATATTTGTATTTGGTGGCAATGTAACTGTTACATCTCCAGCTGTAGTGTCTACTCTTATAATTTGATACTGTGGAATGTCTATTCCAACAGTTGTATCCGTTGCTATAGATGATACTTGTGGCCTTAGAGCATCTTCTGTTATATACCCTGATGTTACTGCTGTCACCCAAGCTCTTGTTTCTACATCTGTATTTATCCATTGCCAGTATGTACCATCGTTTATTACATAGAACGTAGAGTATAAAGTAAACATTTGATATGACGGTCCGATTGCTGGCATTGCACCTGATGTTACACATACTACTTCTGGATAATAACTACTACCTCCGACCGCATATTCAATTAAATACTTTTTACCAACTGCGGTACTTGCTGGGTCTGGCAATGTTACTGTAATTAGTGATGTTGCTGATGAACAGTCTACTTGGATTACTTCGTGAGAACTATTTAATGTTGTGTTTGCTGTAATAACAGTTATGTTATCTATTGGGTCACCGCCTCCTCCAGCTGGTGCATACCCTACTTCACCTGTTGTTTTATCTATCAAAGTCAATACATCACCGTTTGAAGCTGAACCAAGGTTTGGTGTTTGTATCTTCATTAAACTATTTGCTTGTAAGTTTAAATTATCTCCAGCTAATCCTGTGTTTCCATTTTCATCAATACTTAGTGCTGTTGAACCCCAAACAAGAGCATCTATTTGCAATGCACCACCTGTGTCTATTTCAATCAATCTTGCTGAATCTATTGTTCCACCAAGAGTAAAATCAGAACCAGTTAAGGTTATACCTTGTGAAGCAGTATAAGAACCACCGCCACCTGGTAAATCAGATATTAATGCTTTCTTTAGATTTCCACTATCAGATGTGTCAGAGATTAAGATGTAATCTGCACCAACTGGCGTAACTCCTGTCTTGTTTGTTATAGCTGTTTTATCTACAGTTAATGCACCAGAACCTGTAACTTCTCCTGTGTGAGTAGCGTTTGTTACTTTAGCATTATTAGTTACTGTATCGGACTCTATTGTGTCAAGGTCTACGTTTTGTGTTACTGAAATAAAACCAAGTTTTGTTTTTTCTGCAACAGTTGCAAATTTGTTAGTAGTACCTACAGTTATGTCGTCTGTGTCGTCTGTAGTTTTATTGAAATAGTTTGAAAGTCCTGCTGGTTGTACTGCGGTGTCTGCTAAATCAAGAGAAGCATTTACAGAAGCATCAAGTTTTGTTTCGTCTATTGAGCCAGCAATAATTGAAGCTGTAATACTAGGAGTTGCATCGTTGTAAGTAAAATCTATTTCTGAACTGTCAGTCATTATATTACCTACAGCATCCTGTGCCATTTCGTCTGTGTATTGAGTTATATCGCCAACATAAAGGAAATTACCGTCTGTTACTGCAGTATCAAATTGAGCTTTTGTACCCGTGATACCAACAATAGATGTCTGGTCGCCTGTGTTTGTACCACTTGTGTTACTAATAACAGTTAATTGTGCGTCTGTAACATATCGTCTATTTGTACTGTCGTTTATGTCAGCTGTTGTTGCGTCAGCTCCAGCAGTAACTAAACCTTTTGCATCGTATGTTATTTTTGTCTTTGTTGCACCTGTGATAGCTGTATTCTCATCTACTTTTCCATCAAGAGCTGTTTGTAGGTCTGTTTGAGAAGATAATGTACCTGTGATAGAACCCCAAGCTGTAGAACTAGTAACTGGTAAACCATCAAGATTTATTACCCAAGATGAATATGTACCTGAGCCCGTTTTGTGTGTAATGTCTATAACAAGAGATGTCCCGGAGTATGAGTTTACAGTACCATGCATATAATTTGATGCATCATATACTATCATTACGTCTTGCTGTGAAGTGTATGCAAGATTTGCATCTACAGTAAAAGTTAACTGCCCTGTTGATACTATTGTATGAGAAGTTGAAGATGTTGTTTTATATCGGTCAGATAGTGATGTGACGATTGGATTTGCTGGGTCTGTATTGTCTACGGTTATGTTTGTGCCAGCTACGACAGATTGGACGCCTGAGCCACCACCTGAACCTAATATATAATTTCCACTTTCATCTTGTGACAAACCAGAATAATCTACATCAGTAAGTTGTTTTAAAGAAGTAGCTCCACTAACAGTTTTTGCTATCTTTGTTACCTTAGAATTAAAATCACCATCTATAGCTTCTATAGATAGCCATTTCTTTTTAACACCTTGTAGTTTAGATACTATCTCATCAGCTGAATCAGGTGAACCATCTTTACCATTTACACCATCTTTTCCGTCCTTGCCATCAATTCCATCTTTGCCATTAATTCCATCTTTACCATTTACACCATCCTTACCATTAGTTCCATTTAAACCATTGTCTCCTTTATCTCCCTTAATAGGAGCAGGTATCAAAGGTTTAACAATATTTATTAAATCATTTTCTGTTGGGATTAATGGGTCGATTATTTCTTTTAGTTCTTCTTTTGACGGTTTGTCACCTTTTTCACCCTTGATTGTAACTATCTCAGCACCCATGAGTTGAACCTTTTGTACAACTGGTTCTGTTTCTTTAAGTTCAGAAATAGCCTTAGTTATGTCTTCATAACCTTTCTTATGCAGTTGGTACTTCTGTCTTTCGATATTCATTTCAGTTGTCTTGTGTTCTTTTTCCATTTATGTATTATAGCATTATGTTTAATAATAGTCAAGTTAATTTCCTGTTACAATGTCAAGTATTGACTTGTATGAACCTTCTCTTTTTGATTTAGGTTCTGTTATTGACGCACCAAACATTTCTAATAATGTTGATAACGCTAATATTTTTGCATCTTCATCTTTAGCAATTCCTTCTCCTATGTTTTCAAGTGTAATAGGAACTAATAGATTTTTAGCTATACTACCAACTGTAGGCTTCTGACCACCGTAATCTCTCTCAGCAAATATATCTCTAACAGTACCTGGTGCAGGTGCAAGCTTACCTTCAAGGAATCCATACAATATATCTTTAGCAGAATCTTCTTTGTATCCTAGTTTCTTTCCATCACTTAGTTTGTTAGCCATTTTAAATACAGGAACCAAGTAACCAGCAAGACCACCTGTTAGGTCAACCCATTTTTTGGTACCAGGTATTCGAACTTTACCAAATGTACTCTGGTTAGGGTCAAAACCTACATCACTAAACGCAGAAAATGTTGACATTAATCCACCCAACATTACAATATGTTTAGCTAGGTTCTTTCGAGCAATAACTTGTGCTTCTTTAGGTAGTGTACTATCAAAAGCATGTCTCACGGTATTTATGTTTGCTGTCTGATATCTAGCAGAGAATAACACTTTGTTTAAAAAGTCAGCATTATTCTCAAGTCCCTTTAAACCACCACGTCCTGTTACACTGTTTGCAACCCTAGCAAATCCTTTCAATATATCTTCTGAAGGCTTTGTGTTATTTACTGTTTCATACTGTTTAACATAGTTTTTGAACAAGTCAAAACGTGCATTTTGTACAAATGTTGTATAAGCAGCGTCTGATGTTTTAAATATATTCTCTAATACAGGTATCTTTGTCAATGGACTTTCAGGAAAGAAGTCTTCTATCGCACCAAGTGCTAATCCTGAATCAACAGCATCATTGTACAGTGGGTCTATTATGGTCGAAGCTCTAAAATCATTGTATGCTTTATCTATATTGCTCTTGTTAAATATTTCTTTAGCTATTGATAAAGACTTACCTGTACTTGATTTCCAAGCTGACGGATTAGAACTTAACACCTTCATACCTTGACGTAAAGGAGCAGAAAGGTCCCAAGAAGCCTTTATACCCTTAAACGCACTAGAAAATGCTAGATTACCTGTTTCTGCAAGTGTTCTTCCTGCTGCTGGTATTATACCACCTTTTTCATACGCTCCAGATATTCTGTCTTTTATGTTAGCGAAAACTTTACCTATTGTTTCATTTTTACCCTTTTGTTCATTAATGAAATCAATATATTCAACCTCTTTTCTTCCCCATTCCATTCCATCTTTTAATGAACCTGTTTCTTTGTATTTACTTTCTAGTTTAACAGCATCACGTTTTAGTGTCTGTATCTTTTTCATTGAATCAAGAGAGACCTCGACACCTTTCTTTTTTAATAATGTTTCTTTTGCTAAAGAAAGTAATTCATCTTCTTCAAGTATTCTATTTTGTCTATTGGCTAATCTATCTTTGATTGCTTGTTTAAGTTTAATTTTCTTTGTGGCATCTGCACCTGTTAAAGAATCAACAAACTTATCAAAAGCTTTCTCTTGATTCTTAAGAAGTAGGCTCTTTTCAAATGATGTATTAATACTGTCAACCATCTTCTGGTTACCACCAAAGACCTCCAACAACTGTTTATTTCTAGCTATTGAATCTCCACTTGTTAAAACTATTCTTTTAACAGATTCTATTAATTCTGGTGGTATACATGTATTATCCATCTTTATTTACATTTAATTGCTTCTAGTGCTCTTATAATTGTTTCTTTCGAAGGTGCTGATTGTGATATTTCTTGTAGTGTACTATTTATCTTTTTAACAGCATCAACTGATTCTTTTTCTATTGACTTAACACTACTACCTTTTCTTTTCAATAAATCAGATTCAATATCTTTTACAATGTCAACAATATTACTTTCTTTTGCAAGTTTGTTTGCTTGTAACTTTTGAGCAGAAACTGATGCTACTTTACTGTTTTTTAGTTTTTCAATTAGGTTTAGGTCAAGTGTTTCATCTGCTTTATTTTTCATAAAGGCAAAGTAAGCATCTGCTGGGACATTGTTTGTTGTATCTATTCTTTTACCAAGTGCAATGTCTTCAACTTTTTGAGGGTCTAGTTCAAAATCATTTAGAACAGTAGCTTGTTGTACTTCATTTGTTTGTTTTTGAAATGATATAGGTTCGTTCTTTACTGTTTTAGGTGCTGGTTTTGCTTGTGTTGGTAAATCAATTTGTTGTGAAACATTTGATGTAGGTGTAAGTGTTTGTTTGGGTATATTATCAGCTTTTGAAAAAGGCATGTTTGTCTCAGGATTGATTGGTTCAAAAGTAACATCACCCTTGATAGGTTTTGTTTGTTTAGTTGTACTACCTGTCTGTATTGTTGGTAACTCTACAGAACCTTTTGGTTTACTACCCATCTGTATTACTGGTAGTTCGCTTGATGCTTTGTATGGTTCGTAACCTTGTTGTTTTGAATAAATCTTTAATCTCTCAAGAGGTGAAATATCTTTTGAAACTTGAACTGCAGCAGGTATTGTTTCTTCTATTTGGTCGACAGCATCAACAACTTCTTTTGTGACTGTCTTTGACTTTAATAACCTATTAAGTACAGCAGGTAACAATACAGAAGCAGCTGCTGCTACACCTGTGTTTTCCATTGCTTTTCTGTCATTAAGTATATTAGTTGCTGTGTTGTAAGCTACACCTTCTACAGCATTTGCTGCAACAGTTGAACCAACCTTTCCAAGTCCAACTTTTGTTGCCGCTGTTTTAAGTGCTGCATTACCTGCTGAACCATACCCTAATGAAGCAATATCAAGAGCTGTTTTACCTGTGTTTTTTAGTATCTGTTTACCACCTCCTTGACCTAATGGTTTTTGTGCATCAATCTTAGCTCCTATAACAGGAACTTTTACGGGTGTTTGGTCAAGAGCTGCATCTGTAATTCTTTTTGCTGCTTCGTCTTTACCTAACAATTTTGCAACACCAGCGACACCGAGACCAAGTACACGTCCTGTATAATCACCAGCACGTCCTACAGTATTTACAAAAGCTTGCTGTACAATGTTGTTGTTCTTTTCTGTCTTTGGGACAATTTGTCCACTTTGTTTTGTTTTTGGTTGTTGACTTGCTGTAAAAGAATCATACGACAAATCAACCTTTTTTGATTTACTTTTATTTTGTTTTTGGAATGAATCGTATGATAAGTCTGCCATAGTTTAATCTAAGTTAGAATCTACAAAATTTGCGTAATTGATATCTTCTGTATATTTTTTTACATCAACACCGTTTTTAATTAGTTTATTTTTTTCAGATTGTGTTAATACAATACCACTATCAGTTTTAGAATTGTTAGCTTTTTGCCATTCTAAATAGTCTTTACGTATTGCTTCAGTTGTAGCTTTACCTGAACCCATCCATGTAGGAAAGTTAGCTTGCCAACTATCTCTAAAATCTTTTGGTAAATCATTAAAGAATCCTTCAGTTGCTTTTGAATCAAATTTAACTGTATCAAATTTACCTGAACTACCTGTTCCACCACTGCCTCCAGTTGTTTTCTTAGCAAACATAGCATTTGTAAGTTTAGATGTGTCTATTGAACCATCAGGCAGTATAAGCTTATCTATTGAATTAACATTAACACCCATACCTGCAAGTTTAAAGAAGTTTGTTTGATATTCTTTAGAGTTAGATTCAGATTCTTTTCTGTACATATCAGCTGTCTTACGTAGTTCTTGTGCAGCCTTAGATGATTCTGTAAATATCTTATTAGCTGTATCTGTTTGAATCTTAAACACCTCTTTGGTTATTTCTTCATTTGATTTAGACAAATCTTCTGATATCTTCAAGATTGCTTCATCTGCATTTTCTGCGAGATTGTTTATTCTTTCAGCTGACTTAATTTCTAACTCTCTGTTAGCAAATTTAAGTTTTGTATCAAGGTCAATCTTTTGTTTTTGATATTTTTGTTCAAGTGTACCAAGAGCTAATGGAGCATTACCTGTAGTTTTAAGAGCACCAAGTTTTGCTAGCGTCTTAGTCATTATATTCTTTGACTTGATACGGTTCTCTTCTATTTCAGCTTGCATGATTTCAACATCTGAATTATTCTTTTCTATTGCAAGTTGTAGTCTTTCACGTTCTGCTGTCTTCTCGTTAAGTTCTTTTTGTTCAATAAGGGCTTTCTTATCTTCAGCAAGTTTTCTTTTCTCAGCAATGATACCTAGTGCCTTATCTGTACCAAAGTATAAATCACGGTATTCTTTAGCTATACCCGATATACGTGATATTTCATCTTGTACAAGTTTATTTTCAGGTGCAAGAGCTTCAAGAGCTTGGGCACGAAATGGGTCATTCTCTGCTGATTTTGTCAATAATGATTCAAGGTAAGATGTTGTATCTTGTGCTTGTGTTGACACGTCAGATACAGGTTTTATTTTTGAAGCTATGTTTGCAACAGTACCACCTTTCTCAACAAATGGTTTAAGTATGTTTTGTAATTCAGGATTGTTTTCGTATGTTGTGTAAAAGTTTTGTGCTGTATCAAAGTTTCTTGCTATTTCATTAGCTGTCAAATCAAGTATACTGTTCTTCTTTTCGTCTCTTGTGATAGAAGATGTAAATGGTGAATTATTTAATTCATTAAGTGAAAGGTTAAGTTTATCTATTGTTTCTTTAGAAGATGAAAGAGATTCAGGGTTGAATGTATAAGATGTCATCGCAGACTGCTGGTCACCTTGTAATTGTTTCTTAGCATTAGCTTGTGTTTGTGTTAAACCTTTATACATACCTTCTCCTATGACAGGTTCAGGTACATAACCACCATTTGAATCACCAGCAAGGTAAAATGGATTATTAGCTATTCTTGTTGCATAAGCTTCAGCAGATTCCCCAGGTTGTTGAACCTGTGAATTGTAAGGATTATTATTTAGGATAGCATTATCACGTTGTAATAAGTTTTCTCTATCAGCAGCAGACATATCTTCAAAACGACCACTTGCACCTCCTGAAAAAGTCATATCAGATTGTGTTAACTGTTGTGTTGGTTTATTTTGCAGGTATGAAAGAAGCTGTGTGTTTTGTGAAGCTGTACCTTGATACCCAGAAATACCAGCTTGTTGTGCCAAGCTAGCTCTTTCTGATATAGAAGGTAGTGATTTACCTTGTGATTGATAGTAGTCGTAGAGTGTGTTGTTCATATGTATTAG
>Ga0075464_10000228_pt1 | contig 24140 bp, 21 predicted proteins | sample DEB19_08_DNA_5_FD_75068 | JGI IMG/M metagenome (GOLD analysis project Ga0075464, IMG submission 75068) | Aqueous microbial communities from the Delaware River and Bay under freshwater to marine salinity gradient to study organic matter... | ecosystem: Environmental > Aquatic > Marine > Coastal ...
ACCGGGAGTCGCGGGACCGAACAAGCTCTCGAGCCCGGTCTACAAGCAGTGCCAGTCCGGCATCGGCAAGGTGGGCCTGTTGATCGCCTATGCACCGGACGGGACGGACCCGCCCGGCACAGGCGACCTGGCAGCGAACACTGCCACGATGCGCGTAGGACCGAATGGTCGCGCGACCTTCCCTCTCGCGCCCGGCTCTGCGCTCCCGTTCTACAACATCGACCCGGCGGATTTCGCCATCGATGACGGCGGCACGCACAGTGGCCGGCATTTTTTCAAAAATATCGCGCAGTGCCAAAATAAGCGCGTCATTCAAAGCATTGCGCTTGGCGAGGCGGGTCAGGCGGATGACAGCGACTTCTTTTTGGTCGCCGCACAGCTCGAATTGAATGTCTATTCTGCTCATGGTGTTGATTCTTTCTGAGCTGAATTATGGTTATAAGATATAAGCAACTCAAGAGGGTTTTAGCCTCGTTTAATCAGTGTTTACCCTAGGCCGCGCGACATTTTCCACACCTTATTTGAGATTTTTATGGACCACCAAAACCTCATCGCCATTGACATTCACACCCACGCCGAAGTGAGCTGCTGGAACCCGTTTGACAGCTACGGCGAAGAATTTGACCGTGCTGCAGACAAGTACTTTCGCAACAGCCGTCGCCCGACGATTGCCGAAACCATTGCCTACTACCGGGAGCGAAAAATTGGCCTGGTGATGTTCACGGTCGACGCTGAATCACAGATGGGACGGCAGCGCATTCCGAACGAAGAAATCGCCGAGGCGGCCAAGGCCAACTCTGACATGATGGTCGCCTTCGCCAGCATCGACCCGCACAAAGGCAAGATGGGCGCGCGTGAGGCGCGACGGCTGATTGAAGAGTTCGGCATCAAAGGCTTCAAATTTCACCCCACGGTGCAGGGCTACCACCCCTACGACCGCATGGCCTGGCCGATCTACGAGGTGATCAACGAGTACAAATTACCGGCTATTTTTCACACCGGCCACAGCGGCATTGGCAGTGGCATGCGCTGCGGCGGCGGGCTACGCCTGGAGTACAGCAACCCGATGCATTTGGACGACGTCGCGATTGACTTTCCGGACATGCAGATCGTCATGGCCCACCCCAGCTTTCCGTGGCAAGACGAAGCCCTCAGCGTGGCCACCCACAAACCCAATGTTTGGATTGACCTGAGCGGCTGGAGTCCCAAGTACTTTCCCAAGCAGTTGGTGCAATACGCCAATACCCTGCTCAAAGACCGCATTCTGTTTGGCAGCGACTACCCGCTGATCACGCCCGACCGCTGGATGAAAGAGTTCCAAGAAGCCGGCTTCAAGCCCGAGGTGATGCCCGGGATTTTGAAGGACAACGCGGTTCGGTTGTTGGGACTGGCCTGAGGCATGACATTTCAAAAAATTGGCATTTACGGTGCCGGTGCCATCGGCGGCTGGATCGGTGCACGCTTGGCGCAGCAACCCGGGGTTGAGCTGTCCGTTGTTGCGCGTGGCGAGACCTTGGCGGCACTGAAGTCATCTGGCCTGCGCCTGCACATGTCGGGCGCTTCCACTTTGCACAGCGCGCTCACCGCCAGCCAGAATCCGGCTGATTTAGGCGTGCAAGATCTGGTCATCGTGGCAGTCAAAGCGCCGAGTCTCGCGGATGTCGCTGCGCACATCGCCCCGCTGCTAGGGCCGAACACCGTGGTGCTGACGGCGATGAACGGGGTGCCGTGGTGGTTCTTGCAAGGCTTCGGCGGCGCTCACGCCAACACTCCCTTGTCCAGCGTAGACCCGCAGGGCCGCATCGCTCAATCTATTCCCGCAGCGCATGTCATCGGCTGTGTGGTGCACGCCAGCTGCTCACTGCGCAGCCCGGCTGAAGTGCAACATCACTTCGGCAACGGTCTGATCATTGGTGAGCCTTCTGGCCTGGTGTCTGAGCGCGTCCAAGCCCTGCACACCTTGCTACAAAACGCCGGCTTCGACACCACGCTGACGGCGCACATTCAAAAAGACATTTGGTACAAGCTGTGGGGCAATATGACGATCAATCCCGTCAGCGCTTTGACAGGCACCACGACCGACAAAATATTGAATGACCCACTGGTGCTGAACTTCATTTCGCAGGTGATGTTGGAGGCGAAATCCATTGGTGCGGCGATCGGCATTCCGATCGATCAAAACCCTCAAGACCGCCACGCCGTCACGCGCCAACTCGGTGCCTTCAAGACCTCGATGTTGCAAGACGTCGAGGCCAAGCGCTCAGTGGAGCTCGATGCGCTGGTCGGCGCAGTGCGCGAGTTAGGCCAGATCACGGGTGTGCCGACCCCATTTACCGATGCGCTGTTCGGCTTGGCCAGATTGCGCATGCAGGGACTGGGCCTGTACCCGCAGGGCTAAACCCCCAAAAACCCAGCCAACGCCTCGCTCGCAGCCACCGCAGCAGCTGAACCCTGCAACACCACAAGCCCTTTTTGCAGCACGATGGCCCGGTCAGAGTGGGCCAACACTTTGCGGTAGTCACGGTCCACGATCAAGGTGGCGATGCCGCTGGCGCGAATCTGTCCGATCACGCGCCAGATGTCGGCGACGATCAACGGCGCCAGACCTTCGGTGGCTTCGTCCAGAATGATCAGCTCTGGATGCTGCATCAGCGCGCGGCCGATGGACAGCATTTGCTGCTCACCGCCCGAGAGCTGCGCGCCGAGGTTGCTGATCCTTTCTTGCAGCCGTGGAAAGGTGTCCAGCACGCGCTCTAGCGACCAGTCGTTGCGACCATCGCGGCCACGCCGGGCGGCCATCAACAAGTTTTCTCGCACCGTCAAATTGGGAAACACGCCGCGCCCCTCGGGCACATAGGCCACGCCGAGTCTCGCCACCTCGTGAGGTTTGGCACGCGAGCAGTCTTTGCCGAACAAGGTCAAATGACCCTCGCGTTGCGTCACATGAGCGAGCAGGCTGCGGATCAATGTGCTTTTGCCCATGCCGTTACGGCCAAGCAAACCAATCGTTTCACCGCGCCCGATTTGCAGGTCGATGCCGTGCAGAACGTGGCTGGAACCGTACCAAGCGTGGATCGCGTGCGCGTCCAGCAGCAGATCGACAGGTGCCACTGACACGTCTTCTGTGACTGCTGCGGCTGCTTGAATGTTGCTCATGTCAATGCTCTCCGAGGTAAGCGGCCTGCACCAGCGGATTGCTGCGCACAGCAGCCGGCGTGTCGGTCGCAATCACGCAGCCATTGACCATCACGGTGATGCAGTCAGCGATGCGAAAGATAGCGTCCATGTCATGTTCGACCAGCAAAATAGCGTGCCCTTTTTTGAGCTCTGTCAACAAGGTCAGCATGCGCTCGGTTTCTTCGGCGCCCATACCCGCCAGCGGTTCATCGAGCAACAGCACATCGGGCGCCGTGGCCAGGCACATGGCGATTTCAAGCTGGCGCTTTTGTCCGTGCGACAGCAGGCCGGCATCGCGGTCCAGCAGCGGGCTCAAACCACTGCGCTCGGCAGCGGCGTGCGCTGCCGCCAGACTGGCTTCACAGTGCTGCGCATCTTGCCAAAACTGCCACGGCTTTTGGCTGGCCGCTTGTGCCGCCAGCCGGCAGTTTTCTAGCACCGAGAAGCTCGGGTAAATCGTGTTGCGCTGGTAGCTGCGCCCCAGCCCGGCACGGGCGCGCCGCGGCTGAGTCCAGCCGGTCACGTCTTGACCCATCAACTCGATCCGGCCGCTAGACGCCTCTATCTCGCCCGACAAAATATTGATGAGCGTCGACTTGCCCGCGCCATTGGTACCGATGACCGCATGCACAGTGCCGCGCTCAAGCGACAGTGAGACCTTGTCAAGCGCCAGCAGACCGCCCCAACGGCGGCTGATCTCATGCCCACGCAGCAACACATCGGGAACAGTTTCAGACGGCTTCATCGCGCGCTCCTTCCACACCACGGCGACCGGTCAGCCGTGCCTTGATTTGTCCGGGCAAACCCACCAGACCGCGCGGCAAAAAGACCACGCTGGCAATGATGGTCAGACCCAAGCCCATGTTCCAGTGTTTCGCAAAAGCGCCAAAAATGGCTTCGGATTTGAAGAATTCCTGCAGCAGCGCAAAGGCAAATGCGCCGATCAGCGCACCGCGCAAGTCGCCCAGACCACCCAAAATAATCATGATGAGCACGGCCCCCGAGAGGTGCCAGCTCATCATCTCGGGGTTCACGTAGCCGTCCTTGATGGCGAACAAAAATCCTGCCAGACCGGCAATGCCGCCAGAGATCACAAAGGCCGCCAGCTTGTAGGGGTAGGTCGAAAAGCCGGTGGCCCGCATGCGCTGCTCATTGACGCGAATACCCGAGAGCGCGCGGCCAAAACGTGAACGCAAGAGCACTGTTAAAAAGCCGAAAACAGCCACCAGCGTAGCCAGCGTGAAAGCGTACAACACGTGCGCATTGTCCAGATCAAGCAGTGTGCCCAGCGTCGGTTTGACCATCAGGTAAATGCCGTCGGTACCGCCGCCCAGCGGCGTGTCATGCACCACGTAGTAAGCCATTTGCGCGAAGGCCAAGGTGACCATGATGAAGTAAACACCCTTGGTCCGCAGCGACAAGGCACCCACCATCAAGGCGTAAATGCTGGCCGCCAGCACGCTGGCCGGCAGCAGCCAAGCCAGCGAAGACGCATCGGTGGGCGAGGCCAGCAGCACCGCTGCGTATGCGCCGATGCCAAAAAAGGCCGCATGTCCAAAACACACCAGTCCGGTGGTGCCCACCAACAGCTCTAGGCTGAGCGCAAAGACCGCAAAAATCATGATCTTGGTGACGAGGTCGATACCATAACTGCCGCTGACCAGCGGATAAAGCGCCAGCGCCACAAACGACGCGATGGCGAATAAATTTTTAGAATTGAACATCGCTCATCCCGCCTTGAACAGTCCGTCCGGCTTCCACAGCAGGATCAGCGCCATCAGCACATAGACCAACACACCGGCCGCTTCCGGCAGCAGCACCTTGCCAAAGGTGTCAACCACACCGATCAGCAGGGAGGCCAGCAGCGCACCGCGGATCGAGCCAATCCCGCCGATGACCACCACCACAAAACAGATGATGAGCACACTGTTGCCCATGCCCGGGTAAACCGACGACACCGGCGCGGCGACCATGCCGGCCAACACGGCAATCGCCATGCCGGCGGCAAACACCACGCGGTATAAAAATTGGATGTCAATGCCGAGAGACTGGACCATCTCGCGGTTCGTGCTGCCGGCGCGGATCATCATGCCCAGCCGCGTACGCGTGAACACCAAGTACATGCCGAGCGCCAACATCAAACAGACCGCCGAGACAAACAGGCGATACACCGGGTAGGTCATGACGTCCCCCAAGGCCAGCGTGCCGGCCAGCATGGATGGCACATCGACGCCATGCACGTCGTCACCCACCAACATGCTGCGCAGCTCTTCAAAGACCAGAATCAAACCGTAGGTCATGAGCACCTGCTGCAGGTGTTCTCGGTCGTAGAGGTAACTGAAAAAAGCCCACTCCAACACGTAGCCCAAAATCACCGCCAGCACCAGCCCAACGAACAGCGTGGCGAAAAATCCGCCGCCAAACGTCATGGCGACAAACGGTGCCAGCGCGTACGCCATGTAGGCGCCGATCATGTAAAAACTGCCATGCGCCAAGTTGATGACGCCCATGATCCCGAAGATCAGCGTCAGCCCCGAGGCCACCAAAAACAGCAACAAGCCGTATTGCAGTGCGTTCAGACAGTGGATTAAAAAAATGGACATATCCATGGGAAAACCTCTGGGCAGAGATGCCCCCGGCGACCGCAAGTGGGCGATCGCCGGGTGAGCTCGTTGGACGGATGGTTAGGGGCTAGCGCAAATCAAAGACGGCAGCCACGGCCTGGGTCAACCAGCCCTTTGCTGGCAATGCTGATCATCTTGTTTTCTTTGCCGGAGACTTGGCGCAGATAGATATCTTGCACCGGGTTATTCGACTTGGAGATGGTGAAGGGGCCACGCGGGCTGTCAATTTTCGTTTTGTGCAGGGCCGCTGCAAACTCAGCTTTTTTGCTGACGTCGCCTTTAACGGCATTCAAGCCGATGCCCAGCATTTGCCCAGCGTCATAACCTTGCACGGCGTAAACGTCCGGCTGCATTTTGTAGGCCTTGGCGTAACTCAGGCGAAAGCTGTTGTCGCGCGGTGTGCCCAGACTGTCGGCATAGTGCAGCGTTGTCAGCAGGCCGTCGGCGTCGGCGCCTTGGGCTTCCAGCGTGCCGTCGGTCAGGAAACCGGCACCGTACAGCGGAATGGTTTTTTTCAGGCCCGCCGCAGCGTAGTCTTTCACGAACTTCACCGCGCCACCGCCGGCAAAAAAGGTGTAAACAGCGTCTGGCTTGCTGGCTGCAATGTCGGTTAGCAACGATTGAAACTCGACGCCAGGGAACGGCAGGCTGAGTTCTTTGACAACTTTGCCACCGCCTTTTTCAAAGGCTTCTTTGAAGCCTTTGACAGACTCGTCGCCGGCAGCGTATTTCCAGGTGATGGTGACCACCTTTTTATGGCCTTTCTTGGCCACGACTTCACCCATGGCGTAGCCGGGTTGCCAGTTGGAAAAAGAGCTGCGGAAAATATTCACGGCGCACATCGGCCCCGTCACGGCGTCTGCGCCAGCATTAGGGACGATCAGCAGGGTGCCGCTGTCTTTGGCCACTTTGGCCATGGCCATGGCCACACCGGAATGCACGGTGCCGATCAGCACGTCGACGTTGTCACGTTTGATCAGTTTGTTGACGTTGTCGGTGGCTTTGGCCGGGTCCGACTCGTCGTCGACTTTGAAAAATTCAATCTCACGGCCACCCAGCTTGCCGCCGTTTTCGGTCACGTACAGGCGAAAGCCGTTTTCAATCGCCGTGCCCAACGAGGCGAAGGTACCGGTGTACGGCAGCATCAGGCCGACCTTGAGTTTGGCGGGGACTTGCGCCAGCGCACTACCAGCACTGGCCAGAAGGCTGATGGCGGCGAGGGCTGCGACGAGTGGGCGGCGGGTCATTCGGGTCTGTGTCATGTTGTCTCCTTCGGGTGGTTCAAGTTAACGTGGTCTTTGAAAAATGCTTCAATGCGCGAGATCAGCTGCGCTGGCTGGTCGCGGTGCGGAGAATGGCCGCAGTCGGCCATTTCCAGCAACTCTGTTTGCGGCACAGCGGTGGAGATGCCTCGAATTTGGGCCAGTGTGCCGTATTCGTCCTCCAGTCCCTGCACAGCTAACAGTGGGCATGTGATGGTGACGATCTCAGCTTCGATCGTCCACGACCGGAACGCTGGATGCAACCAGATGTTGTTCCAGCCCCAAAAGGCGGAGTCGGGGTCGGTGTGGTGGCGCGCCAAGCGCTGCCGTAAATCGGTTTCCAGGTAGGCCGTGCGAGCCTTGGCAATGCTGCTGACCGACAGGTCTTCGACACTGATATGAGGTGCCAGTACCACCGCAGCCGTCACGCGCTCCGGAAAGCGTGCGGCGTACAATAAGGCGATCGAGCCACCGTCGCTATGCCCCAGCAAGCAAGGCGGGTTCGCAGCGGTGTCCACGCCCAAGGCCAACAGCAAGGCAGACAAAACTTCACAGGCTTGGCGGTGCATGAAGTCCGGTTCCCAGACTTCACCCGTCGCGCGTGGGGTCGATTGGCCGTAGCCGGGGCGCGAATAGATCAGCCCGCGGCAGCCCAAGGCGCGGCACAGCGTCTGCGGGAAGTCACGCCACATCGAGATCGAGCCCAAACCTTCGTGCAAAAAAATCAGCAACGGCGTGTCGGCCTCAGCCTCTTCGATCCACTGGTATTCGATGCGCACGGGCCGCCCGGCCCAATCTATCTTGACCGTTAATCCGCGCTGAGTAACGCGCTGATCAAGGCTTTGGTTCATGCCGGAGTCTTGTCCATGTCGCGCAATTTGAAGCGCTGGATCTTACCGGTCGCGGTCTTCGGCAGCTCTGCCAAAAATTCGATCACACGCGGGTATTTGTAGGGGGCTAAGCGTTCTTTGACGAAGACCTTGAGTTCTTCCGCGGTGGCTGTGTGCCCTGACTTGAGCACCACAAAAGCCTTGGTTTTTGTCAGCCCGTCGCTGTCGATCATGCCGATCACAGCGGCTTCCAGCACAGCCGAGTGCTGCACCAAAGTCGCTTCGACTTCGAATGGCGATACATAAATGCCGCTGACCTTGAGCATGTCGTCGCTGCGGCCAGAGTAGGTGTAGGTGCCGTCGGCGTTGCGCACATATTTGTCGCCGCTCTTGGTCCAAGCGCCCTGAAAGGTTTCGCGCGTTTTGTCGCGGTTGCCCCAGTACAGCAAAGCTGCACTCGGGCCGCGCACGTACAGGTCGCCGGTCTCACCGTCGGGTACTGGCAGGCCGTCGTCACCGCGCAACTCGACGTCATAACCCGGCACCGGCCAGCCGGTGGTGCCGTAGCGCACTTTGCCGGGAAAGTTGGACACATAAATATGCAACATCTCGGTGGAGCCGATGCCGTCAATGATCTCCACGCCAAAGTGGGCGGTGAAACGCTGACCCAAGTCAGCCGGCAAGGCTTCGCCCGCAGAAGAAACCAAGCGCAAAGCCACTTCTTTTTTGGCCGGTAAGTTGGCCGAAGCCAGCATGCCCGCGAAGCCGGTCGGCGCGCCAAAAAAGACCGTCGGCTGCTGCTCTTTCCAGCGCTTGAAGGTGGCGTCTGGCGTCGGCCGCTCAGCCATCAGCACGACGGTTGCGCCCACGCTCAAGGGAAAACTCAAACCGTTGCCCAAGCCGTAGGCAAAAAAGAGTTTGGCGGCTGAAAAGCAGACATCTTTTTCTTGCAAGCCGAGGATGGCTTTGCCGTACAACTCGGCTGTCCAGTAGGGATTGGCGTGGGTGTGGGTGGTGCCTTTTGGACGGCCGGTGGAGCCTGAGGAATACAACCAAAAACCAGGATCGTCCGGGCTGGTCGCCGCCGCTTGCGCCAAGGGCACGCTGCGCTCGATCAAAGCGTCCAAAGACACTTCACTATTTTCTAGCGCTGCGGCTGGTCGGGACACCACCACGCTCTGAAGTTCGTGGCCGCCCTGCGCCATGGCTTGCCGCAAGATCGGCAGCAGCGCGTCCGACACCAGCGCGGCTTGCGCGCGGCTGTGTTGCAACATGTAGGCGTAGTCGTCCGCAGTCAGCAAGGTGTTGACCGCCACCGGCACCAGCCCCGCGTACATCGCGCCCAGAAAGCTCACCACCCAATCGCTGCTGTCGTGCATGAGCAGCAAGACGCGCTCTTCACGTCGCAGACCCAGCGCCAACAAGCCGGCCGCGACGCGTTGAATGCGCTCTGCCAAGTTGCCGTAACTGAGCTGGCCGACGTCGTCGATCAGCGCAATCTTGGCCGGTCGACTGACGTTGCAGTCGATCAGGTGCTGCGCAAAATTAAAGCGCGGGCCAGGCGCCGCTGGCAGTGAGCCTCGTGCAGATGTTGATGCCATGTTTATCTCCTCAATCTCATTCTTTACAGGGCAAGCGCTTATTCATGGACAGGTTTCAAATACGCCAGCACAGCGGTACTGGCTTGCACAGCACTCCGGCGATGGTAAAAATTGAGTGCCCGCAGACCGCCCAGTTCTTCGCCGCCGCCTGCCCGGCCAGGCCCGCCGTGCAGCGACTGCGGCATCACGTTGCCGTGGCCCGTGTGCAGTGCCGCCACGTCGGGCGAAATGATGTGCACGCGGCCGTGGCTGTCGGCCAGTTCCAGTGCTGCGCTGGCCAGTGCCGCTGGGTCACTGCCATACAGCGAGGTGACGAGCGAGCCTTGACCGCGCCGCACCAGCGCCAGCGCATGCTTGATGTCGCGGTAAGGCACCAGCGTGGCGACCGGGCCAAAGACCTCGGTGTCATGCACATGAAGCGATGCATCGCTGGCCTCTGCCGTGCGCAGACCCAGCAACGTTGGGCCCACGCAGCACGCGATCGCCGGGTCCGCATCGACCAGCGCATGGGCCGCGCCGTCGTGCAGCACTTCAGCTTCGGTTTTGAGCAGCGCCAAACCTTCGAGCACGGTGTTGAATTGCGCGCGGTTGACCAGGGCACCCATGCGCACCGTCTCGTTGCGCGGATTGCCCACCGTTGTTTTGGCCAGCCGTGCGCTGATGGCGGCGGCAGCCTCTTTGTAAACAGATTGCGGCACCAGCACGCGGCGAATCGCCGTGCATTTCTGGCCTGACTTGACGGTCATTTCGCGGGCCACTTCTTTGGCCAACAACTCGAGTGCTTCAACGCCAGCATCCGGCAACAGCCATGCTGAGTTCAAGCTGTCGGCTTCGATGTTCACGCGAACGGATCGCTGCGTGACGGCGGGGTGCGAGCGAATCACAGCGGCGGTGTCTGCCGAGCCGGTGAAAGAAACCACGTCAAAGGCTTGCAACTGGTCCAGCAAACCGGCCGAACTGCCGCAGATGACGGACAGTGCACCCGCAGGCAAGACGCCGGCGTTGACCACGTCTTGGACCATGCGCTGGGTCAGCCAGGCGGTGGCCGTGGCTGGTTTGATGATCACCGGCACACCCGACAGCAACGCCGGTGCGGCTTTTTCCCACAAGCCCCACGCCGGAAAATTGAAGGCATTGATGAAGAGCGCCACGCCGCGGGTTGGCGTCATGACATGCTGGGACTGGAACAGCGGGTCTTTGCCCAAACGCGCGCTGTCACCGTCCAGCAGATGCTGCCGGTCACCCAGCGAGTCGCCCATCTTGGCGTAGCTGCCGAGCGTGAAAAAACCGCCGTCGATGTCGACGGCGGTGTCGTTCTTCACGGTGCCGCTGTTGGCGGTGGCGATCTCGTAGTAAGCCTCGCGGTTGGCTTGCAAGACTTTGCCGACTTCGACCAGCAAAGCGGCGCGTTGCCGGTAGCTCAACTGGCGCAAAGCTAGGCCGCCCTGCTCGCGGGCAAAGTTAAATGCTTCTGTCAGGTCTAAGCCCGTGGCGTCGACGCGGACCAACGGCGTGCCCAGCACAGGGTCGATCAGTTCGGTGCCTGCACCGCTGCCGTTTTGCCAGCGGCCGGCCAAGAAATTAGGGAGAAGCTCAGTCATATGGGGGTCGTTTTCTGCGGTTTCTGTTCAGCGGGTGAAGTCAATGCGGCCTTCAGGCAGCAAATAAAGAACCAAAGCGCTGCCTTGGGTCACGGTCGGGCGGTGCGCGCTGCCCGGTGGACAGACCAGCCAGCCTGCCGGACGGCCGTCGAAGCAAGCACCGGCATCCATCGGCATGATCAGGTCAATTTCACCGTTCGGGTGGCTGTGGTGCGGCCCGGCCACGTCCGTCATGTCAACGACATCGACTGAAAAGCCATGCAGGTCGTCGGCGGGCTTGAAGATACGGCCATAGCGCAAACCACCGCCTTCACGGTCGCACAACCAGCCTTCTGCCACGCCGGCCAGGCAGGCGGCTTCCAATTGGGTAAACGTGTCGCTACCGGGGCCGTGCTCGGCATTGAGCCACGCATCCAGTTCGGCATCCAGCGGACGGCCAACCAGTTGCGTGGTCAGTTGAGAAATTTGTGCACGAAACGCAAGGGGAGTCATCGGGGAGGTCGTCCATTCACGAAAAGGTTGAGGTGCAGACTTGGCTTGTCAGTGCTTGCAACATGAATTATTATGCGTGTACGGACGATAAATCGTCAAAACCATCGTGTCAAGCACTATATTGCACATATTAGGGATAACACCAAGCCAGGCTATGTCAGAAAAGACCGACGACAACGCAAAGAACCCTTTTCTGGTGGCACTGGGCGAGCGCGTGCGCGGCCTGAGGGCGCGCCGCGGGATGACGCGCAAGGCCGTTTCGATCGCTGCCGATGTATCCGAGCGTCATCTTGCCAACCTTGAATACGGCGAGGGCAATGCCTCTATCTTGGTGTTGCTGCAGGTGGCGGGCGCTTTGCAGTGCACCTTGGCCGAACTGATCGGCGACGTCACCACGCTGTCGCCAGAGTGGCTGCTGATCCGCGAACTGTTGGAGCGGCAGGGCGAAGCTGACTTGCGCCGCGCCCGCATCGCTTTAGGCGAGTTGCTGGGCACTGGTGGTGCGCCAGGCGCGGTCAGCACGCGGGTGGCGCTGATCGGGCTGCGCGGTGCGGGCAAGTCGGCGCTTGGCCAAATGCTGGCCGAAGACCTCGGTTTTCCCTTCGTTGAGCTGAGCCGCGAGATCGAGAAGTTTGCCGGCTGCAGCGTCGCTGAAATCCAGGCTTTGTATGGCCAAAATGCCTACCGTCGCTATGAGCGCCGTGCCATGGAAGAGACCATCCAGATTTACCCCGAAGCGGTGATCGCCACGCCCGGCGGCTTGGTCTCAGACCCGGCCACCTTCAACCAATTGCTCAGCCACTGCACCACGGTGTGGCTGCAGGCCGACCCCGAAGACCACATGAACCGTGTGTTGGCCCAAGGCGACACGCGGCCGATGGCGGCCAGCAAAGAGGCGATGGAAGACCTGAAAGGCATTTTGGCCGGGCGGGCGGCTTTTTACTCCAAGGCGCAGCTGACCCTCAACACCAGCGCCCAAGGATTGGTGCCTTCGTTTGCGCTGCTGCGCAGCCAAGTGCGCGATATTCTTCAGCTGCCTGCCTGAGTTTTGAGAGAAGCTGCAAAAAAGTGCTTGACCTCGGCTTCAAGCGTGCATTATTATTCATATCAAGAATTTTGAAAGGTGCAGCTTCCTGCATCTGAACGGCAGCACAACGGAGATATGTTCATGACCACAGCCCTTGCACCGCGCGTCGAATACCAAACCGACCCGACTCAGTACAAACACCTCAAGCTCAGTTTCAACGGCCCCGTGGCCACGCTGGCGGTGGACATTGACGAGAACGCCGGTTTGCGTCCGGGCTACAAGCTCAAGCTCAACAGCTACGACCTCGGCGTTGACATTGAGCTGAACGACGCGGTCAGCCGGATCCGTTTTGAGCACCCTGAAGTGCGCACCGTGGTGGTCACCAGCGGCAAAGACAAGGTCTTTTGCTCAGGTGCCAACATCTTCATGTTGGGCGTCAGCAGCCACGCCTGGAAGGTCAACTTCTGCAAGTTCACCAACGAGACCCGCAATGGTCTTGAAGACTCCTCCAAGCACAGCGGCTTGAAGTTCCTCGCGGCCGTCAACGGCGCTTGCGCCGGCGGCGGTTACGAGCTGGCTTTAGCCTGCGACGAAATCATCTTGGTCGACGACCGTTCCAGCGCGGTCAGCCTGCCTGAAGTGCCTTTGCTCGGCGTGCTGCCCGGCACCGGCGGCCTGACCCGTGTGACCGACAAGCGCCATGTGCGCCACGACCTGGCCGACATTTTCTGCACCAGCGTCGAAGGCGTGCGCGGCCAAAAAGCGGTGGACTGGCGCTTGGTCGACGCCGTTGCCAAGACCGCCGTTTTCGCGCAAAAAGTGCAAGAGCGCGCACTCGAATTGGCCGCCCAAAGCGATCGCCCTGCCGATGGCCAAGGCGTGACGTTGACGCCCCTCAAGCGCACGGTAGAAGCCGATGCGCTGCGTTATCAATATGTGACCGTAGAAATTGAGCGAGCCAAGCGCACCGCCACTTTCACTGTCAAGAGCCCGACCGGCGCACAACCGACTGACATCGCTGCCATTGAACAAGCCGGTGCCGACTGGTTCCCGTTGGCCATGGCCCGCGAACTGGAAGACGCGATTTTGCAGATGCGCACCAACGAACTCGACATCGGTGTCTGGCTGATCAAGACCGAAGGCGATGCCGCTGCCGTGCTGGCCAGCGACGCTGTCTTGATGGCGAATCAAAACCACTGGCTGGTGCGCGAAACCATCGGCCTGATGCGCCGCACCTTCAGCCGCCTCGACGTCTCGTCGCGCAGCCTGTTTGCCTTGATCGAACCCGGCTCATGCTTCGCTGGTTCGTTCCTCGAACTCGCGCTGGCCTGCGACCGCAGCTACATGCTGGCGCTGCCAGACGACGCAGCCAAGGCACCCACCCTCACGGTTGGCGACAGCAACTTTGGCTTGTTCCCGATGGTCACCGAGCAAAGCCGACTGGGTCGCCGTTTTTACGACGAACAGCCTGCGCTGGACGCCGTGCGCGCCAAAGCCGGCCAAGCACTCGACGCTGACGCCGCTTTCGCAGTCGGCTTGGTAACCTCGAACCCGGACGACATCGACTGGACAGACGAAGTCCGGATTGCCATTGAAGAGCGCGTCGCCATGTCGCCGGATGCCTTGACCGGCCTCGAAGCCAACCTGCGCTTCAACGGCCCGGAAAACATGTTCACGCGCATTTTTGGCCGTCTGACCGCTTGGCAAAACTGGATCTTCCAGCGTCCTAACGCTGTCGGTGAAAAGGGCGCGCTGAAGGTCTATGGCAAAGGCGATAAAGCCCAATTCGACTGGAACCGCGTCTAACCATTTATCGTTGTGCAGCGTAACTCTGGTGGCGCGCTGCAACCGAACTCCCTCCACCGTTGCAGACCTTTTTTTATTGGAGACCTTCATGTCCGGTATCAACTACAGCGAAAAAATTCCCAACAATGTCAACCTCAGCGAAGACCGCACCTTGCAGCGCGCGCTGGAGCAGTGGCAGCCCAACTTCATCAACTGGTGGGACGACGTCGGCCCGGTCGGCTCGACCGACTCTGAGGTTTACCTGCGCACCGCTGTCAGCGTGGACCCGCAAGGCTGGGCCCAGTTTGGCCACGTCAAAATGCGCGACTACCGCTGGGGCATTTTCCTGAACCCAGGCGAAGCCGAGCGGACCATTCACTTTGGCGACCACAAGGGCGAAAAAGCCTGGCAAGACGTGCCCGGCGAACACCGCGCCAACCTGCGCCGCATCATCGTCACGCAAGGCGACACCGAGCCGGCCTCGGTCGAGCAGCAACGCCACTTGGGCCTGACCGCGCCCAGCATGTACGACCTGCGCAACCTGTTCCAGATCAACGTTGAAGAAGGCCGCCATTTGTGGGCCATGGTGTATTTGCTGCACAAACACTTTGGCCGTGACGGCCGTGACGAAGCCGAGGGCCTGTTGGAGCGTCGCAGCGGTGACGAGAACAACCCGCGCATTCTGGCCGCCTTCAACGAGCAGACGCCGGATTGGCTGAGCTTTTTCATGTTCACGTACTTCACCGACCGTGACGGTAAGTTCCAGCTGTGCGCTTTGGCTGAAAGCGCTTTTGACCCGTTGGCCAGGACCTCCAAGTTCATGCTGACCGAAGAAGCGCACCACATGTTTGTCGGCGAGAGCGGCATCAGCCGCGTGATCTCACGCACCGCTCAAAAAATGAACGAGCTGAAGACCGACGACGTCAACAAGCTGCGTGCTGCTGGCGTGATCGACCTGCCCACCATCCAGCGCTACATCAACTTCCACTTCAGCGTGACCATCGATTTGTTTGGTGCGGACGAGTCGAGCAACGCCGCCACCTTTTACAGCACCGGCATCAAAGGCCGCTACGAAGAAGGCAAGCGTGTGGATGACCATGTGCTGAAAGGTCAAACCTATAAAGTGCTCGAAGCCCGTGACGGCCAGTTGATGGAAAAAGAAGTGCCGATGCTCAACGCGCTGAACGAAGTGCTGCGCGACGACTACATCAAGGACTCAGTCGCTGGCGTCGAGCGTTGGAACAAGGTGTTAGAGAAGGCTGGCATTCCAACCCGCATGAAAGTGCCGCACAAGGCCTTCAACCGCAACATCGGCGCGCTGTCTGGCGTCAAGGTCTCGCCGGAAGGTCGCGTGCTGAGCCTGCCCGAGTGGAAAGCCCAAGTCGGCGAATGGTTGCCGTCGCTGCAAGACCGCGCTTACGTCGCCAGCCTGATGGGCCGCGTGGTTGAGCCAGGCAAGTTCGCCAACTGGATCTCGCCGCCGGTCATGGGCATCAACCGCCAGCCCGTCGACTTCGACTACGTGCGATTCAACTGATCGCGCGCTTGTGCTGAAATCATCAGGGGGCCTCGCGCCCCCTGATTCAATTGTTGCGCTTGTTGCGCTGAATGCGTTAGATTCGCTGAAGACGTATTGAACTGAGAAAACACCATGGACATGAGCACCACCATCGTCATCCAACAGCACCTGATCGACCCTGAGATCTGTATTCGGTGCAACACCTGCGAAGCGATCTGCCCGGTCGGCGCGATCACGCATGACTCGCGCAACTATGTCGTCGACGCTGAGAAATGCAACCTGTGCATGCATTGCGTGCCGCCGTGCCCAACCGGCTCGATCGACAACTGGCGCACCATGCCGCGCATCAAAGCCTACTCGCCCGATGAACAATTGCTGTGGGACGAGTTGCCGGCAGAACTGTCTGCCGAGCAATTGGCTGAGAACGGTGTGGACGCGGCGGCAGGTGAAGCTGTGGCGGCCGAAGCCGAGACTGCGGCTGAAGCCAACAGCACCGTAGCCCACTCAGAAACCAGCTTCAACAGCGCGCAATACGGCGCGACGCTGCCGCCGTGGTCGGCGGCCCATGCGTACACCAATCTCTACGGCCCCAAAGCCGCTGAAAAAACCATCACAGCGACGGTCAGCGGCAATGTGCGGGTCACTGAAGTCGGCCAGACCGCCGGCAGCGATTACGACACGCACCACATCGTGCTGGACTTCGGCAGCCTGCCGTTTCCAGTGCTCGAAGGCCAGTCGATCGGCATCATTCCGCCCGGACTTGACGCCAAGGGCAAAGCCCACCACGCGCGCCAGTACTCCATCGCCAGCCCTCGCAACGGCGAACGGCCCGGCTACAACAACCTGTCGCTGACCATCAAGCGCGTGCTCGAAGACCATCAAGGTCAGCCGGTGCGCGGCGTCGGCTCCAACTACATGTGCGACTTGCAAGTCGGCGACAAAGTGCAGGTCATCGGCCCTTTCGGTGCGAGCTTTTTAATCCCGAACCATCCACGCAGCAACATCGTCATGATCTGCACCGGCACCGGCAGCGCGCCGATGCGCGGCATGACCGAATGGCGACGCCGGCTGCGGGCTTCAGGCAAGTTTGAAGGCGGCAAATTGATGCTGTTCTTCGGCGCCAGAACACAAGAAGAACTGCCGTACTTTGGCCCTTTGCAAAACCTGCCCAAAGATTTCATAGACATCAACTTCGCGTTTTCGCGCACGCCCGGCCAGCCCAAACGCTATGTGCAAGACGTGATGCGTGAACGCGCAGCTGATCTGGCGCCACTGCTCAACGACGCCAACACCTGCTTTTATGTCTGCGGCCTGAAAAGCATGGAAGAAGGCGTCGTGCTGGCACTGCGCGACGTGGCGACACAAGCCGGTCTGGATTGGGACACGGTCGGCGCGTCCCTCAAGAAAGAAGGCCGCCTGCATTTGGAAACCTATTGATGAAAGCGAGCGCGTGATGAAATTCGCTGAATTCAAGGTCGGTCAAGTCATCCATGCCGGCCCTTACTTGGTCAACGAAGCCGAGGTGATCAGCTTCGCCAAGGCCTTCGACCCGCAATGGTTTCACACCGATCCGGTCGCCGCCCAAGACGGCCGGTTTGGCGGGCTGGTGGCCAGCGGCTGGCACACCTGCGGCATCGCTATGCGGCTCGTGACCGACGCCGTTTTGCACGGTTCAGAATCCTTCGCGTCGCCTGGCTTGGCCTTTTTAAAGTGGCAGCATCCGGTGCGTCCCGGCGATCAGCTCAGCCTGCGCGCCGACGTTCTGGAAACCCGCGTCTCCGTCAGCCAACCAACGCTGGGCATCCTGCGCTGGCGCTGGCAAATGGTCAACCAAGCCGAGATTCAGGTGCTGGAGTTGGAGGCCACGAGTTTGTTTGACTTGACGCTGACCCGCAACGCCGAGTGATCAGCTCTCCGAAAACCGCCGCTCCCAAGCCTCAACTTCCGTCAGGCCCATCGTCTCGCTGTATTCCTGCAAGCTGAACATGCGGCTGCGGGAAGCTTCGGTGTGGCCGTCGCGTTGCAAGTTTTGCAGCGCTTCGCGCATGGCAAAACCGACGCTGTTACGTAGCAGGCCGGGGTAAATCGCCAGCCCGATGCCGTGGGTGTGCAGCGCATCGGCATGCAGTCCGGCCAAGGCACCTCCGGCGTCTATATTCACCATGCACGGAATGCTGATGGCGTCGGCCACGCGGCGAATATCGTCCAGAATGCCGGCATGGCCTTTGAGCTCGACAAAGACCGCCGCAGCGCCCACGCGCTCGAAGGCCTGCGCGCGCCGGATAGCTTCAGGCAAGCCGTGTGCAGCGGCGCTGTCGGTGCGGCCAATGATCAAGAAATCCGGGTCGTTGCGTGCCGCCACAGCGGCTTCAATCTTCGCCACCGCCTCAGCAAAGTCGAGCACACTGCGCGCGCCGGGAAGTTGCGCGCAGCGCTTAGGCGAGAGTTGGTCTTCGATGTGAATACCGGCCACCCCCGCCGCTTCAAACTCTTGCACTGTGCGCCGCACGGCCACGATGCCGCCGTAACCGGTGTCGGCGTCACAGATCAGGGGCACATCGATGCAGGCCGCCACGTTTCGGGCATGGTTGGCCATCAAGGACAAGTCCACCAGGCCGACGTCGGGCCGGCCCAGCAGGGAGGCGGAGACGCCATTGCCCGTCATGTACGCCGCTTCAAAACCGGCTTGCGCCACCAAGCGTGCACCATAGCCGTCGAAGATACCCGGTGCGATCATTGCGGGTGCGGTGCGACCGGCCCCGTTCAGGCGCTGGCGCAACTGTCGGCGCATTTGACTGAAACGCCCGACGGCAGAATCTGCGCTCATGCGGGCACCTGCCAATCTGGGTATTTTTGCAAAAAAGGAATCAGGCCACCTTCGCGCAACAACGCGCGGATGACCGGCGGCAAAGCCCGCATGGGTCGACCGGCTGGCCAGCCGTCCACTTGCAACAGCTGCGCCTGCAAATCGAGCACCAGCGTGTTGCCTGAGATGATGTCGGCGGTGTCGCATTCCAGCACAGGCAAGCCGTTGTTGATGGCGTTGCGGAAAAACTGCCGCCCGAAGGACGGCGCGACGATCGCCGCTACGCCCATGCGTCGCAACACATGAACCGCCTGTTCGCGGGAAGAATTGATGCCGAAATGCGTGCCGGCAACGATGATGCCGCCCGGCTGAAAGCGCGCTGCAAAGCCGGGTGACAGCGCCTCGAAGGCGTGTGCGGCGATATAAGCTTCGTCCTTGCCGGGCAGGTACTTGCCCGAGCAATTCAGGTCGGTGTTGACGTCGTCACCCAGCACATAAGCCGGGCCGGAAATTTGGTCGTGCGTCATTTCAGACATGTGCTGCCTCCCATTGGCCGCCCGGCACGGTGCGCGGGTCGGTGATGTATCCAGTCAGGGCCGATGCCGCCACGGTCGCGGCTGAGCCGAGCCAGATATCGGCATCGTGGTTGCCCAAACGCCCTTTGAAATTGCGGTTCGCGCTGGAGATCACAACCTCCCGATCGCCCGGGATCAGGTGGTTCGTGATGCCAACGCAGGTGCCGCAACCAGCAGCTTCGAAAGACGCGCCGGCTTCGGTCAGGATTTCGATCAAGCCCTCGCGCAAAGCGGCCAGGTAAATCTGCCGTGAGACTGGCGTCACGATCATGCGCACGCCTGGGGCCAGTCGGCGCCCTTTCAAAATCGCAGCGGCTTGGCGAATGTCGTCAATGCGGCCGTTGGTGCAGGTGCCGATCAGTGCGAAATTGATTTTTTGCCCGATCACTTCGGAGGCCGAGACCACATCGTCGACCGCGTGCTGACGCGCCACTTGCGGCGTCAACGCGGAAGCGTCGATCTCAAAACGGTCCGCGTAAATCGCGTTCGCGTCAGCGGTGACCGGCTGCGGTGGACGGGCGCCGTGCGCGGCCAACCAAGCAAAGGTTTTTTCATCGGCCTCCAGCAGTGCCGCCTTGGCGCCCAACTCGGCAGCGTGGTTCGCCAGCGTCATGCGGTCGTCAATTTCCATCGCGCTGACCGCCGAGCCGGTGTATTCGATGGCCCGGTAGTTCAAGCCTTCTGCGCCAAAACGGCCCAGCATGTGCAGCGTCAGGTCCTTGGCCCAGACGCCGGGCTGCAGTCTTCCATTCAGCGTGACCTTGACCGACTCAGGCACCCGAAACCACAGTTTGCCGGTGGTCAAAATGGCGCTGATGTCGCTGCCTTCAATGCCGGTGCCGAAGGCGTTGAACGCGCCGTAAGTGACTGAGTGGGTGTCGGTGCCCACCACCAAGTCGCCACACGTGAGGTGGCCGCCTTCAGGCAGCACTTGGTGGCAAATACCGTCGCCAATGTCATACAGCACGCTGCCGTGTTCACGCGCAAAGCGGCGCATGGCTGTGTGGCCTTGCGCGGCCTCCAGCGTGGGCGGCGGCGAGTAATGGTCGAGCACCCACGCGGTCTTGTCGGCAAAGGGCAGCGCTGTCGGTCGACCGGCCGTCATCTTGTCGACCATGCGGATGGTGTTGGGCGCACGGGCGTCGTGCACCATGGCGAAGTCAACGCGCGCAATGACAATGTCACCGGCTCTGACGTGGCTGACACCGGCATGCCGGGCCAGAATTTTCTCTGCAATGGTGGAGTCCATGGGCGAAGCTTGGTTGGGTTGGAAGTTTCTAAAGTTGGTGATGCCGAGGCTTAATCGAGTTTCAGCCCGACCTTGCGCACCAGCGCGCCCCACTTGTCGCTTTCAGTGCGAATGTAGCGGCCGGTTTCTTCAAGGGAGGTGGGCTTGGGCTCTAGGCCTAACTTACGCAGTTGCGCCGCAACGCCAGGGTCATTCAGCGTCGTCACGATGGCCGCGTTCAAACGCTGGACCACGTCGGCGGGTGTGTTCAGGGGCGCGGTGAAGGCGTACCAGTTGATGGCCTCAAACCCTGGGTAACCCAGTTCCGCCACGGTGGGCACCTGTGGCAACACGTCGAGCCGCTTGCTGCCGGTGGTCGCCACAGCCCGCAATTTGCCAGTCCGAACGAACTGCACCGCATCCGTCGGGCTCGAAAAAATCGACGCCAAGACGCCACCGAGCAAGTCGTTCATGGCTGGCGCGCCGCCGCGATAAGCCACATGCTGGTTGTTCATGCCGGCGGTGGCCTTCAACAGTTCGCCAGCCAAATGGCCGCTGCTGCCAATGCCAGAAGAGCCGAACGACAGCGTTGATTTCTCCACACGCCCCATCCGGACATAGTCTTCAAGTGTCCGAACCTCACTGTTGGCATTGACTACCAGCACGTTGCTGAAGACGATGGCCAGGCTCAGGGGAGCCATGTCGGTCACCGGGTTGTAGCTGAGCTTGTTCAGATGCTGGTTCACCGCCAACGAACCGACGGTGCCCAGCATGATGGTGTAGCCATCTGCCGGGGCTTTCACCAGCGCGTCCGAGGCTATGTTGCCGCCGGCGCCGGGGCGGTTGTCAATGATCACACTTTGCTTCAGCGCCTCCGACAAGCGCGGCGCGAGAATGCGGGCCACCGTGTCAGAGCTGCCGCCGGGCGCAAAGCCCACCAAAATTTTGACGGGTCGGACCGGAAAGGGATCGGCCGCTTGAGCTGTTGGCAAGCCAAGCACAGATGTGAGGGCCGCGCAAAAGAGCGCGACGAGGCATCGGTGGTGAATCATGTTGAAGTGTCTCCTGATGTTTCAGTGCGGGTCTAAGCCCATCCCAAGGTTTAGCAATGCATGTGCCACCTGAACAGCCGCCCATCCGAGCGCGCTAATACGTTGATTAAGAACGCTTTAGGTGCCTGGGACGTTGTCCCATGACAGGCCACTATTTTTAAAATGAACCATTAACGTTACATTATTGAAACAATGATGGAACCAACTTCTCTTTTATCGTCGTCAGCACCGCCGCGCGGTGGCACTCGCCCCATCATCTGGGCGGTCAGCGGGCACGGCCTGACCGACCTCTTTCGCCTGGCCGGTCCCGAGCTACAAGCACGCGCTCAAGTCGAAGTGGCGCACCGCGCTTTCGACGAAGCGGTGCTGCACATCCGCGATCAAATCGCGCAGCAACGCTGCGACGTGGTGGTGGCTTCGGGCGCGAACGGGGCTTATCTGCGCAGCCATTTGTCGGTGCCGGTGGTGCTGGTCAAAGTCGGGGGTTATGACCTCATGACGGCACTCTCAAATGCGCGCGCTCTCTCGACACGCATTGCCGTCGTGCTGCACCGCGCGGTGTCGCCCGAGCTGCGGCACTTTGCCGAGTTGTTCGACATCCCCTTGGAATTGCGCTCCTATGAAACGGCCGATGACGCACGCCATCGGATTCAGGAACTGGCCGGCTTGGGCATCGAGGTCGTCGTCGGCGCCGGCATGGTGGCCGAACTGGCCGAACAAGCCGGGCTGGCCGGGGTGTTTTTGTACTCGCTCGGCTCGGTGCGCGACGCGATGGAGGATGCGCTAGCGATAGCCGTCGCTCAGCGCGAGGAAAAATCGCGCCGGACGCAACTTGACTCGGTTGTCAAGCACCTCAGCGACGGCGTGGTCGCCATCGACATGGCGGGCCGCATCACGGCCATCAACCCAGCGGCACTGCGCTTGCTCGGCCATCCAGCGACAGGTGCGCTCGGCGCGCCACTGGAACGACTCTGGCCCAGCCTGGATGCGGGTGCGGTGCTGCGACGCGGCACACCCGAGTTGAGTCGCGTCGACGAGCTGCTCGGTCGCTCACTGCTGGTCGACTGCGTGCCTTTGCACGATGCTGGCCAGCAAACCGGCGCCGTCTTGACATTGCACGCGCAAGAACCGCTGGAGCAAGCCGTCAGCAAACTACGCGCGCACAGCCATCGACGCTCACTCGTGGCGCGCTACACGCTGGACCAGCTGATCGCCGTGTCACCCTCGATGCGTGCCGTCGTTCGGCATTGTGAAATTCTGGCCCGCAGCAGCGACGCCACGGTGCTGATTGAAGGCGAAAGTGGCTCCGGCAAAGAGGTGGTGGCCCAAGGTATTCATCAAGCCAGCCGCCGGCGCCTGCAACCTTTCGTCGCGACAAACTGCGGCGCCTTTCCGGAGAGCTTGCTGGAAACCGAACTGTTTGGCTATGACGAAGGCGCCTTCACAGGTGCCCGAAAGCAGGGCAAAGCCGGCCTTTTTGAAGCGGCACACGGTGGCACCTTATTTTTAGATGAACTCGGTGAAATGCCCTTGCTGCTGCAGACAAGGTTGCTGCGTGCCTTACAAGAAAAAGAAATCACGCGGGTCGGCGGTGTCGATGCGATTCCGGTCGACGTGCGCGTGGTGGCCGCCACACACCGGGACTTGTCGGCGATGGTCAAGGCCGGCACTTTCCGGGAAGATCTTTTTTACCGAATTCACATTCTTCAAGTCGTCGTGCCGCCCCTGCGCGAACGCCCTGAAGACGTCGAGGCGCTGGCCGCGCGACTGGTGCCCGAAGCGCTGACCCGCGCCGGCTTGGGGCACTTGGCCGCGCAGGTGCTGCAGGCGGCACTCCCAGCACTGCGACATCACGCTTGGCCAGGCAATGTGCGAGAGCTTGAGAACGTGGCGGAACGCCTGGCCATGGCCTGCTTGGTAGCGGGAGAGGCTGTTGGCGCTGACCAGCTCGTGGCGGTGATCGGCCATCGCTCAGCAGCGACGCCCGCAATGAAGCTCAGTACGAACACGCCCTCTTTGCAAACCTTGCGCAAGCAAGATGAAACCCGCCGCGTTCACGCCACGCTGACAGCCCACAGCGGCGACCGCGAAGCGACGGCCAAGGCCTTGGGCATCAGCCGCACCACGCTGTGGCGCAAGCTGCGCTGAGGCCACATCAGCCGGTATAAGTCGACCGCGACGCGTCGAGCTGGGCCAAAGCCTTGCGCGCCAGCGCTTCGGCTTCTGGTGTGTCCGGCAGCCAAGGCGTCACTGTTTTTGTTCGGCAGACTGAGACCACCGAGACAAAGACGATCAGGCATTCGGTGGTTTTCTCCATCTGACCGCCTTTCATGTCACCGCTGCGCACTTCGACTGAAATATTCATGCTGGTGTTGCCGGTGTAGGCCAACTTGGCTTCGACCTCGACCAAGTCGCCGATCATGATCGGGCGATGAAAACGAATGCCGCCGACATACACCGTCACGCAATACCGCTTGGACCAACTGGTGGCGCAGGCGTAGCCGGCCTCGTCAATCCACTTCATCACCGTGCCGCCATGCACTTTGCCGCCAAAGTTGACG
>Ga0075464_10000231_pt1 | contig 24028 bp, 26 predicted proteins | sample DEB19_08_DNA_5_FD_75068 | JGI IMG/M metagenome (GOLD analysis project Ga0075464, IMG submission 75068) | Aqueous microbial communities from the Delaware River and Bay under freshwater to marine salinity gradient to study organic matter... | ecosystem: Environmental > Aquatic > Marine > Coastal ...
ACGCGCTCGCCAAGCACTATACGTGCGGCGAACCTGTGCGTGGCTATCCGCTGGTGCTGTTGTCCGGTCCATCGCTGGGCAAAACGTACAACGTGAGCGCGTTCGCCAAAACGAGCGGCTATGATGTGCTTTTGCATCACGGATGCTCGCGCGATATGGACGAAATCGCCACGCTGGTTGGCGCGGCGTTGCCCGACACCGAAAAAGGCACAGGCTTTGCGCTTCCTGATGGCGTAGCTACGCAAGCGTGGCGCGCGGCGGCGGCTGGCAAGAATGTGCTATTCTTGCTGGACGAAATCTTCCGCCTGTCGGAAACGACACAAGAGTGGCTGTTGACCGCGCTTCAGCCCGACAAGGACGGTTACCTAACCTTGCGGACACGCCGCATTGTCGATGGCGCGCTGGAAGTTATCAAAGCGCACACCAGTCGCTTGCACATTGTCGGCGCGGCGAACCTGACCGAACGCACGGATGTTGTCGAAGCGTTTTGGTCGCGCTGGACAAAACGCCGTTTTGAATTTACCGCCGATGTTGTGAAAGAAGTCGCGCGGCACATCCTAGCACAAAACGGCGTGACCGACACCGACGACACGCTGGCAACCGCCTATGGGCGCGTTGTGCAATCGTCGCGCGCGGCATTCGTGGCGGGAGCGATTCGCTATCCGCTGGACATTCGGGTACTGGAGTCAGCGGCGGCGGTATGCAACGGCACGGCGGCGTCTTGCCGCGACGAGTTGTGCGAATTGCTGGTCGCCCATAGTGCGAACTGGGACGACATTGCTAACACCGATAGCAAGAGCATTGAAAGCGCGAAAGGGTGGGAGGCGGAACTGCGCCGCCTCTCGCTCTAACCACCCACCACATCACAGGGAGAGACGACAATGACAACGCCAACGACGACGACCGTATTCAACGTGTCCCGCAAAGCACCGGACGGCGCGCTGTTCACGCTGTTTCGTGACCACGGCACCAAGATTGAGTGGAACGTAGAGCCGTGCGGCGGCACCGCTACGTGGACATTTGACCTGCGGAAGCGCCGCCACAAAGTCACCATTGACCCGCGATATGCGGACACCATTACCACGCGCGGTCGTCGTAGCGCATCGCACAGCCGCGCATCACAGGTTGAGTATGGCGCGCAACTGGTGCGGCACGAAGCCGCGCACGGTCGCCACAGTGAGCGCGATTTCGACATCACGCGCGCGGCGGTCGCAACGGCTGGCGTGAGTTGGTCGCTGGTAAATCTGCTGGAAGATGCGCGCATCGAACATTTGGAGCGTACCCGCACCCATAACGAGTTTGGCTGGTACAAGTGGAACAAAGTACCGGACACTACAGCGGCACTGAAGTCCCCAACCACGCTGTTTTATCGGTGGATTATTCACGAGCGCGTGGGGTGGAAAACTTGGATGTCGGCCAAGCCAGAGCCGCAATATACGCGCGTTCGCCGTGGCATCAAGGAAGCCACGGAGCGCGGAATGTTGGCACTGGTCAATGAATTCTACGCTGAAGTGTGCGCGGCATTGAACACGTTCGATGTTATTCTGCTGGCGAAAGATTTTACGGACACGTTCGGCGAGCAAGCGCCCGACGAGCTGGGCATCGGTCGCGGTAATGGGTTGGGTTATTCTGGCGAGGGTCACGGGGCGACGAGTGGAGCCGCGCCTGTGTACGCAGATGGTTATCCGCTGGCTGATATGGACAAGTTGCCGCCGCACGTTCGCGCCGCGCTCGCCGAATTTGTTGAAGGCGGGCTGGACGGGTTGCGGATGAGCAACCAGCACTACGCCGACCGATTCTGTCGTGTGACCGCCGTGCTGGACGAGGCGCGCGTCCGCGACATTGCCGCACGGTTGGCGCGGATGGTCGCGGCGCGAGACGCCGACCGGACGCGCACGGCAACCACAGGCAGTCGCATCCACGTTCGCAACGCCGCTGTGTACGCCAGCGACTGCTTCCGCACTCCCGTGCTATCGCGCGGCGGCAAGCGCCGCAACATTGTCGCCGTATTCGACCAGAGCGGGTCGATGAACAGCGATTGGAGCTTGCACGGTGCATATTTCGCCGCCGCTTTGCACACGTTAGCACGGCGCAATGTGCTAGACACGCAGATTATTTTGACGGGTGGACACTCGCACTGTCTGGTGCCGTTGAGCTTCCCGCCATTGTTGTTTGGGCGCTTTCGGTGCGGGGCAGGGTGTGAATCGGTTGACCGCACCCTCAACGCCAACCGCGCGCTGGTGCGTGACGCCAGCACCGTGCTGATTTATACGGACGGCGCGTTGACGGATGGCAAGGTAGATGCTGGCGAGTGGCGGTCGCGCGGCGTTGACTTGATTGGGTGCGCGGTTGCACAGGCAACGCGCGCCGCTGATATGTCGGAGCGATTGGAAAAGCATTTCCATCGCGGCATCACCGCGCCGACTGGCGAGGCGCTCGCCACGGCGATTCTTGGGTACGTCCTGCGCCACTAGCACCACCACCACGGGGGCGGCACTCCCGCCGCCCCTACCACCACAGCGAGGCACCAAATGACCCGCACCGCAACCGTTCTTCCCGCGCTCAACCTTCGCACCGTGACCCCCGCGCAGTGGGCGCAGTACGAACTTGCCCTTGCCACCGCGACCGCCGCGCCGACACCCGCGCACATCTGCCACGACGACACCGACACGGAGGACTGACCGATGCTTACTATTGCCGCTTTGACCGCTCGCGCAAAGGCACAAGAACTGACTGCCGCATACGAAACCGCGCGCGCCGCGATTCACGCCGAGTACAAAAATGAGTTTGCGGAAAGCACCCGCGAACGCACAAACCGCCGCGACTATATCGACCACTGTACGCGCGAAATCAAACAAATGCTTGCGTCACTCGACGCAAGCCGTGCCGAGGAAGCCGCCGATTGGAACGAGTGGATAGCGCCCCGCCACCGTGAACGGCAAGCGCGACTGTGGGAGTGCAAGCGGAACTATTACCGCGCCGTGCTTGCAGAGCCAAACGTCGATTGCTTCCCGATGGGCAAAGAACTTTCTGACACGGAGGGCTGACCGTGCCAAACTACCACATCACCTACGCGCCCCCGCTCCCGCACCTGCCGCGCCTGATTGCCAAGCTCGCCGCAGAGTCTGCGAGCGCGGCGGTTGCACAGGCGCACAGCTTCTATCCGCAGTATCCGCACGGCACGTTATCGGCGGCGGCGTTTATTGATATTGCCGATATTGTGGAGCGCGTCACGCGCACCGCCGCCGCAACCGAAGCGGCACAGCGCGCAGACGTGCAAGCCAAGCGCGCCGCGACGATTGTTGCCAAGCGCGAGCAACGATTGGCTCGCACGGTGACCCAGCGCAAATATCACGACCGCAAAGAGCAAATCAAGCGCAGTGCCAAGCTCAAGCGAATGTACGCTAAGCGCCGTCTGTCCCAACCATAAACCGGAGTATCGACAATGTCTCTGACATCACACGTTGACCGCGACCTGTCCAGTATCTGCGACTTTGTGTACGGCAAACAGCGGGGGCAACGCCGCGCCCAGTTTGTCGTTCGCACGATGCGGAATGGCAAACTGCGCCTGTACGACGATGCCACTAGCTACGCCGCTGGCGTTGGGCAGGTCATCCAGTGGGGCAGGGTAGTCAACGACTACGCGCCCACCGCTGGCGACCGCGAGGGGAAACCCGCCGAGTTTGCCACGCTGGCTGACGCCGAAGCATACGCCGCTGAGTGGCTATAGCTGTTGCCGCATCAACGCCCCGCTCTCTGCCATTCGGCAGGGGGCGGGGCTTTTGTGCGTTCACGACTCTGCAAACACAACGGCCCCGACGCGAACGCCGAAGCCGTTGTGCTACAGAGAGACAACCACGCCCCACCACAGGGCATCTCAAACTTAGTCGTTTGCAGGGTCTGACGCAATCGGCACGGCGCGCTTTCGCCGCCGCTTGGGTGTTACTGGCACATCGCCCAGCGCCCAGACTTCCACCAGCGCCCCGCCGCCCTGCAATCTTGTGCTATCAGCAAGCGCCAGCCGCTCGTCGTCAATGCCGCCGGCAAACTGCCAATGTTCGTCGCGCACTTGGCAGTCGTCCCACCAGACTTTCTCTCCCAACGTGATGCCGTCCTTCAGATTCTTTGACCAGTTCAAGTCGCGCTTGCGGCGGTCGGGTTCGCACACGGTCACGCGCAGTGCTAACGCACAGGTGGCCTGCGCCCATTTGTGTTTTCGTGCGGCCTTTGCCGAGTAATCCGCGAGTGCTTGTTTGCTCGCACGGTATTCGTTGGTCAGGATGAATCGTCCCGACAGAAACTTGCGGTTGTCCGAACACAACGCCGCCCACGGCACGGTAAATCGTAGCACGGGTGCCATCACATCCTCCCTTTGCGCGTCAACGCGCCGTGGATTTTCTCGCTCTCGTCAATCGTGGGCAAGCGCGGTAACAAGCGCAAACACTCAAAGTCCCACCGCACGGGAATGTCTGCGACCCCGCCGTGGCGATTCTTATCGACAATCAACCACGTATCGGCAGTCGTGCCACTGCGCGTAAAACGCGAGTGGTCGAACAACAACACTTGGTGCGAGTCGTTCTCAATCGCAGACCCGCCCATCAATCCCTGCGACACCGGACGTTCCACCCGCGCCGCGCTCGTCTGCCGATTGAACTGCGACAGCGCGACCATTGCAATGTTGTGCGTCTGCGTCAAGTCGCGGATTTTATGTGCGACTAGCTCAATGCGGTCGTAGATGCTATGCGCGTTTGCGGTCGCCGCCAACTGCAAGTAATCCATCACAAAGTATTTTGACCCGTGATTCTCGGCGTAGAATTTGATGCAGTTTGCCACGTCTGCGAGCTTCGACAACGGGCGACGGTTGACCAGTACGTGTCCCCCTGTACGACTGCGAATGTTGTCGAGACTCTCGGCGGCACGGTCGTAACTCGCACGGTCAAACATCGGCCCCTGCTCCAGCTTGTTGACAGGCACCCCGCTCGCAATCGCCAGCAAGCGGGTGCCCAACTCACTGCGCCCCATCTCCAGCGACAGAAACGTCACGACTTCGCCGTGCTCAATCGCAGACCGTGCCAAGTTCAGCCCAATCAGGGACTTGCCCGTGCCCGTGTTCGCACCAATCGTAATCATCCAGCCCCGTGCCAGCCCCACACCGCCGCCCCCACCACGGCACAGCGTATTCCACTGCGGCAACATCGTCGGCACGGCGTCAATCGGCGCAAGTTTCTCATCAAGCATCTGCACCAGCGTCGAGCCGCTAATGCTATCAAACGCCACCGTCGGCCCCTCTGCGCCAATCGGCGTTGCAGAGTCGGTAATGCCCTGCCACACGTCTGCGAAATCCTCGTCGGCCTGAATGCGCTGGTGCAAGTCGCACAAGTCTTTGACCACATCGCCGTGGTGCGTGACCTCGCTAATCACCCGCGCCTTCGGCACGTCTTTGGCGACAGCGGCAACCAGTGTCGCCCCGCCTTCGTCTGGCTCTTGCCACACATACACGGTGCGACCTGTTAGCAGACTCGCATACTCGGTGCGCCACTGCGACGCACCGGGCAATCCCACGACGCACAACCCGCGCTCCCATCCAGCGTGACAGTCGGATTCGCCTTCGACAATCAGCACAGGGCGCTGGCTCTGGGCGAGAATGTCCTGCCCGTAGAGCGGCGTTCCCTCGCCATCCCGCAACCAAAACGTGCCTGTGCGGGTGCGAACTTTTGTGCGAATCACTGCGCCCTTCGCATCCCGATACGGCATTTCGATAATCGCATCGCCGTATTTGCCGACCGCATCGCGCACTCCTGCCGCCGCCAACGTGTCGAGTCGCAACCCTTTGCGCTCGGCATACTCTGCGACCGTCAATCCTTTCTTGGTCGCCGTCGCTTCGTCGGGCAACGCCACGCCCAGCGCATCTGCCAGCGTGTCAAAATGCTCGGTAAATCCACACGCACTGCATCCCCATTGATACTCCCCCAGCCACGCCGACCCGTGCGAGTCAGCGTGACGGGGACAGCAAAACGCAACCGACTTGCCCGACTTTTTGGGCTTGCGGCTACTGCGAAACAGCGCCGCCGCCAATACGCCCCGCGCATCCATTCCGTTCATACCGCACCGTCAGTTGGCGCGGCTTTACGGCGGCGGTGTGCCATCATCGCCTTGCGATACATACGCAGGGCGGCGATGGGATTGTCCCCAGCCCCTATAAACTTCCCGCCAGACACCCACCACGACTCGTTGTGCGGGTTGGGCGGCGCGATGGTCGCGGGGTAACGCTCCAGCCACGCCATCAGCACAGGCAGTTCGCGGTCGGCGGTCATAGCGCCGCCTGTTGAATGCGGGTCAGCGCACGAATCTCTGTGGATAGACTGCGAGCGTCGGCTAAAATCTTGGTGCGCTTGTGGCGGCACTCGTCAATCTCCCGCTGGGTATCCGTGCGAGCGGCGACCAGCACGTTGACCCGCCCCGCGCCTTCGGTATCGCGGCGACTGCGGGGAACGACCGTGACAGGCGTTTCGTTGACGTGAGCAAGCGCCCGTGCGCGCTGTTCAGCAGTGTAGGTACGCATTGTTATGTCTCTGGAGTAATGTTCACAGGAACGTCCTGCATCGGACGTAGGGTATCGGGTGGAACACGATACACTTTGCGGATTGGAAGCGCGACCCCCAGACGGGGAATGTCGTGCGCGTAGCACCAGCCCATCAAGGTCACGGTGGCGTAGTTGACGTGCGTAAGCACATACACGTCGGCATCGCCCTTTCGCACCGACCGTTCATCGACCCACAAATGCCCACCCACGGCGCGGGTGCCTTTGACATCGACGCGACATCCGCGCCAGACCGCATCCGCAGACCCCGCTCGCAGATGCACCCGCAAGTCGGGATACAGGTTCGCCCATCGTGCGAATGCAATTTCGCCGTACAGCCCGACCAGTTCGGTCGTCATTACATCTTGTGTGCCAGCCTTGCGGTTCGCAACCCCCGCCTCCCGATTGACGGCTTGTCGCAGACTTGCCACAACAGCGGCAACTGCCACTTCTCCCGCACCGAGCATCACAACGGGATATGTCATCCGTGCAACCACCGCGCAATGCTCCACACCATCTCCCACGCCACAATACTGCCCATCCCCAGCACCGCATACCCAATCACGGTGCCCCGCGCACGGTCAGCCAGTTCGGATTTGGCAGAAAACATTTCGGCAATGGCGTGTTCTGCCGTCTCGTACTCCCCCTGCGCCATCCGTGTTTGATTCTCAATCTGGCGACGCGCCTCCAACAACTCAATCGACAATCGGTCGTTTTCCTCCCGCGCATCAAACAAGAGCGCCTTGCTCAACTCCAGTTCCCGCCAATTGTATGTTTTGCGGCGAGGCTTTTGCACGGGCAAATCAGCGGGGATGTCCCCCTGCGGATTGTCCCACGCTTCTTCTAAATCAGTCATCGGTGGCTCCGGTGGTGGTGGATAGTCGGTCAAACTCTGCTACGTCCTGCCCTGACCGCGCCCATTCGTCGCGGGTGCGTCCGTACACGCGCACAATCGCATAGCCCTTCCAGAAATCCTCGGCATAAAACCGTGCAATTGACCGCACGAATTTGGTGCCCGTGTTGCCCTCCGTGTCGCAATAGGCGGCATACCCTTTCGCCGCCCAGACCAGACTCGTCGGGGATTCCCCCGCCCGAAGCACGGCGACAATCGCCGTCTGCGCCGACAGCCAGTGGTGCGGCTCACTGCGCGGCGGGTACGCATCCCAACACTCGCGCACCACCGCTTGATGGTCTGGCGCAATTGCTGGTGGGAGTCGTTCACTGAGTCGTTTGGGTAGCACAGCTTTGCGACCCCCCCGTCGCACAGCTATGCGACTCCCCCCATCGCTTGTGGGGGTGTCCAGCAACACCCGATACATACTGGTCAACTGGTGCCCGTCTGTCTCCGACCATCGCGCCGTGCGCGCCACAAATCCCATCTTTTCCAGATAGTTTGCCGCCCGAAAAAACGTCGAGCGTTCGCACCGCGCCTCATCTGCGAGCGTTTGGGCGCTTGCCCACACCCCTGCCCCAAACCTGTCCGTATGTGCGCCAATCGCACACAGGACACGGAGTTGCGCGGGGGTCATCGTGCCATCTTCCAGCGCCCGAAATGGGATAATGCACAGGTTCGGCATCAGCGGCGATGGCGGGAGTGCGACCCTTGATTGCCCCCACGGGGACGCCGCGCCACCCCCATCCGTGCCAACAACTGCTGAATAGACTGCCGTGACTTGCCCAACTGGTCGGCAATCATTCGCAGACTCATCCCCTCAGCGTACAGGGTACGCACGGTCTGGCGATACGCCTCACTCTGGGTCTGTGCTTGGCGCATTCTGCCCTCCCGACTGTGCTAAGTGTTGTTGCCATTGTGAACAAAACGTCGAAACGTCACAGTGCGACTCGCACCGCCGATAGATGCCGGGACGGGTCACAATGTGCTGGTCGTCGGTTGGGATGCCCAAATCTGTCACGTCCTCCGTGACCTTCAGCGCCCGTTTGCCGCCGTTTTTCATCAGGGCATAGGTCGTGCCGCTGTACCACCGGTCTTCGTCCGTACAGGGCGTTTCTACGCCGTTCTGGGCCATCTGGTGCGCCGTGACCCGCTCACGGATGAACGCTTCGGTGTCCTCCAGCGTCCACAGCGGGACGGGAATGACCGCCGCCGCTTGCTGGGGGTAGTCGGGATTGCGCCGCGCCTCGCTCCCACGATGGTCGCGGAAAATGGCAACAATCTCCAGCTTCTCGACCTCCATCCCGTTCTTGTGCGCCAGCCAACGCAAAATGTTGAGTTGGCGCGTCCACTGCTCGTCACCCGTTGCCTTGTAAGTGCTAGTGACTTTGTAGTCACTGAGGGTTTTATCCCCCAAATGCAATCGGTCAAATTGTCCCGACAATTGCCAGCCCTCGACCTCGGCAAACAGCCGCTGTTCGACCAGCGTGTCCGTCCCTGCCCGTTCAAGAATGTTATGCACCGCCTGACCGAGCAACGCCCAAATGCGCTCGGACACGTCCACGCTGACCGCCTCGACGTGCCGCATCCCCAGCACACGGCGCTGGGGCGAGTCAATCAGCTTGGTGACGGAGATGTCCCCGCCCCCACGGTAGGGGTCATTCGTCACCGCCGCGACCAGTGCGGCGGGTAGGTTGTAATGATTTGTAATGGTAGGCATTATTCGCTCATCAAGTGAATTTTCCCGCCCATCGGGTTCCGCGCTTCGATAGCGTTCATCGTCTCCAACATCCGACCCTGCTCTGCCATATGCGCGAGCATCCGCATCGTCTGCACCTGCAACTCCACGCACACGTTTTTGATGTCCTCAACATCTGTTCGCAAGGCGACCAGCTCAGCGGCGTGTTCGTCGGTCACTTGACGTTCCGTGCGGCAATGAACAGCGTCGCGGCACCCGCCTGAATCGCGCTGGCATCCATCGGAATCCCCGCCGCCTCGCACTGTGCGCCCAGAATCATCACGCTGTTCTGCACACACTGGCTGTACAGCGCCACCAACTCATCGAGCGTCAGCTTCGGCGCGGCAGACACGGGAGTCGCGGCAACAGGCGCAGGAGTACCAGCGGCATCCGCACTTGCCAATGCAAAATTCGTGAACGTCTTGTTATCCTTCTTGACTTGCCCCATCGTAATGGTCGCGCCAATGCACGATTCGACGGACAGGTTCAACCGTCCCAACTGCTGTTCGCCAGCCATTTCCGAGACATAGACATCCGTGCCGTCGATGCCCGTAAAACAAAACTGCGGCCCAAAGTTGCCCTCTTTTGCGGCGACCGACGCGACGGTCATCGTGATGGGGCCATTTGCCAGCTTGTGAATCGCCATTGTGGTGTCCTCTGAGAAAGTGTGGCGGCGAAAGTGCCGCGCCACCAGTCTACCACCGACGCAACGGCGTGTCAATACCCCCCGCTTGCGGTTGCTCTGGCGCACCTCTATTATATGACAACGCAGAGGCAATCCCCGTTCGTCTAATGGCAGGACAGCGGCCTTTGGAGCCGTGAATCGTGGTTCGAGTCCACGGCGGGGAATACCAGCGATACAACAAACCTCGCCAACGTGTTTCGTGGCGAGGTTTGTGCTCTTCTTGGCGCGTCCGACCTGTTGAGCGCCGCGCCCCAACCCAGTGCATCACCCGTGTAGGCCCACGGGGTGTGCTACTCCGTCAGCCCTAACGTGCCGCGCATTTCCTGCACCCGCGCCGACGCAATCGCATCACACAGCGTTTCGTTGCCATCCAACGAAAATAAGTTAGAAACTCCCGCATCATCAAGGGCGGCGTGTGCCCATTCGTGGAAGAACACCCGCCATTTGTGCTCGGCTTTTGCGCCTCGTTCAATGCGGATAATCCGTTCTTCCGCACTCCACGTCCCCCAACATTCCTCGCCCTCAGACCGCACCCGCAGGATTTGACGCACCCGAATAGGGCCACCCGCCCCGCGAATGGTGCGGGGGATGGCAGGCCAGCGTGTCGCGGCGCACTTGGTCATCGCAGTAGTAATCGCACGAATACGGGAATGGCTACGCCCAACCCAAAGCTAACACGCCGCGACGGGCACGGCATCCCCAGCACACGGCACGGCAGGGCGACCAGCCGACGGTTCGCCGCAATGAGCGTATCCGCACGAACCAACGCCGTATCTTGCGCGGCGACCAGCGCCCGTAACGTGCCAATCCGCGCCGTCGCTACTGACCGTTCAGTCAGTAAGCTGTCTATTGCGGCGTGGCCTGCATCAGCAATAGCACGGGCATATTGCACGGGCACCACGCTATCTGACGCAGGTTGAAATGCGTCAGCGACTGTCAGACCCCCCGGTTTGGCGCTGTCCGGCGCGGCGTTTTGTGCAATCATCTCTGGCAATCTTGTGCTAATAGCAGAAAAATGTGCTATTGCCCCGTCGGAATGCGCCTGCGCCGTCGTATAACGGTGAACTAACGCTTGTTCTGCCCGCCGTTTTTGTGCAACCGCCCGCACCGCAACGGCGTAACTGGAGTCTGCAACGTGTTCCGCCCGCACCAGCGCCTGCTGGCTTGCAGACTCTAGCCGATACAGCGTCAACGCTAACGCCAACATCAGCGTAATAGCCAGCCAACGCAATACGGTCACGGTTGGTTGTTCGGCAATTGGGGGATTTGAGATGCGCCACCCACAAGACCAAGCAACCCAAGTTTTTCTAGAATCTTGATGCGCGATGGAGAGAAAATAACCGAGTTGTAAGTAACCGGCTTACTCAACATCTCTTTGAAGCGCGGCTCTCCGTACGAGATGTCGTCTCGGCCGAGCATCCTGTCGTACTCGTTGGGCGACTGAAGTTGCTGTTGCGCCTCCTCCAGTCTGAGCATATTCCTCTGCACGGCGTCTGGAAGATAGCGACTCTCCGCATCGCGGTACAGGTTGCCGACGACTCCGCGCTGACGCAGGGCTTTGATGCCGCGCAGGGCGTTGCTTTGGCCCTTGTCCGGTAACATAAAAGCCCGTTCGTTCGAAGCAATAGGAATCATCTTTGCTGATGGGACATCCCACTTTAGCAGTTGCGATACGGAATCCAAAAAATCCGTGCCTTTCGTATCCGGGTCGGCAAAGTCGCTTTCTGCTATTGATTGCATCTGCTTGTACATCTTGTTGCTTGGGTTTTGTGGGCGACGTTCAACTAATGAGCGCAACGCAGACTGCACGATGGGCGGCTGGTCTGCAAATGGTAAATCCCCGTGCAAGAATTGTTCGGGTGACGCCTGAATTTCATTGCGATAAACCCCGCCTTTGTTCTGGTCAATCTTTTGGATGTCTGACAGCATTGTTCCAGCATCTCTTTTGAGCATAGAGTTGCCATAGCCACCACGTTGCGCTCGTTCCTGTGCTCGTTGTGCAAACATCTCAGCAAGGTCATCGTTTGACAAGTCGCGGTTTTTGTTCCGCAAGTTGGTGAGGAGTTCCGCCATATCTTCCTCTTTCCACGGACGAGACAGCGGCACATTTGCGCGACGTATCGCCTTGTTCGTCATCTCGACATCGTACTTCCCTCCCGGCCCGGAAATAAGCGGCGACTCGGCGCTGTACAATCCCTGCCCAAATGTCGCCGCTCCCTGTCCTGTTCCTATTTTTGATAACGTAAAGCGGTCAATGTCGCGCACTGGTGAAGAATGCCACATTGGGATAGCATTTCCCTGCCCCCATTGTGCAAGCTTTGCATCGTTTGCCGCTGTAAATGCTTTTGCCATTTCGCGGTATTTGGGTACTAGCCCTTCTTCAAGTCCTCCCTTGAGCAAGAACACCAGTTTTTCTAATGCAGATTCTATTACCGGGGCGGTCATTGTTTGGTTAGCGAGGGTAGGCTACAAAGACTTTTGCCGCAATGCCGTGTTCGGCTACACGGTCGCCGTTGCTGGATGTGCCATCTTCGGACGTGTTGCCGCTAATGCCAACCAACGGATTGACGCCCGTCACAATGCCAATATGGTGCGCGTGGTCATCAGCGGCGGTGACATACAGATAGATGTCCCCGACGTTCGGGGTTGCCGTGACCCAGCCTTTCTGCTTGGCGAGGTCATAGACGCCCTGACACGCGCCCTGCCGAGGGATAGGGGACTTGCCGCCGTAACACAGGTCTAGCACCATCGTCACAAAGTAACAGCACCAGCTTTGTCCAGCGGTGCCGCCACACCATTTCTGTATGGCTTCCACGCGCTGACCTGTGTTTGGCCCTGCTTCGCGGATGTGCAAAAACAACCGCGCCACATCGACCGGGTTAGCTGGCATCGGCTGTCGCTCCCGCAGACTCACCCGCCATTGGCTTACCCCGTAACCCAAGGCACGTCAGGCAGTTCGCAGACATCAATCCAAAAATCGCCACGTCGGGCGCAGATTTTAGGGTCGCATACCCTGCCGCCACCAAAAACCAGCAAAACGCCAGCAGTCGCGCCATACTTTCGGGCGTGTGTCTGCGAAAGAAGTTCGCAGAAAACGACATTAGCGTGGGCATACGGAATCTCCGGGGTTTGCTTTGCACGATAATTTGAGAATCGCGTCCATCTTATACTCAAGCCGCTCAACCGCAGAACGGTCAGCCTTGTTGGACACTTGCATTGTCAGAAACACCCACGCAAGCGCCAATAGCAATGAGAGGGCGTGGCGCTGAAGCCACAAGTCAAAGCGTTCTACAGGCGTCATTGCAATTACGGATTGGGAATGGAAAGGCCAGCGTTTAGTGCGGCATTGATTTTATTGTCTAGCGCCTCTGCCCAAAGCGCCTGCTCGCGTTGGTCGCCTAACTTGTACACGCGCATTGCATCGCGCAAGGACAGGCGCTTGAACTTTTCCTGCAACGGGTCGATTTCCGCACGACGCATCAAATCTTCTAATTGCTTGGGCACAAGCGCCCCAGACAAGAGCGCCTTGTCAATGGCATCTGCGTCTTTTCCACCACGCAGTTGAGCCAACGCATCCCGACGTTGCTGTTGCGCCTCGGCATCTTCTGGCGTCAATCCACCGCCGCCTTTTCGCGTCAAAACCGACATCAATTGCTGGGCGCGTGACATTTGCACATCACGGGGAGCGGCAGTTACGCCAGCAAACCCTGCGACCTGTTGCCCTGTTGATGCGCCACGCTTTCGTTGTTCAAGCAAATTAGAAATTCCAAACGGCGACGCATTTTTGAGAAAATGCGAGCCAATTTGTTGCATATTTTGCACATAACTATCGTCAGGATTATAAATTTGGTCGCCGCGATAATCTTCGTTTGTGGCCCAATCCCATCCAATTTGCAAAAGCGGATGGATTTTGTGCTTCAGCGTCTTGGGAACATCTGTTGCATAGTCGCGCACATCGCGGATATATGACGGCAATTGCACTCGATTTGCATTGCCATTTGAATCAAACGTTCCGGTCTTGGGATAAAAATAATCTTTCAATTCTTGCGGCCCTTCTCCAGTAGCAAGTCTTTGATATACGGCCCCCATCATTCCCACGGAAATTGGCAAACTGGCGGCATACGCAACTTTATGCGTCAGCCCCTTGCCTGTCGCAACGTCTGCGACTGCGCCACCAAGTTCACGAATGGTGCCGACGTTCCACCCGACGGAGCGCGTAGAGGCCATTGCCAAATCCTTGAACGTCCTGTCCCAGAACATATTGTCATACACCAACTGGCCCATTCGATTGTCCACGGAATCCCACACTTTTGCCAAAACCGCACGACGCTCGGCATCGGTGGCTTGCGCGGGCAATCGTTCAAGCTCAAACTGCGCCAAATCCGCAAACACGCCCAGCTTTTGCATTGGCACAAAATGTTCCATAATCGGCTTGGCAACCATCTCAAACGGCGCAATCGCGGCATTGCCGATAGCGCCCAGTGCGTTGCCTTGCTTCCACGCTTGAATCATTTTTTCAGGGGCACTTCCTTTGTAAAACGAGTCTTGTTTCATTGCGCCACCAGCATCAGCAACGGCTTGTGCAAGTGCATCATATCCCTTGCCCGTTGCCGTTTTGCTGAGATATGCCTTGGCAACTTCTTTGCCTTTGAGGTAGTTCAAGATTGGCGCGGCAGGGGACGTGATTGCTGACTTGAGTGCGCCTGCAATATCTCCCGACGCCAGCTTTTCTATTGCCAGCGCATTTTGGCTGACAATTGCGTCAACGCTTGTCATTCCCAAATGGAACGCCGATAACCCCAATTGCATTTGATTGAGGCCATTTCCCACGGTACGGTACATATCGAATGCCTTGTTGCCCTGCAATCCGGGCGACAAATAATTATCAATCAGTTGTTGCACGGGAGCAGGAGCATAATACTCTCCCGTAATGACGGCTTTTCCCGCCGCATTGCGTGGCCCTGTGACCGTGCCAAGGGGATTGTTGATGCGTACCCATCCCTGTGGAGCGAGGCTTGGTTCAGTGACCAACTGAACAATGCCTTGCCGTTCGCCATCTTGAATGGATTTGACATCCATCAAGAATTTTTGCATTTCGCGGGTCTTGATAAGCGCCAGTTGAATCGGGTCAGTTGTAACGGGCATCAACCCGCCTTGCCGTGCAACCTCCGCCCGCAACGCCTGTTCGTCTAGTTGTGCAAGGTTTTCAGGAACACCCTGCGGAAACATCCCGCTAAATGTGTCGGTAATTGTGCGTTGCTTGAGAAATGACTTTGCCCCGCCAAGAGGACGGCGGCCCGTTGCCTGTGCAATTGCGTCTTGCGCGGCTTGTCCAACGCTACGGGGGTCTTCCCAAATGTGCGGAAAGTAATCTTCGTAAAATGTTTTGAGTTTCCCAATATCTAACGCTTGAATTTGATTGCGCGTATTGTCCAGCATTTCCCGAATCAATCCAGTGCCTTGTTTGAATCGGTTTGTTGCAAACGCGCGACCTCCCTCAATGTCATCGATGTACATCATCCGCTGGCCTGCGGTGCGGTTTTCATTGAGAAATTTTGCAAAGTCTTTCGTTCCTGCAACAGCTTGCTCAAACGCTCTTCGAGCATCGCCTTGGTTTGCACGAAAAATGTGCGACATCGCCTCTGTTTCTGCGGTGCGAGATGCGGGAGCAAACACCCGCTCCGCAAAGTCTCCAAATGCTTTGCCGTTTTCGCTTGTAAAACCTCCCAGCCCATAGGTACCGCCCCCCACCATCAGTGCCGTGCCAATCTTTCTTGCCGTGGCGTCATCCGATTGCTCAAGGCCCACGCCCGTCCCTACAATTGTAGCTCCACGAATTGCGCGTCCCGTTGCGTCTTGCCGCGACCATTGTTTGAACGCATCGCTAACCGCACCGCCAATGTCGTATGCCTTGAACCCACTTGGGCGCGAATAATCGCCCAGCATTTCCTGCGGCACCAATACGGCTTTTTGGTCAGCATATCGTGCGCCCGGCTTTGCAATGTTTTCGGGCTGAACATTGACCCACGAATTTTGAGCGCGTGTTTCTGCCGCCATTGCTTGCCGCGCTTCAGGCGAATACATCGCGCTGTGAACGCGATAAGCGTTTTCTTCTCCAATCGGGCCAAACTGATTTCCGTAAGGCGCGTGACCGAAGTAGTCGTGGACTGCCCGAAACATATTGGTTTCATCGGACGACAGTATTGGATGCTGTCCTTCTTGTGACGAAAACACCTTCAGGCGATTGTTTTCAGCCAAATCGCGCATCATTTCCGCGCTATTTTTATATGGGTCTTCTGCTGTAAACTCGACCTTGACGCCGTTGTCCAGCATATGCTGAAACTGCTGGCGCGTTTCATCTGCCATTTTGCGGTATGCTGAGATTACCGCTGGATTTGTTGGGTCACTTTGCGCTTGGTCAAACCAGTCTGCAACTGACCGTTGAAACGGTTTGTCAATTGCCGTTACGGAAGGAAGCGGGTCTGCCAACCCCGCAAGCGGATATTGCGAAAGTACGGAACGGGCAGATGCTACCCCGCGCTGTTCTCCCCGTGCCGTTTGTTGCGCCAGCCATTCTTGACCAGCCGTAGACGGAATTTCTTCGCGCACCAACCGTCGCATTGCTGACGGGGCAAATGCTCCCGCTAATCCGCCAAGCGCGGCATTGCGAATTCTGTCTTCGGGAGTATTGCCTACCATTCCCCCGGCAAATGCTCCAGCGCCAGTTCCGCCCAATGCTTGCAAGATTTCTGGTGAAATTGCGCCAGTGCGAATGATTGGAGATTGCGTCGCCGCGCGCGCATCTGTTCCTTCTTGTGCGGCTTTTTCTAGCGTGGAAACTGCGTCTTCGTTGACGACGGGAATCGCACGGTTGCTGGCGTCTGCTCCTGCTTGCCGCAATTGCGCCGCTTCTTCTGGGCTGACCGCGATTCGCCGTGCGTATTCTAACGGCGCTCCAGTTTTGGCAATTGACCGCTTGCGCGCAGATTGCAATTGCGGCGACCGCGCATCATACGCCAGCCCCGGCACTAGCTCCCCAACGGCAGGAACGGGCGCTTGTGCGGCGGCTTCTGCAAGGCGATTGTTGACAATCCCTGACGACAATTCCGGTTCAAACGGGCCAACCGCACCGCCGTATTGTACGGTTGGCGTGGGTGCAACAAAGTCGCGCGCACCGCTAGGCACCTTCCAGCCGGGCGTAAATCCTCCCGTTTCTGCAAGCACATTGAGGTGTTTGGCGATAGCCTGCTTGACTGGATTGTACCCTTCAAAAACAGTTCCAAGCGCTCCGCCTATTGCGGCGTTTTCCAGTACGTCAGTCGCCGTTGCGTTGTTATTTGACGCCTTTTCTAGCGCGCCAAGCCCTGTCATTGTAGCAATCCCCGCGCCCCCGGTAAGGGGTAATGTCATATACGGCAAAAAGTTCGCACCCGCTTGCGAAACGGTGCGCGAGATATTGCCAACGTCAGTTGTCGGTTTTGTAATCCTATTGGCTGTATCTCGAAACCGTTGCAGCTCTTCTGCAACATCCTTTGCATAGGGCACACCGCCCATTTTGAGGATGTTTGCACCGCCCTGCACAACGCGAGCGCCAAGGTCAGACGCCGCTACAACGGGCTGTATGGCGGCTTCTCCCGTACTCAATGCTGTTCCCGCCAGCATTGCTTGTGCCATATCTTCTGCTGAACGTGGTCGTAAGCCTGCATCCATACCCAAATTTGTGCGGGCGTTGATGCGCTCTGGGTCAATAAATTGCGTTCGTCGTGGGGCGACAATGTGAATTGCGGGCGCTTGATGAAACGGAGTGCCGCCGTGCGTTGTTGCATACAACGATTCTGCAATTTGATTGCCTTCGCTTCCGTGTTGCGATTCGTTGCGGTCTTGGGCGGCTTGCGCGGCAGTTGGTGACATTTGCCGCGCCAGCCCCTGTTCTAGCGGAGACGGAGCCTGCGCCGTGATAGTAATAGGCTTGGCAGGGGTTGCACTGCCGTACACGCGCTCAGGATTACTGCGTTTGACAAATGCTTCATACGACAAATCATCCGGCGGCGGCGCGGATTTTTGCTTCTTGGCAAGGAATGCCTCGTATGAAAGGTCTTGGTCATCCACTGGCGTTTCCATCAAGGTTTGATATTCAGCTTTTGATTGATATATGCTCGATAATTGGCATCAGTATCATACTTTTCTTTATTGACGCTTGGTGGCAATACTGGTTTTGCTGTTTGCGATGTTGTCGGCAAAGGTACGGCTGGCGTTGCCGCTGACGGCGCTCGCGGAGCGCCACCTGCGTTATTCCCAATTACGCCCATTGCCGCGTTCTGATACGCGTTTTGTACGTTTTGGTATGCCGGACTGTTGACATACGCAGAAGAATCGCGTAAGGCTTGTACGTATAGCGGGTTTTGCATAAACGCAATGGGATTTGTGGCGCTTGCTTGCGGAATTTGCATATTCAAAGAATTTGCCAATGTGGTTTGGTCGGGCGTCAAGAGTTTAGCATTGACTTGTCGTTTCCCAGAACCATACCCCTCAGGAAATGCTTTGCCGGGTTGCGGGACACTACGATTTGCATTGGCAAGCATATCTTTGACAACTTCAAATTGACGAAATTGTGCAAGATTATCCGCACCCGCCGAAGATGGCGGGATTACTCCGGGGCTGTGAACCTCAACTCCGTTGTAATAATGCTTGCCAGTTGCAGGGTCGAAAACCCCGCTTACCGGTTTGCCGTTGTACGTAAAATCCTTAGATTGCAACGATTTCGGGGCGGGAGGATTGCGGCTCAAAGTGGAAAGAAACTCTGGGCGGCGTTGCGTTATCCACGCTATATCGTCAACGTTGCCGTCCGTAATCGCGCGAGTCAGATGCGCGGCAAACTCTGGAGACGCCAGTTGCTCATCGCGTTTTGCTTGCGCCAGCCGTTGTGTCGCCATTGCATCGCGCTCACGCCCTTGCGAACCAATGTCGCTAATCTGGGCATCTTGCATTAGTTGCGCGCGTCTTACCTTTTCGCGTTCTTTGTCAGCTTGCGACATTCCTGTAAACAAATCGCCAAGAGCCGCGCCAAATCCTGCAAATGACATTGTAATATCTCCTTAGAAGTCCGATGCCATTTGCGCGTCGCCAATCCCAAGCATCCGTTGCAACTGCGCGAGCTGTGCTGGCGTCAATCCCATCTGACTCAAATCTGGTTGCGCGGAAGTGTCAAGATTTGCATCTCCACCCGTATTGTTCCTGCGCGTGTTGAAGATTTCTTGACCGCCAGTCGTCGAACCCGTGCCACCATCTCCGGTACCGGTATTTGAACCGCCAGCCGTAGCGCCCGTAGTACTCGTTGTCGTGGTACCCGTTGTATTACTGTCAGACTTTTTGACCTTGGCGGTTGTATCAATACCCAGCGACTTGTACAGTTGCGCAATGAAATCAGGCGCAAACGTCGAGTTGGTCGATGATGCAAGCGTTCCAGTTGGGCTGTTGAGCAATTGCATAAACGACAAATTGTTGTTCATCGTGTTTTGCTGACCCTGTTGCGCCAACTGTTGCGCTTGCAGGGTTGTTAGCGGCTTGCCGTCTGCCCCAACATACGAACCGGTCGCGGCATCGTATTTTGCACCCTGTCCAAACATTGCCGCATTCTGTGCGGTTTGTTGTTGCGACGCAAGGGTTGCTGATGGTGTGCCATAAATCGGCTGTCCATTGGCGCTGTATCCTGTAACCCCAGCATATTGCCCGGTCAATGACCCGGCTTGTATTGCATTCTGCGCGGCGTTTTGCTGTTGTTGCGCCGTCAGGTTTTGCGTAAACTGCGTTTGATTTTGATTGAGGCCCGACGTAAACTGCGACGCTTGTGTCCTTTGCGAAAGTTCGGCAAGCGCCTGTTGCGCTGTTTGATTGCTCAGTTGCCCCAATTGCACCTTGTTTTGCAAATCAGAAGCGGCTTGTTGCAACGCATACGTCTGTCCAAACTGACTGGCGTTTTGTGTAAAGTTTTGCTGGAACTGCGCGTCTTGAAGCGCCACTTGCTTTTCTGCTACGCCCAATTGCCCTTGCTGATATTGCGCTTGCGCCTGTTGCGCGGCAGTTGCAGTGTTGGCTTGTTGTTGCGACAACCCATATTGCTGTTGGAATTGTTGACCCGCTTGCGCCAACTGCGCCTGTCCCAACCCAAGCTGTCCTGCCACTTGCTGTTGCTGGGTGTTGGCTTGCTGTTGGGCAATCCCTTGACTGCCCTGTGCCAATCCGTATTGCTGGCTATTGCTCAATTGCGCCAGTTGCTGTTGCGCTTGAGCAAGCGACAACTGTCCCGTTTGCACTTGGGCATTCAGGTTTTGCGCGGCTTGTTGCAACATATACGTTTGCCCAAACTGCTGGGTTTGCGCGTTCAATTGCTGTTGCGCTTGCTGGGCTTGCGCTTGTTGTGCGGCGGCTCCCGTGTTGGCCTGTTGTTGCGCGACGCCAAGGTTGCCCTGCCCTAACTGCGACTGCAACGCAAGGTTCTGTGCAAACTGCTGACCACTCTGCGACAATTGCTGAGCGCCCAGCGTATTTTGCCCTGCGCCCGTTGACCCCGGTGCCATATATTGTCCGGTCAACCCGCCCACTTGCACGGCGTTCTGTTGGGCCTGCGCTTGTCCTGCCAGCGTCTGTTGCCCTCCATACATTCCGGTCAGCCCACCCTGCTGAATGCCGAACTGCTGGGCTTGATTCTGCCCCGCAAGGTTGGCATTGTATCCCGCGATGCCCTGTGCCGACTGCGAGTTGGAGAGGTTTTGCCCAGAGGCCAACGCCGAGGAACGGTCTGCGGCGTTGGTTGCCGCCGCATCCTGAATCAGCTTGGCGTTCATATCTGCCAGCGCATTGGCTTGATTGGTTGCCAAGTCGCCGTAATACCCGCCCGCAATGGACGACGACAGCAACCCGCGACTTGCCAACTGGTCGTTGATTTGCTTTTGCTGACCCGCATACTGCGTTTGCAGTTGATTGGTCAACGCATCGCGCACTTGTTGCACCTGCGGCATATCATAGCGCGTTGGCGCGGCAAGCGTCTGCGACACGGCGTGTTGCAATTGATTGCCCAACTGGTTTTGCTGTTGGCTGGGCCGATACGTCGGAGTCTGCGAGCTTGGGCCTGCTTGTTGCGCGGGCAACGGACGTGCCTGCCCTTGCGCTTGCATTTGCGAAAACGTCTGCGGCCCGCCCATATTGCCCGGCCCCGGCGGGGTATTCGCTTGAAATCCCTGCCCCTGTTGTTGCGGAGCGCGTGGGTGCGACGTTTGCGGGTTGTACCCCCCACCTTGTTGTTGGCCCGTTGACGGGGCCATCCCGTTGGCGTCATACGCCCCATCGCCTTGCGGCGACCGAGGACGGCGCGTTCTGCTGTACAAATTGCTGTAGTCGGCTGGGGCGGTCACGGAAATGTCCTGTTAGCGGTTGTTATAACGAGCCGTCATTGCGGTTCGCAGTGCATCCATATTGGCTTTTTGCTGGCGCAATTGCTCCGCCGTCATTTCATCAACATCTGCGCCAGCTTGCAATTTGCGTACATTTGCGTCAGCAAATTGTGTCTTGTATGGAAGCGACGCAATGTTTCCAAAGGTGTCAAGGGGGTCTTGCATTGCTTTGTTCAATGCGTTTTCGCCCATTTGCTTGTACCACGGCGATGGTGCCGGAAAGCTAAACGAAGATGGAAGCGGAGCCTTCATCGGCGCTCCAACGCCCGGAGCCATTGCGGGGTTCAACGAAGACATCCCCGTTTGAATGCCGGGGCCACCGCCCATTCCCGCACTTTTTGCAATGTCAGTCATACGGGGGTCGCCCAATTGCCCCGGATATTGCGCGCCAATATCGCCGCCCATTCCCACGGGGCCGATATTGGGGGCCGCGCCAGCCACCTGCGAACTTGGCGCAAACGCATTCTTGAGTCCCGCCATCCCCGACCCCTGATTTGCCATCTGTTGCAGGGCGGCAGACTGCCCACCCGCCAACCCCGATTTGGCAAGCATCCCTGCGCCAGTTTGCAAACCACTGCCCATTGACCCGGCATCCACGCCAGCGTGGAGAATGTCCCCAATGTTTGAGCCTTTCTTGATGCCCTGCCCCAGCGCACCTGCCCCTCCCGCAAGCAAATAGCCAGCGGGGATAGAACCAAGCCCCGTCAACGCCAGCAACGGCGCGACATTCTTGAGCGCGTTCCCCGCAAAGTTGCGGTTGTTATTGACAAAGCTACTGAGCCACGACATACACATCTCCTTGCATAGTATATAAATACCTACATCCCCGTGCGTCGCCTCCCACGGGACTCGTCATCGGTTAGACCGCTTCTGCCGTCTCAACGGTCGGCCACGGCTCGCACGGCGTGAGCGCGTACAGGTCGCTGTTGTCCCACGTCGTGCGCCCATCCGCCACGGCGCGAGCGGTCAGGGCGGCGTCGGACAGCGTAATGTTGACGCCTATCTGCCCCCCATCGTTGTACACTTTGGCAACTTCCACCAACACCGCATCATTGTCGCGGGTGATGATGGCATACTGAAAATACTGTTTTGACATTGTGGGTTTTCCTATTAGGCGAGGGTAAGGTCAACGGAACGAGTCACGCCATCCGACCCCTTCATATACACACGCAAATGCGTGTTATCGACATACGAAAATCCAATATCTTTATTGTTGGCAACGGCAGCACTATAGGTCAAGTTCCACTCAAAGTTGCGCGAGGCATAAATGCTATTGCCGTATTGCGCCAACGTGCTGACCGTGCCAATCTGCACCGTGCTGGAGAACGTGGCGGCTCCCGTCACGGCGAGGGTGCCGGGCATTGTGACCAGACCCGCCGTACTGATGCCGAGATACTGCGTCCCGTTGACATCGACACGGAACGCGCCGCCGTTGAAGAACACACGGTTGCTGGAACTTGCCCACTGAATCGTGTCGCCGTCATCCATCGACACACCGCCAGACAACGTAGCCAACCCCGTCACGGCGAGGGTGCTGGAGAACGCCCCCGTCGTCGCGCCCGTGAACGCGCCGTTGATGGCGAGGGTGCCAGCAAACGTGGCATTGCGCGAAGCGTCGAATCGCAACGCATACGCATACGTCCCACCGCCGCGAGTTGTTGCTTGCTGAATCTCAAAATCGCCGTATGTCGTTTGGTCGTTGCGAAGCAACCACGACCGCGAGTTTGCATCAGTTTGATACAAGAAATACGCAAGACCTGATGCGGTACCAGCGGCTCCAAGCGAAATAGTCGAACCAACCGTTATGTTGCCGCTAAACGCTCCCGTCGTTGCGCCCGTAAACGCGCCGTTGATGGCGAGGGGAGTTGCCAGCGTAGTAAGTGCGCCAGCAAACGTTGCGACGGTTGACCCCGCGACTTGTAGCAGTGTAGCACTGCCGCTTGGCGCGCAAATATATAATCCACCATCTGTCGCATTGAGTCGTCCAAAAAGGCCGTTCATCGTCGTCGAAGTCAACGAACCATTGAACGAAATTGCGCCGTAGCTGGTAAAATCAGCAAGTCGGCCAATTAGCAAAGGCGAGGTCGCCGCACCGATTGTTGCGGTACTCGAAGCCGTCAGCGTCGTCACACCCGTCAACGCGCCCGTAATCGCCAGCGCACCGGGGAACGTGTACGCGCCCGCGCCGAACGTGCCAGCGGTGACAAGGCTTGCGGGGACAGCACCGGCGGACAGGGTGCCAACGGATGTCAACGAGGACAGCGTGACGTTGCTGGCAAGCGTTGTTCCTGTCAGCGTTCCCGCCGCCGCTGGAACCGTGATTGCCGCGCTTCCGTCAAAGTTGACGCCGTTGATTGCCCGCGCGGTTGCCAACGTCGTTGCCGTTGTCGCGTTGCCCGTCAACGCCGCCGTCACCGTCCCTGCGGTAAAGTTGCCGCTGGCGTCACGCGCAACAATCGCAGAGGCGGTGTTGGCATTGGTTGCCGTGGTCGCGCTATTGCTAACCTTGCTTGCGGTGGAAATCGTCGCAAGGAACGTATCCGCAATCGCCGTAAATCCTGTGCTAATCGCGCCAGCCGTCAGCGTCCCAACTGCCGTAATGCCCGTGTACGACCCGGCAACACGCGCGGTGTTGACCGTGCCGCTTGACAAGTTGCTGGCGTTGAGCGTGGTCAGCGCCGAC
>Ga0075464_10000234_pt1 | contig 23939 bp, 22 predicted proteins | sample DEB19_08_DNA_5_FD_75068 | JGI IMG/M metagenome (GOLD analysis project Ga0075464, IMG submission 75068) | Aqueous microbial communities from the Delaware River and Bay under freshwater to marine salinity gradient to study organic matter... | ecosystem: Environmental > Aquatic > Marine > Coastal ...
CAGTAACTTACGTTACGGCACAAGTAAAGAAAATCACGCGGATGCGAAGAAGCACGGCACTAGACCGCACGGGGAGAAGTGTGGCGCGTCTAAACTAACGGAAGCGCAGGTCACGGAAATTAAACGGCTACGCCATGAATACACGGGTCGAGAGTTGGCGAAGATGTTCGGGACATCGCCGCCTAATATATGCAACATATTACAAGGGAAACGCTGGATATACCATCAAGGAGAAATAGCATGAACAACAACTGGACAACTGAAGACGAGAAGGCTTTAACCTCAATCACCGAGGAGCCGTTCAAGCACCCTGACTTCGTGCCTACCGAGCGAGAGCTGCGTGTGCAGAAGCATATCGCCCGGCTTCAGTCGGCCGATGACATGCTGGCCGACGGGCAGATCAGCCGAGCTGGGCGGGATGCAATCCGTGACCGCATGCTGGCCGTGATCGAGGTGCCTAATGCGTGAGAGCCAAGTAGAGAAACACCTTAAGGATCTCGCCCGTGCCAACGGCGGGACCACCCGCAAGGTGAAATGGATGGGGCACCACGGCGCACCGGATCGTCTGGTGCTACTGCCGAATAGGTTCTTCTTCGTTGAGCTCAAGCGCCCCGGCAAGGACGCGGAGGCGCATCAAGCGAGGGAGCATAAGAGGCTGCATCGCTCAGGTATTCGGGTTTATATGGCGGACACCATCGAGCAGGTGGAGGGGTTGCCGTGGGCCTAGTCATACCACGCCGCAAGTTCATCCCACACCCCTATCAGGGAGACATCATCGATCGCATGCTCGATCAGTCTCGCTGCAACGTGTGGGCGGGCATGGGGATGGGCAAGACAACATCGGCACTCACCGCAATCGATGCGGAACTCCTCGCCGGGGTGCACCACAAACCGGCGCTGGTCCTCGCCCCATTGCGGGTGGCACAGAGCACCTGGCCCGACGAGGCAGCGAAGTGGGAGCACCTAGCTGACCTCGAGGTGCGGCCTATCGTTGGTACTGTGGCGGAAAGAATGGCCGCTTTATCCGACAAAAACGCTAACGTATTCACCCTTAACTATGAGAATTTACAATGGCTTATAGAAAACCTAAACGGTGCCTGGCCCTTTGGACGTGTCGTTGCGGACGAGAGCACAAAATTAAAATCATTCCGTACACGCCAGGGCGGGAAACGTGCACGGGCACTTGCGAGTGTGGCGCACACCTCAGTCTCCGGTTGGACGAATCTAACTGGGACCCCTTCCCCGAACGGGCTCAAGGATCTGTGGGGGCAGAACTGGTTTGTGGACGCGGGCCAACGCCTCGGCCGTTCGTACCAGGCTTTTTCGGATCGGTGGTTTCGGCCAGATCGAAGTGGCTATGGGATCGTGCCGTTGCCTTTCGCTCAGGAGCAGATACAGGACGCGATGCGGGACGTGTCGATCTCGCTGGACCCGAAGGATTACTTCGACCTGCGGGTGCCGATTGTAAATGCTGTGTATGTCGAGATGCCCGCAAGGGCGCGCGCACTATACACCGAGATGGAGAAGCGCCTATTCTTCGAGATTAACGGCCACGAGGTCGAGGCCTTCGGCGCGGCGTCGAAGACCATGAAGTGTTTACAACTAGCCAGTGGAGCAGTGTATGTTGATGGTGTGGATGGTGAGGATCGAGTCAGCTCTGCAAAAGATTTTGTCGAGATTCACGACGTCAAGATCCAAGCCTTGGAAAGTATTATTGCGGAAGCTGCTGGCGCCCCTGTGCTGGTTGCTTATCATTTTAGAAGTGACCTTGCTCGCCTTCGCAGCGCTTTCCCTAAGGCTCGCGTACTGGATAATGATCCGAAGACGATCCGCGAGTGGAACGCCGGGAGCATATCAATTCTGTTCGCTCATCCGGCAAGTGCTGGACACGGTCTTAACTTGCAAGATGGCGGGAACATCGTGGTCTTTTTCAGTCACGATTGGAACCTCGAGAACTACCTCCAGATCATCGAGCGCATCGGCCCGGTGCGGCAAGCGCAAGCGGGGCATGACAGGGCAGTCTTCATCTACCACATCATAGCCCGCAACACCATGGACGAGTTGGTCATGGCCAGCCGCGACGGTAAGAAGGGCGTCCAAGATTTACTACTCGAAGCCATCAAACAAAGGAGAATAGCATGAGCCTACAAGAAGAGGAAGACATCATCGCCACGCAGCACCGCAATCAGTGGAACGGCTTAACCCAACCCCCGGTAATGGGCACCGGAGGCTGCGCAGGATTCGGCGGGTTCGGCTTCAACCCTGAGCTCACCTTCAACCCCGAGCCGTCGCGCACGGAACAGTTCGACAAGACCATTAAAACTATTACCCAGGAGAGGGGTAAAGTGTACGGGCACCCGCGCGAAGATTTCAGCGTAGCCGCGGATCTCATGCGCCATTTCGACCATCTAGAAGATCACGCTTTACGACACGCGCTTCGTATGGTATGCGTCAAATTGGCCCGCTTGACAACGACTCCAGACCACCTGGATAGCTACGTTGATATAGTAGGCTACGTGCGTACCGCGGTGATGGTACTTGATAAACCTAGCTCCAAGGAGAAGACCCATGGCTGATTTAGTAGATGAAGCAAACGACCTCGCCGAAGCCCGCGTGCAGGATGAGATCGACCGTAACAAAGCCCGCATACGCGACCTACCGGTGGGCGAACCTGGCGTGTGTTGCAACTGTGACTGGGCGAGCCCTCGCCTGGTGAACGGATGGTGTGCGCCATGCCGGGACGCTTAGAGCTCCCCGGTCCAGCGGCCTTTCGCGTCGACGAACATCGGCAGGAAGGCCGCCTTTTTCCCGCCCGTTACGACCCCGCACCCAAGGTTTACGGCGATGGGCATGTTTTTGGCGTAGGCGTAGGCGTAGGCATTTGGGTCGATGAGGCAGCCAGCGTTCATCCCGAACAACTCGCCTTCATAAGAAACCGCAGCATAGGAGTGGATATGGCCATGCACAACCGATTGTTTGTACGCGCGAAGAAAGGCTATATGGCTATTTTGTCCGCTCTTTCCTTCACCGTGGATATACCGCACGTTGTCGATGACGTGGCTGTGATCCCAGACCCAGCCCTCGGGGGCCTTGAGCATGACGCTGTAGCTGGGCATCATCGCCGCAGGGAGACCACATTCGAATGCTTTTTTGAAGGGACGGACCGTGTGGTTGCTGGTGCAAACAAGTACGTCAGGGAATTCTCGGTAGAAGGGGAGCAGGTGCTCAACTCCGCGGGCGTACTCCTGTCCGGCGCTGAGTCCGTCCGGGTTGCTGGGCCAGCGGGAGACGGCATGGAAGTCCATCTCGTCCCCGAGACAAACGACGTGGCTGGGTTTTATTCTGTCTCGTACTGCACAGAGGAAGGCGAGCGCATCTGGATGTTCGAAGGGACAGTGGATGTCAGGGATCACAAGAACGACGCTCTTAAGACCTTGTTTCTCATGGAGGAGTGTTTCCTTCTCGGGCGTGGGTTGCCCGCCGACAAGATCCGCGCCTCGCTCGACCGCATGCGCGTTTCTCTTTATAATCGTACGAATAGTTGATTCAGCAAGCCAGGGCTTGACGAGGGGCTGGATCTGCCCAGCGGTAAGGCCCGCTCGGGCGTGTAACATTACCTGAGCGACGATCTCGGGGCCGTGAGCCATAGGTACTCCTGTGGTGGGTTTACTTCGTGACGCCCTTTATTTTCTCTAAGGTTCTCATGCCGCCGATACCAAGCATGCCGCCGAGTACCGTGAAGAGGGCTGTCATATCAAACGTGGGCAGTACAATCTCGACGCACTTATCCAGCGTGCTACACCGTACGGACATGCCGAAGGCGACTAGGGGCTGGACAATGAAATGGTAGGCGAAAGCCACGCCGCACACCCAACCGATGAAGGGGCGCCAACCAGCGACGAACAGGCTGGTGCTTGCCGCTTCGACCTCGTTCACGGCGATCTGCGCCTTGGCTAGGTCAGTATCCGCGGCGAGGATGGCGAGCTCGCCAGTTTGCTGCATCTCAAATAGTTTTAATTTTGCGGCGTCACGCTGCGCGGGGTCGGGGAATATCTTGTCGAGGATTTTGCTGCCGAGGTCGAGTGCCGCTGATAAGGGATCGAAGCTCATGCGCTACTCCTTCAGTTGGAAGTGTGGGTACTCGCGGAACACCGAACCCGGCGAGCCATACCAGTTGAGCCCAAGCTCCGCGCCGATGGCCCCCATTGTTTGCCACGCAGGGTGGGATACGTCCCACACCGGCTTGCCGTGCTCAAGCGGCACCATGTCGAACGCCTTCGACGCAGGTACGCCGTTGATAGTAAAGTTGTGGGCCGACTGCCCGCCGCGTGCGCGTGTCACGATATTACCACGGACCGTTCGCCCTTGGGCGAAGGCCTTATCCTGCTCGGCGTTCGAGCGGTACGTGCAAGTGCATAGCGCGTCGACGCCCTGGCGTTCCAGCTCTTCCATAAAGGCCTCGAACAGAGGCAGGAGATCGGGGTGAAGATGTTTGGGATCGCGACTCGCCATATTATTTTGGCCCCATGTGGAGGAAGCCAAGAGCCCAGGACAGGACGCTCAACACCACCGCGCCGATGATACCGGCGAAGACCATGGACGCCGCGTACGCACCCTTGCCGCGGTTCATCGCGGTGATGAGACCATCCATCTTGCCTTCGAATATATCGAAGCGTTTCTGGGTTGACTCGTTATGGGCGCGTTGCTGTTCGCGCAGGCCGTAGATCTGCTCTTCGATCACGGCGATTTTCAAAGCGTTGGCTTGGTCATCTGACATCAGGCTACCGTAGCCGAAGGGATTTCGACGATGTTAGCGATGTTCTCGTAGCCTACATCGTGGGGTACAAACTCCTCCCCGGATGCCTGCGCCTGAAGACGGGCAGACTCATGCCACTTAGCCACTTCCGTGGCGGGGTCGATGTCTCCGCTAGTTACCGCCATTACGCGGGTTTCGCCATTTTTAAAAGTGATTTCATAAGTTTTCATGGACTACCTCAAGAACGATACACAAACGCGCGATTGATCTTCCGCACCCGAACCGGCAACCGTAGTTACTACGCGGCAAGCCGAAGTAGTAGGCGCCGCCGCATTACCGACCATAAGTACGCGGGGGCTGTTAGAGCTTGGATGATCCCCCACGGTGCCTAAAACTACATAGTTTGCATCCGATAGGGAACTGGTGAAGTTTACCGTATAGTCCCCAACCCCGTTGTCCGTAATGGACGATACGTTAAACGAAGCGCGAATCGCCACAGTGCCGGTGCCGTTGAAGTTCACCCATGCCTTGATGGGGGAGGTTACGGCCGCAGCCGCAGCATCCGCATAAGCTGTTGTTGCAACTTTCGTGCTGTTATCGTTGGCCGATTGCGTGGCGGCGATGCACCCTGTTGATAGGGTTTTATTCGTAAGAGTTTGCGACGCCGTGGTACCCACCACTTGCTGGTTTATATTCGCCGCGTCGTAGGCAGCCTTCGTCATGTCGCCCACACCGGCCCCTAGGGTCGTGCGTGCGGCGGCGGCGTTGGCCGCGCCAATCAACGTCTGGATATACGCCGAGAAGCCGAAAGCCGTCAGGCCGTTGGCTAGGGTAGAGGCCTGAACCACCGGGATCATTGCTGCGGCGATTGACGTGGTGGACGCCGCGCCAACGATCATATCGCCGTTGCTATCGAACCCGAGGGTGGTGTTAGCGCGCAATGCCTTCGTAGGTAGGCGCCCGTTTACCGCGCCGTCTGAGTAGGGGAAAGTGATCGAGTACGCCAGCTTCGCCGCGAGCTGCTGGATTAGGATCGTCGCCCGGTCAAGAGCGGTGTTGATGACTGTCGGGAGAAATGCACCTGCGTTCGTAAGAACAACCGGCTGGAGATTAGCGACCGCTGAGGTCAGCGTCAGCTTGTATCCCGTTGTTAGGCCCGCCACCGGTGTGAGAGTGCCGCCCGGCGACACCTCTTGATCGGGATTGAGCACGACCGCGTAGTTCGTGGTTTCCACCCAGTCCGACTCCGCCCCCGCGAGGTCAGTCACGGTTGCGACTACGTCACTCGTTGCGAATACCTTGAATGTGAAAGCGTAAGGCACGATAGCACCGGTGCCAGTGAACGGCCCTGCGATTCGGTTGTCATTACTGATCGACATGGATGTCCTCTTTTATGTTACAATTATACAATATCCTGCGCGCATAAGCATACGCGCGGCTAGTTCTTGGGTGGTGGCCCTGAGATTACGGCTAGTGGGTTGTCAGTTTCACCTTCGATCAAGGCTTTGGTGCCGAAGATCGTGCGGTTGATCTGACCGGAGGGCAGCTTGAAGAGTATGCCAAGCACGTTGATGGCGGACTTGACCGCCGCCTCGTCTACTTCGCCTTGCGCGATCTGGCCTGCCAATTTATCGAGCTCCTGGTAGAAACGCAACCCGGCGGGCCCGCCATAGCCGTTGGCATACGTGTTCACCCCGGCAATCTTCTGGGCTGCCGCTGCCACCTCACGTACCCCGACCATCATGCCGAAGAGGTAGCTGATCTGGTCGTTAGCGAGTTTCTTAGCAAGCTCCTCTGCGTCCCAATCGTCATCGCCGCCCATGAGCGCTGTCTTCAGTATGGTGCCCATGAACGCTGGCATCACGCTGAGAACCAAGTAATCGCCCGCCAGGCGGATGACATCCATCGGATCTTTGAAGTTCGTTTTGTTGGTGGCCTCAGCCGCCAAGTTGTAGGTCGAGCTGAAATAGCCGTAGAACGTGGTGAAGAGTTTCTGCAAAGAACCACCGCGTTGGATTGCCGCGAGATCTTTCATCTGCCCACCGCCCTGGGCATCGATCACTGCCTGATCGGCCATAGATACGGCCTTGGCTTGGTCGTCCTGCTCGGTCATCGCTTTCTGATAGGCGCCCCACCAGGTCGGGGTATCGACGACCATTTGCGTCATCGTCAGCGGCATGAACATCAGCTTGTTCGAGATGTCTCGCGCTTTACTCCGGCCGCGGACCAGGGACTGGATCTCGTTGATCTCCCGGTTCATGGTCAGCGCCCGCAAACGCATGAATTCGCTCATATCCTGTACGCGACGCGCAAGGTCGCGGGGGTTGCGCGTCCACTCCGCCAGACCCATGGCCATGTATTTCGTGCCGACGCGGTTGAAGGACTGGGTGATGCCGGTGACGTTGATGATCGAGTTCATGATATTGAAGCCGATGCCTGCTACCATCGAGCCGGTGCGGAGCTGGTTCAGCGCTGAGGCAAAAGCCCCGTCGTTGCCCATCTCGCCCGCGGCGATGTCTTTGATGCCATCCTTGAGCTGCTTCACGAACTCGGCGCCGTACTGGTTACGGATCGCGCCGTCGAGCGAGCGGCTCCGCATCAGGCGGTTGGCATCGATCAGCCACTCGTGCCACGAGAGATCATGGATTACTTCGTTGAGCCCGCGGTAGAGACCGTCCATCGAGTAGAGCAGCGGACGCCCCTTCACTTCATCGGCGCGGGCTTTGGTGAAGCTGCGACGGGTGGTGGAGGAAGTGAACGCGCCCTTGAGCTGGGCCTTGGCCGCCTCGGCGTCGTTGAATTGCTCGGCTTGCTGGCTCCGGGTTGGATCGTATTTCACAGGGTAGTAGCCCCCGCGATACTGGCCGAACTTGGTATTCACGACGGTAGGCTCGACCCAGTTGGGCTCCTTGCCGTAGATACGTTTTTCTTTGGCGCCGATCTCAGGGCGGTAGCTCTCGAACAGATCCCAGACGTTCTGGACGAAGTCCCAGTCTTCCTTGGTCAGGGTGTCGAGCACCGGTGCGATCTGTGCGTGCGTCCAGCCCTCGCCGTCAAGCAGGCGTTGGAAGTTGCCCATGTTACCGGTGTTGAGCGCGATGCCGATCCGCTCCTCGCGGTTCAGGCTTTTGCCAATGCTCTCGAAGAAGCGGCCTTTACCGTTCATCTTCTCGCCGCTCAGGATAGGCTGGACGAGCTTGGCCAGTTTCTTGGTGGCCTTCTCGCGCATGCCTGCTTCTTTGTCGCCCGCTTCGTTCATCGTACGGATGAAGGTGTTCCACATCGGGCCGCCGTCGATGAAGCCGTCGAGCTCTTTCACCAGGCTTGCGACCTTGCGGTGCGAAGCGATGAAGCCCTTGAACAGACGCAAGGCCTGCCCCACACCGGCGCGTGTCCGGTTATCTGCCGTACGCCCATCGGCGTGCTCGTTGATATTGGCGACGATGCCGCTGACAACGGCCTTGAACTCGCGGTTATCTTTCTCGGTGAGCAGCTTGTTTTTCAGGCGACCGAGATGGTCGATTTGCCGGATCGCGTCACTCAGTCCGCGCAGCTCCTCAACGGTCATTTCCTTGAAGGATTTGCGGTTCGCCTCATCCAGGATGTCCGGTGAAATGTCCGGTTCTAAACCCTGCTCCACCTGGCTGTCGATCCACGCCCGCAGCGACTCGCGCTTGCGGATTGATTTGAGGGTCGTCCCTGGTTTCAGGTCGAAGCGTTCAAGGATCGCGTCTATCTGGTCAAGATAAGCCACGTCGATCTTCTTCCGCGAGCCGTCGTTGCTGAACTTTTTCAAGTACCGCAACGTCTTCTCCACCTCGTCCTGTGCAGCGTAAGCTTCCTTGGCGCTGTAATTGTTTAGGAGCTGATTGCGTTTCTCGACGGCGGCTGTCTCCAGGTCGCCCTTCTTGAACGCTTTCATCGAAGCCAACGCCGCGCGGGCTTCCGCCGCTGCGAAGCGTACTGGCTTCAGATCCATAATCTTCAGTCGACCCACGGCCACCTTGGCAAAAGCCAGAGCCGCCTCGCGGGATACTTTCTTCTTACCTTGCGCCTTGCTCAGGGCGTCAAGCTCCGTAGCGATGAACTTCGCCCGAGCCTCGTTGTGCACGGCCTTGTCCGCCGCACGGTTCATTGCATCTTCATCGGTCAGATCACCATAGCGCTCGAGCATGCGCTGATCGGTCAGGCCGTTGATCTTCTCTTTCGGGTCTTCGTTCGCGAGCAAGCTGCGGACGAGCTGATCGCCGGACGTGAAGCCGAACATCTCGGCGACTTGATCCGGGTGGATAGCGTTCTCGCGGCCGAGCATGCCGTACTTGCCGACGCCCAGTTTCTCTTTGATTGCGCCGACGATAGGGTTGTCACCGTACATCGCTTCGATCTCAGGGATCGACAGCTTGGTGCCGCCCTCGACCGTCTCACCGTTGATCGTGCCGCGCTTGAGGAATGTCGTGGCCATATTTACTGGCTCTGACATCACCTCCTTGGTGGCTTCAGCCTTGATCTCCGAGCGACGACCCGCTGCTTCTTTCTGCAAGCGTTTCAGCTCGCGGCTACGCGCACCGGAGAGCCACTTCATATCCCGAAGCGAGCGAGCCTCGAGCGCAGTCACGGCGTCTTGAGAGGCCTGGATACCTTGCTTCTGGTAGGCCATATATTCTTCAGATGTCATGCCGCTTTCTGCCATGGTGCCGTAGAGCGCTTCCATCTGGCGGAAGCTCTCGGCCTCCTGGATCTGATCGGCGGTGGCGAGCATACGGTCGAACACGCCACGGATGTCGGGGCTGAGTTCTACGTTGAGACCTTTGATCGATTTGTAGACACGCAGGAGCCACGAGCGCAGGCGCTGGAACATGCCCTGGAGCTCAATGCTAGGAGCCTTGCCTTCGAACAGATAAGCCTCGAACCCGCGGGCGAATTTCTCGTGAGCCTCGCGCTTTTGCTCGATGCCGTAGGAATTCCAGGTCTCAAGGTCAGGCACACCCATCCAGGACAGCGCGGCCTGCATATCGTCTTTCACTTCTTGCGGTGCGTTTACTTGACCCGCGAGGTCAGACATGATCTCGAGGAAGTAGTGCCCGGACTCATGCAGGAAGGTGCTGAGATCAGCGGCCTTGAGCAAGGTCATGATTCGAGTATCTGGATCAAAGGCCCCGCGTTGGACATCCGGTGCGGCCGTGCGTGCCACGAAACGAGCCTCGGTGCCATCCTCGAATAGCACGATCTGTTGGCTATCCGGGGTATCCTGCGAAGTCGAAGGCGCTACCAGTTGGCGAGCTTCCTCCGACATACGCCGACGCCGCTCTACGTTACGTGCTTCTGTCTCTCCCGCGAGAGCGCGGTACGTTTGGTATGGACCTTTGGCTATGGCATCGCCCACCTTTCCTTCTCGGCTTGCCGCAGCGTCTCGTAATTCTTGTAGAAGAGCCTTGTAGTTGGGGTGATCTAACACCCACTGCACCATATCTTCTTTGGTTATCTGTGAGTTGAACTCTTGTGCGCGTTCGACTACAGCATCAGAGATAACCATTCCCACTGCCTCGGGAAGAAACACGGTCGCGTCAAGTGGTGTCTTAAAGGTATCACGGAATTCGTCCGCTAGTTCCTCCGCCGCGGGCGACTCTTCTAGCCGAGCCATCGTAGCGGTATATTCTTTGTTGGCATCTCTTAGTGCTTGCTTGATTTCTTCTTGTGACCCGCCGCGGGCAAAACCTTCCGCTTTCTGGATAGCATGCTGGACTTCGTGCATAAGACCATCTAGCATCTCGTCGTGCCCGATAGCCGTTAATTCAATCTGAGCCTCTGATATGCCAGCATTGTAGAGAAAATGCCCTTGCACCGGTGCAACTTGATTCTTATCGTACTGTATTTTAACTCGCACGTCGCGTAAATGGGGGTAGGCCTCGTATAGCTTAGGATGTTGTAGCACTTGGTCGAGATGGTACATGACCCCCGGCTCTGGATTGACTAGGTAGCTACGCGATACCCTCAGCGCCTCCAGCTCTTTGCCCTGAGCGGTGAAAGCATTTGCGAGGTCGTAGTACGGCTGAGATAGTTTTTTACCTTCTTCGGTTTTTAAGAAGGCTTCAGGCGATAGCCCCGAACGAGCGCGAGCCGCGAGAACCTCTTCAAACATCTCCTTAACTTCTTGACGCATCATTGCGTGCGCCGCCCGTTTCTCTTGGTACAACGCGTCTATGCTGGCGTATGTCGCAGCGTCGTGATCCGAAATCTCAAACCGCCATTTGCCATCCCTACCGCGGGACCAGCCAGTGAGTTTACGAAGCTCCTCAGCGCCCATGGTTTTCTCTAGCCGTTCGGCCCGAGCTAGAGCCCCTAGATCAGCAGTTTGCGCCCGTTCTCCTGCGAATTGGCCGTATCCCGGTGCGTCGAGCGGCGTCCCTGTTTCAGGACCGCCGATGAAACCTTCTTCACTAGCCCACTCAGGCAGGAGGCCCACTTTCTGGTCAGCATACTTGGTGGTGGCTTGATCGGCCGTGCGGTTGTGCTCGCCATGCGGGCCATAGTTGAGCCAGGAATTCTGCCCGCGGGTCTCCGTGGTCATCGCCCGGCGGGCAAGCGGCGAGAACATAGCCGCGTGGCTCTGCCATGCGTTCTCTTCGCCCGCAGCGCGGAAGCCAGTGCCGTCCTTTATGTGGCCGAAATAGTCGTGCACGATGCGGAAGACATCGTTGGCCTGGAGCTGCTTGCCATCGATATACTCGTCGACCTTGGCGAAGAGCGGGCTGTTATTAAAACGATCATCGGTGCCGAAGCCAGACTCCGTAGGGTAGACCCACAGGTGGTTGTTCTGATTCACGTCGTCGATGGCCATGCGCGGGGTAGCCGCGTATGGGTTCTCCTGCCCCTCGGCGATGAACTCGATCACCAAGCCGGTGGCTTTAATTTGCTGGTACTGTTCTAAAGTTTCGTCGATCATCGCTTCGTAAGCGGCCTTGACCTCTGGGTCTTCAGGGTTGTGTTCCATCGCCTCAAAGGCGGCGGCCAGGCGCTCGGCGCGGGAGACATCAAGCGGCGAGTATTTCGTAGGTGGTTGGTAAACCAGGCCTTTGCTTTCCATGTAATTGTAGGCGGCGTGGCGGGCGATAGGTGACGGGGCTTGCTGCTCTTTCGGTGCGCCCCCGAGCGGTGCCATAACGCCCTTCTCGTCGACGTGCGTAAGCGGGAGTGGGGTGTACATGGCCACGGCCGTGCCGTTCTTAGCCGTAGGGATAATGGCGCCTTTATAGCCGTTGGCGATGACCAGTTTCTCGAACGCGGTCGTCGGGTCCCAGTCGAGACCTGCTTTCACGTTCTCGTCAGCTTTCTGACGAAGAGCCAGCGGATCTTTCGCCGTATCGTAAAGCTGCGCGGCCGGAACCGACGCGCTGTATTGAATGTTGCCAAGTTGGCCTTCCTTAATGTAATCCGATGCACCGAAGTAAGTGCGCCCTGGAGCACCGCCTGCCTGGCGGTTGCGCTCGCTACGGGTCAAGGCCGCGCCGGTGGTGCCCCACATAGCTGGATCAGAAGACGCAAGGCCTGGGGTCGAGGAATAGTGAGTGAGCGCGACGTTGCCGTCCTTGTCGACAATGCTAGGCTTGGCTTTTAACCGCTCGGCAATGCCGTGGAAGAAGCCCTTCTTGCCGTCACCCTTGGTGCCTTCAGCCTGGATCTTAAGCTTATACTGATTGAACAGGCCCTCAGGCGTCAGCCCGAAGCGGGCGGCCTGAGTCGTGAAGAAGTTACCGATGAGCGAGGCGTAGATCTTGTTGACTTCGCTCGTGAACCGGTTGGCGTTCGTCAGTTGGCCGAGGACGTTCTTCTCGACCTCGCCCTGGGATTGCTTGATCTTGTTGTCGAGCGCGATATTGTCGACGTTCTTCTGGATGTCAGCCTCGAGCTCTTTGCCCTGGGTCTGCATATATTCGTGAGCTTCGCTGCGACTCATCGCGTCTGGGTCCATCCGTAGATGGTCGATCAGCGCGGCACCCATGTCGGTGCCCGCTAGGTGCGTGGCGAATTCACTCGTCGGGATCTTGATGTCTACACCGGTCTTCACGGCTTCGTCCAGCTGCGAGGCTACGCTCGGGCTCGCCTTAGCGAGCTCTGCGGGGTCAATGCCTGACTGGGCCAGGGCCCGCGGGTCTAGATACACGGTCTCAGCGCCACCGGCTTCGGCGGCTTTCTCTACGAAATTGGCGAAGGCGATAGGGTCGCGCTCGCGGAGTTTGGACGCGCTAGCGGTAGTGGTCAGGTTATCCAGGGCTTGCGCGTTCTGCTCGGCGTTGGCCGCCCTGTCTCGAGCGCGGCTTACGCGGTCCATCACTTTTTGTGGAGTTGTGGCCACCGCGCGAACTGCGGTGGTTTGGGCTCCTACCGCTGTCATGGTAGCGATGAGGGTCTGACCGAGCTCCGCGGGGAGTTCTTTTAGGTAGCTGGAGAAGGGTTTATCGGGGTTGAGCACAGCCCATTCGTTGAGCTTCTGCGTCGTAGTGGCGAGTAATTCGCCAGGAATTTCGGTAATGGCTTGGTGGTACAGCGTCTTCGCGAGCGAAGAGCCAGCGTCAAGATCGCCTAACAGTTTTGCGATAGGCAGCATTTCAGTGCCGACTTCAATAGCCGCATCTGACGCTCCGTACAGGGCGGCCGTTGGCGCCGAGCGCCCCTTATCCAGTGCTTCACCCGCGGATATACCGCCTTGCGTGATACCCCCGACGGCGAGAGCAGGGCCTGGGTTACCTGTTGCCACCGAGAGCAGGATGCCTGGGAGGTTCGCGCCGATAGACTGCACGCCCGACGAAACGGCCCGCCCGACGAAGCTCATGTCCTGCACGCCCGAGCGCTCGTTCTGAAGCGCTATATCTTGCGCCACTTGTCGGCGCAGATAGTTTGCCTCTTTCTGTAAACCTGGAGCAGCCATAAACGGCCCAGGCACGTTGGATAGCCCAGCGTCTGCCGCCCACTTTGCCGCCACCTCTACCGCGCCGTAAGCACCCATAGAAACAGAGGAGGCACCTGCGTATAGCTGGCGGCCTATAATGCCGAGTGTGCCGAGTGTGCCCGCTTTCTGCGGTTTCAGTGATGCCTCCACCACGGCTAAGTTCTCAGTATCGTCGTGCGCCACGCCCGCAAACGCTGGGTCGGCAAGCATACCCGCGGCGACGGGGTTATTAGCCTCGTAGCCTGGGAAGTCCATCGCCTTGAGAGATTGCTGACGTTTTGCCTCGATGAGGTTATCGGCCGCGGAGCCGAGGGGGATGCCAGTGTCCGCCGAAATGCGAGCGAGCTGGGCCTGCGTATCTGGGTTCTGCGTCACCGCTGTGGCCATGGTCGCTTGCATAGTCGGTGCCGCATCCGCCGCATAGCTAGCTACGGCGGCATCCATATTGAATTCATCAGCCATTTGTTTTTGCCTTAGTTTGCGCCTGGGTTAAGCCGCGCATGTAGAATTTGAATACGTCGGCGTCGGATGGGTCTGCATTGCCCATTTTCTTGAGTTGCGCTTTGATAGCTGTTTCGGTTTGGGATGGGATCGCGGCTACCCCGCGCTTAACCACCGGTGTTGATGTGGCCCACCCGGAGGTGGAACGCAACGTAAACACCCGGTCGATGACCTGGGAAGTCTCGGTATCCGACAGCGCGCGTCCTTTGGTTCGTTGCTCATCTTGTACCGCAGTGGCGATTACTTGGCGGATAGCGGCGACTTTCTCGGCAGCGCCTGAGCCATCCCTAGGTGTAGGGTCCATGCCTATACTGGCCAGGCGGTTGTCCAGCACGGTGTTGATATTGGCGTAGTTCAAGTTCGTCGGGGTGTTCGTGCCCGCGCCGTTGCGCTGCTCCGCGAAGTGTTTCCAGTCGGTCTCGTTTAGCTCCGAGCGTAGCGCGACGAACTGGTCGTCAGTCATGGCTACCACGCGCTGCGGGTTCGCGCTGAGGTCGTTATAGACTACCGGGTTGGTGACTTGATTCGTGCCCGCCTTGCGGACTTCATCGATCTTATCCGGCGGAATATCTGCGCGCACGGACGGTGACAGCGCGGCGAAGTTGCCACCATTCAGCCTGAGCTCGCGGATAGCGGTGGCGACCGCCTGCTCGCCCTTCTGCTTCACCGATTCCGTGAGCATCTTGTACTGGGCGGTAGCGGTATCGCGCGTGGCCTTGAGGGTCTCCATGCGTGGGTTCTCGCCAAGTTGCGCTACCGCATCCTGGACGTATTCGTACTGTGTAGGCATCTGGGTCTGGCCGGAGCCTGCGTTGAATTTTCTCGTGCCGTTGGTAGCGTAATCTTGGCTCTCCTTGGGCATGAGTGCCAGCCAGCCTTGGGGGTTGCCCGCTGCTGTTGCCTTTGCGATAGCCTTGTCTACGGTATCTGGGCCGCCGTTGTAGGCCGCCAGTCCTTTAGTCACGTCGCCATAGCGGCCGACCATGGCCTTGAGGTAGTCACGGCCTACGCGCGCCATCTCCTCTGGGCTGTCGTCCTTAGCAGGATTAACGCCGTATCCTGGGTCTTTCTGGGTGGCAGGCATGACCTGCATCTCGCCCTGGGCGCCCTTAGACGAAGTAAGCAGGGATCCGTCCTTCGCGTAGCGTCTCCCGTTGCTCTCCTGCCCTAGCACAATGTTGGTCAAGCGATCCATGTCGTTGGGCTGGAAGGCCCCCATGTATTTTTCAGTGGTCTTCGCCACCGCACCGGTAGCGACAGCCGCATCCATCTGGGTGTTCAACTTCCCGTGGACTGAGAGAATATCGTCGGCGTTCATCTGGTTATCTTTGCTGTACTTCTGGAAGTATTCATTAGCGTACGTAACGTTCCCGGCTTCGAGCGCGGTAGAAATAGCGAGCTTGTGCGCACCGCTCACGGCATCACGGGTATCGGCTTCAGCCTGTTCGGCCGAGCGGCCGAGCTGGTTCACCGATAGATCATAAGTGGCGGCCTTTATCGAATCCACCGCTTGCGACACTATCTCCGGTTTGTTCCAGTTGATCGCAATCTCTTGCTGGCGATTCTTGATGGTGCCTTGGCGCACGCTGGCGGCGTAGTCTTTGAACTGAGAGCCCGCATGCTGTAGCACCTGGCCCTGGAACTGCGTGTAGAGATCGTTCGAGTTCATCTGGAAAGCGCGACGCTGGGCGTCGTTGCCTAGAGTGGCCTCGAGCTCGGACATTTTGGCTTTGAGCTTCCCGCCGTACTCCTCCGCCAAAGGCTTGCCGTCTGGGCGCTCCAGGGCGTTGACGCCCTTGAGATTGACGTAGCCTTCCTTCGGATCATAGGCCAGGCGCATTGATTCTGCCTTGGCCTGGTTCATCATGTCGTCGACGCGGAGTTGGTTGGCCATGGTGGCTTTGTCGATTTCGATGGCCGTTCCGACCTGACCGGCTCCAGTGATCGAGGCGCCGAGTTCTTGCGTTTGTTTGGCCGCCACCTGAGCGCTGTTATCCTGCGCGTTGACAATCGTGGTTGTCGACGAGTTGTTCAGGCCGTTGCTAAAGTTCGAGACTGTTGGTATCTGTGGCATTAGTATATCGCCCTATTCGTTGCGATTGATTCCTGGATGGCCGTTTGCACGGCGCTCGTATCTCTCGGCGTGCTGCTATCTCTCGTTACTTTATCAAGTTCGTACTTGCTCTTGGCGATGGAGCTCGCGCTGTTGATGAGGCTGGTCAAACCGGAGGTGAACGGGTTCATCCCTTTAGCCGTCGAGCGAGCGCTGCGCGCCGTGTTGCTGTAGTTGGTGCTCTGGGTGCGGTAGCCCCACGCCGAGCGAGCGGCGTTGGCCGCTTCCGTATTGGCGGCGATCTCGCCGAAGGTATCCGTCGTGGTCAGGATATTCTGGGCGGTGACGCTCGCGATGTCTACGCCATTGGCGGCAAGCGCGGCCTTCTGGCTGCCCTTAAGGTTGGCCGTCTTCAGCCGCTCGGATTGCTCGCGGCGCTGGCCAGCGAGAAGTTCGGATTGAGCGGCGAGCTCGGTAATACGCGCGTTGGCGTCCGCTACCGAGGCGTCGCCCTTTAGTTTATTCTTTTCGGCCTGGGCGCTGTAGAAGGCGCCGACAGACGACATGCCAGCCCCGAAGCCTTGGACTCCGAGAGACGCTTTAGCTGCGGTGGCGCTATTCAGATCAAAGGTCATGTCATCCTTATTCTATATTGGCGCTGTTTCGATAGGCATACCAGGGACTACGCCCCGATAGCTACTTCCATCGATAGTGAAACTAAAGTAAGCGCGAGCGGATTGGTGTGGCGAAGATAGATACTAGCATCGTCGCCCCAGTTCGGCTTAACGTCGATCTCAAGCTCGCCCGTCTTCAAGAGCGGTGGCGAGCCGTAGGGCTCGGTCGTGCGGATCTTGCCCTCGATGAGGCTGTCAAGGCCAGGGCCGACGAACGGTGCCCCTGACTGGTAGAGTCGCAGCCATACTTTGTTTGCGTTCTTCTTGCGTCCTTGGCCCAGGGCCTGGGTCTCGAAGGCCATTGGCAATGTCTGTAGATCGCCGATGATGGGCAGGCCGATCTGGATGACGCTTGCCGAGTTGTCTAAAGTCACGGCGCCACCGGTGACGGTCAGCGGACGGTGGACGGCGCCATCGGCTAGGATGTTCACGGTCTCGCCCTCGAGGTAGCTCAGGCCAGAGAGGCTGGACACTGGTGCACCATCGTAGGTCGCCCCGCAATCCACGAAGAACTGGTCCTCTACGTCGACGAAATTCCGTGTGTGCAGGCGTTCAATATAGCGAACGGTCGAGCCGTTAATCGAGCGCTGGATCACCGCGTACATAGCGTCTTCCGCCCCTTCCGCGACGATGCACACCGACTCGATGATACTCTGACCGGCGAGGGTGTACGTGTCGTGGGTGTGCCATGCGGCGATCTGTTGCTCGGGCACATACGTCATGCCGAGCAGGACGCCGTTGGAGCTTACGTGCCAGGTAATAGGCTGCGGGCTTTTCGCGTAGGCCTGGTCCGTGATGGTCAGGTTATCGAAGAGATGCGGTGCCCGCAGCGATAGATCGCCCGACGAGAAGCCCTGCGAGTTGAATGAGTACGCCATCTCCCGGACGTGGCCGCCGCGCGCTGCGCAGTAGATCACGTTGTTGTTCACGATGAGTGGGCGGACATTGCTAGAGCCGATGTATGATTGCGGCCGTACCGAGAAGGATGTCGGGGTCAGCGCATCGGTGTTGATCGAGGTTACACGCCACTCCGCCGAGGACGTGAGTAGGAGTAAACTGGTCAGCGGCACGATATGCCGAATGGAGTTCGCCTCGCGTGCGGCGATGCGGAAGCTGATCGCATCGTCATCCCGCGTAGGGATCGAGTACGCCAGGTTGTTCTCGGTGCTCGAGCGGGTGAGCCAGATGTTCTGTGGCTTGTTGGTGGTGCTGGCCCACACCTTGCGCTGTTCGAAGTAGCTGACGGCGCTCGGGTAGTTGCCCGTGCCGACGAAGGGGGTGTTCGCAATCAGCGGCGTTTTGCCGATGTCCGCGGTGATGTTCTCGTCCTTGAACGTCAGCCCGTCTGTCTGGCCGATGTACCCGTACAGCCCGTTGTCTTGCTTGTAGATATTATAGCGAATCGCGTCAGTGACAGCGGACCAGGCCACGGTGTTGTAGCGACCGGAGGTGAGCAGGTTGTTGGTGCAAGTGGCCGCGGAGGAGGTCAGCGACTCCTCGAGCCCGGTGCTATCGACTGCGGTGACTTTGTACGAATACGTCGTCGTGACGTCAACGGCCGAAGGTGTGGCAGAGACGCCCGCGGGGACCGCAAGAGCGGACGAGAACGTCGACACTACAAGCTGCCATTGCGTGGCGCCCAGGCGGCGAAGCTCACTCGGCGGGTAGTTTGGGTGCGTGATCGTGAACACGTCTGCCGATTGCTCGTAGTGCAGATCGAAGAGATCCGCCTCGAGATACGGGGTTGGCATTTCGAAGATGTCGCCTGACGGCATGGCGTACCAGTAGACCGCGTTGGGCGGCAACTGGTTGGTGTGCGCAGTGATGCAGTAATAATTCACGCCACCCGACAGCGCGAGATCCCCGACGGCGTACGCGGTGACAGCGGACCAGGCCGTTGGGGGAGAAACCAGGAGCGTGGCGCCGTTGGTGTGGAAGCGGATGTATTGGTCGCCCATCTCAATGCAGAGTGTCTGGGTCGTGGAGTAAGAGAACGGCCGCACAACGGCCTTCTTGTTCGCGTTCTTGGCCGCGCGCACGTAGGCAAAGCCTGGGCGGTTTGCTACAGGGCCGTGGGGTAGCACCCAAAAATTGCGGATGTCCGCCAGCCCTGTCTGGAATTTTACGTCCGTTAATTGGCCGTAAAATTCAGGAGTGAGGACGCCGCCGTTGAATGATTTATCGAGAGTGCGGACGTTCTTCATCGGTTACTGATCCACGAGACGCTGTGCTGTGTGCGTACTTGTTGGTTGCGGGCGTCGGACATTGTGGCCTTGCCCAGGAGCGTCATCGCTACTTGGAGGCAGCGCTTGCCTTCGGCCGCACCGATCTCGCCTTTGATGATGGGGCCTGCCATGTAGCTGGCGAGGTACCAGGATAGGGTGTCGACGAAGAGCGCCGAGAACTTCGCGCTATCGGTCACGCGGATGGTGTATTGGAGGACCGCGTCCTCCTGGTTGGTATAAATTACCGTGCTACCATCAGCAAGCGTGGCGGTGTCGAAAGGCTGCGGAACCGGGACGCCGGAACCATACGGCTCCGCGCCAAGGCTCACGTATCCAGGGGCGACGTACGCGGACGGATCTGTCTGGGTCGCCGGGGCGTAGACACCGATAACGCGCATGGCGTTTGAGGGCATAGAGTACGCGTACGTCCAGATGATAAGCGGCTCTTCGGTAAGAAGAGCGCCCGCGGCGTAGCGGGTGTTGAATTTGAAATCGTGCTGCTCGAGTAAAGAGTCACGGGCAATGGGGTAGAACCGTGAGCAGTGCTCCGCCTGGGAGCTGCCCTCTGGAGGGTTGAGCGACGTAACCGTAGCGCTGTCGCCAAGGTGGGCGAGGGCGAGATTCGAAATATCAACTTCGGACGTCATCAGAACCTCTTAAAAGAGGGGAGGTTTTTTAGGCCTCCCCGAGTACCCTCGCACAGTGAATTCGTAAATTATTTACGCCAGTTCCTCGTCGTCAGGATGTGGCGGATTCTTGATAAGCTGGATGAGCTTGGTTCTACTCGCGTTGCCTGGATACTTGATGTTCTGGGCATCGCACAATTCTTTAAGAGCAGGAGCGCCAAGGCCTTCGAGGCCAGTGTCGCTATCGTGTTTTTTACCGGAGTCGACGGGGGTGAACCACGACGCGGGCTTATCCGTAGGGTTGACAAAAAATTTATCACCAGGGATGCGGTAGCTGTCGTAGAAACCAATGCCGGTTGCGACAACTTCAAGGGTTTTAGCCATAGTAGTCTCCTGTTAAGATGAGGGGATTGGGGGTGGGTTGAACCCCACCCCCGTATTAATTAGCCTACGTAGAAGCCGCTAGCGTATGCTTTGAACTTGCTGATGTCTTTGGTGAGGTAAGCATCAAAGGTACCAGCCGTCAGCGGACCACTTGCTACGGTGTAGCGCAGACCGAGGTAGCGTTTGTACTCAGCGGTTGGCAACTTGATGATCGCCAAGTTCGTGCCCGCAGGCGAGAACGTAGCGAACGCCAGGGCGCCGGTGCTGAAGTGTACTACAGGCGCCGTTGCCAAGCCGACAGCGGTGTCGGACTCGAGCGTTACGGTGAGTGTAGCATCCGAACCGGTGTCGGTTGCGGCGGTGAGCGTGGTGACAACGAGGTACAGGTCTTCACCTGAGCCGATGTCCTGGATGGCGTTCGGGCCGACAACTACGTTCAGATCGATTACGTTCGTGCTGATCGCGGTCGCGGTTACTGCCTGAGCATCCGAGAAAAGAAGTTGGGAGTCGAGTATCATTGTATTCTCCTAAAAGGTTGGGATGCCCGGGGTGTGGTGGCCCCGGGCGTTAGGCTTAGACTACGCGCGTCTCAGTGATGGTCAACTGATCGACGGTGCGTACCGGAACCCCGAAGAACTTCAGAGTGCCGTTGTTCACACTGCCTGGTGCTACTTGACCGAACTGGTTCGTCGAATCTTGGATCGACAGCGCTGTGTTCGACTTATCGAGCGCAGCGATGGACAAGAACTCTTTGATCGTACGGTTGGCGTAGAACACTGCCTTGCCTTTGCCCATTGCTGGGATACGGGCCATGGCTTTCAGCATCAACTTGATAAGCGCGGTCGCAGCGGTCGAGGCTTGCGTACCGGTTTGGGCCAAGGTGTCGCTGATGTCGACGTTCGCGATACGAACGACATAACGCCAGTCACGCACCGAGATACCAACTTTCCACTGCCAGTGATCGGCGTACGCGCGGTAGCGGTTGTTGCTGCCGTCGAAAGCATCGATCAAGCCGAGATCTTCGTGCATAATGCCCGCTTGCGAGCCTTTAGGGAAGATCAAGTGAACGGTCGTTGGGCTCCAAACAATCAGCCACACCGAGGTGTTATCCGAACCCGTACCGCCAGCATCGATGATGTTGGTAGCGTTGGTTGCGCTGAGTGAGTTGTAGCGTGGGGTCAAGCCCGTGAAGCGCTCTGGGGTAACAGCGGAATCGCCGTACAGGAGCGTGGTGCACATAGCTTGGTTCATGCCTTCGAGGAACGCCTCTGCTTCCGATAAGCGGAATTCATTGGTGTTGCCGTTCAGGTCAGCCACATCGCGGTCAACTTCCGAACGGGTCTCGAGCATACCGATTGCATCGTCGACGGTCGCGCGGAGCGACTTGCTCGCGGGAACACCGGCGTACAGTTGGCGCCAGATAGCGGTTGGCAAACCGGTACGAATAACGGTACGGTGGCCGGTTGGCAAGTTGCCTTCGACCACAACAGCATCCGTCAGGATTTCGTTGGTTTGGTTCAGCAATTCGATCACCGTTGCTGCGGTGCCATCTGGGTTGATGGATTTAGCAAAGTCGAGCAGCGATACTGCGCCCGCTTTTGATGGTAGAGTAGCCATGATTTAGCCTTCCTTATGGGTTACTTGTTCTTGGTTCCGTAGAGTTTATCGGCGGCGGATTTCGCGGTGTGACCCGGTTCGTTGCCCATCACCAATTTGTCTTCGCTGAGAGCCTTGCCGACCCGGTTCATAAGCCGGATGAATTCGGGATGGTTGCCCAGCCCTGTGCCATTCGGATTCTTACCCTTGTCGAACTTGTCCAACAGCGTCCGCAGTTCAGGGGTCGCGAAGGCTTTCATCGCCTTGTTGGCCACCGCCAGGGTCTCGGTCAGCTTCTCGCCGCCTAACTCTGGGTCTGCTTTAGTCTGGTCTGCCCACCCGTTGACAACCTGGTCCATCGCCTTGAGTTGGCTGTCGATCATCTTGGTGACGATCTTCGGCCCCATCTCCGCGAATTTCTGGGCGGTCTCCTGGTCTAAGTTAGCAGCCTTGGCGAGCTCTTTGAATTCGGTCACAGATTCGGCGTCTGCCTCAACGCCCTCTGGGAACTGGAATTCCTCGTATGTTTCGGGAGCACCCTTCGGTGTCTCCCCCTCTTTCGCCTTAGCTTCCTCAGCTTCCTTGGCTGTGGCTTCCGCCGCTGCCTTCTCTTCTGTGGTTTGCTCCTTAGTTTCGGTAGTGGTCTCTTCTGTCTTCGCTTCGACCTTGGAGGCTTCTAGGCCTTCTTTGGCTGCGGCGATAACCGGGGATACGATTGCATCGGCGGCTGGTGTCTCTGTTACTGTGCCTTCGGGATTAGCGTTTTCGGTTGTCATCTTTTTGCTCCGTTATCATTGTTTCATAGTGCCCAGCGCAGAACTCGTTGATGTCTGCAAAGAACTTCTGACCAATGCTCATGACCCCGCAGTTGTAGTCGGACAGATCTGGCTGACCGGGTACAAAGGGATTTCTGAACACCCCAGTGTCGGCGAGGAGCCGGTACATCATCCGGCGGCCGCGCTTGTCACTCATGAGCCACTTGAAATCATCAGTATCTCTACGTTTCAGGAAGGCTTCGTGCTCTTCTTTGAGCCTATGCGCTTCTTTGATCGCTTCAATGTCTGTGGGATCGAACTCGCTCATACGATAAATTTACACCACCGCCCGCCGCTTAAGCATACGCGGCCGACCGCTAGCTATTCAGCAAGTTGATTTTCTTCTGCGTTTCCTGCTTGCGGGCCGTGTGCGCAGCTAGCTCAGCCTCAAGCTGTGGCAACGTGCGGGTTTTGTAATCCGCAATCGCAGCCAGGGCCGCGGCGTCGTTAATGCCCAAGGCATCGCGGTAAGCGTCGAGTGTGTCTTGGTCAACTCTGCCAATCACTAATTCGTCAAAGTGCATGTTGAGCTGCTTCTTCTGTACGTTTGTCAGTGCCATTTCATTAACTCCATATTAGTAAAACATATCCTTCGCCGCCCTTACCGCCACCACCACCGGTAGTACCAGCGCCACCGCCGCCGCCGCCGCATCCGATACCGCCGCCGCCGCCCGTGCCGCCAGCCGCAGCGTTAGCTGAACCGCCGCCCGAACCGCCGATTGCTGAAAATGGCTTCCAAAGAGTAAATCCATCTTTCCCTGGGTTTGAGCCAGCCGCCCCACCGGAGTTTGTTGGGAAGAATCCGTTGCCGTTTATGGCGCCGCCAGCGAAATCCGCCGCAGTAGTACCGCCGCCGCCCGCACCGCCTGTTAATATAAGCGAACTCATGGAGGCTACCGCCGAGCCAGCACCGCCTGCAACTGCGCCGCCAGCACCGCCTACCACCCCGGCGATACTAACAAAATTCCCAAGCACCAGATATGATGCGTTTGCCGCTGATGCAATTGTGCTAGCCGCACCCGCTGCGCCTACCGCCGCACCTGTACCCGCACCGCCGCCGCCTGCACCGGCAGAGCCAGAAACAGCGATAGCACTCGCAGCCGTTGTAATAGGGGCCGCCGCCAGATAACTGAGGCCACCAGCGCTACCCGCGACACCAGAGCCAGTTGAACCGCCGCCGCCCATGCCCACGTTGACAAAAAGAATATCAGGAAGCAAGAACGCAGGGAATGTAGCCCGTGTCAAAGCAGAGCAGCCACCGCCACCTCCACCACCGCCGGCCGCAGCCGCCGCACGAGTGAACCCGCCGCCACCGCCGCCGCCGCCGCCGATTAGGAGTGCATAGAGCGTTTGAGCGTTGCG
>Ga0075464_10000235_pt1 | contig 23853 bp, 30 predicted proteins | sample DEB19_08_DNA_5_FD_75068 | JGI IMG/M metagenome (GOLD analysis project Ga0075464, IMG submission 75068) | Aqueous microbial communities from the Delaware River and Bay under freshwater to marine salinity gradient to study organic matter... | ecosystem: Environmental > Aquatic > Marine > Coastal ...
CTTATTTCTCCATCAACTATTTCAAAATTACGGACGGTAAACTTTCCTCCAGTTTCAGTTGTTATAAAGGCGAATCCGTGAGTGTGCGTTGTATTGTGCGGATCGTAATCAGGTGACAGAGTACATAGACACCCAACCGTCCAAGTCTTGGTACGTTTACCGGTTAACTCTTTGGATGAGTATTCATTCTTTTGATGTATGTGACCCATCATTAGGTTATGGTTACTCTTAGTGTAAGTTCTTCTGGGTATGGTGTGACCATGTAACATAAGAAGATTCCCGGCTTTAACGATTACATTCTCCGTGAGTAACTCTATGTTTAGCTCCTGCAGGTTCAAACGAGCTTCCAATTTATAGTACGGATCATCGAATACTACAGCACAGTGGTCTATAAGCCAGTCGCTGTACCATCGGTCATGGTTTCCTTCCATGAAAAGGATATGAGCATCGGGAAAGTTCTTGCGTAGAGCTGTGAGAAAGGAAACTGTCTGATCAAAGAAGTCTTTGGCTTTGCGTAGTGCCGGAGGTACTCTGAACCGGGTAAATGGAGCGTTATCAAGTAAGTCACCACCGATAACAATACAGTTAGCTTTATGAGTTAGACCATATTCAAGGGCAATGGATAGAGCCTGTTCATCATGGTTGGGGATATGGATATCGGATATCCATAGAATCCGATCGTACTCTGAGGGAATCTGATAGGACTTTTTTCCTTTAGCTTTTGTCTTACTGATACCCCACTTTTCAAGTACGGCCTTATTTTGTTTGGCTACTGATTCCATTCCGGATTTAGCATTAGTTATAGATTTTCTATTCTTCTTTCCTACTTTCCCTGCATAGTACCGAACCATGGTACGGGCATTTTCCAAGTTTTTAAAAAGATGAGGGTTTTCCTCATAAATTTTAACTGATATCTGTCGATGGCTTAGTCCTGAGAATTTGGTGATAAAGCTTTTAACGATAATTGACTTGTTATTTATTTCCATTAGTTAGCAGGTATCCAAAATCTCATTGTATGTTCATCATCCTCTTCATTACTCTCGTTGTAGTCGATGTATAGCTTATTGAGTTCATCGAAGGAGTATTCTAATACGACTGGTTCTGAGTAATAAAACCATACCATGACGAAGCGAGTATCTTCATGTTCACTGAACTTTTCGATGTCTCCAAGATGGAAGGTCATCCGTCTTTTACGGATATTTTTCGCCGCTTGTCTCATTTTAGACTCACGGATTACTTCGTCTTCATCTTCTATCACGGGAGGGAAGATGATCCGGTTACAGGTAAGTATCACAGATGATGAGTATATTCAAAGTGCATACCGTCACACCTTTGGAATGAAGATCCACAGGTCCAACCAGTATCTTTCCAAATTTCGTCAAAGAGTGTAGAAAATGGGTTCAAGCCTTTGGAACGGGCTTGTTCTTTAGTTACCCCTAATGGATTGTGTGAAGCGTTTAAATCAATGGCTAATCCCCAAGAATGGATTGAAAGCTTTGTCTTAGAGCCTCTGACATAACGTATATTGAATAGACCATCGAATGTCTTAATCTCCTTGTAAGCTCCAAGTCCTATGATTCGGTTGAATGTCTCTTCAATGACCGGTATTAGGTCCTTGTTTAAGTATAATCGATTTGGAAGAGCTGGGATATGGGTATCAATCCACATGGGGACATTCCAAGATATCATCCATTGGTGTTCAAAGTCCAATGGTTTTTCCATCGGATTTCCATACCGTGCTAATAGCTTCCGATATTTTTCAGCTTCTGTCACTTCTTAGTTTGTTTCCATTTGTCGAAAGTGCGACCTCCGGTATATCCAAGATACCCGGCTCCGAATAACCACCACAAAGATTCAGGAATAGCATTCAGAAGGCTATTAAGATTTTTGGCCGCTTCTTGAATTTGGGCAGGAAACCATATCCCGATGATACCACCCACGAAACACATAATGATACAAAAATACATCAAATATAGGAATGATGGTCTCGCTCTACTGGTCCACTTATCGGAACTATTGGCTTCAGCTATGATGGCTGAAATGTCGGTCTTGACTTCATCAAGTACCTGACGATTATCTTCCTTCAGCAGTTCAAGCTTTGCCTTCTCTCGTGCTTCTTTATCGGGGATTACCTTGTCTATAATCTTTAGAGCGGCATCAATGATTGGGATGGGAATAGGCATAAAATGGAAGTAAAAAAGGCGGCGGTATTTCTACCAACCGCCTATCTAAATAAACAACAGAAACTAAATCAAAACAATTAAACACAAGGAGTTTTGGCTACGGTTGAACCGTTTCCGTAATCTTTGATAAATGTTGCAAGGAAGGCGTTCATGGTTAGGATGAACATATTTACAGCTCCGGCATCGATGATACCGTTATCAGATGTGAAGTTACCAATCTGAATGACCACACCTGCAATCTGAGCCACCCATACAGCTTTGGACCATCCAGTAGGCCAAGTACCACTTGACATTATTGGAGACTGTAGAAGGGCTGTAATAGCGAATGAAAGAACACCTAATATCTGTTGTCCTTTAGGACCGAAGAATCCACCATAGATTCCACCGAGAACGACAGCCATTGAAAGGATCTGCCAAGCGAGTGATTTGTTTTTCATGATTATTGGGTTTTAGGGGTTGTTTTTTGCGTTTTTAAGTACCGAGCCGTATTCCATAAAGAATAGCTTGAAGTCTCGGTCCGACTCTTCAAGTTTTCTTTCGATTTTCTCAAGTCGTTCTTTATGCTCCTGCAGAACAACACGGTGTCCTGCATACTCTTCCCGAAACTTTCCGAAGTCCTGTTCAATTCTGCGGATAGTTTTGAGAATTCCTTTAAGAAAATAACCGACAATACCAATGAGAACAGGGGTAGCAAATTTGTAAAGGTCAGATAGTACATCAGTATCATTGGTCATAACGGCTTAATCTGTTTGCCATATTTTGAAACGAAGATACTGAAATCCACAACATTAAGAAAGGATTTCATATTAACTGTCGCTTTAGTTGCGTATTGGGACAAAAACATTGAATGAGCGTCTCCCCAAGCGTGAGTTTGGAAGAAAGTATAAGCGAAATCCGGTTCACATGAATATAATATGTTGACTTTCATTAACTTATTCTGCGACTTACAGGCATCAGCTATAAGAGCTAATCTCTTGGAGACATAGTTCCAAATACTTGAAGGAGTCATTTCAGCACTTGTCCGATAGCAGTGAAGGTTTATTTCATCACAATTAGCTACTATGGTACTCCAATAAGTATCGACTGGCCAACCCATATAAACGACGTGTTTAAGTCCTGCCGCTTTAAGCTTGGGATAAGCGTATTGGATTTTAGCCGTCATACCAGAATAGTCTCCAGTGTTATAAGGTTCAATCTCGGTAACAGCGTAGTATAGTTTCTTATCGATTGATGTCTGTTTGGCGTTATAAGCCAATAACGTATCGATTTCTCCGGTAGTTGAATAAGCCATTCCAAGCTTTATATTCTTGGAATAGGCATAAGAAACAATACTTGGAAAATTGGAGTTATTGACTAACGACTGAGCAATGTAAAGTGACCCATATTGTGTACTGGTTGGACTGAACCTATTAGCGTTCATCCAATCTACATCGGATTTAGTAAGTGTTACCGATATAGCCAGTGTATCATCGAGTGTATTATTGTACCACGACAGCATTTGTATCCGCTATTAAGGTATCACCTACGATAGTATCAATAACGACTACTGAAGAATCAACACAGGTAGTATCCGTGATTTCTGTCGATGTAGTTTCAGGAGTAGTACAAGCGAAAATAGATAACGCTAAAAAGATTGATAGTTTTTTCATATTAGTCTGTGGTTACGGTCCACCCCTTATTTATTAGTGATTGTTTAGCTATTATACCTCTACCAGTTGGAGGCATTACAGGAGTATTTACGGAAGTAATTACCTGACCCGGAACAGTGGCGTAGGTATCCAAATCTACTAAAATATCATTGATATCATCTTGGTTAAAAGTACCTTCTAACCATAAGTTATTGATATATCTGATATCCGATGTTTCTATGTAGCTTATTGGCCTATCAGTTCCAATAAATGAAGCTACCCAAAAGATGGTAATCGGAGTCTCACAATAAATGGTTACATCATAAGTAACCCCATTACTGGCAGGATAGTTATGTTGACCAAAAATCTTCCAAACATTACCGGGAGTAGATATAACTTCTACATTTCCATCACCCCAATCAACGGTTATTGAAGGAGCTAATGTATCCAATTCAAATCCAAATACTGTTCCAGTACCTCCTACCTGCATTCTTATACGAGCTTGTGTACTTGACACTTTTACAAGATTAAATCCATATCCAATAAAGTAACTATTTCCGGTTGGAGCATCTACTATATTATTGAACATAACTGGAACTACACCTACTGGAGATGGATATCCGGCTGAATCGTATGTAATATAAGAATCTGAAAGGTCTGAAGTAAGAAGAAGAATACCCTGATCGTCAACTGTAGTAGTGTATAAGTTACCAAAGTATATCTTAGATGGATTATTAGATATGTTGTTAATATCATTGGAATTAAGAAACACTTCAGAGTCTTCACCGTAAGCTATGAGTTTATCGGCAAAGTCATTAAATCCTTTAGACGGATCATCGATAATCCGTTGAACTACCTCTTTGGCGTTCTCTATGGGTGTTTCAATCCAAGTTGAGGACATTACTTATCCTTAGAAAGTTCATCCTTCAAAGTTTTTAGACTTTGTTCAAGGATAATATGTTCTTGTTTCGTACCACGAAACTGTTCCAATACAGCTGTGATATTCTCGATAGCTTGTTCTACTGTCATAATTTTAGCGTCTTCTGTTGCCCAATTTACGCAAATCTAATTGAACAAGAACCCAATCAATGATATATTCATCATCCGTACCCCAAAGGTCAAGTTCAGGACTATTAATAGTTAGATTACCATCAAGGATAATAGAACCATTATCTGTTAATATAGTCCAATAAAATGAAGCTGAAGAAGATTTCAACTCGTATCCTATGAGATTAATATTTATGGCGTAGGCTGTTCCTTTAGTTGGAACTGTGAATGTTTCTAATAATGTTAGCATATTTATTATAGTTTACCAAGTTGCAATTTGTGAACGTTTCCAAGTGTTTGTTGCAGTGCATATATAGATATAACTTGCATCTATTCGTATCTCACCAAGTGTACCAGTTGAAGAAGCTGTAGCAGGAGCAGTATTTAAAGCGGATAGATAGAATTGAGTACTCCTAACTGTTCCATTAACGTCAAGTTTATATCCTGCGTCAGTGGTAGTGTTGATACCAATATTACCATTTGAAAAAATTCTCATTCTTTCATTTCCTGAAGCATCCCCTGCCGTATAAAATCTTATAGTTCCAGAAGCATTTTTTGCCATTAACCCCAATCCACCATTTCTTGAAGCATATAATGTAGTACTATTTGATCCATATGCTTGATAAGAAAACGTAGAATTAGTAGTTGTTAATCCTCCACAAGTTGAAACTGCACTACCGTCATAAGTTTGAAACGAGCAACCTGCCTCATTATTTCCTGTCGTATTTGTTATATCTAATCTAAATGTAGCATAATCAGTACCAATAACATGAACTCTTTCAGCAGGTGAAGTAGTGCCAATTCCTAAGCGATTATTTACCTCATCATAAGCCGAAGTTCCAAAAAGTATTTTCCCTTTAGTAGCATTCGATGTAGATGACAGAGTCAGTGAGTTACTCGCCGCTGTCCCACCGATGACTGATTGACCACCAGCTACACCGGCGGATAGGTTACTTGTAACTGTTCCTGATGAATTGGTTAAGCCAGTAGAGAAGGTATAGGATGATCCACCACCACTGTACTGAGGGATATTCAAAGTACTTCCTACCAAAGTAGCCGCTCCACTTGTTCCGGTAGTAGTTAGTGTTAAGCTACCCTGTTTAGCATTAAGCTGAGTCTGAATGGCACTGGTCACACCACTAACGTATCCAAGTTCAGTGGATGTGGTTGCACTAACAGCTACCTTACCACTTGCATCACTGGCCACAGCTCTTAACGCTGTTAGGTTACTTGTTGCAATAGTAGTAGCCCCACCCGTTATACTATCTTGTTTCCCGTTAAAGGTACTCCAATTAGCAGAGGATAAATATCCGTTCTGTAAAGCGGAGGATTGTTTTACCTCAATAGTTGTTCCTGATCCAATTACGGCAGAAGTTCCATTTGTAATTGTTAATACCCCTGATGTTGACTCAGTCAAGCTACCTTTGGTAAGAGCCGGTTCCTTGGAACTAAAAGATGTGTAGTCAGAAGATGAAATAAATCCACCTTGAAGAGCTGAAGCCTGTTTTACTTGAATGGTTGTACCAGTACCGATAACAGCATTTGTACCGTTACCAATAGTCAATACCGATGATGTGCTTTCGGTAAGATTACCCTTTGCAATAGTTCCAATAAATGTTTTAAGTAATGAAGCGTTGAAACGTTTGGTATTGTTAGCCTGTACCATTACCATTTCATCGTTATCATTTATGATTGACCCCTGTGGTAATTGGGATATCTTTTTGTCTGCCATTATGTAATAAGATTGAATCCGTTTTCTGTCATTAAGAAGTCACCATCTTCGGTCAATATCCTTACATTTGGAATATTAGGATTATCGACTAAGGTGAATTTGTATCCCATAAAGAATACCTGTGTATTTGGAAATAGGCTTATATCATTCCAAACAACAAACCGTTTAGATGATCCTTGATAATAAGCTGAAGCATCAAAAGTAGTCCAAAAGTTAACACTATCCGAAACATTTAGCTGAAGCTGATCCTCGAAAATACTATTCGATTTATTAGCCAAATAAATTATTCCGGCATAGATATAGTTCCTATCATACTGAAAATCAATGATATCTTGATACGATAGAAGTACTTCTGTTTGTTCATCATAATCAACAAAATAATCACTGTATCCAGTAATACCGTGTATAGGATTATTTATAAAGCTTTGGGCTATATTCTTAGCATCATTAACGGGTATATCACACCAAGTAGATGACATATAGCTTACGGAAGAATTACGTTAAACTTATACCCGATGAATGAAGCCATGTTGGCTGAAGCAGAAAGACCGTTATTCCAAATCAGCGGAACGGTACACTGACTTATAGGAGCTATTGAAGCATCGAACGTAATGAAATCATTAGATCCATCATCGATAGTAAGTCTCAAAGTGTTTTCTTCGCTACCTACTGGTCCACCACACGACAAGAATCCGAAATATAAATGTAAAGGATTGAATGTGAAAGAACCCTTGAATACGTTATAGTCTAAGTAGACCTCGCAATCAGGATCATAGGACAATGTAGCACCCGAATAGATCGTAAGTCCGTGAGTAGGGTCATTTATATACCTTTCCACGACTTCTTTCGCATTCTCAGGAGGTGTAACAATCCAAGTTGAGGACATTTCTTTAGTTTCTTAAAGGTAAAAAAAACAGCGGACTTACGGGTCCGCTGTTAGTAATTAACTATGGATATAACAAGTATTAAAGATACCTGTTGGGGTTGTGTAACCGCAAGGACTTGAAGAGTTAGTCCATTTGCAGGTAACTTCCCAATTCATAGCAGAAGCGATGTCATCAGCCACCACATTCTTCGGAGTGAATGTTACAGGTTTCTCAGCGAACCATACTTTTGTAGAGGTACGGAAAGCGATGGTGTAGTCCGTGGAGTTACGGATAGCGTTGTAGAAGTCACAGTTATCAGCGGCGAATGGATCCTTATACACTAATGTATGTGTAGTGTTACCATTGTAGGAAATAGAGTCACCAAAGCCAGTCAATTCAGCTGTAGTACCGCCATCGTAAGAACCTTGGGTCTGATAAATAACGATGATATTAGCGTTATTAACACCGGTAGACCATACAGATGACGAGGTAGGATTAGCAAGAACTGTAGCAATATATGTGTTCTTAATCAGTGCGATTGAACGAACACGACCAAATTCAATGACGGTTGAATCAAGACACGGATTACAATAGTAATCAGGAATTGAACCACCTCCGCATGAACTGGAAGGATAGTAAATAGACATTTTGTAGTATAATTAGCAGTCAGAACAGTTCAGACACGAACTGGAAGCAGTAATTTCTAATTGGTATTGTATACCAAAGTAGACCGAATTTAGATGTAAGGGACAGTTTGCCCCGTTACCATATTCACCCTCAAACACCTGTACGCTGTTGTTATTCGCCCGGCGTACTGATGTCTTTACTTTAAGCAGTCCTGATGTACCCAATTCAGTTCTTGAAAATGTACGATTCAGACCTGCGGATATTTTCATAATGATATCTTCCTGAGTATATCCAGTCTTATACCGATCAGCATAAACTACGGCATACATATCACAGACCATTCCCATCATCCCGTTACCATCACCAAAAGAATTGGAAACTTCGACAAAGTTGATATTTTGGCATCTGTGATAGATACTGAAATTAACGGTATCATCAATCTCAATTCCTGTAGTATTGTCTCCAATCCATGTGTAAGGTCTCAGAGGACTTTCATCCCTTGGAACAGTCTGATAGGATAGTCCATAAATGGCAGAGTTCTGAAAAGCCGATTCATTCAGTACCGTAGATACCAAATTATCGTTACAGATAGTGACTATTTTATCGAGGATTTTCACCGTTGAGTAGATCAGTTATAAATTGTTCTGCGACAGCTTTCATATGTTCTACCTCTGTTGCTGTTGGCTTGTAAACTTTACCGAATTTTGGGTTCTGTTGTAACCAATTAGCCTTATCTGCATTCAATGGATTCTTGAATCCAAGATTATAACCACTTCCGCTTCCTGATACGATATTGAAATCGTTCTCCATCAATCGGGTTAAGCTAAAAATAATCTTTGAACTTGACCCTCTATTATATCTCTTTCCTGTCTTATCTTTACCTTTCTCCCGAATCTTCAAGTACTTGGATGTATATTCTCCAAGTGATTGTTCTTCAGAGTTCAATCCTTTCTCGTGAATCCTTTCTTTCATAGCAGCTACAGTGTCCAAAGCCATTACCCGAAGCATCTTATCACGGGTTGGGCTATTTGGATCATTGATGGCCTGTAATCGCCCTAATATACGGGCTGTGACCTCCTTAAGATTGGATGTCACTTTAATCATAGACGAGCCTCCCGAACAGCTATAACCGGGTCACACTGGATACAACAGTTACAATCGTTAATAGAAGCACCTGCGATAGCTTGACCTAAAGCTTTCTCAGCTTCAGTATCATAGTAAGCCTTTAGTTCCTCAGCTTGTTTACGGTCAACAGTCCATTTGTTTATCCGTTCCGATGTCATTCGTTCCATCATCAATTCAGAACCGAGTAGATACCAAAGAGGCATAGCGAATAGGTCCTTAGCATAACACATTAGGTTAGCCAGTGAACAGCGAAGACCGTAGTTAATAGTAACTCCGTATGATTTAGATGTTTCCACAAAGTTCATCCCGTATGTATCTGATGTGCCACCTTGAATCTGAACACATCCTATATATGTAGAAGAAAAAGTATCAGAATACCACTCATTACTTGGTACATTTAATATAATATATATAATCTTTTCGTAAAATGATTGACCTATCTCAATAGTCTGAGTATCAAGTCCGTTAGATGTAAATGTATTAAAGTAAAGTAGATTATTATATTGGTCAACTATGGTACATATTATATCGTCAGAAGGTTCAACTTTTCTAACTTTAATCGATTGTATGTAATGACTTAGAAGGTAGCTTTCACAGTCAGCTTCAATCTTAAAAGCGACATATTGAAGAGATTCATGATTTATAGACTGTTGGTCAGCCTTGGTTAAGAATGTGACCAATCCAGTCTTTACTTTGTGCTGTTTACTCAACTCAGCGTTGAGCATCATTTCAAGTCGTTTGGTTGCTCGGAGTTGAACATCGTTCCATACTCCGATATAAGTCTTTTGTTCAGCGTCTGCCAGTTGTTCAACCGACTTCAAGCTTATTCCCGGAAGGGAGTTAATAAACAAACCGGATGCAGGGCTTGAAGCCCCACATCCGGAAAGTCCGATATAGTCCGTTAGACAATTCATCGTGTTTGGTTAGCGATTAACTATTAGGAACAAGTGTCACAAGTATTGGTCACATTGTAACGTAAAGCACCGTTAACAGCGTAGTTAGGATCTTCCTGACGATAGCTATCAGAAGGAAGTTGGAACAGACCGAAGTCTTTCTTCATGATGAAGCTCCAACCTTTTTGATAGGTAGAAGAAGAACCACTGTAAGCATCCGTCAAAGTCGTAGGACAGTCGATATACTTTAACTGCCAATCGAACTTCACAGGTAACATAGTACCGTCAGAAGCCATAGCAGGAAGAGCGATAACACCGAACTCAGAAGCACCCGGTTTAACACCAGCCTTGAATCCTGTGTATTCCAAATACTCAACCAACTGAATTGCACCTGGCTCGAAAACACCGATATTATCAGCTCCTACCGCATCAGCGAAATCCTGATCAGCGAAGAAGTTGAACATACCAGCTGCAGTAGCAGGTTGAAAACCGCTTTGATCTTGACCACGGTAAGCATTGGCTAAGTACCAAGAATAGAACAAACCGGCACCTACGATATTAGGCATACCGGAAAGATTGTTCTTTTTGTACTCGCTCAATAACTGAGGCATACCTGTTGTAAGCTTTTGGATAGCCGCATCACGGGACATATTCAAAGTTGTAGCAGAGTTGTTACCCGTTACTTTGTTTTTACCCCAAGTGATAAGACCCATCAGGTCATCGTTAACACCTTTGAGAATACCGTTAGCACCACTCATGATGATGTCAAACAGTTCAGCAGAAGCACCACCGATAGGTCCGGCGGGAATAGATACTCGCTGTGAAGCTTCATCCATGTAAGAAGCTACCAGTTCATCAGGCAAGTGCCAAGCGATTTGGCGAGTATTGCTTACTGATACGGTATACTCTTTACGAGCAGGAGTCAACACTTGGTCACAAGATGCAGAAGTATCTGTCTGAGGCTTAGTGTTACGGTTACGATACCAAAAACGAACTTCACGTTTGTGTCCGCTAAGTTGGTTGGTTTGGATTGGGTTTGCACCTGGTCCTGAGGTAAGCAAACCGAGAAAACCTTTAAGATCAACGCCGTGGGCAGGGTAAGCCTGACCGACCAGTGTCTTAAGGTCGTTTAATAAATATGGGGCAAGTCCGTTAGCCATTATTATCTATTTTATTATCGTCCGGACGAAATTTCATCAAGTGCCGCTAAGTATCTTGACATGTCCTGACTTTTTCCATTGCCTTGAATAATAGTTGGGGCAGGCAATGGATGTTGTGAGGCGGCTTGTTGAGTTGGTGCATTATTAGCACCCGGGATAGTCAATAGTTTAGATTCTGCGAGTACTGAATCGGCGAATGACTTGAAGGATACGGGCGAATTATCCTTATAGAAGTCCATACCTGATTCAGTCTTCAGACTGATATTATCTTGGTCAGTATTGTACTCCAATCGAATCTTATACTCGTTTAGCTTACGATTAAGCAGCACGGAAGCAGTTTCGATAAGTACATCCTTTGGAATGTCTTTTTCACCTGCATAGTTGTAAGAGGTCAGCATATTCTGAATAGCTTTAGTCTTTAGCTTTTCAGTCCAAAAAGAATCACGTTCTGTCGGAGCTGTTTTTAGCTTTTCATTCAAGTCACGGACTTGATTGTTTAGTTTCCCGATTTCATTTTCAAGTTCTTGCTTGTCTGAACGTGTTGTAGTTGCCGCCTTCTTAGCGTGTAGGTCATTCAATCGCTCAATGAGACGATTATACTTTTCGGTAGTCTTCTTTTCATTACGAACTGAATCAGCGATGTCTCCATCGATGCCAAAGCGTTCAATAACTGATTCGATGTTATTATCCAACCCATTAAGGATTTCAGCGTGATAATGACGGCGAAGTGCCTCATTATTCCGAGCTGAGTCAGGAGTTAACATAGAACCATTGATCCGACTGGTCACTGATTCGGGAATTTTGTAATTAGAGAATTCCGAATTTGAAAGGATGCTAACGATGTCAGGATCTGATGTAGATAGTCCTGCCATTTGAGCCAATTTGGTGATGAATTCACCCGCTGTAGTTGCCATAAAGTGCCTGATTTTACTGCAAAATTCCGTATAAATACGTATCATATGGTATCAGCTTGTTTTTATATTTGTATAACTTGTATTATTGTTAGATTTTTAGTATATTTCATGCAGCAGGGGAAAAGGTTAAGGGGTTAATCCCTTACTCACATTACTGAATAATCTTAATAATCATACAAACAATCAACCTATGAAAGAGTCACCATTACAGGCATTATTATCAGAGTTACAGAATAACAGAGTGTTTCTAAGTAATACAACTAAAAAGAAGTACTTGGATATGGAGCGTGAACTCATTATTAAGGTATGGGATGAAAGCAAATCCGATAAAACCTTAAGTGGTAAAAAGTATTATACTGAGAACTACGGAGGTGACCAATGAAACAAGATGAAGGATGTCTATCCTTTACCTTTAAGATGTGTGATGATGTAGCACAGATTATACTTCAAGAACAATCCAAATCAATACTGATGGGAAAGTTCAGAGGTAGACAGCAGATAATAAATCGGATTATCCGTGAATGGAATCACTCGAACCTACTACGAAGTGATTCAGGAACTGAAACTTTGGAGACTGGGAAGATCTGATGTCCGCAATTATAGCCACCCCTTAACACGAAGAAATTATCTGTATTAGTGGCTTCATTCATACCCTTAGGTAAATTATACTTAGCGTATATCTCAACCTGTTGATTTCCAATTATTCCTTGCAAGAATCCCGGCACTTCATTGATGTGGAAGTATCCGCCGTCTTTGTCCTTTAGAACCTTGCAAAACTCACGAGTTGTTTCCATATTGGAGCCAGTGTAACGATACCATTCAGCTTTAAAGTCTTGACTAACTTGCTTAGTATAAGTAGCGTTGAACTGATTGATAGCATCAGTAGTAAAAGTACGGGCGTATCTCATTAGTCCACCTTCTATCTGATCATTACCACGAATAGAAGTTCTAAGGTTATCAGTTAGTTCAGCATATGAACCACCTGTGGTAATAGATTGCTTTAGTATATCCTTAAGTTCACTGGCAAGTGATGACGTTACTCCTGTTTCCTGAAGTTGATCGATAGTAATATCCACGCTTGTATCAGTGATAGCTTTAAGTACTTTGGAAGGCTTGAACTTATCAAAGACAGTGGATAGGTAATCATTTTGCAAAGTAGACAAGTCACCAAAGACACCCGTGAAAGCAGATACTTTGTCTTTGTATTCCGGGGAAAGTACAATGTCATTTATTTCCTTATTTAGTTGTGTTAGAACCTTTAGGTTATTGATATTGTTTTGAACCTTTCCAAGATTGTCAATCTGTAATTGTTTTATAAGCACCATGACACGGTCAAAGACCTTCCGTTCTACTTCCGGAAGACCCCTGACAAAGCCGTTAACGGCTGAATCAATTCGATTGAGGATTGCTTGAATCTGGACGAGGGACATCCGTAATCATTTGAGGTACTGTGGTAGGAATAGTTCGTGGACGGTTATCAGCTTCCCATTGAGCCGCCAAATCGTTAATTATTTGACGTTTCTGAAGGTATGGTAACTTATAGAAGTCTTCATATTGCTGATTAGCAAGATCAATAAACTCGGAAATATTTGAATGTATAATATATGTCCGTTTGTTTATGACCCCATTGGATACAGCGACTAATATCTCTTCAGCGGCAAGTCCTGCCAATGGATCCAACTGATAAACATCTTCAAGCTTATGCTTAATTTTCTTATCGGTATTGAATTTCTTAGCGGCGTATTCAAGTTCAGCGGCGTTGATAATCATCGGGTTAACCCGTGCAGTACGAAGCTTTGAAATCTCATCGACCATGAAGCTTTCCGGAATCATATCGTACTTCATCGGGACGGAAATCATTGGACGTAATTTCTCACGTTCTTCATAGTCGGGGATAATACCTGCATATCTATAGTCGATAACAATCTCCGAAATTTCATCAATAATACGGACACAGTCTTCAGCGATTGAATACACGAAGTTATTGAGTTCAGCCCTATCAACTTCTTTAGCCACTCCCGATTGTGACAATGGGACAGCGGCTAAGAACTCCATATTCAATGAAGACAAAGCGTGATAAATATGGTCATGAACTCGTTGATCTTGAAGCTTGGCAATATCGATAGGCTTGGTCAAGTATCCGGCAGGAGGGGTAGGAGGCATAGCCTCACCCATTGTCGGAGGCTTAATTGTAATGTGTTCATAAGGATTAAAAGGATAGAATCCTTTACCATTACATTCATCACATTGGATGGGTGATTGTCCGGCTTTAGGGATAGAACCTGTACCACGACATGAATTACATTCCTTACCGTGAATAGCCCACATCGTAGAATGGATATGCTGAACTACTTCAGCCTGAAGGTCAGACCATTCACGAGCCGCTTCATTTAATGACGGAACTACAGAATGAATACGGGATGTGTACAAAGCGTCTCCAAATCCGTCTTTAAGGATCATACCATTAAGCCTAACCAATGGCAAGTATCCAAGTCCGTGAAGGAATTCAGTAGCTGAAAAGTCACCTTTGGCGTTAACTTGTTCATACTTTACTATGGACAAAGCATCAACGGAATAATAAACAGCACCTTGATAGGTCCTGTTTCCGCTTCGATAGGTACTGGTTTCAATGGACTTAAACACCCCATATTGATCTTCAACATAATCAAGAACTTGAGGACTATTGAATAACATTGGATACGGCTGATAGTACTCGTTATCCATCTTCATTGGATTCAATGGAGCTATCATAACGAAAGCGTTAGCATCCATCAGATATTGATTGAAAGCTACTGACCAGAACCAGTTATCGAGTGACCCATATTTAGGAAAGTCATCATCCAAATACTTTGAAGGACGTTCTTCACTGGCTATCATCGGAGGAACTACCGTATCATCAAATCGGATAACGTAGTCCTGAGATTTGCGTATCTTCTGAAGTGAGTTAAAGACCTTGGAAAGAGCTGCCTGAGTCTTTGGAACATAGATCTTTTCACGGTATCTCTTAATCGTTTCAGACTCCCCGGGACGGCGTTCAGATATCAGGTGAACTGGATATTCACCCATAGCGTGAACCTTAATATCGTTAAACTGTTTAACGGAATCAGCATAAAACTGATGACGTTTGCCTCCCTGATGGTATTGGGAAATATCGATAATTGGCATTAGATTTTCCTGCGTTCTTTAAAAATACGGCTTTTATTTTGTAATTGGTACGGTTCAGAGAACCTACCCGATGAATTATGGTAATGAGTTGAAAGACTATCGTATATCTTTTTAATGTGATTGGAACTAAAAGCACCACCTACAGACATAGCGTAAAAGCCGTCAATATGCTGTCGGCTGTGCTGTTTTGGATGATACCTTGGTTCCCAGTATGTCGGTTCAAAGGGACAATGATGTAGCTTAACACCCTCTTTAGCTATGGCAATCATAAAGAAAGCCTCGTCAGGTAGACCTGCCCCAAACGGAGCGATATTCATCTTTGGCTTTAAATACACTTTTCGAGCCGTCTGAAAGACTTTCGGTTTACCCTCGAAGTATATCAGTTCAGAACTTACATCGTAGAACGTATCCAATTTATAAGCCTCTGAAGCCTCTTTGAGATTGAACCACCGTGATAAGCTTGTATCATCAGGAGTAAGCTCTGATCGGCTAATCATAGTAAATTCATTCCCATCCAATTCATTGAACAGATCTGATGGACTCTTAAAGTTTCCCCATAACATATCAACGTCAAGGAATAACGTCTTTTTGAATGGGGTCAGTTCGTCAAGGTAAAGCTTGACTTTGTATGGGTCACCGTCAGTCAATTCTTTTGGAAGATCAATGACATGGGTGAACTCTTCTTTCTGATAATCCGCCAATAAGTTAAATCCTTGACCGTCTTGGATAATAGCTATAGGCATATCAGGAACATGATACCTGATAGATACCAATAGATTGAAAGCCATATGGGAATAATATGGATGACCTGTAGCTATTAGTAAAATTCCCTTATCCTGCATTATTGTTATATAAAACGTCAGTTTGTTTCTGAACCTCTATTCGTGCTTGTGCAGATGGCCAGTCACCAAGTGCTGAAGGCCATTCTGGAGAATAGTCACCATCCGTAGAAACATAATCGATGTTAGCTTGTCCGGAATACTTTCCAATTTTAACAGTATCCGAAAGTACGGCTAATCGTAACCAATCGTGTGTATGTTCATCAGTATAATCGATGAATAGCGTGTAAAGCTTTCCACTACTTGACTTAGTTATGATATTCTTACCTGAGGCGTTTGAATACCTATTGATGTCTCCCGAATACTTTGGATTGATTAACATAGAGCGTACCCTCGCCCCGATTTGAAACGGAGTGGCATCATTAGGATTGAAATGAAATCCGAAAGAATCCTCTCCGTTAGTTCCACCAATCCATTGAGTGCATTTCTCGGAATCAGGATAGTCGATAACCTCTATACAGTTAGAATCATAGGTAGTCATCTGACCGGGAATATAAGACATCAACTGAAGACGGAAGTCATTGATTTCGATAGTTCTTGAAGCAATGGCAGGAGTCAAATATACTCTTAATTGTGGGTTAATACCCGATACAACCTGTTGACCGGAAAGCGTTATAGTCCCCGTGTATGTGGTATTAGCTACAGCCGATGTCACCAATAAATGATACTGGCTATTCTTATCATTCATGTAGATATTAGGACTGGCTGTTACAGCACCCGTAGTAACGGTCCACTTAATAACCATTGTAGTAGCCGCCGTAGGATATATATCCCCACTTACAGTATCCGTTACTCTCCACTCATTATAGCCACCTATGGCTGATGTTCCAAGCGTTAACTTACCACCTGCTACAGATCCAGTTTGTCCATTAGCTCCACCCGGAACTGTTAAGTCAACATTCCATTTCGTAGCATCAGTAAAGGAATAGTTAGTTATCAAATCCTGACTTAACGAATAACCACAAGCGTCTCCAATGGTTATAACGTAACAGCCCGGATCTATACCGTACATATCGTATTTAAGGATAATCTTATCCTCAAATAACTCAACATCAGAACTCAAATCGGCTACGATAGCTCCATGACTATCTTTTAGTGTTACTGAAAAGAAGTTGGAATATTCGTAAACACTTAAATCAGATATAGTTCCATCGAAATTAGCGTCAGGATGGAAGTTAATGTTCCCAACTGTTGGAGCTGTAGTGTAGTAAGTGTAGATTCCATCAGTGGTAATCGTATCCAATAATGATACACCAACCATTTCAAAGCCCATAGAACCTGCTGACATACCACTAACTCTAAAGCTTAATTTAAGGTAAGAGCCTACATTGAAACTATTGATAGTTCCAGTAAGATCATCAGCCAATCCTGGAACCTTGGTTATACTTCCATTAGTATTGATCTGCCACCTTGAAGGATAAGCCGTCTGCCAACATCCCGAACTTATACCGTTTAGTTTAACGCTAATGTCATCAATCCATCCGTTGAAGCCGGAAGTTGAAAAGACAATGGAGTTAGTACCACCAGTGTACTGAATGTATTCGGTATAAGTACCCGGTGAGAATCGGGTAACTCCTGATGTTCCATCCAATTTAGCCGTTATACTTCCCGTTGTATTGCCACCTATAGTGTAAGTTACCTGATAGTAATTACCTGCCGACATGGTCAATGTTTGACTTAAAGCCGTAGCTAAAGTAGTGCCGGGAAACTGTATCCGTTTATTAACAGCATCACGGGTTACTCCTGTTCCAAGTGTCCATCCAGTGCTATTGGTTGTAAAGGATCCATTAGTAACCAAATCAGTGTTACTATTGGTGAATGTCGGATTACAAAGCTTATTAGACCCTGTTCCACACGGTGTCTGTTGCCATTGGGCGAAAAGAGTATCGTTATTGGAATAAATAGTACAGGCCAGTTCATTCGATGTCTTACAATCGCTATCTGTGGCCCAATCAGTACGCCATGTAATAGGTTGGTTATCGATAAACTGTATTGCCATCGCTTATAAGTGTGAAGGTTGTTTCCCCGGAACTATTGTCAAACTTGATGTTATCAACCCATCCCTGAATTGATCTGTTATTGTGCAAAGGTATGGAAATCAGTCCGTTTTTACTATTGCCTATCGTTTGAAAGTCAGCCAATGTAATCGGATAGTTGAAATTAACTTTGTAACACTTGAATACTCCACTATTTGAAGCCAATACCGTACCGCCTCCCGTATTGATACCATTACAACTTAAGAAAGTATCATTCGGTCTGATGTTATAGAAGAATCCTCCCGTATTACACTTGACGTAAACAGCGATATACTCACTTGTGTTGAGATAGGTATTCCATGAAGCTGATATAACAGTAGGACCCTGTTGACCGGAGAACACATTCATCTGAACCAATGGACCACTAAAGTCATCGATTACAGTATTTGAAGCGTTAAACTTTTGGAAGAATATCTGAACTGAAGGTATTGTACCTCCCGTAACAATAGTATCCATACTTACCTGACTACTGAAAGTCAGATTAGCATTGGAAGGAGCTGTGTAGATACTTAATACCTGACTAACGGGTGAACCCTGAGCCGTAGAACCTCCATAGACTCCGTTAGGATCAAAGCCATGGGTATAGTCATCGTCAAACTGAATAGGACCAATGGTTGAAGCCGATCCAATGTTAGAGCCAGTACGAAGGACAGTATTAAACGCCAACATTCTTCCGGTAGTCGTATTATTAAAGTTGGCAATAACATTACCGGGAATATAGTTAGCCCACCTTTGAAGTGTATTTATATTGTTCAACTGCTCATTATACAGATAATGTCCTGTACCTGCCCAGTCTGACTTATGTGTCTGATTCAATCCAGTATACTGAACCATGAAGTTATCTTCGTCATACGAGTCATATCCCGAAAGAAGTTCTAAACAAAGGTCAATAGAACTGTTAGATACCACGAGCTTACCAACCAAATCTAACTCATTATCAATGTTATTAACCCCTTCAAAATGGAGACTTTCTTGTCGGAAAGCTATCAAATTTTGAATATCAGGAAAAGTCATTGATGAAGTAGTCTCATACTTTTCCGAACCTACAACGATAGCACTATACATAATCGATGAATCCGCTTGAATGGATATTTCATCAGGTGTATCAGGCAAAGTGAAAGCCGTAGACGTATCATAGAAGTAGTCAGCCGGTTCTATCTTAATGGTAGGAGTTGCCCCATTATTAACTATAGCAAACCGAACATTTAAACGCTTCTTTAAATCACCAAATAAGAGACCAAAATTTAATCGAGGACTTTGAGTATGGTCATGTGCCCATAATTCGTGACCATTAACGATACAATAGTACTCATAAATACCACCTACATTAAAACAGTCAGACTCGAATTGTATTTCTCCATCAGACATAAAGTCCACCAAGAACTTCAAACAATCATAGACCTTGTAAGCGTCACGAGTTTGGGCGTAATATGTTCCATTGCTTACCCTGTGGAATGATAGATCAAAGTGTGAAATTGGTTGAATAGCTATCTGATTCTTCGATAAAGAAGTACCCATATTGACATCCAACCTTTGGTTATTCTTTAGCTTGGAATACCAACCGTTATCATCGACCTTGAATTCTATATTATTGTTTACGAGATTAAACTTAAGGTCCGAATGGAACACTATTCCTGCATGGATAAGTACATAACCTGCCGTTCCACTACGTTGAAAGATATCAAACGAGGAAACACCAAACGGATCAGCATTCCACAAAGATTGAAGTGATGAATATAAATCCTGACCTCCGTATGTTACGAGCTTGATATTTGCATCAAAAAACAATCCACCACTAAAGACATCCCTTTTAACGGTAGTATCTATATTATTCCATCCTTCGGGATGGTCTATTACTTCAGTGCCATTCAGATAGAATTTGAACATTATCTACGGGGATTATTCATGTTTTCAAAGATAGTAGCGAAGTCTCCCATGTTACGGATGTATACCCCGTTATTCTTTTTCATCATTCGACTAAGTTCGTATAGGTCAGCTGTCTCCAGTTTAGCTGTTACTGGTCGTGAATTAACTCCTTCGTTAATACCTCCCCTTAATCGTAAAGATACCCAAGAATTGATATCGTTAGGATCTATCTTGTTATTATAGATAGCTTCAATAGCCGTCTTATATCTACGGTTCGTATCCGTAGGAATGACAGCCTCTCCCGGTTGTAACATAGCCATGTGACTATCTTCAGAGCCTACTCCCGGTACTGAGAGAGTACCCTTCTTATACTTTGGTAATGGTTGAGCCAATACTGCCGCCGCTTGGATAGCTCCAAGTCCTATCCAGTAGGGAATTAAAGCTCCGAGTGGTCCGGGTTGTTCCAATGAATTTCTTAATGTAGCCAAGGCTATATCGAATAGCTTCTGATTTCTATTAGCCAAATCCTGCTTATGCTTTAACTCATTGAGTTCCTTTTCGGCTTTCTTTTCAGCGGCTATACGGTCCAAAGCTAACTTCTTCTGTGACTCTTCGAGTTCACGCTTACCAATTCTTCGATTCTCATAACTTGATAACAAAGCCTCTTCTTCGGTTTAAATTGCCTCCAATTCAGTATCTCTAAGGTCTTCTGTTATCTTAATTTGATCCTCTAATCCTTGTAAAATAGGATTGAATATAGCACTGGAAGCAATTTCTTGAAGCAAATCCTTAAAGGCTGTAGACAATTCCTTCTGTAAATCATCAAGCTTTTTCTGATTTTCCTCTAACTGAGGATCAACTACAATGGGAACAACCACAGGAGTCGTAGCGGCTTTCTCCCAGTCCTCCGGTATGGCAGGTGAAGTATTATCAAATTTGGTGACAATCTCGATAGGATTATTCCTTGCCTGTTCTTGAAGCTTCAGACGGATATCTGTTGTATCCATTCCGAACTTCTTATACAGGTCTAACTGAGCCTGTAGTTCACGGGTTGTGATATTAGTTTCCGCTATCTTATAACCTTCAACCGTAGTAGCCGTCTTACCTGCTTCGATTCTTTCCTGTTTGAATCTATTAGTTAAAGCGGCTAATTGCTTATCGAATGACTCCTTATTTAATTTTTCAGTAGCTTCCTGACGAGCCTTAACCTGAGCATCTAATTCCTTCTTAACATCAGCAGTCCTTTGAGCTTCTAATACCTTTAATTTTCCGTCAAGATCTTCCGACTTATTTAATAACTGCTCGTTAGCGAATTCTTTGTCTTTAATTTGTAATCGTAATAAACGAGCCTTTTCCTTGTTTTCATCATTAGCTAAAGCTTCAGCCGCCTGTACGGTTTTTTGATCTTCTATTATGGCTCTATTATTTGCATCTATTCGCAAATCAATAAGCTCTTGTTCCTTTTTTATTCTACCTTCTTCAAGTTTAGATATCTCCAATGTAGAAGCTCCACGAGCCTTAGCTAAAGCTATCTCATTGTCTATCTGTGCTAATACTTTTCGGTCTCTTTCATCTAATTGTTTATTGGTTCTACTATAGACAGCATCATTAACCGATATAGATTCATTGAGTGCATCCTGTTTGATCTTAGCATCTTCAGCACCTGTCGAGAATAAGTACATACCTGCAACTAAAGCCGCCAAAGCCGCCGCCGCTATAACGTAAGGGTTAGCAAGTATTGACGTATTTAACGCTGTCTGTGCTACAGTAGCCTCTCCTTCAGCGACAGCCAGTTCCTCCGTAGCTACTACCTGTGTTTGAGTTGCTGCAGTAGTTAAACCTAAAGCCGATTGTACAGCTACGAGTGAGTCCTTAAATTGACTCAGCTGTGATATTCCACCGAAGATATTCAAAGCCCCTTGAAACTGTTGGGCTATCTTAGTTGCCTGTTCGGACTCTACTCCGAAAGCTTGTAAAGCACCTGTAGCTACCTGAAACACCCCGGCAATAGCACCACCAAGATTCTGAATAGCTTGAAACTTACCCTCAGGAGTTAAAGCCTTAATCTGAGCGTTAACATCTCCAATCTTATCCTTTAACTCTCCTGCCCGTTTAGCCGCCGCTAACGTCCGAGGATCTAACTCACCGAACTTTTCAGCAAGATTCTGAGCCTCTAACGTAGCCTCTTTGAGTTGAGTCTTTAGTGACTTGAATGTGTTACCAACTGCTACAGATTCTTTGGATATATCTAAAGCTTTAGCCAGTCCATTATCAGCCTTGACACTTTCAACGGCTTTCTTTACTTGCTCGAATTGCTTAGTAGTAGCCGTAGCCGCCTTGTTCAGACTGGCTACATTCGCTTCATTAACTCTCTTAAACTCTTCGGCTACTGATTTCTCTACAGTCCCCAACTTGACAAGTAAGTCAATGGTTGACTGTAACCCAGTGGTATTAGCTTCGATATTGATTACGACTGTTTCCGCCACTATTGCTCAATTTTTCTAACTGTTCTATTAACAGATAGTATTCGTACAGATTCAGTTTGTTAGGGTCTATTCCGAATTCAGAACGTAACCTAACACCTATAAGGAAGCGACTCTCAGCTGACTGGATGTAAGCTTGGAAAGGACTTTCTCTAATTGTTTCCCCTCTACTCCCTCCACTATTTTCAAATAATTCTTTAAACCTTCTTCCGATAAGTCTGGTAAGCTGACCAAATCCCTTAACGGGGTCTTGAAAAAAAAATCAGGTAATCCGATGTCCTCCTTCCACCGACTAATCTTTTCCTTTGCATAAGCTTCATCGTATCGGTACGGACTCTCATTCCTATCGAAGAAAGCAACAGAAGCCAGTTCCCAAATAATCTGTTCAGTAGGTAAAGCGAATGATAGCCTCTCCCTCATTACATTGATCATTTCAGCTACTTCAGTTATCTTGATTGGATTGGCGTTGATGGTATTTTCAAGCCCGTCCATCCATGACTTCATGAAGTCAGGACTACAGCGAAGTGACCATTTCTCATATATAGCCATAGCATCCAAGGCCCGTCCGCTGAAGGAATTGAAGATATCCTTCATCATGTAATACTGAATACCTCCTGACTCGAAAGCCGGGATAATAACGTGACCCTCTTCAACGGTCCAAGGCTGGTCAGCTGTTTGTTTCTTCTTGCTCATTGAGTAGTCCTAATTCCCGTTGAATAATGTTATCGATGTTCTCCACATGACCCGGTTCTTTAACCCGAATCAACGTATCGATGATACGCCGTCCGTTATCTGCGAATCCGTTCAGTGTTATCTGAAGTTCACGACCATTAAGGTCTTTTTTAATCTTTGCCTTGGCTTTGTTTCTAACGTATTCAAACCCACGACCTCCGCATATTTTACACGGTCCGACATAGGTGAATCCATTACGTTCAAGTGCTTCCTTAAGAATTTCCATATTTAGTGACTGAATTGATTAGACTGACTAATCCTGACAACATAAGTATGTAGAATGGCCATATAGCCAGTGATTGAATGTTAAACGGCATAGCAAACCAATAGATGTAAGTACTATGTACCGAAGCCATACATGGAGGACATGTGAATAATGGCTTACTCCAAAACTCGCCGATATTCTTAAGTGACCATAAACGAAGACGATACAATATCATCCGACTATCCAAGTCAATACCATTCTTGCAATATTCTTCTGTATCATCCGGATGACAGTACTCAAAGTGAGTAGCCTTGTTAACTCCGAATATGACAAGGGAGTTAATAAAACCTAC
>Ga0075464_10000236_pt1 | contig 23846 bp, 22 predicted proteins | sample DEB19_08_DNA_5_FD_75068 | JGI IMG/M metagenome (GOLD analysis project Ga0075464, IMG submission 75068) | Aqueous microbial communities from the Delaware River and Bay under freshwater to marine salinity gradient to study organic matter... | ecosystem: Environmental > Aquatic > Marine > Coastal ...
ATGGTGATTTGAACGTGGTCGATGTAGTTCGAGTTCCAGAGTGGTTCGTAAAGCTGGTTTGCGAAGCGCAAAGCCAAGATGTTTTGAACTGTCTCTTTGCCTAGGTAGTGGTCGATTCTGAAGACTGAGTCCGGTGGGAACACCGATTCAACGACATCGTTAAGGACTCGAGAAGATTCGAGGTCGTGGCCAAACGGCTTCTCAATCACCACACGACGGAACTGGTCTGGCTTTGGTGCTGCCAGACCGCTGCGCTCTAGTTGCTGACAAACCTGGGCAAAGGCCTTCGGTGGAATCGACAGGTAGAACGCGTGATTTCCGTTGGTACCTCGTTCGGCATCCAACTTGCCGATGGTTTCCTTGAGGCGATCAAAAGCACTGTCGTCGTCAAATTCTCCAGAAACAAAGCGAATTCCGCTAGACAACTGGTTCCAGACATCCTCAGACCAAGGAGTTCTTGCGTACTTCTGAACTGCCTCTTTGACTACCTGACTGAAGTCTTGGTCTGCCCATTCGCGACGTGCAAAACCAACTAGGGCAAAACCCGGTGGCAATAGGCCGCGGTTGGCTAGGTCATAAACCGCTGGCATCAATTTCTTGCGCGAGAGGTCACCGGTTACACCAAAAATAATTAGACCGCTTGGGCCCGCAATTCGGTTTAGACGTCGGTCTTCTGGGTCACGAAGCGGGTTGTCGCCTCGAGAAATTCCTGCTGGAGCCATTGAAGCGATTCTCCTTAGATGGCGTTCTTGAGTGTTTCGAGACCAGCCTTGGCCTCGGCCAAGGTTAGTGTCAAAACTGGTCGACCTAGGGCACCGAGCACCTTGGCATCGCCGGCCGCCTGAGATGCGATTAGCTCACCAAAGGTGAAGTCGCGACCAGGAACCTGAATGTCGTGTTCCGACACCGAAATAATCTGAAGGAAGACCCCCTGGCGAGGGCCACCCTTGTGATATTGGCCGGTGGAGTGCAAGAAACGAGGAGCCCAACCAAAGGTCACTGGGCGACGGGTCTTTTTGGCGAACAAGTCTCGAAGTTCTTCGGCCTCTGGGGCCGAAGTGCGGTCTAGGTAGGCGTGAATCGACACGTAGCCGTCGTCGTCTGAGAGCTTGGCTAGAAAAGCCTTAACTGCCTCTGACAGAGTGTTGCCGGTCAGTGCCAACTCGGTTGAACGAACCTCAACGCCTTCGGTTACAAACTGGGCCGGGATGACTGCGTCGCGGCTTTCAAGCATCGCTCGAGCTGCAATCTTTGCTGACTCAACATCTGGCTGATCAAACGGGTTGATTCCAATCAAGCGGCTGGCAATAACTGTGGCATATTCCCAAAGCAAGAATTGCGCACCAAGTGAACCAGAGACGGCAACGGCGTCGCCCGAGGCAACTGTTGCGTCCGCTACAACGTGAACAGCTAGAAGATCGGCGAGACCTGAGTGCAATTCTTGGCTAGTTGCCACGAGAGCAACCGGCAAAATACCCTTGCCTAGTTTTCCGGTTGATTCAGCAATCAGCTGCTCAGCCCAGTCACCGAAGCCAACGATAGGAGTGCCATCAGAAACGATGCCGATCTTGTCGCGATTTCCAAATTCACCAGGGGTAGTGGCCAAAGCCGCACCGAGGATGAGAGCAGGGTTCGAAGCGTCGTCGCTGGCCAGAAGGTCGGCAACAGAGTTGGCATCGCTCAAAAGACCAGCAATATCTGCGCCAGCTAGGCCAGAAGGCACCAAACCAAAAGCAGTTAGAGCCGAGTAACGGCCACCAACGGTTGGGTCGGCGTTGAAGATTCGGTAGCCATCGGCCTTGGCAGCGGCTTCCATTGGCGAACCAGGATCGGTAACCACAACTACACGGTCGGTCTTGTCGATTCCCGCGTCGGTGAAGGCCTTTTCAAAGATTCGCTTCTGAGAGTCGGTTTCAACTGTTGAGCCAGATTTTGAAGAAACAATGATGGCTGTCTTAGCAAGATCCCCGGCTAGTGCTGCGCCAATTTGATCTGGGTGGGTGGAGTCAAGAACAACCAGGTCAACGCCGGCAGTGCTCGTGATGACCTCTGGTGCCAAAGATGAACCGCCCATGCCACAAAGCACAAAGCGAGTCACACCCTTGGCTGCGAACTCGGCCTTCAAAGCCAAAATTGATTCGACCAGCGGAGCGGAATCGGTGGCAGAAGTCACCCAACCAAGCCGGATTGATGACTCTGCCTCAGCGTCTTTACCCCAGAGGGTGAAGTCTTTTGCGGCAATTCGGCTGGCAACTTTATCGGCAACAAGTGTTGGCACACTGTTGGCAACAGCAGCAGCGGCTGTGCCCGAAACGACAACCTTTAGACCCATTAGTTAGCAGCCTTTAGTGCGGTTTCTACGGTCTCAACAAGTTCGTTCCAAGAGATGATGAATTTTGAAACGCCTTCATCCTCGAGAACCTGGGTGGCCTCGTCATAAGAGACTCCACAGGCTGAGATGGCCATGAGGATCAGGTTTGCTTCTTCGTAACGGCCCTGGATCGAGTTAGCCGGAACGACTCCGTGGTCGAAGACAGCCTCCATGGTCTTCTCAGGCATTGTGTTGACAAGCTGAGGGGCTACCAATTCGGTGACATACAGAGTGTCTGGAAGCGCTGGGTCTTTGACTCCGGTTGAGGCCATCAATGGTCGCTGAACGTTTGCGCCTGCGGCAGCAAGCTCGGCCCAGTCTGCGGTAGCAAATTCTTGCTCAAAGACTTGGTAAGCCAAACGTGCGTTCGCCAAGGCTGCTTTATTCATCAAGGTGCGAGCATCGGTGGTGCCGACAGCTTCTAGACGCTTGTTGATTTCGAGGTCAACTCGAGAAACGAAGAATGAGCCGACCGAGTGAATCTTTGAGAGGTCGTGGCCGTTGGCCTTGGCCTGCTTTAGACCCTCGATGTAGGCAGCGATTACGGCACGGTAGCGAGCAAGCGAGAAAATCAAGGTCACGTTGACGCTGATTCCAGCCGCGATTACATCGGTGATTGCCTGGAGGCCAGGCTTCGTAGCCGGAATCTTGATCATTACGTTTTCGCGGTTTACCTTGGCGAAAAGCTCTTTGGCTTGCTTCACGGTTCCGGCAGCATCGTTTGCTAGGCCCGGCTCTACCTCGATTGAAACGCGGCCATCAAAGCCCTTTGAGTCGGCGTAAACGTCAGCAAAGATGTCACAGGCATCAGCAACATCCTTGGTGGTGATCTCGAAGATTGCGTCAACGGCAGAAGTGCCCGCGGCAGCTAGTTCGGCAACCTGAGCCTGGTAGCCATCACCCTTGGCCAAAGCGCCTGCGAAGATGGTTGGGTTTGTGGTTACACCACAGACCGAGCGGCTAGAAATCAAGTCGCGTAGTCCGCCTGAAACGATTCGTGAGCGAGATAGGTCGTCGAGCCAGATGCTGACGCCGTTTGCTGCCAATTGGGCTAGGGGAGAAGTCATTAGGGTTCTCTTTTCTAAGAAGTTTGGTTGAAATTTAGAGTGAGGCTAGGGATTCTTGGGCGGCTGAAACTACAGCCTCGGTGGTCATACCGAACTGCTTGAACAGAGTCTTGTAGTCGGCTGAGGCACCAAAGTGCTCGATTGAAACACTGCGGCCGTTGCCACCGATGTACTTAGACCAACCGAGCGCAAGCCCTGCCTCTACTGAGACACGAGCTTTTACGTCAGCCGGCAAGACTGAGTCACGGTATTGCTGTGACTGCTCGTCGAACCACTCGAGGCAAGGTGCTGAAACAACACGGGTTGAGGTGCCCTGGGCTTCTAGAGCCTCGCGCGCAGCAACCGCTAGGTGAACTTCAGAACCGGTGGCAATCAGAATCACATCTGGCTTGCCATTGGCAGCATCGATAAGTGTGTAAGCGCCCTTGGCGGTGTTCTCAGCACCGGCAAACACTGCGCCGGTTGAGTCGGCTTCGCCGCGCTTAAACACCGGAATGTTCTGACGGGTTAGCGCGATTCCGGCTGGGCCCTGACGGCGCTCAAGCATGGTCTTCCAAGCGTAGGCAACCTCGTTGGCATCACCTGGGCGAACGATGTCCAAGTTTGGAATCGCACGAAGAGTAGCAATCTGCTCAATCGGCTGGTGAGTCGGGCCATCTTCGCCAAGAGCTACAGAGTCGTGGGTCCAGACGAAGATCGATGGAACACCCATCAAGGCAGCCAAACGCACTGCTGGTCTCATGTAGTCGCTAAAGATCAAGAAGGTACCGCCGAAGGCACGAGTGTTTCCGTGCAAGACGATTCCATTGAGGATCGCGCCCATGGCGTGCTCACGGATTCCGAAGTGCAGCACACGGCCATACTTGTCGCCGGTCCATTCGTGGGTTGACCACTCGGCAGGAACAAACGACTTTGCGCCTTCGATAGTGGTGTTGTTTGATTCTGCGAGGTCGGCCGAGCCACCCCAGAGTTCAGGCATAACCTTGGCGATCGCGTTGATGACCTTTCCTGATGAAGCGCGGGTCGAAACTTCGGTTCCGCCTTCGAACACAGGAAGAGCTGACTCTAGGCCGGCAGGTGCAGCGCCAGAAACAACTCGGTCAAGCAAGGTTTTCTTGTCAGGGTTCTCTGAGGCCCAAACGTCAAACGAGGCCTCCCAAGCAGAACGTGCCTTATCAGCGGTGGCCTGAAAACCACGGGTGTGAGCAATAACCTCAGGAGCTACGTCGAAGGTCTTCTCTGGGTCAAATCCCAAAGCAGACTTTAGGCCCGCTAGCTCTTCGGCACCGAGTGCCGAGCCGTGAATTTTTCCGGTGTTCTGCTTCTTTGGTGAAGGCCAGCCGATGATGGTGCGAAGTGTGATCAAAGATGGCTTGTCGGTAACTGACTTAGCCTTTTCGATTGCCGCGTAGAGCTCAGCGATGTCTTCTACGTAGTCGCCGGTCTTCTTCCAGTCGACGATCTGAGTGTGCCAACCGTAGGCCTCGTAGCGCTTCGATAGGTCCTCGGTGAAAGCGATGTTGGTGTCGTCTTCGATTGAAATCTGGTTGGAGTCGTAGATAACCACAAGGTTGCCGAGTTGCTGGTGACCAGCAAGCGAGGCTGCTTCTGCGGTTACACCCTCTTGCATGTCGCCATCGCCAGCGATGACGTAAACAAAGTGATCAAAAGGAGACTGGCCAGCCTGGGCGGTCGGGTCGTATAGACCGCGCTCGAAGCGAGAAGCGTAGGCAAAGCCGGTAGCTGAGGCAAGACCCTGACCAAGAGGTCCGGTTGTGATCTCGACTCCCTTGGTGTGGCCATACTCTGGGTGACCAGGTGTTGCCGAGCCCCAGGTGCGAAGCGCCTTTAGGTCGTCGAGCTCGAGGCCGTAGCCGTGCAAGTAGAGCTGGTTATAAATAGTGAGCGAGCTGTGACCGACGCTCAGAATAAAGCGGTCGCGGCCAAGCCAGCGGTCGTCGCTTGGGTCATGGCGCATGACTTTATTGAACAAGAGGTAGGCCACCGGGGCCAAGCTGATTGCAGTTCCTGGGTGGCCGTTGCCAACCTTTTCTACTGCGTCAGCGGCTAAAACACGCGCGGTGTCTACTGCTTTGGAATCAAGGTCGGTCCACTGGAATGCTGACAAGAGCAGCTCCTTCATCTCGGTTGTTTGCTGAACAAATAATGCAGAATTTTTGGCTTCATTGCCGAAGAGAACGGTGAATAGCAAAAACCTTTTCATCCCGAGAGGTAGCTTCCGTCTCCGAAAAGTCTATACCCAACGGCATTTTCCTACCGGCGGAATAAGAACCTGTGTCTGTGATTTAGACTTAAACGAAGATGCCAAAAACTACCGAAAAAACTGTTGCGACCTCGAGCGCGGGTTTTGTTGGCTCAAAGCTAGTTAGAAAAGCCAAGGCATACCTTGCACTCACCAAGCCTCGAGTAGTCGAACTCCTTTTAATCACAACCGTTCCAACCATGATTTTGGCTCAGGGCGGCTTTCCGAACGCGTGGTTGGTCTTAGCAACCTTGGTTGGTGGAGCGCTCAGCGCTGGCTCTGCGAATGCGTTCAACTGCTACATCGATACTGACATCGACAAAATTATGGGCCGAACCAAAAATCGCCCTCTGGTGACTGGTGAACTTACCCAACGCGAAGCTTTGGTTTTCTCCTGGCTACTCGCCGTGGGCTCCACAATGTGGCTCGGGCTTTTGGTCAATTGGCTAGCAGCAATGATCTCGCTCGGCGCCATCCTTTTCTACGTGATCATCTACACATTGATCTTGAAACGCCGCACCCCTCAAAACATCGTGTGGGGCGGAGCAGCGGGGGCCGCCCCGGTACTCATCGGCTGGGCCGCGGTAACCGAGTCACTGTCACCAGCTGCCTGGGTCTTGTTCCTAGTGATCTTCCTCTGGACCCCTCCGCACTACTGGCCGCTCTCGGTCAAGTACCGCGAAGACTACGCAAAGGCCGGCGTCCCAATGCTTCCGGTTGTGCGGTCTGCAAAAACAGTAGTGGTCCAAATAGTTCTTTACTCGTGGGCAGTTTTCGCAAGCACACTGCTACTCATCCCGGTAGCTCAGATGGGTGTTATTTACTCAGCAACCGCCATAATCGGGGGAGTTTGGTTTATCGTTGCCGCCTACCGCCTCTATGCAGAGGGCATCAAGGGCGAGATCAAGAAGCCGATGCCGCTTTTTCACCTGTCAAACATCTATCTGACACTGCTGTTCGTGGCCATCGCTATTGACCCACTGGTTCGGTTTTAGAGAGTTTTCAGTTCTTTGAGGCGAGCCAAAGACTCGTCTCGCTCAACAGCGTGATCAACAATCGGGGCAACATAACCCTCGGTGAGCCCATCTAAACGGTTCCATGGCTCGTGAACACCCGAATCCATGATGTGGCGAAGCTCGGGCACATACTTGCGCACATAGTCACCGCGGGGATCAAATTTATAGCCCTGCAAAATTGGGTTGAATACTCGAAAATACGGCGAGGCATCGGTTCCACTGCCCGCGGTCCACTGCCACCCATGAGCATTCGAAGCTGGGTCAAAATCACTCAGGTTCTCTTCGAACCAAGCCGCACCCTGCTGCCATTCAAGGTGTAGGTCTTTGACCAAAAACGAAGCCACAATCATGCGAACGCGGTTATGAATCCAACCCTCGGCGAGTAGTTGCCGCATGCCGGCATCAACCATCGGAAAACCGGTTTTTCCTTGCTTCCAGGCCTCTAGCTTGGCTTCTGCCTCTGGGCCCGAGTCGTAGCGCATTTTGGCAAAACGAGGTTCGTAATAACCGGTTTGCGTTGCCGGGTGGTGCCATAAGACATCGGCATAAAACTCGCGCCAGGCAATTTCTTTTCTGAAAACGTTGTGCCCGTTCGAGTCTCTAAGTTCGGCCAGGATGGTGCGCGGGTGAATCTCACCAAAAGCTAGCGCGTGAGAAAGGTGAGAGGTGCCGCTCAAATCTGCTCGGTTGCGCTGTTCGTCGTAGTCAAAGAGAGCACGTTCTTGAAACCTCTTCCAAGTGCGAAGAGCAAAGGCTTCACCAGCTATTACTTTGAAGGGCGCATCCTTGGTGGCTACCGGCCGGCCGTGGCATTCGATTGGCTCAAACCAAGTAACTCCTTCGGCGAGCGCATGCGGAGCCTCCCAGCCTTTTTCGAACCAGGCCTTGAAAAATGGTGTGTAGACCTTATAAGGGGTGCCGTCTGACTTGTTGATGGTGCCCGGCGGAACCGCGTAGTAACTGCCTTCTAGTTGCAGGTGAATACCCGCGGCCTTTAGCGCCAAGCCAATTCGGTTCTGCTCTTCAACGCCTGCTGGGTCAAAGGCTCTTGCCGCATGAACAATTTTTGCTCCGGCAGCCTGGGCCAGCTCCACCGTGAGGCCTTCAACGGTTGTTCCGGCGGCTTTTGATGCGTGCTGATGGGTGAGCTGGCGACCTATCGATGCGCTTAGAGCATTCAGAGACTCGACCAGCGAATGCTGACGAATGCCGCTTAGCGCGTTGAAGTCATCTAGGTCCACTGGGTAATAGGCGACCACGTTGCCGTCGCCGTCTGACTGAGCGCCAATGATGGCTTGGTTCAGTGCTGGGTTATCTTGCAATCGCAAATCACGGCGAAACCAAAAGACTCTAGCCACTAGGTGTTCCTTATCAACGTGTCTTAGCGCGAATCGAAAGCCACTGGAAGGTGAGTAGCGAGCAAAGCACCGCAGCTCCGAGCATGTGTAGCCCAACCAATAGCGGTGGTACACCTAGCCTTGCCTGAATTACACCGATGAGTGCCTGCAGCACGGTGACGGCGAGCAAGAGAACCATGATCTTGGTTTGAACCCTCCAAAGACGGAAGCCCTTGGCAACATCGCCTTTTAGCAGCAGCGCGGCGGCCAAAACCACGAGGGCGAGCATGATGTAGCCCGGGTAGGAGTGATAGTGCTGCCAGATTTCGAGGTCGAGACCGTTTCTAGGCGTTGCGGCGTCTCCAGCGTGCGGGCCTGCACCGGTCACGATGACGCCAAAGATTATTGAGACTGTTCCAACGATGGCAATCGGCCAAGCTAGACCAAAGACAGCGGGGGAGACCGGTTGGTGTCTCGGTTTGTACACTCTCCAAAGCAGCAACGAGGCAACAGCAATCAACACGCCACTCACCAAGAAGTGAGCCCCAACAATCCAAGGGTTCAAGCCGGCGAGAACCGTGATGCCGCCGAGAACGGCCTGAGCGATGATGCCGAGGCCCAAAACTAGCGCTGGCCAGGTGAGGCCAAGGCGAGATTCTCGCACCGTGCGACGAATGGCGATAAAAGTTAGCAGCGCAATGATGGCCAAGACAAAAGTAAGAAGTCGGTTGGCAAACTCAATCACGCCGTGGATGCCCATTTCGGGCACATTCACGAAGGAGTCATCGGTGCACTTTGGCCAAGTTGGGCAACCTAGGCCCGACCCGGTTAGACGCACTGCGCCACCAGTAACCACGATGAGGACCTGGCTGATTAGGGAGAGCCAAGCGTATAAACGAATTCGTTTGGGGGAAAACAAGATTTTTGAGTCTTTCGGTTGCGTTTTGGGGTATCGCTTTGGGTGCCGCCGAACTAAACTTGAGCCTAGTTTCAGCAACATTCGATGGCTTTTCTGCCTTTTCGAACTACTGCACAACTCAAGTCTTACACAGCAATAACCTTGCCGCGTTTGCCCCGCTCAGACGGGAATGAAGAGAGCTGTGGGCAAGTTGAGACCAACGCAACACATTAGACGGATAGAGATAACCACTCAACTCCGAAACTAACTACAGGAGGCCGACTTGTCGGACAAAATAATCGAACGGCCCGAGCTGGACAGTCTCGGAGTTTATGAATTTGGTTGGTCAGATTCAGACACTGCTGGGCAAAATGCCCGCCGAGGAATCAACGAAGAAGTTGTCTCCAACATCTCTGGACTAAAGAGCGAACCAGCCTGGGTTCTCGAGCGTCGCCTCCGTGGCTACGAATACTTTCTGAAGAAGCCGATGCCAAGCTGGGGTTCAGACCTCTCCGGCATCGATTTCGACAACATCAAATACTTTGTGCGTTCGACTGAGAAGCAGGCAACCACCTGGGAAGACCTTCCAGACGACATTAAAAAGACCTACGAGCGACTAGGAATCCCAGAGGCCGAGAGAAGCCGCTTGGTGTCTGGCGTAGCCGCCCAATACGAGTCCGAGGTGGTTTACCACCAGATCAATGAAGACCTTGAGCGTCAGGGTGTTATCTTCATGGACACCGATACCGCTCTCAAAGAGCATCCAGAAATTTTCCAGGAGTATTTTGGCACCGTTATTCCTGCCGGCGACAACAAATTTGCTGCCCTCAACACCGCGGTGTGGTCGGGTGGTTCATTCGTTTACGTGCCAAAGGGCGTTCACGTTGAGATCCCTCTCCAGGCCTACTTCAGAATCAACACCGAGAACATGGGTCAGTTCGAAAGAACACTGATTATTGCCGATGAGGGTTCCTACGTTCACTACATCGAGGGTTGCACCGCGCCAATTTACAACTCCGACTCACTGCACTCCGCTGTTGTCGAAATCATCGTAAAAAAGAACGCACGCGTTCGCTACACAACCATTCAGAACTGGTCAAACAACGTCTACAACCTAGTCACCAAGCGAGCAATTGCTCACGAGGGTGCCACCATGGAGTGGATTGACGGAAACATCGGTTCAAAGGTGACGATGAAGTACCCAGCCGTCATCCTTGCTGGCGAATATGCTCGCGGAGAAACCCTTTCGGTTGCCTTCGCAGGCGAGGGCCAGCACCAAGACGCGGGCGCAAAGATGATTCACCTTGCTCCGCACACCAGCTCATCGATCATTTCGAAGTCGATTGCTCGTGGCGGTGGCCGCACCTCATACCGCGGTGAGATCAAGGTGATGCCTGGCGCTCACCACTCAGCAAACACCGTTCGCTGTGACGCGCTCCTAGTCGACACCATCTCTCGTTCAGACACCTACCCAGTTGTCGATGTTCGCGAAGACGACGTATCGATGGGTCACGAAGCTACAGTTTCGCGGGTCAGCGAAGAGCAGCTCTTCTACCTACAGTCTCGCGGCCTGCCAGAAGACGAAGCCATGGCCATGATTGTCCGCGGCTTTATCGAACCAATCGCAAAAGAGCTACCGATGGAATACGCACTCGAGCTAAACAAGCTCATCGAAATGCAAATGGAAGGGTCTGTCGGCTAGTGACAACACCAACATCAACCGTTCCTGCTCAGCACGGAATGGCAGAGCACAGCCATGGCGCTGGGGTTCCACTTCAGGCGCGCTACGAAAGACTTCGGTCAACTAACGTTGCCGATTTTCCTGCAATCAGCGCACGTGAAGAACAGTGGCGCTATCTAACCGCAGACAAACTTCGCGGCCTTGACGCAGATGTTCTCGACGAATACGCCGGAGACATCTCAATCAAGCACCCAGATGGAGTGACCACCGCGTGGGTTGGCCCAGAGCATGCTTCCTTTGGAGCAGCCGGAACTCCCGAGGAGCGCCCAAGTGCAGCTGCCTGGGGATCAGCACAGCAGGCTTACCTAGTCACTCTTCCAAGCGACTCAACCACCGACTGCGAAGTGCTGATTGGCATCAACTCTGAGTCGATGGAGCCAAGCGCTCTGCACATCATTGTTGACGCAAAGCCTTTCTCACAGGGTGCGGTCATCATCGACCACCGCGGAGACGCAATCCTCAGTGAGAACATCGAAATGATTGTTGGGGACGAAGCGAACCTCACTGTTATTTCTATTCAAGACTGGAACGACAAGAGCGTTCACGCCTCATCGCAGTTCGCCAAGCTTGGCCGAAACTCAAAACTTCGTCACCTAGTTGTCAGCCTCGGGGGAGAGACAGTTCGAGTTTCTACCTCAGCAGCGTTTGATGGACCAGGCGGAGACGTAGAGCTTCTCGGAATGTACTTTGCCGACTCAGGCCAACACCTTGAGAACCGCTTGTATGTTGACCACGCGGTGCCAAACTGCAAGTCAAGAGTTACCTATAAGGGAGCTCTACAGGGAGACAAGGCACACACCGTTTGGGTGGGAGACGTTCTGATTCGTCAGGCAGCAGAAGGCACCGACACCTACGAATTGAACCGCAACCTATTGCTAACCGATGGTGCTCGCGCCGACTCGGTGCCAAACCTTGAGATCGAAACTGGCGAAATTGCCGGTGCCGGTCACGCAAGCGCCAGCGGCCGATTCGATGACGAGCAGTTGTTCTACCTTCAGGCTCGCGGAATTACCGAATCTGAAGCAAGACGCCTAGTGGTCCGAGGTTTCCTCAATGAGATCATCCAAAAAATCGGCAACCCCGAAATCGAATCGCGCCTAACTGCATCGATTGAAGCCGAACTCGAGAGGAGCGCCCAGTAATGGCGATTCGTATTTGCGCAGTAGAAGACATCAAACCCGGAAAAGCCATCCGTGTGAAAGTTGGCGATCTAGCGATTGCGATTGTGCGCACCAAGGCTGGTGCTGTGAAGGCAATCAGCGACACCTGCTCTCACGGAGAGATTTCTCTCAGCGAGGGCTTCGTCGACAACGAAACCATCGAGTGCTGGGCTCACGGTGCCAAGTTTTCTCTTGAAACCGGCGCAGCCCTCACCCTTCCGGCGTTCGAGCCAGTTCCGGTCTACGAGGTAATCATCGAAAACGATGACATCTTCCTCGAAATAGACACCGAATAATCCCAAAACTTTAGACAAAGAAAAGACGAAAAAATGGCAATTCTGCAGATCAAGAACCTACACGTCACCGTTGAAACCGATCAGGGAACCATCGAGATCCTCAAGGGTGTAGACCTAACCATTCGCAGCGGCGAATCTCACGCCATCATGGGCCCTAACGGCTCAGGCAAGTCAACCCTGGCCTACACAATTGCCGGCCACCCAAAATACACCGTGACCGAAGGTGAGATTCTGCTGGATGGCGAAGACGTGCTCGAAATGAGCGTGGATGAGCGCGCCCGTGCAGGCTTGTTCTTGGCGATGCAGTACCCAGTCGAGATTCCGGGAGTTTCGGTCTCAAACTTCTTGAGAACCGCAAAGACTGCTATTTCTGGCGAGGCCCCTGCGCTTCGCACCTGGATCAAAGACATGCGCGGTGCCATGGAGTCTCTTAAAATGGACTCGACCTTCACCGAGCGCAACGTGAACGAGGGTTTCTCCGGTGGAGAAAAGAAGCGTCACGAAATTCTTCAGCTAGAGCTTTTGAAGCCTCGCTTCGCCATTCTTGACGAAACAGACTCAGGTCTAGATGTTGATGCTCTGAAGATTGTTTCAGAGGGTGTCAACCGCGCCAAGGAAGCAAACGACTTTGGCCTACTGCTAATCACCCACTACACCCGCATCTTGAAGTACATCAAGCCAGATTTCGTTCACGTTTTCGTTGCCGGCCAGATTGCCGAGCAGGGTGGACCAGAGCTTGCTGACCGCCTCGAAGCCGAGGGCTACGATCGATACGTGAAGGCCTAAACCTTGACCGCAACAGAACTCGACCCAACCCTCTATGACAACATCATCGAGGCGCTAAAAGACGTAATCGACCCAGAAATCGGCGTAAACATCGTTGACCTAGGTCTGATCTACGGTCTTCAAAAATCTGAAGATGGCAACTTGCTAATCAACATGACGTTGACATCAGCCGGTTGTCCTCTCACCGATGTTCTAGAAGAGCAGACTGGTGAGGCTCTGGATGGCGTTGTCGATGCCTTCCGAATCAACTGGGTCTGGATGCCACCCTGGGGCCCAGAGAAGATTACCGAAGACGGTAGAGAGCAGATGCGAGCAATCGGTTTCTCAATCTAAGAGTTTCAACAAAGAAAAAACCTCCCGAGAATTATCGGGAGGTTTTTTCTACTTCTGACTAATTGACTAGCCCTTGATTTTTGAAACGGCTTTCCAAGCCAAAGGCAATAGAGCACCGGCTGCAATTGCCTTGACTGCATCCCACACTAGGTAAGGTGCCATCCAAGTTGCTGCCTTAGCAATGTCGCCTTCGGCGGCAACTGCTGCGAGCACCGGGATGCCGAATGCATAGGTCACGATTGAACCGATCACATAGCTAGCAAACATCTTGAGTGCGTTTGAACTCCAGCTGCGCTCGGCTAGGTAGCCGATTACGCCAGCTGCGGCAATGAAGCCAATGACAAAACCAAAGGTTGCGCCTAGCACGGCCGTGATGCCTACCGCGTGTGACCCGTCGGCCAAAGGCGCGAATACTGGAAGGCCGACAATTCCTAGAACTGCATAGAGGACCATAGAAAGTGCTCCGCGGACAGAACCAAGGGTTGCGCCAACTAGCAATACAGCCAGAGTCTGGAAGGTGAATGGAACCGGGCTAGCGGGGATCACGATCTGAGCGGCAAGAGCGGTAAGGCCAGCTCCACCGGCCACAAGTGCAATGTCGGCAACCTTGCTGCGAGGAATGATGCGGTCAATCAGGGTGAAGCGAGCAGTGAGTTGCAGGGACATTTAATCTCCAATTAATCGATGTCGGTTCAAATAGCTTTAGTCGATTGTAGACTAGGGCTTTTGTGAGTCGCCTTCTAATAGCGACATCTTTCACCCACTTTTTTTGGAGACTTTGAATGATTAGCGTTCGCGACCTCGAGATTCGCATTGGTGCGCGCGTACTCATGTCTGATGTTAACTTTCGAGTAGACAAGGGCGACAAGGTTGGACTTGTCGGAAGAAACGGTGCCGGCAAGACTACCCTCACCAAGATTCTGGCGGGAGACGGACAACCTTCTCAGGGCAAAGTGGACCGCGGTGGCGAAATCGGCTACCTACCCCAAGACCCAAGAACTGGTGACCCAGAAGAACTTGCACGCACAAGAATTTTGAACGCGCGCGGCCTCGGCGACCTTCTAGCTGGGATGGAAAAGGCCACACTAGACATGGGTAGCGTTGACCAAAAGGTTTACGAAGCCGCAATGAATCGCTATTCGCGACTAGAAGAACAGTTTCAAACCGGTGGGGGATACGGCGCTGAAGCCGAAGCAGCTGCGATTGCCAGCAACCTTGGGCTAAAGGACCACATCCTTGATCAGCCGCTGAAGACTCTTTCTGGTGGTCAGCGTCGCCGCATTGAGCTGGCTCGCATTTTGTTCTCGGCGGCCGAGACCATGATTCTCGATGAGCCGACTAACCACCTCGATGCCGACTCAGTGGTTTGGCTGCGCGACTTTTTGAAGAGCTACCAGGGTGGTCTGATTGTGATCAGCCACGATGTCGAGTTGGTCGAAGAAACCGTGAACCGAGTGTTCTACCTCGATGCAATGAGAACTGTCATCGATGTTTACAACATGGGCTGGAAGGCCTATCAGAAGCAGCGTGAAACCGATGAGGAGCGTCGCAAGAAAGACCGCTCCATCGCAGAAAAGAAAGCCAGCACTCTTCAGTTGCAGGCTGCGAAGTTTGGCGCCAAAGCCAGCAAGGCAACAGCTGCGCACCAAATGGTTCGTCGAGCCGAAAAGTTGTTGAGCAGCCTTGAAGACGTTCGCGAGAACGACCGCGTTGCCAAAATCAAGTTTCCAGATCCAGCTCCATGCGGTCGCACCCCGCTTATGGCCAGCAATCTAAGCAAGAGCTACGGCTCCCTTGAGATTTTCACAGCGGTTGACCTAGCCATCGACAAGGGCTCGAAGGTTGTCATCATTGGCCTCAATGGCGCCGGCAAAACCACCATGCTTCGAATGCTCGCCGGCTTAGACAAGCCAGACACCGGCCAAATCGAACCAGGTCACGGCCTCAAAATCGGATACTTTGCTCAAGAGCACGAGACGCTCGATGTCTCAAAGACGGTGCTGGAGAACATGCAGCGCTCTGCACCTCAGTTAGCTGACACTGATGCTCGCAAGGTGTTGGGCTCTTTCTTGTTCTCTGGTGACGATGTCAATAAGCCAGCTGGTGTTCTCAGCGGTGGCGAGAAGACTCGTTTGGCATTGGCTTCACTGGTGGTCTCTTCGGCTAACGTGCTGTTACTAGATGAGCCAACCAACAACCTCGACCCAGCCAGCCGCGAAGAAATTCTGCGCGCGTTGAGCACCTTCACCGGGGCAGTGGTTTTGGTTTCTCACGATGTGGGCGCGGTTCTTGCACTAAACCCAGAGCGGGTGCTGATTCTCCCAGACGGCGTCGAAGACCATTGGAACGATGGCTACGCCGATTTGATCGCACTTTCCTAATTTACCAAAAGGGTCAGTGAGCCAATTCAACCCCCGAAAATTGGGGAGTTTTGTAGAAATGCTCTAAAAACGACACGAATTCTTTATGCGACACACAACACTTTTCCCGATTCTTGAGAGTTTACTGAGAGTGCAGTCCTTCAACGTTGAAATGCGCAATCCTCAAACTTCAGGGGCTGTTCCAAAAAAAATATATTTTTGAAAGGAACAGATCACAATGAATACTCTCTCTAACATGTTGGACAACAATCAGTTCAACATCGTCTACAACATGCTTTCACTTGGTATCGCCAGCATGCTTTTCACCACCGTATTCCTATTCGTAGCCCGCGAGCGAGTCTTGCCACGCTATCGAATGGCAGTAATGATTTCGGCAACAGTTACCGCAATCGCTGCTTACCACTACTTCAGAATGTTTGACTCGTTCAACCACGCATTCGCTGGTGCAGAGAACAACCCAGACGCCTACAACGTTGGCTACCGCTACGTTGACTGGTTGCTAACTGTTCCACTGCTTCTAGTTGAGGTTGTTGCAGTTCTTGCACTTGCTGCTTCAGTTCAGCGTTCATTGCTAATGAAGCTAGTTCCTGCTGCCACCGCAATGATCGTGCTTGGCTACCCAGGCGACGCAAAGCTAGACATCTGGGGCCTTGCTCCATCTGTTTGGGGCCTACTGTCAACCTTGCCGTTCCTTTACATCATGTATGTATTGTTCGTCGAGCTTGGTAAGAGCATGAGCCGCCTTTCAGTTCCAGTTCAGAAGAAGGTCAAGACACTTCGTTTGCTTCTTCTTGCAACCTGGGGCGTTTACCCAATCACCTTCATCTTGGCGATGAACAGCGCTGCTGGAGACCCATTCGACGCCAACGAGTTCGTTGCTCGTGAAGTTGGTTACAGCATCGCCGACATCTTGGCTAAGTGTCTATTCGGTCTGATCATCTTCTCGATCGCCCGTATCAAGTCTGCAGAAGACGACAAGGCATTTGCTGAGTCAGAGATGCGCGACTAACAGCCACAAGAACAAAAGGCGTGGGGCTACCGGAAGGTGGCCCCACGTTTCGTTTAACGACAGGATTTCGGAAGATAGGGGGAGTTTGGTCAGCTAGCCGAGAAGTGCGTCTTCGACTGCCTTGTCTTCATCGCCAAGCTGCTTTCGGCGCTTTTTCGGAATATAGGTCGGGTCGGTAGCTATCTTTCTAAACTCGCGCTCTTGACGCACACCCCAGACCAAAGCAAGCATCGACATCAGGGCAAAAAGAATCCACTGAAGGGCATAACTGAGGTGATTTCCCTCGGTTAGCTCTGGCATCGGCAAGCTCTTGGGAACAGCTCCAGTCGAATAACTTTGACCTAAGCGAACATAAAAATCTTCATACATGAATCCGGTCACAGAAGTCTTATCTTCTAGTGCCCCGATGTTGATTGTGGGAATTTGTCCTTCTGGAGCACTGCGCCCCAAAAGTGGCTCAGCCGGCCTTAAGCGCCCCCAAATAGACGTTTCCTCAGAACTTGGAAGGGGAATCACTTTCGGCGCGTCAAGCTTTTCATCCGTGGCGAGCCAACCCGTCTCGATTGCTACTAGGCGACCTGACGTTAGCTCGAAGGGAATCACCTGTAAAAACCCGGGGGAGCCGTTGTAGGGGCGGTTGCGAACCAAAACAGCATCTTCGGGCAAGAAGTGCCCAGTCAGGGCTACAGGACGCCATTCTTCGCTTGGCATGAAGCCATCGGAACCAACCAGTTCATCGAATGCCGTTGGCGGCTGGTTGTAGTTTTTGGTCACCAAATCAATTTTGGCAACGGCTTCATTTCTTCGGTTGAATTGCCAGTTGGCTAAGAAGAAGCATGAGACAGCAAAAATTGTGGCTAGCAGGAGCCAACCGAGCCAGCGCTTCCAAGATTCTTGAAACCAGGAGCGGCTTGCTTCAGACATTAGATCTCTTCCAGGTTGAGGAAAAAGCCTCGAACACTCAAATATTCAATCAGATATTCGGTGTGCTGTTCACAGCCCAACCAGGTCTTGGTGCGATCTAGCCCATGGATTCTTGGATTTCTCCAATTGATCTTGTTAATCGCCTGGTCTAGGCAACCCGCACGGGAACATTTTTGCCCGATTGGCTCTAAGCCGAGCACTTAACTGCTCTTTGACTCGCCAGGCTTGTTAAAAGCGTCAGCGCTGATGGTGAGAGTTGGGGCAACCACCTTGGCGAGTGAGCCGCCATCAGAGGTTTGCCCAGGCACGTTAGCTAGCACAACGGCAAAATAAGGCAAGAAAATCGCGGCCAAAAAGAAAACCCACATTAGCCAACCCTGAATCACCATGGCCAACACAATGCAAACCACACGGATAAGCATGGCTGCCGTGTATTTCAGCATTCGATTGCGGCGTTCGTCTTCTGGGGACATACCGATTGAGGTGACGCTCTGCGGTTTTTGCATTCAAGACCTCAACCTTCATTTTTGTAGCCCGCCAACAAGAGACCAGATTAGGCCAAAGGCTAGACTTCTCTTGTTGAAAGCCCTGACCAGCTGGTTGTATTCCCGAAAGCGATGCCATAAATGAGCACAGTTAGAACAGTTCTAATCACCGGTGGAAACCGTGGCATCGGCCGATCGATTGCCGAAGAGTTTGTGCGCCTTGGCCACCGCGTTGCCGTGACAGTAAGAAGCGGTGAAGGGCCGGCCGGCACCATCAGCGTCGTCGCCGATGTGACCAACCCAGAGTCTCTAGACCGCGCATTTGCCGAGGTCGAGGAGAAGTTGGGGCCCATCGAGGTGTTGGTGGCCAATGCCGGCATCACCCGCGACACCCTCTTGATGCGCATGAGCGACCAAGAGTTTGAAGAAGTAATTGACACGAATTTGAACGGCGTCTTTCGAGTGCTGCGCCGCGCCACCAAGGGCATGATTAAGGCGCGGTTTGGCCGAGTAATTTTGATTGGCAGCGTTGTTGGCCTTCTGGGCTCAGCCGGTCAAGTCAACTACTCAGCTGCGAAATCTGCTTTGGTCGGAATGGCAAGATCGGTAACTCGCGAACTTGGTGCCAGAGGCATCACCGCAAACGTTGTGGCGCCGGGATTCATTGACACCGACATGACAGCAGCCCTGCCAGAGGCCCAGCAAGAGGAATACAAAAAGAAGATTCCAGCTGGTCGCTTTGCCTCGCCCGAAGAAGTTGCCAAAGTTGTTGCCTGGCTTGCCAGCGATGACGCCAGCTACATTTCTGGTGCCGTCATCCCTGTGGATGGCGGACTTGGCATGGGCCACTAATTTTTCAACTCAAACCCAAAGAAATCTGGAGCCTCAATGTCTAACCCTCTAGCTATTGGCAGCCTTGCCGGCAAAGTTGCCCTCGTCACCGGATCATCTCGCGGCATCGGAGCCGATACGCTCGGCTATTTTGCCGAGGCGGGCGCTTCGGTAGTGGTGAACTTTAGAAATAAAGAGGCCCGGGCTCTAAAGATTGTCGACGGCATTAAGGCCAATGGCGGTCAAGCAATTGCGGTGGGTGCAGACCTAACCGACCAGGACTCAGTGAAGGCGATGTTTGAAGCTGCTAAAGCAGCCTTCGGCGCAATCGACATTTTGGTCATGAATGCCTCGGGCGGCATGGAAGCTGGATTGGGCGAAGACTACGCAATGCGTCTGAATCGTGATTCTCAGGTGAACCTTCTAACTGCCGCGTTGCCTTACCTCAAAGAGGGTGCGCGCGTCGTTTTTGTCACCAGCCACCAAGCTCACTTCATTAGGACCACCCCAACAATGCCTGAGTACCTGCCGGTCGCCCTATCCAAGCGCGCAGGCGAAGATGCACTTCGCGAACTAATTCCGACTTTGGCAGAAAAGGGCATCGGCTTTGTAGTTGTCTCAGGGGACATGATCGAAGGAACAATCACCGCGACTCTTCTAGAGCGTGCCAACCCAGGTGCAATCGAAGCCCGTCGTGAGGGAGCCGGAAAACTTTATAACGTTGGCGAATTTGCTGCGGAGATTGCACTAGCTGCGGTTGAGGCTGTTCCGGCAGACAATACCCGCCTTGTTGGCGACACCAGCGACTTCATCGCCGGCTAGGGCTGCTTTTGGGCTACAGCCCGAGAATCTTTATGAGAGCGCTCAAGTCGTGCTCATCGATTACCACATCGGCCTTGGCTCTAACGATTGGCTTTGCGTTGAAACCGACGCCGAGACCAGCAATCGCCAGCATGTCAAGGTCGTTCGCGCCATCACCCACGGCAACAGTGTCCTTCAACTCGAAGCCGCCATCGATGGCCCATTCGCGCAGTGCGTTGGCTTTTTCAACTCGATCGATGATTTTTCCAGACACTCGTCCAGTGAGCAGGCCGTCGGTTACCTCAAGCAGATTGGCCCTCGAATAGTCGAGATTCAGCTCTTGGGCCAGTGGTGTCAACAGCTGCGTGAACCCGCCGGACACCGCTCCAACCTTGCCGCCAGCCGCCTGAACAGCATTGATTAGCTCTTTGGCTCCCTTGGTTACTCTTATGAGCTGTTGAACCTCGGCAAAAACGGTCTCCGGAAGCCCCTCAAGGGCACGTACGCGGGCGATAAGGCTCTCGGCGAAGTCGAGTTCGCCGGCCATGGCCTGATCGGTTATAGCGGCAACCTCAGCGCGCTTTCCTGCCAAATCTGCCAATAATTCAATAACTTCGTCTTCGATAAGAGTTGAATCAACATCGAAGACCACTAAAAACTTGGTCACGGAGTAACCAGAACGCCCTTTCCAACAACGGTGATGCCCGAGTCGGTGACTGAGAATCCACGTTCAATATCGCGAGCCTTATCGACTCCAATTGACGCGCCGTCGGCAACGACAACGCTCTTGTCGAGGATAGCCTTTCGCACGGTGCAATCGCGACCGACTTGCACACCATCGAGCAAAATCGAGTCGGTAACTAAAGCGCGTGAATGAACTCGAACGTTTGGCGACAAAACACTGCGCTCCACGATTCCGCCAGAGACCACACTGCCGAGAGAGACAATCGAGTCTGTCGTGCGACCCTGGTTGCCCTCTCCGTCGTGCACAAACTTGGCTGGTGGCAGGTTGATCTGTTGGGTGAAAATTGGCCACTCGGAGTTGTAGAGGTTGAATACCGGCATCACCGAGATGAGGTCCATGTGAGCGTCGTAATAAGAATCCATTGTTCCCACATCGCGCCAGTATGAGTGGTCACGTTCGGTTGATCCAGGAATCTCGTTGTAGGTGAAGTCATAGACTCCGGCATCTTCGCGAGCCACCATGTATGGAACGATGTCGCCACCCATATCGTGTGAGGAGCTCTCCAAAGTTCCATCGTGTTCGATCGCGTCAATCAGGGCCTGAGCGCTGAACACATAGTTACCCATCGAGGCGAGCACCTCATCGGGGGAGTCTGGAAGACCCTTTGGGCTGGTCGGCTTCTCAAGAAAAGCAGCAATCTTGGTTGGGTCTTGATCATCGATCTCGATTACGCCAAATTGGTTAGCCAAAGACAGCGGCTGTCGAATAGCCGCAACGGTGACACCGCGACCCGACTTAATGTGCGCCTCAATCATCTGGTCGAAGTCCATTCGATAAACGTGATCGGCGCCCACCACGACAACGATGTCAGGTCGCTCATCGCTTAGAAGGTTCATGCTCTGCAAAATTGCGTCTGCACTGCCAGAGAACCAACGCTTGCCGAGGCGCTGCTGAGCTGGAACCGAAGCCACATAACCGCCGAGGAGAGCCGACATGCGCCAGGTCTGGGAGATGTGCCTGTCGAGACTGTGCGACTTGTATTGGGTCAGGACGACGATGCGTCTCATACCCGAATTGATCAGGTTTGAGAGGGCAAAGTCGATGAGGCGATAACTTCCTCCAAAGGGAACGGCAGGCTTAGCCCGATCCGCAGTCAAGGGCATTAGTCGCTTGCCCTCGCCACCAGCGAGGACCATTCCAAAAATACGAAGAGCAGTCATACGCAAATGTTATTGCTGATTTACAGACGCGCACTAACATTGCGCTATGAGAATCGACTTGATCAGCAAAGAATATCCACCTGCCGTATATGGCGGTGCGGGCGTTCATGTCGCGGAATTAGTGAAGGTTCTTCGCAAAGAGATCGAAGTGAAGGTTCGTTGCTTTGGCGAAGAACGTGATGAAACCGATACATTTTCATACCCCCTGCCAGCAGACTTCAACGATGCCAACGGCGCTCTTCAAACCCTTGCAGTCGACCTCAGTATGGTCTCGGATATCGCCGGCGCCGATTTGGTCCACTCTCACACCTGGTACGCAAACTTCGCCGGACACGTAGCGGCGACGCTGCACGGGATTCCGCACCTCATCACCGCACACAGCCTCGAACCGCTTCGGCCTTGGAAAGAAGAGCAACTCGGCGGGGGATACCGACTCTCGTCTTGGATAGAGCGAACTGCCTACGAGGGAGCCACCGGAATCATCGCCGTTTCAGACGGTATGCGAAAAGATATCCTTCGCGCCTACCCGCAGCTTGACCCAAACAAGGTCTCAGTGGTGCACAACGGAATCGACCTTGAAGCCTTTAGAGCAGCAGACAACCCAGAGTTAGTTAGGGCCGCCGGTGTTGACCCAGATAAGCGAAGCGTGGTTTTCGTTGGGCGAATCACTCAGCAAAAAGGTCTCCCGTACCTGTTGAAGGCAGCCAGAGAACTGCCCGCAGACGTTCAGTTGGTGCTTTGTGCAGGCTCTGCAGACACCCCAGCCATTTTGCAAGAAGTATCCGACCTCATCGCTGAGCTTTCCAAGGTGCGCGACAACGTCATTTGGATTGAACGGCAACTCTCTCGAACCGAACTAATCGCCGTGCTTTCGGCGGCCACGGTGTTCGCTTGCCCATCGATTTATGAACCGCTCGGCATCGTGAACCTAGAGGCGATGGCCTGCGGCACGCCGGTCGTGGCGACTGCCACTGGCGGAATTCCCGAGGTAGTTGCCCACGATGCAACCGGCATCCTGGTGCCAATCGAACAGCTACAGGATGGCAGCGGAAAACCATTGGACGAGTCCAAATTTGTTGCCGACTTTGCGGCTGCGCTGAACAAGATGTTGTCGCACCCGCAACTGTCCGAGTTTGGCTTAGCTGGCAGGAAGCGAGTTGAAGAAAACTTCAGTTGGCAGAGCATTGCCGAACAAACTATTCGCGTCTATCAGAAAGCAATAGCAGGCATCGCCTAGGCTCAAACTATGTCACGCGTCATCGATCTAAATAATGTAACCGTCGTTCGCGATAAGCGACCAATTTTGAACAACCTCGACTGGCAGGTTGAATCCGACCAACGCTGGGTAATCATTGGCCCAAACGGTGCCGGCAAGACCACGCTTTTGCGAGTTGCAGCGGCCCAGATTCACCCAAGCAGCGGTCAGGCAACAATCTTGAATGAACGCCTGGGTGAGATCAATGTGTTTGAACTTCGAACCCGTATTGGGTTTGCGTCTAACGCGCTCACCGCGCACCTCCCAAACTCGGAGACCGTTCTAAACGCGGTAATGACAGCCAGCTATGCCGTGACCGGCCGCTGGAACGAACAATACGAAGACATCGATGAGCGCCGCGCCCGACGTGTTTTGTCAGAGTGGCACTTGACTGACTTTGCCGACCGCGCCTTTGGCACGCTCAGCGACGGCGAGAAAAAACGAACTCAAATTGCTCGCGCAGTAATGCCAGACCCAGAACTCCTTCTTCTGGATGAACCGGTGGCCAGTCTCGACCTTGCCTCTAGAGAACAGACCATCAGCATCATCGGCGCATACGCGTCCGCTCCTGCGGCTCCGGCGATGGTTATGGTCACCCACCACCTAGAAGAAATCCCTGCTGGGTTCACCCACGCAATGATTCTTTCCGGCGGTCAAGTCTTTGCCGCTGGGGAGATTAGAAGCACCCTCACTTCCGAAAAAATTAGCGAGGCATTCGGAATTGCCCTTGAAGTCGAATTTGTTGACGGTCGATTCCGAGCAAGAGCCCGTCACTAAATCCATCAAAGTGCTTCACAAGCCAATCGGCTTCTGGTATGCTTTTCCATTAGTGCCTTGAGCACTCGACCCCAATTTTTAGAACAGTAGGAAGTCACGCATGAAGGCAGAAATCCACCCAAAGTACGAGGCAATCGTTTTTCGCGACTTGGCCTCGGGTGAAACATTCATGACCCGTTCAACCGTCACCAGCAACAAGACCATTGAATG
>Ga0075464_10000237_pt1 | contig 23838 bp, 28 predicted proteins | sample DEB19_08_DNA_5_FD_75068 | JGI IMG/M metagenome (GOLD analysis project Ga0075464, IMG submission 75068) | Aqueous microbial communities from the Delaware River and Bay under freshwater to marine salinity gradient to study organic matter... | ecosystem: Environmental > Aquatic > Marine > Coastal ...
CATCATGCGGTAGCCGCCGGAGTCGTCCCCGACCTTGAACCCGATCATGAAGGCGACCACGTACATAGGGTCCCGCATGCTTGGGGTACACGACAACAACTGAACCACCGTAGCGGGAACCCGCCCGGCCACCTCGTCACTGATGTTCAGGAAGTCGTCCAGATCCAGGGCCTTCACCTCGGGGACACCGAAATCAGTCTTCAGCTGCAGAGCCAGATCCACTCCCATCACCTGCAGGGTGGACGTTATCTGTGAAGGCAGTGCACTCATGGGGTTACCACCTTGCCACGTGCGAATCGGAGTTTAAGCATCGTGGACAACTCCTCCACGGCCCAGCGCCTGGTTCCGCCTTCCACCTGGATCTCACTCTCCAGGGTGATGGTCAATTCCTGCGACAGGTACAACTGGTCGCGGGCTATCTTGGTACCGTCCATGACACTGGAGGCGTCAAACGCAAATCGCTCTGCAGCCGCAAAGGTAAGCAGGCTCGGGGTTTCCACCCTTGGGCCCGGTCTCCCAGTTGCCAGCGCTACCCCGGTGAAGTTGATTACCCGCACCGGGAACGGAGCCTCACGGAACTGGAAAATATGGGAGTAAGCACCGCCTTCGGTGTCCCCCATCAGATCCCTGTTCTTTGACTCCACAAGAAAAATCTCCTCCCCGCCTACCCTCACAATGGAGAATAGGTCAGGAATGGAGGACGCAATAGGCGTCATAAAAATGCGCTTGTTCTGCCCGAAAGACCGGTCTGAAATGAACCGGTCGAACGTCATGAAGTTGCCCTTGGCAATGTTGGGGACCCACGTAGCTGTGGCGTGGTCCCACCCGTCAATTGAGGTCCTGGCGAACTTCTTGACAGCATTAGCCAGCTTCATAGTCTCCCCCGGTGACTGGATCCTTGGCTGGCCGCGAGGTGCCAAAGATCTTCGGGGGCTGCCGTACCGCCACCGTGATAGGAATGATTGCATTGTAGGCAGAGAGCAAGTCCTGCCAGTACAGGTCAGCCTTGGCCGTCATGTCCTGCTGCACCGCTGCCAGATCCACCTTGTCGTTACGGCGCATCTGGTCCTTCCCGTCGGAAATCATCCAAGGGAAGGCCATCGGGGCTTTGCTTAACTGCTCTGCCAGAAAGTATTTACCGAACAGTTTCAGGACGTCCGCAAACGCCTTCTCCTGCGTGGTAGGGGCGTTACTCACGCCATTGGTAAACAGGGTGACCCAGCTGGGCAGAGTCTTGGTCAGCCGATATTCCAGCTCCGATACCCAGCCGCTATCCACGATAATCGGGTCCGGGACATCGGAGTCATCCAGGCCCAGGCACGCTCTCACGGCCTGGGTGGTGGAAATTACGGGCTGACCAAGATCTGCCATGGCTTAGGGCTCCTGCGGGAACAGAACGCCGGCTTCGATCTGGGACCAGAGCCAGTTGTCGATGTGAGCCTTCACCACCTTACGGGTTTCATGGGGGCTGAACTTCACGTCAGGGTAGAAGGCATGGGTCAACGGACGGCTACGGGCACGCAGCCAGACATAGTCAGGCAGGTCGTCCTTCACTTCGTCCCAGGCAGGAATGCGGTCAGCCTTGGCTGCCACTTCAGCGCCCAGTTCCTCGCCGTCCAGTACCGGGTCGTCAAGGCCTTCTTCGCCTTCAACCGGAGCTGCTTCGGCACCTTCAACCGGGGCTGCTTCGGCACCTTCAACCGGGGCTGCTTCGGTACCTTCAACCGGAGCTGCAGGGGCGGCCTCTTCTGCAGGGGCTACGGCGCCTGTGTCAGCGACAGCAGCGGCCTCAGTACCTTCAACCGGGGTAACAGCCTCAGCCGGAGCTGGTGCCTTAATGTCATCTTTTTTGGCCATGGGGAGGATCCTCAGATTTTGGATAAACGAAGGGCTGCCGAAGCAGCCCTTAGTTTGTACCTACGCTGAAGCCAGCGCAACCGTTAGACGGTCAGCGTCAGCTTCTCGCTGGCCACGCTGTACAGCTTGGCGTAGCGCTCGGCGAAGTCTAAGCGCATGGCCATCGTCTTGCGCAGCACGAATTCCTGGATCGCTTCGTACGACGCATTGATGTTCACGAACTTCTGCACTGCGAAGCGGGTATCGAAAGCCACCAGGGTGTTAGCCCCGATCACATCCGTATCCACCAGCAGCAGGTTCAGCGACTTGACGGCCAGGTTGTCAACAGTCGAGGTGACCCCGAAGTTGTCTTCCTTGTCGAGGGCCTTCTGGCGCTCTGGCTTGCCGGCACGGTTTTCCAGGGCCAGGGCGGTGTCGATGTCGCAGATGCCCCAGTTCAGGGTACGGCGACGGTAGTTGGCACGCAGCCACTTGATGTAGGCCTTGTGCGTCAGGTTGCCAGCAGTGGTGATGGTGGCATCGAAGGACTGTGCGGTAACGCCGGAGATGGCAGTTTCGCCAAGGTCAGCATTGCCGTTCACGATGGCACTCAAGCTGTCTTCAGCCATGGAGATGCGCTGGAAACGGGCCTGATTCATCACAGCCAGGGCCACCAGATCGATGGACGCGGACTGCAGGGCTTCCTTGGTCACTTCCAGGCCAATGGCGTAGGTCGGGATGCGGAAGGACTTGTCAGACACGGAGATCTTCAGCATCACGGCAGGTTCAGCACCCTGCGCAATCGGGCGAGCCTTGTTGGCATCGGCCTGAGTGCCTTCGTGGTTGATGATCGGCTGGTCCACCTTGGAACCCGGGACGTTGTGCGTCACGGCAACCAGGCGGTCCATGGCGTTCAGGAAGTCACCGCTGTCTTCGCTCAACGTATCGTTGATCGAGGCCATCAGGATTTCCGGGAACAGCAGACGGGCACCGACACCAGAGGCAGAGCCGTCCGGACGAACGATGCCACCGCTCAGCATGGTGTTGTCGTTCATCACGTCAGCCATGCTTGGCGGCTTGATGCCGTAGCTCTTGTTGCTGCCGAAGGTCAGACCAACCTGGGCGGCCATCTGAGACATGGCAGTAACGCCGTCCTTGTTTTCGCCGAACTTGCGGTTGATGTACTGCGTCAGATTCATGCCGGCTTCTTCAGCGGCACGGTAATCCGAAAGCTGCACTACCACTTCGTGCTGGCCGTCGTGGTTATTGACTTTGAACTGGGCGCTATCCGGGGATTTGCTCATTTTTCCAGATCTCCTTAAACACGCTCAATGAGCACGGTGGAGCCGGTGTTACCAGTTCCAGTGATGATGCGCAGGACACGCCACTTGTGCGTAGCCGGGGTACCCGTCTTCACACGCAGCACGCCGGCTGTGTTCAGTGCAGTGGGGATGTCAGCCACCACGAGGGCGCCAACTGCAATGTTACCTGCCTGGCTGGCGCCTACGACGGCTTCCACCCGCTTGTTGCGCTGGACCGAACCGAACTTGAAACCTTCGTTGACGGTGAAAGGTTCGAGGCTGACAACCACCCCTTCAATTTCATCGCCATCGGCCACTGCAACGTAGTTCTGCGCGGTGCCCAGTTTCACGCCCTTGCCAATGTCATTCTCAGTGAACGGGGCAGCAGCGCTGACACCCAGAGCAGTAGAGATAACATCGGCATGGGGGTCACTGGCCAGCCGCGTAAACACAAATGTAGTACCGCTCATTATGTTTACCCCTTTCCCTTATTTAACGACATTGAGTTTGGTAGCGACTTGCACCGCTGCCTGCATGCCAGACTGCATTCCAGCTTCCGCCGGCTTGCTGCCATCTCCACGTGTGCCTTGCGGCCCAACAGGATACCGTTTGCCCATGTCAGCCACGAGGCTGGTATGGGTCTTGACCAGATCACCTGCAGACATCGCGGCGATGGTTTCGGTTGTCGCCGACATACCCAGCGCAACCTGCAAATTTCCTACCAGAGGAGCAACCACCCCGCGAAGGGAGGCGACGTCAGCCAGTGCGGCATCCAGCTTTTCCTGGAGCTTTTCCTGGGCAGCTGCGGATGCAGCCACGTCAGCCTTCAGGGCGACCTTCTCCGTCATCAAGGTTTCCAGTCGATCCATCAGCTGGGCACCGGCACCGGTGTCCTTGGCGGTAGGGGCCGGGTCTGTATCACCTGCCGGAGGAGTATCGTCATCGCCTTCCGGAGGAGTAACGTCATCGCCTTCCGGAGGAGTAACGTCATCGCCTTCCGGCTTGGTTTCTTCCTCGTCAGACACTTCAGTGCTGAGCAAAGGATCTTTCAGCGCGGCTTCAAGAGCCACGGTGCCGCTACCAACAGCGGCCAAACCAGCAGAGTTCAATTGACGTTTCATGTTGCCTCCGGATGCAGAATGCGTGGAAGTATGCCGTGCGTTGAGGTTAATGACAACGTCATCGAAAGACTTGATCTCATCGACCAGCCCCATGGCGACTGCATCCACCGCGAAAAAGACCTGCCCCTGGCACATGTCAGTCAGCTTGGCCCCTGAGATCCCGCGCATGCTCGACATGTGATCTTTGAAAAAATCATGGTACCGATCAGACCGGGCCTGCAGCTTGGCTTGGACTTCCGGAGTGATTTCCTCCAGCCCGTTGCCCAGTGCCTTTTCCGTGCCAGAGCGGATGACAACCGGCTTGATCCCTTCGTTTTTCAGGTACTCGCTGCGGTCCATGTAGACCGAGATCACCCCGATGGACCCTACCGAGGCCATCTTGCTGGCGTAACATTTGTTGCCCAGTGCGTAGATCCACTGCCCTGCAGAGAGAGCTTCGACCCCGGTGAAGCTGTCGATTGGCATGATCTTTTTGAAGTCGATGGCGAAGTCCGAGAACTCCCCAATGCCGGCAGCCGAGCCGCCCGAGGTACGGACATCGAACAGCACCGACTTGGCCAGGCCGCTATTGGCCACCTCGACCATGGCGTTGCGGATCTCGTCGTAACCGGTGATGCCGAACCAGCGGCCGATCTCGCCGTACCCCTGCGGGACCAGCATGCCCGCCACCTGGATAACGGCAACGTCGCCGACGAGGGTGACCATGTCCCCAAACCCGTTGAACGGGTCGTCACGGTTATCGTCGTCATCCCCGGCTCGCAACTGGGCACCTGTGTTGGGGCGAGCGCCCAGACCGTGCTGCATCTGGAACTCTTCGATTTTCCGCAGCGCCATCTGATACACGTTGAAGCTGGCTTCCCCGCCCAGCCAGAAAAGGTGGTTCATTGCGACTTGCCTCCTGCCTTCTTGTCTTTAGGTGCCAACGTCCGCTCTTGCGGGCCGTTGTTCGGGGAAACTTTACCTGCCATATCCTTGCCGGCGGATGCGTCATGGAAGCCGGTGCCGGACAACACGGGAGCCCCTGGGCCTCGCGGCGGCAGACGCAGATCCCGGCAGGCCTGATCGTCGGAGATCAGACCCAGCGACAGCAGTTCCAGGATTCGCTGTTGCTTGATCAGCTTGTGGGCTTCCAGCTCGTCATCCGGACGCAGGTTGATCGGGTTGAACTCGAACTCCACGTAGGCGTCATGCCCCTGCAGACGACACGACAAGGTCAACGCCCGGCTCATGAAGGCTTCCACCGGCATGTGCAGAGACTCGGCCACCTTGAGGTATATCAGGGACTCGGTGTTCGACAGGGATTGACTGCCCTGCATGCGCAGGCCAATGGCTGACGGGTTGGACTTCAAGCTGGTGGCCAGTACGCCTTCAATGGCCTGCAGCAGCCCGGTGTAGTCGCCCTTGTCTCCGCCTTCCGCCACGGCATCAAACTCTGCCGAGTCGTAAGTGACAATGGCGTCTTCCGGTTCCAGGTTGGCGAGACTGGTCTCTACGCTTTCCCGGACTTCCTGCATGTAGTCGTTCAGCTTGACTGGGTCGCTCTGAGTCTCGTCATCGGCCGTGGCCTTGATCGAGTCCCACTTGAGCTTGACCACCAGACGGCCATGGCCAGCACGGCGGACCACGCGGCGCATGTCTTCCACGAACTCATTGAAGTAGAACGAGGCGTTCAGCGCAGCCTGCAGAAGCGGGGTGGGGTAGTCCTGCCCTACCTCGGGGTGGAGGTCATGGACCCACACCGTGGGGAAGTCGAGATCCACTGGCTGCCCGCCGCTGGACGGGTTCTGGCGAGGGTACCGGGTGCCATCGCCACGGCTGCGCCATTCCACCTCTTCGCCGGGGTAGAGCTGCACCCGGTTGGGGAGGAAGGACTTGTCCAGTACCAGCTCACCGAACACCCGGCCACATATCGCCGCTTCCTTCAGCGCCGAAACGATGATCTCTTCCGTGGTCTGCTTGTCGGAGTAACCGGTGGTGTAGTCGAAGAGGGTGCCCCACGAGGCCAGTACTCGCCAGGCGGCTGCGGTGGCCTCGGGGTCCTGTTCACCGGTAGCGGTATTGAATGCGGCCAGGTTGTACCCTGACATCGCTACCTGGACCATGTTGAACAAGGCGGTCGAGACCAGCCCGTCTTCACGGGCCATGATACGCAGGGCCTTGATGATCTCGCCATTGGCTCGCAGCGTCTCAACCGGGGTCTGGTAGAACGACGGACGTGGCTTGGTAATGGCGGAGCCAGTAGAAACAGAAGACGCAACGGTCTTTCCGCGAGCTCCCTGTTTCAGCTTTTTAGGCAGCTGGACCGTAGCTGTCTTCCCCGTCGGCATACCATCCCCCTCGTCAATGGGCCTGAGTGTACGCTATCGCCGGTACCCAGACAAAGTCCTGCCCGGTGCTGATTTTTCCACCCGGGATCCAATCGCCACACGGTGACAGCTCGGAAGGATGACCGATAGCCCGCTCGTCTTGTTTTCGCCTGCCATCAGGGAGGCCAGGTAGCAGTAGAACAGGGAATGGGCGAAGTGGTCTTCCCCGGTGTTCACCCAGCTGGCAAAGGACTCTCCGGCATTGTTCACCCGGATGATGCGCTTCATGGCCCGGAGGTGCTCCTCCGCCAGTTTCTGGTGCTCGTCGTTCGGGGTCTCGATGAGCCCGGAGTTGAACGCCTTACACACCTCGTCAATCAGGGCGGTACGGTTGGCGCTGACAATCTGCTCCTCCTCGTTGTCAGCGTCAAAGATACTCAGGCTCCCGGAGATCTGCCGCACATACTGGGCGGCCCACACGTGGCCGGTCGGCGACTGGGCGATCCACTGCTTCGGTACCGTGATGTCTGGCCCGATGTCGATACAGGCTTTCTTCACGCCGAAAATTTTCTTCAGTTCCTTGACCCGGGTCAGCAGGAAATTCTGGTCGTTCTGGCGGATTTTCTCGCGGTAGATGACCTTCAACTTCCCGCCAACGGACTTGGCCACGGTGACATGGCTGATGTTACCAACGTCCACGCCCATCACGCAGCCCGAGGCCGCCCCTTCCAACGGAGCCAACGGAGCCAGGATGGCCGACTGTTGGATACGCTCCAGCAGGAAGGAGTTCTCAGCGTCCTCGAACGGCAGGCCGACCTTGAAGTTGACCCAGTCCGCATGCCGGTCATAGTCCTTCATGTAGCTGAGGGTCTTCCATGGCGGATTGTAAGCCACCACGTCATAGGGCTTTACCTGATACCCCTTGTCCGGGCGTTCCTGGTACTTGTGTACCCACTGCCGCTTGCTTGGATCCCCGAGGTTGGCAATGGACAGGACCTTGCCGCAGTGAGGGCACCGCAGGTAGGCGTCCCGCCAGCGCACGTTAGGGTTTTTCAGGTCGTCCTTGCGCATGGTGTGCAACGTAGCGTCCCAGCCAGGCACCACCATGTGCTCAAAGAAACTCGGCGCCACCCAGGTCGAACAGTGGTCGCACTTGACGAAGTACTCGGCCTGTGAGGACTCATCATGCAGGGCCGAGATCCCATACCCCTGCACAGTCGGGGTGGAGAAGGCTCGCCGGTACCCGCCATTCTTGTTGTGGCCGAGGCGGGACATGTACGTGGACATCACCATGGCGTTGGAGAAGTCCACTTCATCGTTGATCAACACCTGGGCAGGGATCGAGATCGCTGCCGACTGGCCGAAGGTACCGCCGAAGTACAGGAACGACCCGCCCAGCTGCTTCATGGTCGAGCTATCCACGTCCTTGTTCCGGGCCTCACTCAGCGCCACGGAATTCTTGATCACCGGATCCACACGCCCCTTGGCAAAGGTCCGGGCAAAGGCCGCGGTGGGGAGGGTGTAAATGACGGTGCAGTTGCGGATGATGGAGGCCATGGCCAGCATCACTCGCACCTGCAGCTCGGAAGCACCCACCTGGGAAGGTTTGATCACCGAGACGTTCGGGGCGGTCTCGTTGGCAATATCGATCTGGTACTCGTGATCCTTGTAGGAGAACTGCTCTCGCTCGTCCTTGGGGTCCGCCGTGTTCTGCACGATCCAGTCGGCAATGCCAGAAAGGTCGCCGTCCTGAGAGGAGGCGACCCGTATGCGTTGGAGGGCATTGGCATGCGACTGGTGCATCAGACTGGTACCCACTTAACCGTGCAGAAAGGTCTCACCCAAGGGCGTAGTGCATGCAGGATCTGTAACGTCTCGAACTTCCCTCGCCTGGCTGACGCCGGGAGCCTGAAGCGTTCCACCGGAAGCTCCCACTTGTTCAGCAGGAGCACCCGGCTTTCCACTTGCGCCTCCCTCGTCATGCCTTCGCCTGGGAAACGGAAGCGGTCCAGCTTCCGTCAACGCCAGTTGGCACGAGCTTCAGCCGGTCGATGCAATCATCGAAAATTACCGGCTCGGGAGCTGCCAGGTCAACCACCTGGCCAGAGGCATAGAACGTGGTGGTACCGAAGACGCTGAACTGAACCTCCACCGTACCGACCGAAGCTCCGTCCGGGACAATGGAGCACATCAGGTACGGGATCTTCCAGTCTGCCGGGATCTCAACAATCTGGGCTGACTCGATCTCGGTATGCTTCACGGCGAAGAAACCTGGGCCGCTGATTGGATCGTGAGCTGTGTACATTATTTACCCCTTCGCCAAGTCTCGCTTGAGAGCCTCAAGTATTGGGACTGGTTGGTATATAGAAGCTGGTGTTTATGCTTATTTCAGACCCGTCCGGTATGATAGATGGCCCGTAGAACTGCAACATCCCGTCAGTCCTTACCATAAGGTGAACCGACTTGTGGCCCCCTACGTCGTCATAAGTCCCAACCACAAAAGTGTCGGTATCGGGCCTGCAATTAAATGGAATAGGGTTAACATTCAGCATGTTGCCTGTATTCACAGCCGCGTCTAGGTTGACTTTACAGACAATATCTACCCTGTCAGATACTGAGCGCACCTTTAGGAGTGCAGGGCCATACGAAGTGTATTCAGGCGGTAGTGGGACATCTACCCACTGGTCACCCGTCCAGTCGTCGTAGAATATCCCACCATTCTTGTCGAACACGTTAATAAGGCGATCAGCGTAGGCAAGATCGGTATACGTCCCTGTGATGTTATTCACATGTATTGCCGCATACTCCGCATTAAGAACAGTCGCTAGTCCCGCCGCCCCACAGTTGACGTTTATAATTCTCCCGTAGCTCCCTCCTACCGCCGTTACTAATGACCCGGTGATATTACTCAGGCTGATATTCTTAAGCGTGGAGATATTAAAATAGGCATTTACCAACGAAACGGGGCGGTTTGTCTTGATGAGTCCGCCAATATACCCGAAGAGGAATGTAACGCCCGTATTTGCAGTAGTAAACCCAATCTCCAACTTAGATTCAGTACTATAACCCGATGCAAGCCCACGGACGTATCCAACATCACGGAGAACAGCCCCTATTGCAGTACCACACCTAATGTATGGGTATGGGGCGCCTACAGTGACCTTATCTCCATACACCCCGTTAAGGTTATATCTAGCCGTGGCGTAAAGCCCTGTTTGCCCCGTAAGATCAAGTGGGACAAGGAGTACATTGAACCCGTTTATATACGGAGCCTGTATCTCTCCTTGTAACTCGATATACTCATTTGCCAACCCGTCAAGTGTGAAAACAAAATTTGGGTCGGCAGGATTGGTCATTGGTGCAGGAGCTTTCAGTGTTATCTTTTTGAAGCTCGGAACACGTAGCAGCGTATCATTTGCTGTCAGGGCAGTATCAGTAAAAGTAATGCCCAGTGTATCCCCTTGCCGTTTGTTATCCTCAATGTCGAGCATCAACGCTTGGAAGTCTGGGAACATGCCACCGACACCAACAGTCACCGCATAAGTCTCGACCCATGCGGCTGCAGGCACTGGTACTGGTACTGACTTTTCCTCTACCGGGAACACTGCCCCAGTTCCGGCATCCAGAACAACGGCCAAGTCGTCAACTTCATAGGTCACTGCATCGTATGTACCACCGACAGTGACTTTCAGATGGTCACCATCCACAGCGCCAACAGGGAGTCCCGCAGGCACCCTCCCCGAAAGGGCAGTGTACCCCACAGGGGGTGTAATCCCGCTCCCGAGGTCTGTAGAGGACAAGTCCATCTGGGCAACACCCGCCCCATCGCTTGCTGATTCGATGAGGTTGTATGCCTGTGTTCCCATAAGACACACAATGTTTTCCGTAGTGTCAACGGCTGCTGTCTTCACCCCCACAGTTCCCGCGACCATATCCACGTACACAAGGAACGCATCGCCCAGCGAGAAGGCAGGGTCAATCATTACCGTACCCTCCAACAGCTGATCACTATACAACGTGATGCCACCCTCCGGTGGGAAGCCGAATTGTGCATATGGCTCATCGTAACTGGCGGTGATTCCACCCCCAAGAATCAGATTATACGATTCCAGTGTTGCAGCCCCAGTCACCGCATAAGGACGAACGTAAAAATACACTTTGTCCCCTGCCTCAATTGTGGCCGACAGCCTCGATGAGGCGTACACGCTACTTGCCGCAGGGATAGTCAAGGTCATGGCGTCCCCGACAATTACGGCACTGTTGGGGACAAGGATTTCGGGAGGGAAGGGTGTTACTTCGTGGGTAACTGCCCCCGGCACTGATGTCAGATCCCAATCCAGTAGTGATGCTCCTCCGCCTGCCCCCGCTTCCTGTACCAAGTAATGCACCACGGTCAGGTTCTCGGAGAACAGGCAGAGCGCTCCTACCGGAATGGTGGCCCCGCCGTAAACCCCGGCAGAGGTGGCCTTCCAGAATTGCCCGTCCTGGGCTGTGGCCGGGGGAACAGCGGTGGCTGCGTCCCAGTCGCCGGAGGAAATGATGCGCCCGAACAACAGCTGGCTGTTGCGAGCGGAAATCTTGCGAGCGAGGGCTCCAGGTGGCATGTCGTTCTCCGGCAGTGAGGGGATGGCGGTACTCTACAGGGCTTGCTCTATTCAAGGAACACGGCCCTGCCTGTTAAATGAGGCAGGGCCGTGTTAGGTCAGACGATCAACCACCGAGTCAGTTCTGCTCGCGTGTTGCCAAGGGTGTACAGGTACTGCAGAGAAGTTGCTCCGTCCTTGTAGGTCTGGATAAACATCTTGTCTCCAATTACGGCGGCCCCTTGGGGGATGGGGTTAACAGCGAACGGCTCAATGACGTGCCTGGAGATGTCGAACCTGTAGATACGCCCTGTTGCGTCTTTCTGGATATAGATGAACTTTCCGGTGTCCACCGCACAGCTTCCGGTCGAAAACCCTTCCATCTGCCCGCCGTAAGCAACCCCGCTGATCCAGGTGTTCGCCGCAATGTCATACACATCCAAGGCGCTGGACCCGCCGCCTCTCAAGCTGTAGATGTACCTGCCATTTTGGCGGATAAGTCCGGTGTAATGGGTCCCGTAAGATCCGTCTGTCCAGGAAGACTCAGAGATGTTGTCAACCCAGGTCGCCATTACCCCCGCCCCCACCGCCGCTGCACGGGCCGCTCCCGGTGCGAGTGTCGTCCACGTATTCCCACTGATGGAATAGCGATACAGCGTCACCGATAAGTTACCCATCAGGTAGATGTAGTCGTCGTTTCCTTCAATCACATACGCTGAAGTAGCGTCCGGGTTGGTTGCCCATGCAGAGGACACTGTAAGGACTGGGCTGGCCCCCGCCGAATTAGTGGAGATGGTGCGAATCTGCCCCGCCCCCGTACCGGACACAATCCGGATCTGCGAGTTGGTCCACTGGTTTGTTACAAACACCTTTCCAGCTTCCAGCGTGATCGTGGTGGCCCCGCCTGCCGTAGCCGTCCCCGTCACAAATCCAGCCCCGTCGTTAGAAGCTACCCCCGTTGTGTTAATCAGCTTCCCGTCAGAAGCGAAGGTGGTGGGAAGCCCTGTGACTGCCTTTGCGGTCCACGCATTCGTTGCCCGGTCGTATACGGAAAACCCAACCGCCCCGGCCCCAGGGTTAAACACCCAGACTGAGCCTGTCATCATCTGGAAGACGGTAGTGGCGTCAAACGCCACGCCATTGGCAGGCGATACAGTGAGAACCGAGTTGGCCCCCATGGTGTTCTTGGTGATCATGCCCTGGTAGCCGATGCCAGTCCCGCCGATCACCCGAACGTAATGCCCTTCCAGCCCGCGAACCAGAGTCAAGGCGGTAGTCAACGTAGTGGTGGTCCCTGCGGTGGCGGTACTGGACCCCACACCCCCTGGAGCGCCGTATGCGCGTAACACCCCACACGCCCCCGCCCCGAAGGTACCTGCAATCCCTGAGTTAGGGACTTGCCCCCAAGCGTCTTCATCGGCGTGGTACCCCCAGCAAACAGAGGCACCTCCCATGTAAAACACCCCGTCATTGGAGGGTAAAAAAGAGTTGGTATCAGCGATGACAAACGCCCCCGCAATCGTATTACCCGCTGGGTTTGGATTCATGTAGTCCGGGGACTTTAGATGGACCATTTTCCGCAAGTTGATTGTCATTGCCATGATGTCAGCTCATTATGATTTGGTTGAGAAGGTGCAGCGAACCCATGCGGGATACGTGTATAGGGATACCGTCAGCCGGCTTGGCGGTGGTACCAGCTCCTAGTGTGCTAACGGTCCCTACCGTGGTTACCGTGGTTACTGTGGCCAGCGACTGGGCAGCTGCGATAGTTACTGCAACATTTCCTTGGTCCGACGTGTTCACCACGGCGCGATGGTTGGCGTCAGTGCGAGGCAGCCTATCCAGAATGGCAGCCAGCAGATGCGTCACTTCCGACAGCATCTCAAGCTGAAGGGCGTCTGTCGCAGCCCCTCCAGGCAGAGGCAGCTCGACTGCCGAAACCGCCTGAGTCGCGGGAAGGTTGGAAACGGCAACTTGTTCAGCGAACATGCTTTAACTCCTACCCTATGATCCAGTTGGAACCGTCGCTGGTGAGGCTCAGCGACGTCCGTATGAACATGATGGTCAAGGAAGCAGCGCCGTCAATCAACTCCGCCCCGTTTGGCAGTATCTCAAACCCTGCCGCTGTTTCGCATTTAAACCGAAAGGTTTTCCCCGTCACGGTAGCCGCCGGCATCATTGTCATGACGACCCCTGTGCCGGTGACAATTATGTGAGTGTCAGCTGCCACTACAAGCCCACTTGTCGAAACAGTCCGCAAGGTGGTGGTCGCTGCCTCATGTGCCGCAATGGCTGCAGCCGCAGTGCCGAGTGCATCCGCTCCTGCCTGCGCCGCCGTTACACTATGCGGGTTACTGGTATTGCCTGTATGAGACGCCAGTGAAGCGATAACCACGGTAATCTGCGCCTGCAGCTTACCCAGCGCCGACAGCAGGCTGTCTGCTGCAGTAATGGCTACGCTGGAAGCGAACGAGACCCCGGCGAGCAACCCGGCAAACGCCGCTGCCACTGCTCTCCCCGGGGTGTGGTAGAGGTTTAATGCCCCCTCTGACAACCCGTCGGTGGTAGACGCGGCGACGTTACCTGTCTGAACCCACCCTTCCTCGGAGTCCCACAGGTACTCCACTGCGGCCACCCCAGACCCAGGGTCCACGATAGCGGTGTCCCCATTACTACCAGCAGGGATAGCGGTCTGCAGTGCCCCCAGACTGGGGTACTTGCCTTGGTAGTGCTCGTTGTAAGCGCTGGCATCGAGCTTGGCGTTCCAGGTCGCCTTCTCAGCGTCACTGACCAGGCGCTTGCCGGAAGTCTCCACTACGTTGGCGGCCGGTACCGACTGAACCAGCTCCCCGGTCGCCCCCAGCGTAGCCACTCCGTTGTTGGCGTTCCTTTGCGTCAGCGGGACATAAAGTGCCACCGCCCCGGAAACTGTGTCATCGGTGTACTGGCGGTCCAACCCTGACTGGGTGGTTATCTCGGAGTCGGTATATCCGTTCGCTGCCGCCAGCGTGCCGTTCCAGGTCGCCTTCTCGGCGTCACTGACCAGGCGCTTGCCGGAAGTCTCCACCACGTTGGCGCCAGGTATCAGCTGCTGCACCTGCCCGATACCGTCCAAGGTGGCCACGCCGTTGTTGGCGTTCCGCTGGGACAAGGGAATGTAGAGGCCGGCGGCACCGCTGGCGGCCAAGTCCACCGCAGTCGTCATCGCAGTACTGGCTTCATCCGCTGCCGTGATCCGGGGGATCACGTTGACCGTGGTCTTGTTCTCACGGAAGACACACACGTCGTCCACCTTGATGGTGGAGCCCAGCACGGTACCGGCAGTGACCGCCTCCCAGAACTCCCCGTCCACCGCCGCCACCGGTACCCCGAGGTGGGCCTGGAACTGCCCCTTGATCAGCACCTTGCCGAACCCGACCAGCTCGGTCCGGGCAAACACCATGTTCCAGCTATCGGTCAGGGCGCAGTACGCCAGGCCGTTGTTGTAATCCATGACGTCAATGACAAGGCCGTCCCCTGCAGGGAAGCCGTCAATGGCATAGGTCGAGCCGGCGGCCGGCTTGATCCAGAAACAGGTGTCTTCCGCGAAGCCGTTGTCCCGATCCATCCAGCTGAATTCGTAGCCGTCGTACGGCGCCAGAGGCAGCTCGATAGCCACAATGCTCGGCTCGGCTGGGTAGCCGGGGCCTGCATGGTCGGACGGGAACAGCACGCCCACGGCGTACCGGTACTTGTCCTGGGCAATGATCGGGGTCAGCTCGGGCGACTCGATCACCGTCAGCTGGGTCCACGGCTCCAGGCCCTGGGGCGGCCCCGGCACCAGGATCGGCATGCCAACTTCGGTCTGCATAACGACCGATACGTCAGCCTGGGCCACGGTGACCGAGGTCTCCGTCATCGTGACTTCGACCAGGGTGTCCCCGTCGTCCAGGATCACCGTGGTGGATACCTCGACAGCGGCGACTGTGACGGACGACACGGTTTCCTGGAGGACCGGCATGGTTACGGCACCAGTCCGGAGACGTCAGTGATGTCTTCAGCCACGGCCACTCGACCCGCAAACAGGGTCTTCACGAGCGGCGGCTTACCGACCCGGGGGATCGCCCGCTGGATGTCGTAGGAGTAAGGCTTGCCACCGACCACCGCCTCCATGTCGTCACTTTCCAGCTGGATGAAGACCAGCCCGTTGACCGCATCATCCTCGTCGTCATCGCCCACGGTGGTGAACACCTGGACGGCTGCGGCGGCATCGAGATCGGTCGATACGGCCTTCAAGGTCATACCAAATCGCCAGCCGGTGATGTCGATAGGGGAGTTGTCAGCCTGCTTGAACACGAGTTTGACACGCTGGGTGTCGCCTCGGGTGATGTCGGTGAAATTGGGCAGAGCGGGTGCCAAAGCCATGATTTTCTCGTCGTCAGTCCGGTGCGATAGGCCGGATTATGCTACGCCATCATGGTTTCGGCCAGCACCGACGCAGACATATCCAGCAGGTTCCAGTCCGGGAGCTGGAAAACGGTGACCAGGATCGGGGTGCCGGTACCCACGGCGGCCATCACATACACGATGCCGCTGCGAAGGTGCACCATGATGTACCGCCCGCGGTACCCGTGGTCCATCCACTGCCCCTGGGCCGGACAGGCTGCCTTGATCTTGCGCCGGGTCTTCTTGCCGGCTCGCCTGGCCCGCCCGTACAGGGCGTGGATCTCTTCTTGCGTGACCTCGGGGAACCGTTCGGCAGCTCGCTTGGAGGCATGCCCTGACCAGCGAAAGTGCCGTACAGTTTCCATCGGTACCTCCTTGGTTGGGCTGCTGCGCAGCACAGCGCTGTAGCACGGTCAGTTGGGCAGGGCCTCCAGCGCAGCGCCCAGCGCTTTCAGGAATACCTCACGCTGCTCGGTCGTCATGTGGCTGCGCACCACCTCACTGATCACCCGTTCAAAGTTCACCTGGCGCTCATAGGTCCGCACTGTTTCCTGGTGCTTCATCAGCATGGCGAACAGCGTGGAGCAGGCAGAGATGACTTCTTTCGCCTCACGGGGCGAGACGTCACTCTTCGGACGCCCGGTCATGGGGTCGATGATCGACTGGCGCAGAGCCGAGGTCATGGTCAACTGCCGGTCCAGCTCCTGGGCCAGCGAGAACTGGGCGCCATAGGGCTGGTGCTCGGCCGGCAAGTCGAACGGGAGCTGCTTCAACTGCATCAATTGCAGGTCGGACAGGCAATACTTGGCGTTGATCGCTGCCATTTTCAGGATGGTCAGCGAGTCGTTGACCTCTTTTTCCGTGACAGGTCGTAGCCGTAGCGCCGCATCGAGGTGGCTGCCTCTGGCTTCGGCGCCAAAGGACTCCTTGGGGCCGGCCAGCAAGTCCACGAAAGTGTCAGGATCAGGCTCAAAATCGTCATTCCCCTGAGCGGAAACGTCAGAATCCGGTGCATTTTCCGATGGATCCGGTGCATTTTCCGCATCAATCGGTGCATTTTCAGGGGCTTCTGGCGCATAAACCGGTACCTCTGGTGCAGTTTCTGCATCAATCGGTGCGGAAATCGTGGGTTCCGGTGCATTTTCTGCATCAATCGTGGCAGGGACCTGGGCTTCTGGTGGAGTCTCGGCTGAAGTCGGTGCCGGCATCTGGACTGCGGGTTTCACAGCGTACTTCTGCAGGCTCATCAGGTTGGCTCCGGTGCTTCAGTGGAAGAGGGGGGCGTGTCGTTGGTACCAGCCACCAGCGCTACTGTGCAGAGAAGGCAATGGTTCGTCCAGAGGTGTTCCTGCTCCTGCAGCCGGCTCTTGAGGGTCTCGCCTTCTGCCTTCAGCTCCAGTACTCGAGCATGCAGGCGGGTGTTCTCTTCCTCGATCCCGCCCAGGCGGGCGACCTGCTTTTCCAGGTTGCCGATTTTCTCCTGCAAGGTGCGGATCTGCTGCATCAGGTCGTTTCGCTGACCGGTGGCTTCCTGATAGAGCTGGGCCATCATGGTCAGTTCATTGCGCAGAGCCGAGGTCACCATCTGGATGGCTTCCGTGGCCACCGCGTTGGCAGATGCTACGTTGCCGGCGGCGGTCTCGTCTGACCACTCCCGGAAGTATTTCCGCATGCCCATCAGGCCCCCGCCCAGGACGATGATCGCTCCTCCGATGCCGATCATGACGTTCTGTACAAACTCGGTGGTGATCATGTCCATGCAGCGCTCCAGTCGGTATGCCGGCATGGTAGCAGCGTGACCTTATAACGAGAACCGTTGGTCAGGAAATTTCATGTGGAGCTCAACTGGAGCTCAACTGGAGCTCGTCGTATACCTCGATGTCGAGCTCAATGTCAGGACACCGCGAGCGCCAGGTCAGGTACCACCGTCAGGTTGTTGTCCAGGATCATAAAGGTCGGCGTGTCGCTGCTCATCAACTGGGCGTGAATGTAAAACTGCACCCTGCCGTCTGGTGTCAGGCTGGCCCGTAACGTGTGGTCAATGGCCCCGGTGTCGAGGTTGTCACGGAGGTATTGCTCAAGGCTGACAGTGCGCTGGCTCATGGGGGCGTCCTTGTCGGGGGCTGGGGGTGTGGGAGGGAGTGTGGAGGGGACGGTACCGAAGGTAAAGTCCTTGGTGGGGTACTGCAGTTACTCTCCTTGGTTTTAAAAATGCTCGGAATCGAAAGTGACCCAGTCGTAGTCCTGGCCTGGCCAGCTATGGAAAAAAGTGGGTGGGGGTGCTAGTGACCGGTCAAACTTTGTTTGACCGAAAATAATTAAATTATTTTTAAAAATAACTGGACTCCCTTGGAGCATAGGCGCAACATTCGCTTATCGGATGGCCACACGGGCCGACCGATACCGGAGGTGCCCACGTGGGCGTCACGGTTGCCGGGCACATTGCCCCACCTTTAGGAGTTTTTGTTATGACCGCTATCACTCTCGCTCTCTCTGTTACTTCCTCTGTTAAGGCTTTGACTGTCGCCAATAACGCCGGCCTCAAGTTCTCCGAGTCGGTTCGGGCCGGTGTCACAGCGCACGGCCTCGGCGAGTTCGCTTGCGCCTTGCTGGACAATATCCGTGGCGCCGCTCTCATGGGAGAAAAGGCCATGCGCAAGGCCGGTACGGATGCTGGTTCCCTCTTCAGCAAGTACACACTGGCCGTCCGGGTACTCAAGAGCATGGCCGCCGAGGGCTGGGAGCTGAAAATCAGCGCGAAAGAGGGCGCCGCTACTACTACCGAACAGGTAGAGAAAAAGGCCAACACCAAAGGCAAGGGCGACAATGGCGACAATGGCGAGAGTCGCGAACAGGACAGCCAAGCCGGCGCGGCCATCATGGCCAGCCGTTCCGAGTCTCTGTCTCGGTTACTTGCTGAGGCCGGCGATGCGGCCATTTTGGAGGCCTTTTCTCTGATGCTGGCCGCCGGTCACAAGTCAGCCGTGGCCCGTACCATTGCGGCGGCTATTGCCTTTGGTAACGCTAACAAGTCCATTGGCGACGATATCAAACACGCCGTGCCTGAAATGGCTGAGCTGCTGAAGCTGGCCGCTTAACCGGTCAAACCGGTTTGACCGGAGGGGAAACCCTCCGGTCTCTTTTGCTGGCCTTGCCTTCTTCAGGGCCAGCAAAAGAGACCACAAAACAGGTAACCCGCTATGCCTTCCTCTCTCGCTTTGTTTGAGTGCCGCATCCGTTACGACGTGGGCCATGGCCCGTTGCGTACGGTCGTTTATATCCTGCCTGCCGTTAACTTTGATAAGGCCGGGGACGCGGCGATTGCCCGTGCCCGTGCCGACGGTTTCCGGATTGTGGTGGCGGTCACCGCCGACGAGGTCAAATAAGTTTGACCGGCAGGGCGACCTGCCGGCCTGTCCATTCCCGTGTGCCTTTCCGGCACCGGTCAAACCGGTTTGACCATAGGTCAGACCGCCTCTTCAGGAGTGCCCGTTATGCCCCGCCACCTTCCCGTCCAGTCCCGCCTGCCTGCCGGTCAAATCAGTTTGACCGGGGCCACCTGCGCCGGCCTCCGTTACAGCTCCGCCGAGGCCCGCGCCCTTGTCTGGCTGGCGGCCCGCACCAATAAAATCGCCACCATGACGGAGCAGGGAATCATTACCCTGCCTTCCCTCTCCCTTGCGAACGCGGCCAGCATGATCGAGCTGGGCGGCCTGGCCGTTTGGGAGTGCCTGACCGAAAACCAGAAGGCCGTCCTCATGGCCCGCAACGTCGTTTTCAGGGAGGCTCCGGTCAAACCGGTTTGACCGGGTGCTGGCCGCGTCCTCCTCCTCTCCGGGGGCAAGGGCAAGGCCAGCAGGGAAGGCCTCTTCCTGGCCCTTGGCAAGGCCAGCAAGGGGTCACTTTTCAGGCTCTGGCCGGGGTGCCGGTGAAGGCCCTGAAAAGTGACTCTTTTGGAGCGATTTGCGGCTCGGATTTTTTCCGCAGAGTCAGAGTAACTCCGCACCTTTAATTTCCCTGAAAGCAACACCCTATTACTCTATATATATAATAAAATTATTTTATATATTATATAAGAAAGAGAGAAAGGCCGGAAAAGGGCCATAAAAAGAGTGCCCCAAATTGGTGCGAGGTAGGCTCAGAATGACAGACAGAGAGTGAGCCAGGGTCTGCCTCACAAACGGCGTGTCGTTTTGAACCGACCTTTGTCGTTTCGGGCGATGCTGGCCTTGTCATTCCGGGCCACCACTCCCCTATATGCTGGCCGCGCCCCTGAAAAGGACGTCAACTGCTGGCCTCGGCAGGGAAGTGCCCACTCACATCGGCCACTTCCACGTCGAAGCCGTCGGACTTGGCCCTTCCGCCGTGTCGGACAATTCCGGCGATATTGTCGGACAGCCATATTCCATTTGGATATGGTCAAACCGGTTTGACCGAACTTTCGGTAAAACGGAATAGTGACCACTAACCAAAACCCTGTCCCGGATGGTGAAGCAAAACCGGCCATCGAAGGCACCTGTTTTGACAATCCACGACAAGCTGCAATAACCCACCTACTCTTTCAGGCCTAAATCGAAGCAACGCCTTTACTGTAAGAAGTAACATTGACCTATAACAATAACTGTGTTACTATATACATTCAATGGAGTTATCTTCTGAAGCCACCTTTTCGGCGATTATTCCACCGGAAAAAGCAACAAACCGCTGAATTTTGGTCAATTGTCCCATAAAACCAAAATTGTTTACCCCCAAGGGGGTGCTTTAGCGTTTGAAGTTAAAGTGACCTCTTAACATTGAAGCCACCCGGTCAAACGTGTTTGACCCGTTCCTGCAAGCAACCGTCGAAGGCTGCCTGCGGCACCCAACAAAGGAAGACCCTCATGCTCCATCCAAGCGACCTCGAAGGCCAGTCTCTGCTGTCCTTGCCTGCCCTCGAAGCGGCCAACGTAGCCATCGAACTGATCCGCCGGCTGGATACCCGGCAGGCCATTCGCCTGACCTCTGCCATCAACCTGACGACCATTACCAACCGCAACGGGCGACTGGGCACCTTGGTCCCGACCCTGCTGGCCGTTGAAGCCCTGACGTTGTCTGTCGGCGGCAGCAGCCGTACCCCTCAGCCCTCGGCACGTGAAACCCTGACCATGCGCCTCGAAGCCGCCGGCAGTGATGCAGCGGCACTGGCCCTGCTGGCCGGGTGGGGCACCGGTCAAACCCGTTTGACCCGTCGAAGCGAGCTGAGTGACGAAGCCATAGCACAGGCCTGCAAGTTTCCTGACCACCTGAGTGACACGATCCTGCGGGGCCGGCTGACGGCGTTGTCCACGACTATCCGGGCAGGCATCAGGGGCACCCTCGGCGTGGCTGCCAGCTCCATCGGCGGGGCTTCATAAAATGAAAATCACCATCCGCCGACCCGACCTGAAGTACTACGCTGGATACGGCCCTGCCCATTCCGCCCATGTGACGGCAGCCGCCATCGAGAAGGCCTTCCACACTGTCCTTGGCGACCGGGTGAAGCATCACCCTGGCTGGTCGCAGGCCGTGGCTCACCCGAAGGTTGACTCCCCCACTAACAAGCTCGACCGGCTTGGCCCGACCTGCCCGCTGGACGTGATGAACGTCAGTGGCGAGCTGTACCTGCTGTCCACGGCCTACACGATTGACCAGTGGCCGGATATTTACGGCGTCACTGTCACCTACAAGTGAAACGCAACGAAGCTACTCTCTCACCCTGCCCGGTCAAACCTGTTTGACCGCCAACCGGAGCACGACCATGAACTATGACGTCACGACGAAGGTGGGCGATGCGCCTGCCACCACGAGCACGATCACCTCTACGGCCCTTCCGCAGGTACTGCGGGGCATAGCCTCGGGGTTCCCCAATACCATGCCGGCAGCGCAGTCGATGCAGGCACTGCTTTGGGCTGAAGAACTGATGGAAACCGGCGAGCTGACAATCACCGCATCCAATGGAACGACAACCCACATCAAGCGCCAGTACGAAATCGAGGTACCTGGCCACGTGGAAGTGCATGGCGACCTTGGCGAAGCAGGTTGCAACAATCCGCAGTTGCTGGACGCCTGCTTGCAGCGCATCAAGCGGTACGAACACCTGAAGAAGGTGAACCTGTTCCTGTCGCCGCGTGTCCCAGCGGATGCGCCGCCGCACAAACACCCCGGCTGGTGCGAGTACCTGATGGTGCTGACGTTCGAGTCGGACTGTCGTTTGACCGTCGGCGTGATCCAGCGCCAGCCCGGCGCAAATATCGAGTTTCATTCCTGACCCTAAACGAAGTACCCACCTTGCCCGGTCAAACCTGTTTGACCGCCAACCGGAGCGACACCATGTCAGTTCTGCTCAACATGAACGAGAAAGAATTTGCTGCCCGTGTGGCAGCGAACGTGAAGACGAAGCAATGGCTTAACGAAACCGTGCAGGTGAACGGCAGGCCCGTGGGCATCAAGGCTTACGGCCTGTGGATTCAGCGCATGGCATGGGATGGCGTTTGTGACGGGGAAGAGTTCCTCACGCAGAAGGCCATGAAGGAATGGATCACCATGCACCTCGGAGCGAAGTCATGACCGTTAACCTGAAGATCATCTACCTCAGCACCAGCCTGCCCGATTACTTCCAGGGTTTCGGCGGGCAGGTGCTGGCCGTGCCCTCCCCCTCTCGCTGCCCTCGCACTCACGAGATCAAGGCGGGCCTGCTGCGTGAACTAAGCAACGACAGCATCGACCTGCTTGACGTCAACCCGGCGTGGGGTCTCGCGGAGGATGAAGCCTTCGACCGTGCAGTGTGCGCCGTGCACGAGCTGTTCAAGACCATTCCGATGTTCAGTCGCTGGAGCAGTGCGGACGACCTCAGCGAGAGCTACGTGTATTTCGGCGTGGTCATCACGGAAACCCCGGACGCGACCGACGTGGCGATGGCCGAGCTGAATGCCGAAGTGGCCGCTCTGGAGGTGAAGCCATGAAGCCGCGTTCCCTGTACCGCATCCGTCCACACCTTCGAGTCGATGCGCACTTGTGCACCGAGGAGTATGGCTACGTGCTGGAGCACGGCGGCAGAGAGCGGTTGTGGTTTCCTCTGCGCCATGTTGCCGAGCTGGCATTGAAGCTGGCACGCCGTGACGAAGCACGGCGCCGGGCACTGCGTCGTGTTGACCCGACCGTAGTGCTGGTACCGCCCAGCTCGATGCACCACCACCACACCGTACAGTCTCTGCATCAGCGGGTGTGGGAGTTGCACCTGACCCGTCCGGAAGTGCGCATCAAGCAGACGTTGCGCCAGCTACTGCAAGTCATCAACGACGAAGCAGAGTGTCAGCACATCTACGAATACTGGAGCGCAGCTTACGTGGCGTGCTCCGGTCAAACCGGTTTGACCATTGAAGGAACTGAATCATGAATGCCGAACTCATCAGCACCACCGACCGCCTGAAGGCCGTCGCCGTCCTCGAAAATCAGTGGATGCACGGGCAGTGGATGAAGGACGAAGAAGGTTACGTGCCTACCTTCTGGACTTTTGAAGGCACTGTGTGGACGATGCCACATCCTGAAACGAGCAGAGTGATGGTGAAGGGCACGGCGCTAAACAGCACCGCCGAAACCTATCGGGCGCACTTTAACCTGACGAAATTTGTGGATGCCTACCTCCCCGAACTCATCGACCCGGAGAACCGTCGGCAGCAGTTGTTTGACCGTATCGCCATGCACCTGATGCAGCAGGCAGCGAAGTGTGCCGACTCCAGCGGGGTGTGCGTTTACTCGGATGTCCGCCCCAACAAGCGGGTGTTGAAGTGTGCAGTGGGGTGTCTGTTCCCTGCTGGCCTTGCCGACACCAACGGCTTCAACAGCCAAGGCGTCCCCACGTATCAGCGCATCATGAACACTGACCCGATGAAGCCGGGGCACGCAATGATGCAGGGCTTTCGTGAAGCGTTCGATCAGGCTGGCGTGGACTGGCGCGATCCGGGAGTGATTGAACTGCTGGCCCGGTTGCAGACCGTGCACGACGGCGCTCGCTCTGCCGATCACCCACAAGAAACACGAGCCAAGTGGCTGCCCGAGCTGCAAGGCGAAGCGTCACAGATGGGGCTTAACGACCTGACGCTGCGCCGCCTGGCCGTGAAGTATTGCTGTGAATTGCTGTGAATTGCTGTGACAACGTCACAGCCCATCCCTACACCGGTCAAACCAGTTTGGCCACGGAGCAAGTCATGGCACAGGCAGAAGTGAAGTCCGGGTTCCCTCGAACCCG
>Ga0075464_10000238_pt1 | contig 23763 bp, 27 predicted proteins | sample DEB19_08_DNA_5_FD_75068 | JGI IMG/M metagenome (GOLD analysis project Ga0075464, IMG submission 75068) | Aqueous microbial communities from the Delaware River and Bay under freshwater to marine salinity gradient to study organic matter... | ecosystem: Environmental > Aquatic > Marine > Coastal ...
AAGCACGGGATTAAAAGGGAGGATTAGCGAAGCATAAAAGAGGAACAATAGGTTCCTTTTCATAGGTTCCTTCCAAGCACGGGATTAAAAGGGAGGATTAGCGAAGCATAAAAGAGGAACAGTAGGTTCGTTTTAAGGGAGGAGTTAGAGAGGAACCGTCGGTTCCTTTCATTTAACGCCCAGTCGACCCAAATCCATTTTCGCCACGCATCGTCTCTTGTCCCAAATATTCAAGTTGATCAACCAACTCGACAAAAATCGGCATCAATCCAGGTGCACAGATTTGAATGAGGCGGTCATGTTTTGTCACATGATGTTGGTTTCCATAGGCACAATCAAACACTCCAATGAGATTGCCACGGTATCCAGAGTCCACAATACCCGTTGAGTTTGCTAAACGAAGAGGCGTCGATGAAATACTCGATCTTGGATGCATGTAATACCCAGTATTATGGGTACGAATGTCACCCGTGTTCTTATCGAGTTCAACAATTTGAGCAGAACACTTGATTCCATAGTTCAATTTGTTGACAGAATCGCGTCCACAAATCATATCGTATGGAGCGAATATATCGAACCCAGCATCAATATGATGGGGTTGGTTGTTGATTTTACTGTTGTGGTTATATATGGCTTCGTAATATTTGTTGTAGAGTTCGGGTGTATCAACGAAAATACGCAAATGCATATATTTGGGATAATATTGGAGCAAATTGTGGTTGATATACATTGTGTACAGTAAAATGTCGCGAATCTTTATATTTATTTGCAATATGTTGGACTAAACTTGTACAAAAGGAAAAACAGCGGACCGAAAAAGATTGCCATCGCCAATCCTAAACACTTTTCAAACATTGTTCCTGACTTTCCAAAACAATAGAGAGACCAGACAAAGGCGGTCAATCCCAACACAATCCAGACAAACATAAACAATCCGAAAACCTGAACAGTTGCGTCGTCGTCGTCGTCCTTCGTTTCATTATCGTTTTTCGTTTCTGACATTTATATATTATATTCTATTATATATACCTTTGGACATTTAAGTTCGCACAAAATATGAGTATTTTTTCTTAATTTATTATATGAATAAATACAAAAGTGATGATTATAAATTAGGTGCGGTTAAATATTATTTGAAACATAATGATAGTATGGATAAAGTATGTGAGATATTTGATTGTAAGAAAAGCACACTAAAAGGGTGGATTGATAGATATAGAAATACTAAAAATATTACAAGAAAAAGTAGAAAACCTATATCATACAAGATAAACAAAGAACAAGTTAGAAGTGCTGTAAATATGATTGATAAGAACGAACAACTTACGATGGATGAACTTTTATTTTCTATGAAACAAAAATATAATGACTTGGATATTTCCTCTCGATAAGATTATTTGTTTGGATGAAACCAGCATTGGTTCTCATTTGAAACCTTCATATAGTAGATGTTATATTGGTAAGCGTTGTGTAATCAAAACAAATAATAATTTTGTATTTCGTAGTTTTACTTTGTTAGTTGCTATCAATAATTCAAAATGCGTAGGAAAAATATTTTATGAAAAAGGTGGAACGACCAAAGAAAGAATGGTAGAATTTATAGAAACACAAATAGCACCAAAATACAAAAACCATCTCATCATATTAGATAATGCGAAAAGTCATAATAATGATATGGTAAAAGAAGCAATCCATAAAAGTGGTAATCAATATTTATTTACCGTACCGTATAGTCCAGTTACAAACGCAGTTGAAATGTATTTTAACCAAATAAAAACACATATCAAAAAGAATCGAGATATATATACATTTGAAGGATTAGAAAAGAATATTGATAAAGCAATATATAAAGTAAAACCAGAAAATTATAAGAATTATTTTCAATATGCTTATGGAATAAAACAGGATATGACCTATAATCGAAAACCATCAACTCGTAAGTGTAGATTAAAAAATTATAAGTTATAATTTACTTAAAAATTATTTATGTAAATTATATAGCAACAAATATGGAACGAGATTTTGATTATGAAAGTAATAATATAGCATATGATTGTCAATATACAGAAGAAGACGGTGGGGGAATAAAATGTAAAAATTATGAAATATGCGAAGCAGTTTTACCCAAATGGTGGTTTGAATGTAAAGGAAAATATTTATGTACTAATTGTGATATGATGTTTGGAACATGGGGAATCCAAACAGGCAAAGGAATATTAAATACAGTTGATAATATTGAATGTCCTGTGTGTCTTGAACATAAAAAAGGTATATCATACCCAAGATGTAATCATATGGTATGTATTGAATGTTTCAAAAGATGTATGTATCTCGACATGACAGGACAACCAATATTCCCATATCCTGATATAGAAGAAGAATATGGCGAAGAACCAGAAAATCCAAAGTGGAAAAATGATTATCCATTAATTGAGATATATCAAAGAGATTATGATAATTGGGAAGATAACAAAAATGAAAAATATGAAAACGAAACTAATCTTAGGTTGTGTCCTGTATGCCGTTCGTAATCATTATTTACATAAAAAATATAAAAAATATTTATGTAAATTATATAAATAATGCGACTAAAAAGTGAATTGTATAAAAAAGAACAAGATGGTATTATAGACAAAATTATTAGCATATTAGATTTGGAAAATAAAAACACATATACACTATACGAATTGGACAAAAATGGAGAAATCCAAAAACAAATTATGGATCTTATACCTGAAATACGAAAATGGTTTGCTTTTAATAATATGAAGGCAGTAGGAGAACCAGATCGAATAAAACGCCCATGGTTATCAATTATTAAAAATCTTCTTAAATCCAAATACAATATTGAAAATAAAGAACAACAATTCAAAATCAATGAAAAATGGATAAAATCGCCAATATACATTTTTACGAAAGTTTAGGGATTTTTACTTAATATATTATATTTAGGGAAACTTACTTAAAATAATATCTTTGTATAGTATATAGAATGGAAAAGGCAAAAGAGAAACCGCAAGAGTTTTTCAAATCCATTAAAACTTCGCTCAAAAGTGTATTGAAACATCCCGAAATTAATACCAAAATAATAAACGACGCGGTTGTGAAATCTAACAAAATTGTCATTCATACTTTACAATTTATCAAATTGTATTTATTGGATTATTACGAAAACAATAATCAAACAATACCAGTAATAAGCAAAGAACTTATCAATAATTCTATGAAAGTTGTTTGTGGTGAAAAAACTGAAAAAAGAGGCAAACCCGCAAAAAATGAAACGATAGAAATGAAGGATATACTTACTACTTTTTATAATCATCATTATTTACCACTTACACAGAATGACCCTATCGATTATGCTGGGTTAAATACTGTATTGGATTATTTGAAGGAAGATGTTATTACGATGTATGAGAATAATATTCAATTACATTATGTAGAATATGTAGAACGATATGTAAATGTTGTTTGGAAAAAGAAAATGATTGTGGATAAGATAAGGAAATTAGGCAAAACTCAAAAAGAGCGTGAAGCACGAGTAAGAAATCTTTGTGCCGAATTACGAAAAATAAAAAATGATTTATTGAATGTGGATGGGAAACCATACCAATCAAACCACCATTACCATAAATGGATTGCCGAACAAAAACAACATATTTTACCGCGGAGAAACAAGTTCGAAAAAAATAGCGTAATGTATGACTTGAAATGTAAAACAATGGAATATTTTCCTTGTATGATTTTTATGATGAAACAAGTTGAAAATGATAGTGAAAGTGTGAATAATGTTTTTCCACTACGAAGTGAAATCACACCGAAATACATACGATTAGATACAACTACATTAGTCAATTTATTATTGAGAAAAGAACATGGCACAAAAGGATTTTTCAAGACAAACGGAGAACTGAAAAAGAATGAAGATAAGATTTGGAAGTTCTTTTTTAGAACAGAACGCAAGATGTTTCATAAAACAGGATTTTCATTTCACCATATGGTTTCTACCGATGGTATTGGATTGAGTATTTTATTTTTACGAGAAGATTTAGTTGGTAAAAAATTGCCGATGATGAAAAAAGGAATATCAAAAGAGTTGTATATTGATGAATTAGATGATTATTCAACTTTACAAAATAAGACAATTGTGGGAATCGATCCAGGAAAAGAAGATTTAATTTATTGTGTGGATGATGCTTCCAAAGATGCGAATGTATTTCGTTATTCACAAAATCAACGAAGGAAAGAAACTAAAATGAAAAAATACAACAATATTATTCTCGCTATGAAAACCAATAAGATTGAAGGGAAAACCATTATAGAATATGAAACAGAATTATCATATTTCAATCGTAAATCACTACAAATTACAAAGTATAAGGAATATCTACGAGAAAAGAATAGAATAAACCATATTTTGTTTCAGTTTTATCGTAAAGAATTATTCCGTAAGTTAAAGTTTGGTAAATACATAAATATCAAACGAAACGAGCAACAGATGATTCGTAATTTCAAAAAAGCATATGGTAATGCTGATAATGTTGTGATTTGTATAGGCGATTGGGAACAAAGAAAACAAATGAAATACAAAGAACCAACATTAGGAAAGGGAATACGAACCTTGTTTAGAAAAAATAACTTTAATGTGTTTTTGGTTGATGAGTTTAGAAGTAGTTGTAAATGTTCCAAATGCGATGGTGGTGTATGTGAGAAGTTTATGGTGCGAACCCATCCAAATAAAAAGAAAAACAAAGATGAATTACGGTTAATTCACGGACTATTACGCTGTAAGAGCGGTTGTGGGTCGTGGAACAGAGACCGTAACGGTTCATCAAATATCTACAAAATAGCAAAGAATGTGATAAATAACATAGAAATACCAAGTTATTTATGTAGAGAAATAAAAAGTAATCAAAGTGCTTCAACGAGTGCTTATAACCAAACTTTATGCGGGTATGAAAAGACCCAACTTTGAACCTCTTTTTGTTAGCACTTTATTGTGCGAACTTAAATGTCCAAAGGTGTAAATAAAGGGTACTGTCGTTCCAAGCGTAGCGAGTAAAGGGCGTAAGCGTAGCTGAATACCATCGGTTTCCTTAAAAGGAAGGAGTAAGCGTAGCGAGTAAAAGGCGTAAGCGTAGCTGAATACCATCGGTTTCCTTAAATTTATCCCATTATTTTTGTGTTTTGGCAAGAGACAACAGCATTCAGTTTCGCAGTGGGTGTACATGCCTGTTTGTATCCGATCCTGTCTTTCAATGTGTATCTCGGTCCTGGAACTCCATATGCAAGTGCATTTGCAGTTTGCTTGCCATATGCCGTCATATATGTGTTTGCTGAGCTTGTAATTGTATCGTATTTCAAACGTGTCAGACGCGAACTCGAGTCCACACCACCTTGGGTAGCAAACTTGCTATTGCTCGGTTTGTAATAAAGGGGCACATACGGGGTGCCGATACTTGGTTTTGTAGTACCCATTTTAAACTGGTTCCCAGCAATACTGTTTGGGTAAGAGATACCATACAAAGAGTTTCGCGAAGCATCCGTCAAGGTTCCGTAGATATTGGTCGCGACGTTGGTGTTTGTCGATGGCTGGAACTGGTTTCCAGAAATGTCAGCTGGCGGATAGTTGCCAACCGATATTCCTAAAACACTTTGGAAATTGTTGTTCAATATCTTGATCACTGGTACAAGCACACCCGTCGGCGAGGTCCATCCAGCAGTCGCAGGAACAGTGTACCTCGGTGATGCATGTATCGTGCTGCTCGTTGCAAAACACTGGATTTGAACCGTGTCGCTCATTGTACTGTAAACGAAATTGAACAAATACACCTTGGAGATTGAAGCGTTATCATTGTAATAATGCTTGTTTGCAATCAACGTCGTGCGGAAAGCATTATTCAATTCGTCAATGTCGTATCTTCCGTCAGCGATTGTGAAATTGTAAACGGTTCCATCGATCCACTGATAACTGAAAAGAGGAATCGTGCTATAACCACTAATCGTCACTTTGGAACAATGACTGAGTCCATTCGGCTGATAGACATTTTGAATACTGTCTGGCGTCCCCGGTTTATAAGAAGGATCGCCGTACCTTACATGCGAATATTCATTTTGCTTAATGGTTTTGCTTCGACTGATCATGTATTCATTCGATGATGTGCAATATGCCGAGTTTCGTATGTTTCCGGAACTGCGAACACGACGTCTTGCGTCGTCTGCTTTCACACAGTCTACTGATTTGCAGTTCATATTGTCTTGAATATTCAATTCACTTGTATAAGCAGCAGTGTTCGACGAAGTTGTGACTACGGTTCCACCGGGTTGATAAAACACATCTCCGGCACGTGTGTTGCACGCCTGCGTGTTTGCAATCTCGAGACGATAATGTTTAACCGGCGGCGGTAGAAAGAAACTCTCCTTACTAAATGTGCGTGTATTCATTTTTAATCCAGCAACCACTTGGTTAAATGTTTTGCCTTTCCAAGAAACTGGTCTTATTGTATTCATATTCATTCTTGCTGACATGGGACTATAATATATATATACACAAAGAATCATAAAACAATTTCTGCTAAAAAATGGCGTTGTTTGTAAATACAACGACAGGTGCGAATTCGACGGGTACGGATGCCATTATTAAGATAGGTTACGATTCTCGCGTCGGTTGTACAAAGAATAATCAAGATGGACAATTTCACTGGAGGAATGACGAACGAAATCTCGCAATCATTGGCGTGATTGACGGGCACGGAACCCACGGGTCTTTGGCAACTCAAATATGCATCGATACATTCGCAACTATCGATTGTGACGAACTGGTAGCAGATCCGGTGTCTTTTTTAGAAAACCGCTTCCAACAATGCCATGAGAGTTTCAAAAAGAGGTTTATTGAAGATGAAAGCAAGATATTACTTGCTGGAGGTGCGACATTGAGTGTAGCGGTGATTATCGATAAACGCCTCTACATTGCAAGCGTTGGTGACAGTCCCATTTTTTTGTGCACTCAAAATCCCATTTTGCGACGCTCTCTAATCAAGTATGAAAAGGATTGTGCGTTATTACCGACTGAAACTATAATAGAATCTGTAATCGAATCTGTAATCGATACTATAATCAAAGAAGAAGAAGAAGAAGCAACAAGTGTCCTTGATCTGACTTTTAATCATTCCGCGGAAAACATACATGAATTCAATCGAGTTCGAAAAACATATCCTTCCATTGATAATCCGAGTTTACCATTACTGCAGTTTGTATACCACAATACAAAACCGACCCGAGAACGCCGCTATATTTTCACAGTGGACGAAGAGTCACAGGTTGTCAAAAGCGAAACAGGAATTTATCACAAGAATGTTTCGAAAGAATGGGCGAGTGGTGTCTACACCCCAACGGGCTCATTTCTATCAATGACGCGTACACTTGGTGATTTAAACTTTAATGTTTGTGGCGTCTCTGAAAAACCCGAAATACAATCGATTGATTTATCACAACTGGGTGAAGAGTCCATCGTATGTGTGGTTGCGGTAACGGACGGGGTGGCGGACAATTGGATCCCCGATCATATTGGGAGATTTGTAATGGATCCGAGTTGTCTTGCAGCAATTAAGAAAGATCCCGCACATCGAGTTACCAAAGCGTTTTTAAACCGGAATGACGCATTTGCTTACAAAAACTTTGGCACAAACACAGATGATGCGACAATCATACTTGCTTACATCGACTTAAGGTAAGGAAACCCATGGTTTCCTTATACTCGCTACGCTTACTCCTTCCTTTGATCCTTCCTTTGATCCTTCCTTTGATCCTTCCTTTGATCCTTCCTTATAATCATTTGTTAAAAATTGTATCATTTAAAATTAAATCTGTTGGTTTAATTTTAACGGATGTTATGATTGTGACCATCATTCTTCACCGGTGTAATCTTCTAAAAAGCTTTGGAAAATTATAAGTTAAAGATTAAGGCGGCAGCACACCCAGACAAAGCACCGTCCTTTATTAATTTTTTCTTCGTTTTCTTATCAAATGCGTGGTAAAAACTGTCGTCCCCCAAAATCTTTTTGCGTCCTTTTATCATGTTCTTTCTCATAGTCTTGTAAAAATTAACCATAATTTTTTTTTGTTTATCAGACAATTTTTTTAAATTTAAGTCATTTACAAATTTGTCGAAGTCTTCTTGAAATGGAGTTCCTAAACACTCTGGATTGCAGAACGCGTTAGTATAGGTTTTTGTTAGTTTGTTTTTCATCGTCTTTGTATATGGACGAGCCATTGCGGTATTGAATGCTACTCTAAATTGAAGAGATTTATTTTCTTTATCCAGTTTTAGTTTTGCCGTTTGTTCTTTCAATCTTTTTGTTGCTCCTTTAATTTGACTTGCTTCCATTTCCTTCACCAACTTGGGCACCAATTTGGTGTTGCATTTTTCCATTTTTATATATTTTAAGCATATTTTTTCCCAAGAGAGAGTACTGTACCCGTATTTGACCAAGATGAAATGTGTTTATAGAAAAGGAAGGATCATAAGGCGTAAGACCGACGTACCTGTAGGTCTGAATACCATGGGTTTCCTTTAATGAAGGATTCAAAGGATGGATTCAAAGGATGGATTCAAAGGATGGATTCAAAGGATGGATTCAAAGGATGGATTCAAAGGATGGATTCAAAGGATGGATTCAAAGGAAACCATGGGTTTCCTTTAAGGAAGGATCATAAGGAAACCTTGGTATTCAGACCGTCGGTCTTACGCCTTAGAATATAAATAACTCTTTACACACGGATCAATGACTTTGCATTCGACCATTGTATACACATCTGGATCGATCTCAGGGAAAAATGTATCCGCATTGGATAAATCACAATCCATATGAATGCAGTTTACATAGATTTTGTTGCATTTCGGATGACATATGGCTTGTCGATACACCATCTCTCCGCCAATCACGAAAATCGTTTCGATATCGGGTTGTTGTTCCAAGTTGGCAATGGTTTCATCAAAGTTCGGCGAGGTCGAGGTTAAGATCACATTCACTCGATTCAGCAATGGTGCAGGCAAGGACTCGAATGTTTTTCTACCCATGATCACTGCATTTGTCTTGGTTGGATCCTTCGTCGTGGTGGTGGTGTCTTTGAAGAATTTCATGTCTGCTCGGCATTTCCATGGGATTTTACCCGCCGATCCGATCGCACGGTTGGTCACGTGCATTCCAACAATAATGTCGAATGGCATTTATACCTTTCGACATTATATTTTTATATCACTTTACATGAGAATCGAAGAACAATTGGATCACTTCTACTGTCTTGTTTGTTATGTTTTCAGACCAATACTGTATTTGGGATTTGAGGGATTCAATTCGTGAATTCCATTCTTTTTCTTTTGTTTTCGCAACTATCAACATTCCGGCCTTGTTCGTTGCAAAACATGATCGTACTTTTGTGCCAGATTCATCAATATATTGGTCTGGGTTGAAACGAATAAATACGATTGGTCTATGACCGATATCTTGTGATATCTCCATTAAACGTTTGTTTTCACAACTGCAATCGTAGTCGGTGTGTTGGTTTTCGTCTATTTCTACGACAATTGCATGTGACCCCATATCCATAAAGATGTCTGGACGTCTTCTTGAGCAACCTTCTTGGACCTTCTTATCTGCAGTCCACGTAAATTGTGGAAATGATTTGAGAACTTCATCGACTACCGTTTTCTCTTTGGTTTTATAATTTCGTGCATTCGGTTTGTCGGGATATGTATGCACGAAACAACGGAGACAATACCCTTCGTATTTTGGCAAAACTGATTTTTCGCAGAAAGGTGTTTTACAGTATGATTTCGATATATTTATCATATCTGGAAGGCGGTGCGATGAACAGAACCGTCGTTTTAATTCATCTTTATAATTATGTGTTGGAGACAATTCGCATCCTTCATACTCGCACCGATTATTGATTATATCAACCATACCGACTTGTTTATGTTTCTTGCAAAAACGTCCTTGTTTCTCAGTTTTGAAATTGAATATTGGTCTTATTTTGCAACCGGTATATTCACAACACTTATATGAAATATGAATCATATTTTCCAATTTATGTTGCTTACAATACATTCGCTTTATTTGACCCTCATAATTATAAGAAGGTTGTGTTTGACATCCATCGAATACACATTCAATTAATGTTAAATTTATCATTCCATCTTTTGCATGTTGCGAACAATATAGTCGTTGTTTTTTTCCATCAAAATTGAAACGAGGAATATTATGACATCCCTCGTGTTTGCATTTTGACTTCAAATTATCAACCATATCTTCTTGTTTATGTTTAAAGCAAAATAATGGTGTTTTTTCTCCATTTGTATTATAGTATGCACGTTCATTACATCCATCAAATATACAATGTTTATGAAATAAATCAACCATTGTATTTTCCTTATGACAAAAACAAAATGTAGATTTTTCTCCTTTATTTCCATATGTTGCAATTGTTAAACATTCATTTGTTTGACAAATAGGTTTTCCAGATTCAACCATTTTATTGGTTTTATGGTTAAAACAATATTGCCTTTTCATATTTTTTAAATTATACAATGCAGTATTGGAACAATTACTTTCAACACAAAATGTTCCAACAACCTTCATATTGTCTTTTTTGTGGGCAATACAATAAATACCTTTACTCTCACCTTGAAAATTATAGTGAGGGTATTTTTTACATCCTTCACCTTTACAAAGACTTGTAGTAACTATAAACATATTTTGTTCTTTATGACGTGTGCAGTATAATGGTTTTTTTAATTCCAACCCATAACTTGCTCCTTTTTGACATTCGGTATTTTTGCATTTTGGCATTCTATAATAATAATAATCTATAGATTATATTTATATATTTTTTTCAAAATATATAATACACATACAAAATAATTACAAAATTTCAGAAACAATTTTATTTATTTTTTCTTTTTTTTTTTGATATGCACGTTTACTATATTCTTTTATTTTTTCTGGATTTTCTTCTGAAAGTTTTTTTAAACGAACAAGTGCCTTTTCTTTTATTATTTCTTTATTCTTTTCATAATAACTTTTTCGTGAGTTATTATAATTTTCTAATGTTTTTTTAAGTTTTTCAGTTTCATTTATTAATTCAATTATTCTTTTTTTTAATTCTTCATTTTCGGTATCCATTTATAAAAATATATGACATTATATTTTTATACTTTTTTTAAAAAATAACTTATAGAACTGGATAAACACCTTGCATTAGGACTCCACATTGCCCCTTGCCCGAATTGTACTGCTTTCCATTTGGATCAACTCCTTTTCCCATGTACATATATCCTTGAGACCCCCACGTGATGTCCCACGAGTTCTTCATTATGTAGTAATCCAACCCATTCATTGTGCCATATCCAACCAGCAGAACACCATGGTCCAAACTGGTTCCGCAAGAACCAGTAAAAACACCCGATTTATAAAGTTGAAACCCAGTTTGATCAGCTTCAATTGCAACGGAAACAGGTTGTTGTGCCAATGCAGCCATCATTGCATTATCTGAGTTTGATGAAACCGACACGGTTGAACTTATATCAGAACCCGAAACGATAGAACAAGACTTTTGACAAGGTCCATTTGTTTGAGTATCGCCAGAAACATACGGATATGCTTCTTCGGTGCAAAGTCCATTGTTCTTTCCGATCCACTCCATGGCGGATTGCATGTCTCCTCCATTGCAACCAAGAGATGTTCCACCTGCACGGATGTAATCACAATCAACCAACTGTTGTTCAGAAAAACTAACGAGGTTGCCTTTTTTGATAGCATAAATGCCTTCAAGTGCACCAGTAGTTGAGAAACTCCAACAGCTCCCGCAAGATTTCTGAGTTTTGACTTCTGAGACAACCCCTTGAGTACGCCAGTCAACCGAGGTTGGGAGCGAGACATCAACGGATGCGGAAACGCCCCTCAAAGAAGCGGACTTGGTAATGATGAGCCCGAAGTGCATATGCTCTGCGAACTCTTCGGAACTCATTCCAGAGAAAGCATTGTGTCCAAGAGTGTAGGACAGGTTCTTGGCATTTGTCTCCTCGATGATGATGTCGTTGTTTTTCCAGTTGGTCAAAAGGTGGAGTAACTCATGCTCGCCCTCGGGGATCGCAATCTTGTGGGTCTCGGCCCACGCATAAAACCTGTCAATAAGAGTGGCAGACACGCTGGCACTCAACAAGGCAATGTAAACGAATAGTCTAAACATTCTACTATATATAATATAATATCAGACAAAATATTATCTCGAAAACGAACTCATTTTTCAATAACCACGAGAAACAAGAAAAACATAAATAACACAACAGCAACCGTCGTCATAAACTGTTCTTGAGTCATTTTACAAAATCGTTGACGTCTACCATTTGGGATGGTTCCGGGAAACATATCACAGGATTGGTATCTTACAATCATGTAAATCAAAAAAAACAAACCAACTTTCACATAAATGTGCATTTTGTGTCTTATATATATGGAGATGATAAATAACATAGATGAGATATGTTATTTATGAGATTACATCACAGTAGTTTTTAAGCAGACTTTTTGATAATCTTCTTGACGACCTTCTTCTCGACGGGATCTACAGCTACTGGCGTAGGTGCAACAACAGGAACATGTACAGGCTTAGGAGCAGGCGAAGGCGGTTCCTCCTCGTTGTCACTATCCTCCACCATGGTAGATATCGGAACAGTAACAGCAATCGGTGTATCCGCGTCTTCATTCATGGCTTCCTTGTCATCCTCCGACAGATTGATATGACACTTGCCAAACACGCTGACAACCTCCTTGGGCTTTACCACGGCTTGAACAAGCTTCCAAGTCACACCCCACCCCTTGCCTCCAATCCAGATTCCGCCGCATTGCAAAACGCACGCAACATTACTCAACTTGGGAACAAAATGAGCAGGTGTGAGGTCCTCATTGTCACAAGGGAAGATCATTTGACCATTTGTGTCGTACAACTCCACATTCCACTTGTTCTCCTTCTCATAGAACGGCACCTTGGCACTGATCGTGGGGCTCTTGGTCATATCCGGCTTCTTGGTTCCCTTGATCTTGGGAAACTTGAGGATGGGGAAAAAACTGTACTTGAGAATATCAAGGGTCAACTTCTCGCCCCACCACAACTCGGAGTTCTTAACCGCCTCATTTAAAACGGCTTGCTCAAATGCCTTGATCTTGTCCAAAAATGTAGAGGAGTTCTTAGTGGCATACTCGCCATTCGGAAAGGTGAGAGAGATGCTGAACTTGCCATCGGAAACGCCGGTGGTGGGATCCACGAAGTCGCTGATTCCCCAGGTGGTTAAGAGCGGCGAGGAAACGTGGAGACCGCGACCGGTCTGACTGCTGATGATATTAATGGATTTTCCTTGCTTGTCGTTGACCTTGGGAGGGGTGAAGCGAATCGCATCAGGGACCCAGGCATTGACGTCGAGAACAATCGGTTGTGATTTAGTAGTAGTAGTAGATGACATTGTAATACGTATATTGGGGATTTGGCTTTATATTTATTCAAAAAGTTATTTCTTCCCGGACCTACGGTGAATAACTTTTGACTTTCTTTTTTTTTTATTTGTTAACCTTCGAACTTTACGTGTTGTAAGCTTTCGTTTACCTCCGTATCTTGTCGTACTATTTGAATGAGCCATTGGGGGCGACTTTGCTATATTTATAACATGAAAAGGTTCTTCTTCTCGAGGATATAAATAATCTATTTTTCTTGCATACTGAGCAAGCTTGTCTTGACTTGCCAAATACTCTTTCTTATTATAAGGATTTTTGATTAGTTTTTCTTTATTATGAATGTTTAATCCATAGGCGTTAACAACATCCGAATCTAACCCCAACTTACCTTCATTTTGTTTCATTATTTCATATGATTCATAGCTTCCTCGAATAATTGCGTCATTTACCTGTTTATGTATATTGAGATAGTCATGAATACTACCGGAATTATGTTGATTATCGTGCATAAATATCTGCTCCTTTGGTGTTATTTGACGTATGTGATCAATACCAGATGCAGTAAAAATGCTTATTTTATCGTCAACTTCATTGATAATATTTAAAATGCCTATACTATTCACCCATTTTAACTTGTCAGGTTCAAAAAAATCTTTTTCGCAGAAGTATGACGTAAGTCTCAATTTTACAAAAAAATCTGCATCACTCTCATTACTCACTTCGTGTATACAAAGCTTTTGGTTATTTCTATTATACAGCAAATTAAAAGCATGATTATCGCTAAAAACTGTTGCAATTGCCAAGTCAGACGTTGTTTCATCGGGGTTATAATCCAGATCACCCGATCGAAAATGTTCTCTAAACCACTCTGGGTCAGAGACGGCATAACTTGGAACACGTATTGGTTGTGGTTTGTCAGGTTCGGTTCTCAGAAACACACTCAGTCCCACTCCCAACATATGTTCGGAACCAAATGGAAGAATATCTGGTTCAGAAAGGAATCTATCATATTTATTTAACAAATTTTGTCTTTGTAAATATTCACTTTCGTCAATAAAACTTTGTGAGTTTATAATTTCTTGAACAATATTGGGATCACGTTCTAACCACTGTTCTTGCGTTGGGCATCCTCCGCTACATAACTCTGCAATATATGCAAGATATGTGCATGTTCCGCCAGTGTTATAATTCATCAAATTCAAACTTTTAACTTCATCCTTTGACAACACGTGGTTTGGCGTTTCGACTGTTTGAAACCCTGATAAAATCGAACTTTTTACAGAGGAAAATAAGGACGCATCTTGACGAGCCTTCGGGTCTAGTCCTTGTTTTGCAAACTGTTGATCAAGAAATTTGTCGCTATTAAACACTGCTCCTGAGACTGAAACAGACGCTGAAATTATAGCAAGAGCTGTAACTGCTGCGGTAATCATTATACCCATACCTCCTTCTTGTAATTTCACTGTTTTCAAAATTTGTGAATTGACATTTTTACGTTTTACAAAATCACTGTAAAAGTCAAGACAGTTGATTTGATTTTCAGCATCGATTCTATAACATGAATATTTCTTTAACTCTAAAGAAAGTGCTATTTTGTACTTATCTTTAAAGTCATCTTCCGGTAACAGGTCCACCAGTTTATTCAGTTGGTAGCAAATAAATATTATTTTAATTGTGGTGTATAGTTTTGTATTTTGTAAATCGTCGGTAAGGTTACTTAATAACTTAATTGACTCAATTCCGTAAATGAGAGAGTTGATTACTTGCTTTCCAAAATACATATTTTTATTTTTATCACTAAAAGTATTAGTCGCCATTTTTTCTATATAATGTACGTGGGTTTTATATCGGTACCGAACCTAGAGTCTTCATCACCCCGTATAATGCGTAAGACTGAATGTCTGAATACCAAGGTTTCCTTAAAAAAAGACGTATAATATATATATAAATGGTATTTGTAGGTGAAGGATCATATGGGTGTGTTTATAAAAAACCACCTTTAAAATGCAAAGGCAAAACAAACTTTGGTCCAAACCAGGTTTCAAAACTGATGTACCGGACGGATGCAGACGATGAAATCCGTGATTATAAAATACTCAGACAGATTGACCCGACCAGTATATACTATCCCGGAGCACCAAATGTGTGCGAGGTCAATGAAAAACAGCCCAGGTTAGATGACTGCTCTCTCTTGGAAGAAAACCCGAACTTGTCTGAGTACAAACTCTTGTTTTACAAAGACGGCGGAATCGATTTGGACGATTTTGTAGAAGAACATTTAGACAATTACTTGAAGACAAATCCGCAGAAACAAACCGATCTGTTCTTTTTAAATGCCCACTCTTTGTTTATGGGCCTTCGTTTATACATTAACAAGAATTTTATACATCACGACATCAAACCGTCAAACATTGTTTTTGACCGACATACATACTCATTCAAGTTTATCGATTTTGGTCTCTCAGTCGTAAAATCCAAGTTGGTGAATAACATTTTGAAAAAACAAGACTATGAATCATTCCATTGGTCCTATCCGATGGAGGTTGGATTCACAAACTCGAACAAGCCGTACTTCTACGAGAATCTGAATGATGAGAAAATCAAGACAATTGAACAAGATCTAATTCACCTTTTTGTCCAGAGCGATAAAATAAAGAGAAGCAAAGAGTACAAGATAAAACCGAGCCGATATACTCACACCACGTTTCGGTATATGATTGATTATGCAGAGACAAACACCCCCGAAACGATCGAGTCTACAATCAAGTCAACTATGGATGGAATCCGATCATATAAACATTCCAATGTGAGTTTTGAAAAATTTGTCAATGATACTGTGCCTTTTATGGATATCTATGCGTTTGGGTTCACAATGAATCATATGTTGAATTCATTTTATCGAAAAGGTGTTATCGTGAATTCGCAATACTTGTTATACAGTGGATTATTCAAAGCAATGTTTCATTTTAATTTCACAAAACGTGTTATGGATATCAATCTGATTATAAGTAAATATGAAGAGATTTTAAGACAAACTGGGGTATTGGAACGTCTGAATCGCACCTTTGTGGATCACAAAATTGTAAAGAACAATAAAAACAAAACCAAAAACAGCCTCATTCGAAACAACAAGACAAAGAAAAACGTGATGTAATAATATAGAAAAAAAAAATGAACTTTCCGTCTCGATATTTACCAAAGACCTTGGTATCCCGCGATAAACAACGTCAGTACAACATGTTGGTAAAATCAAAAACTCAATACAAAAAACATAAATATTACACACGGAAGAGTGTACCATCCTTCAAATCAAAAACATCCAAACACATATTGCGTGCCCGTTCCATATATAATGTTAAACACATTGGACCAACACCTGAATTGGCACGTAAAACCGGCTGCAAACAATCCGCATTGCGAGAGATTATTCGAAAGGGTGAAGGTGCATATTACTCATCCGGGTCGAGACCAAATCAAACACCCCAGTCATGGGGAGTCGCAAGATTGGCCAGTGCAATCACCGCGGGAAAAGCAGCAAAGGTCGATTATGATATCATCGAGAATGGATGTGATCACAAAAAGAAGGCGTTCATCATGGCTCATCAATCGTCATAAAACAAATCCATCCATCCAAAAGACAAAAAAAAATGACGGACGAGTTATCCCAAGAGCAATTGATTGCGTTCCACAAATATAAACAAGGAGATAATCTGTTTATAACTGGACCCGGAGGAACTGGTAAATCACATTTGATAAAAACCATCAAACGTGACTTGGAAACAAATGGTGTCAAACATGCAATCTGTGCACTCACTGGATGTGCCGCCGTGTTATTGAACTGTTGTGCGAAAACCATCCATTCGTGGAGTGGCATCGGGTTGGGTACCGGGGAGATCCACGAGATTGTAGATAAGGTGTTTCGAAACCGCCGGGCAACCTCCAACTGGAAAACCACGCGAGTATTGATTGTGGATGAGGTGTCGATGCTTTCATTGAAACTCTTTGATGCATTGAACAAGATTGGTCAAGCCGTTCGCAAATGTCATTCGAGACCTTTTGGGGGCATTCAAGTGATCTTTATCGGCGATTTTTACCAACTGCCTCCGGTCGGACGGGCGGTTGAACCCGAAACCATCATGTTTTGTTTTCAATCCTCGAACTGGGCCTCGACATTTGCTTTAGAAAATCATATTGAGTTGAAGACTTTTTATCGTCAGAAGGATCCCGTCTATATCAAGATCTTGGAGGAGGTCCGTCAAGGGGTGATTTCGCCCGAATCCGTGGAGATTTTGAATCAACGCACGATAAAAAACACAAGCGGTTTGACGCCGACGAAACTCTTCCCTGTCAACTCGGACGCGGATAGAGTAAACCAGATCATGTTTATGAAACTCAAAGAGGACGAACATCCGTATGCACTATCGAGTCGTCATGATTTGCAAACCTTTGTTGAGAGTGGGTTGCCGATCCCACCCGAACTGGTCGAGAGATGTTCTACATTGAGTCGAGAAGATGCCGAAGCACAACTGAACCTGTTGATGGAGACTTGCAAGTTGAGTCATGATTTGCGGCTGAAGAAGGGGGCGTTCGTGATGTGTTTGGCGAACCTTGATATTGACGCGGGTATATGCAACGGATCGCAAGGGGTGATTGTCGATTTCGTTTCAGTGCAAGATAAGATGTATCCGGTGGTTAAGTTCTTGAACGGAGTGACGATGCGAATCTTTCCAAAGGTGTATCAACACGGTGATTATCCGCGTATCGGGATCGAACAGCTTCCATTGCGACTTGCGTGGGCATTTACGATTCATAAATCGCAGGGAATCACCCTTGATATTGCGGAAATGGATTTGGGATCGAATGTATTTGAATGTGGGCAAAGCTATGTTGGGCTCAGTAGGGTTCGTAATCTGGAAGGGCTATATTTGAGTAGCTTCGATCCTAAGAAAATCAAAACGAATCCAACTGTGATTGAGTTTTATAAGACAATTCCAAGTGCTTCTTCTTCGTCGGCTTTGTCTGCTTCGTCTGCTTCGTCGACTTCTTTTGACGAAACCATTCGCAAATTCCGATTATAGTGCACACACATATTTAGCAGATTTTAATTTATATAACAGATTTTTTTATATATAATAATATTAATAATGCAAACATCATCATCATTCATTGAAGGAGTTCATCGAAATCTTATTGTTGGTCAGTTTGAACGTTTGGATGAAATCAATGAGAGAATCACAAGCAGACAGTTTTCAGACTATTCATTGGAACCGAACTTCTCTCCAAGACCAGTTTCCACCAAATACAGCTTGATGCCGATCATGGCACAAAACTCAAACCCCCAACCCATTGTGAAGATTCAACCTCAGTTGGAACACAATGTGCATTTGAACTTTAACCCCGCCACGCGAAATGGCCCTTACAAGACATATGCTCGAAGCATCGACACCGAAACCATTCTTCGAAACCAATCCATGGCTTACCAAAACTCGTCGCAAAGCGTCTATGTCCCAAGTAGCCAAAGTGATTTGTACAAGGTTGAAATCGTTTCTAGACCGGTCGACCAACCCTACAAACACTTGTTTGATTTGCCTTCATTCACCCAGGGCGTTCACCCGAACCTGTTGAACACCGGATCCAACATTGGCAAAGACCGGTTTTTCAATAGTACGCGAACCCAATTGAGACAAGTTGTTGCTCGCAAATAATTTTTACATTATATTATAAAGATGCCGACCCCGACCCTTTATAATATACTCATTTTTTTACTCATCGCAGCAGTTGGACTGTTCTTGTTTAGGACATTCTTCGATACCATGATTGGCAAAGAGGGTTTCGCCCAACTCGAAAAGTTTGTCTTGAAAAAAGATTCCGAGACATATGATGAATTCTATGCACAAATCTACGACAGCATTCATTTGCCCGATCCAGAGAGAGAACTCGATGAGATTTTGAAGATCGTGCGTCCAGACAAACATAGTGTGTTTTTGGATGTCGGTTGTGGCACGGGCTGCACATTGAACGCATTGACGAAATCGGGTGCGAAATGCATCGGAATCGAAAACTCGGATGCAATGATCGAAGTGGCGAAACGCAAGTATGGCAACGAGTTGTCGATTGTAAAAGACGATGTTACAAACCCGATCGCATTCGAGAGAAATCGGTTCACTCACATTCTTTGTCTTGATTTTACCATTTATGAGATCAAGAACAAACATGCCTTCTTCACCAATTGCAGATATTGGTTGCAAAATGGCGGGGCATTGATTTTGCATTTAGCAGACAAACAACGATTCAATACTGTCGTGAAGGCAGGTCGACCAACCTTCATTGACAATCCACAAAAGCATACGAGCGAGAGAATCACCAAAACGGAAATCGACTTTCATGATTTCACCTATCTTTCGAAATATGGATTTGATAACCACCACTTTGCGACCTTCACAGAGACCTTCACGGATGCAACCACGAAACATGTGAGACAGAATGAACGGACCTTGTATATGGAGACCGAAAATGACGTTTTAAAAATCGCCAGCCAGTGCGGATTCTCTCAGCATGCCAAGATCAATATGGAATCGATAAATGATGATGTGCATCAAAACATATATATACTGGTATAAACTGTCGTCTACGAATGTGAAATCTCTCTCTCTCTCTTTTTTGTTTCTTAGAGCAAAGTCTTATATCAAGTCTTCGTCTACAATCTGTTGTTTCACTTCTTTGATGTCTTCTTCAACTTCGGCATCATTCAATACTTGATAATAATCAAGCGAGATTTCTTGTATTTGTGGAATACCAATCTGATTCAACGCTTCAATCACCTTTGCTTGAAACTGCATAAAAACAGAGAAATGGCTTTCCAATGTTTCAATGACCTTTTTTTGAAACTCAACGTATTCGTTTTGTAAGTCAAGATTCATTTTTTTCAAAATCTTGTCGATTATAATTTTTAGATTTTTCGGATCATTTGCTTTGATGATATCATTTATGTCATAATCGCACAATGGCTTTAATGTGGTTGGTGTGACTTTTCTAGGTGTTGCTGATGGGCTTCCTGTTATCATTGACATTCCTTTACTAAATCCTTTTGTTGCAAAGTCGACAATTGCGGCTGCCATGGTATATATACTCTCATATGAAAAATAAGACAATAAATATATTTTGTCTTATTTTTTTTTTGGTTTACTTCGTCGGTTTAATACATGTACTGAAAGGCCATGTTTTCATAGATTGTTGCTTTGAATGTGTCGGCATATCCTTCGACAAAGACAGTGTCTCCGTTATAGATTTCGTCGCAACCGTATTCGCCCGTACAACTCTTTCCGCTTTTACTAATTGGTAGCTTTGTATTCATATTGCCAGTGTTTGAGAATGTGTAATATTGGTACTTATCTCGCCCACTATTCAAGCGTCGACCCATTAATGGGAGAATCAAGTTTTCGGCGGGTTTTGTTAAAATTCCGATTTGAGAAAATCCAGGAGAGGGTCCGCGAGATTCTTGTGGGACAAGGTGCATCGAGGGGACGGACGAGAGGTTCATCGGTGGAAGGTTCATCGGCGGAACAAGGTTCATCGAAGATGAGTTCATGGGTGGACCAAGATTCATGGGTGGAACAAGATTCATAGAGGAGACCAGATTTGTTGGTGCCCGCTGGGTTTCTCCTAAATCTTTGGAAATCACTACAATTTTTGGACTCTGATGATAGATATACACCAACACAATTAAAATAAAAAACAACAGAAACAATGTCATGTTTTCAATACAAAACACACCTGGAATACATTTTTTACCCATTCTCTCTATCTATATATTATTACTCAACATAAATAACACTTCTTCATAATTGACTTTGGATACTTGAACTGTTGGTATTTGTTTATGAATTTCCACAAACTTTGTCCGGCTTTTTTTAATCCAAACACGGTAGCAAACATGTTCCAAAGCAAAAAGTACATTGCAATAAACATATCAATGATATAAAACAGTATGCAATCACCTAGACTTTTAATCTTGTTAATCCCACATTTGAAATATCCCACGATTTTATCGATCGGTTTTGTTACTTTTTTTAATCCTTTATTGAGTGGTTTCAAAATATCATTTTTCGGATCAAATTTTTTCATTTTTTTTGCCATTTATTTATATAATAATTGTCTATTTATTTGTACTCGGCGTAACTACTGCTCAATGTGGCGAATCCATCGACTTTTTGGGTGGTTCCCATAAACTTTTGAGCACTGTCCAACAATGGTTGAAGTTTATCCATGTTTGCCATGAGTTCTTTTTGTTTTTTCAACAACTGGGTGGTTTGGTCGGGTAGGTTTTCGACAGTGGTGCCTTTTGCTAACATCGCGACATCGTTTGCGGTGGATTTGATTGCGTCCGCAGTGGTTTTTGCCGTGGATTTGATTGCGTCTGTTGTGTCCTTTACATTGACGAACGAATCTACCTCCTCTTGATCCTTTTTATCTACCTCCGTATCTTCCTCTTCCTCTACCTCCGTATCTTCCTCTTCCTCCATATCTTTCTCCATATCTTCCTCTTCCTCATCCATTTTACCCTTTAATCCCTCCGACATCTTGTTTCCATAGGCGACTAAATGAGAGACTGCGATCGCCATTACGATAATCACAATCATGTTTTTACTAAAAAACGAGGTCAAAAATCCGACAACGAAAAAGATCGCAAATGCCATCATATTGTCTCGTTGGTAAAAATGAACAACATCGTAAAATCCAACAATAAATATAAATATCAACACCCATTTGTTTGTAAGCATGTGTCCGGATGACGAGGGGATGTATTTCATTAGTTGGTTAAACGCGTTTTGTATTTTGTTCGTGTATGTGTTCATGTTCATGTTTTATTTTATATAAATATAAATATAAATATAAATTATCCAATCGAAACAAAAACAATTGTTAAGAGAGAATTATATATTAAAAAAAAGATCTAGTTTTATATATACACCATATGCCAAATCATAGTACTAAAAAAAAGAAAACCCAACAATCGAATATCACCATCGATGAAAAACACACACAGATGTTGAATGACTTCCACATCATCGAGACAGAGACAATCCCAGAACTAGAAGAGACTCGACAGATTCTAAAGCATCAATCTCGATCGTTAGATGAAAACGACATTGATAAAAAAATGGAGATCAAAGACAAAATCCGAGATATCACAGAACAGCTAAAGAAGTTCAAATCGATGAAAAATGACTACTTGTTAAACAATGTCCCCTATATTTTCAATTATTTCGAAGAAAAAAAAAGGATCTCCACCGGCGAATCGAATAACAAGAACATTTTGAACTCCTTCTTCAAAATCAAGTCGGAGAATGACGTCGTGACCAATCCTAAATACCAAAATGCAAAGATGTTTTATCAAAACTACTGGAAAAACGTGAACAAAGATTACATTTACACATGTGACCAGCAACATGGTCCGGATGTTTGTCAAAAATGCTCGACCGGTGAACTGATTCCACAGGACGAGGAGGGGATTATGATCTGCAATAACAACAAGTGCGGTACCTATGTCCAATACATTGTTGATACAGAGAAGCCGGTTTATAAGGAGCCGCCGAATGAGGTCACCTACAACGCGTACGTACGCTTGAACCATTTCAAAGAGATCTTGTCGCAGTTTCAGGCAAAGGAGACAACGCAAATCCCCACACACGTCATCGAGGCGATTCGCAGTCGCATCAAGAAGGAACGTATACAAGACATGGTCAACGAGATCAATTACGAGAAGATGCGAGAGATCTTGAAGAAGTTGGGGTTTAACCGATACTTTGAGCATATCCAGTATATCAACTCGATTTTTGGTATCAAACCACCAGTGATGAGCGACGAGTTGCAGGACACATTGTGCATCTTGTTCATCGAGATTCAAGAGCCTTGGGCGATCCATTGTCCCATTTATCGAACGAACTTTTTCAATTGTACGTATACGCTTTATCAGTTATGTGTACTGTTGGATCAAACGCAGTACTTGCCTTATATTCCCATGATGAAAGATCGAGAGAAACAGTTGGAACAAGACAGTGTTTGGAAGAAGGTGTGCGAGACGCTTGATTGGGAGTTTGTCGCGACGGTTTAAATTAAGGAAACCCATGGTTTCCTTATGAACCTTCCTTTTAAGCATGGGATTAAAAGGGAACCCATGGTTTCCTTATGAACCTTCCTTTTAAGCATGGGATTAAAAGGAAACCCATGGTTTCCTTATGAACCTTCCTTTTAA
>Ga0075464_10000240_pt1 | contig 23602 bp, 23 predicted proteins | sample DEB19_08_DNA_5_FD_75068 | JGI IMG/M metagenome (GOLD analysis project Ga0075464, IMG submission 75068) | Aqueous microbial communities from the Delaware River and Bay under freshwater to marine salinity gradient to study organic matter... | ecosystem: Environmental > Aquatic > Marine > Coastal ...
ATCATTTGCCTCGTTGTTAGAAAAAAAAGAAATAATCGAAGAAATAAATAAAGAAGAAGAATTAGTAATTCCACCAGGTTGGAGTTATTACAAATATACTAAGTTTAAAAATGGAATGTGTGGTGATAAGTGTTCAAAACTAACAATTAAAATACAAAAACCTTTTATAAAGAAAAAATACGAAATAGAAAAACCAAAACTTGAAGTAGAATTAAATGAGGCAGAAAAAATAATTGAAGCCTTATCACTTTTACATGAAAAACGCACAAATGAATATAAAGAATTGTGGGGAGAAGATGAATGGGAACAAATGTTTATTTGTCCAAATTATGATTACGAATATTTTGATAAATTAGACGAAGCTTATGAAAATGAGCAGTATAAATTGAATGAGCAATACTATAATCAGGATGATGATGATGACGACTATTAATTAGTTAAATTTGGTAATGTATTATATGTTTAATTTATAATATATTATGGATGAAAATAATGAAGTATTAGACGAAGAATGGATTAATGAATTTGAAAAAACAGACAAATTATTTCAGGATTTTTATTTAGATGATATATATTATACAGAAATTCATTTTGTTTATATAAATACTACTAATAATATAGAAAAAATAAAAGAAGAACATTTTTTATTATCAACCCCAAATTATATTTCTAGAGAAGAAATTATTGGATTACTTAAAAGGAATACAATAGTAAACAATAAAAAATATTCAATATTATCTATTTTAAAATGTAATATAACACTTAAACCAGAAGAAATTAAAAATTTTTTAAAATCATCTAATTTAACTGATTATTTGGATAATTTTTTAGTGCCAATAAAAAATATTGATGCTATTGTGTTTGAAAAAACAATTAGTATGTTTCAAGATTTAAATGATTTATTATTTATATTTTATGAAAAATCGCACGATGAAAATAAAAAGACGTCAAATAGTGTGACGAAGAAGGTGTATTTTAATCAAAAACCTAATCATAAAAACACTATTAGAAAACAATATAAAGACACATAGGCATATTAGTATATAGTAAAAATGTCAGCACTAATTAACGCTCTTGATAATCATACCTCTAAACAAATCGGAGAGAATGGGCACGCAGAATATGGATGGTCTAATAGTATTAGAGAAAGAATTTTACAATTTAGTTTTCAACTAACCAGAACAGATGAAAAAGGAGTAAAAAATTTATCACGAACTTTAAGTGATATGTTGAATACGCTAAAGGCTCAACAGAGTTCATTTAAAAAAAATAGCTCAGAGTTAGTAGTAGCAACTGAATATTTAATTATTTTGTATAAAATGATTGGGCAAACACGTGATATTATTGATGGAAAAGGCGAGTGTTCATTGACTTATATGATGATTCATACGTGGTTTCAATTTTATCCCGAGTTAGCATTTTATGCTGTAAAGTGTTTAGTTGATTTTGGCGATGATGGAAAGACTCATCAATACGGGTCTTGGAAGGATATTAAGTATTTTTGTAGTTACTGTCATAATAATAACTGTTCTTTAGACCATCCATTAATTCAATATGCTATTAATATTGTAAATGCTCAAATTAAAACGGATTATGCTAACCTAGTATCAAATTCAGATGAAATTTCATTGGCTGGAAAGTGGGTTCCTAGAGAGAAGTCTGGAAGATTTGGCTGGTTGTATGAGGCATTAGCTTGTAATTGTTTTCCGATGTATATTGAAACCGCTTTTAAAGATAGTTCTAAGGCAGCAGCTATTCTAAAAACTAAGATGGAGTATCGTAAGCTTTTATCTTGCCTTAATAAAAAAATTGACACTCTACAAATTAAACAATGTGATAAAAATTGGGCTGAAATTGATTTTAAAAAGGTTACATCTGTTTCACTCTCAAAACAAAGAAAGGCTTTCCTAAATGTTACAAAGAAAGGCGAACCAAGATTTCCTGATAATAATGACCGAGTAGAGTGCGCTGAACACTTTAATGCTCATATTCAGAAGGCTATAAAAGGTGAAATTGAGATTAAAGGAAAACGTATTGGATTAGAAAATTTTACTAAGCAAGCAATTGAATTACTTCAAAATAATTCTTCTTCTTCTGTGGCAGAAAAGGCACTATTAAATTCACAATGGCGTGATAATTCAAGTCAAACTGGTGCACTAAGTGACATGATTGCGATGGTAGATACTTCTGGTTCAATGAGTGGTGACCCATTAAATGCTGCTATTGCCCTTGGAATTAGAGTAGCTGAAAAGTCAAAGCTAGGAAAGCGTGTAATGACATTTAGTTCAAGTCCAAAGTGGGTAAGTTTAGAAGGAGACAATGATTTTACTTCAATGGTGCGAACTTTACAACACGCAGACTGGGGAATGACCACTAATTTTGATGCCGCTCTAAATATGATTTTGGATGCGATTGTGGAAGCAAAGATGGAACCAGAAGATGTTGAAGGACTTACTTTAGCAATTTTTTCAGATATGCAGATGAATGCTGCTGATTCAGGTAATTGTGATACAAATGTTTTATACGATAGAATTAAGAGAAAGTATGCGGATGCTGGATTAAGAGTAAAGGGTAAGCCGTATAAGCCTCCACATATTTTGTTCTGGAATTTGAGGTCAACCAGTGGATTTCCAGCACTATCAACACAACAAAATGCTTCAATGATGTCTGGATTTAGTGCGGCAATGCTAAACTTATTCTGTGAGCAAGGGGTTGAGTCTCTTCAGGCTTGTAGTCCTTGGAGTCTTTTCTTGAAAGGTTTAGAAAATGAAAGATACTCAATTATGGAAGTTAAGGCTAGAGATTTTTTTCTATAAACAATAAATAAATAAATATTATTAATAAATAAAAAATAAATTATTAATAATATAATGATTCAAAATAATTATCATAAAAAAGATGATGTAAAAGAGAAATTATATAATGAATATAAAAAAAAACTACAAATTTCATATCCATTAAAAGAAAATTATAATCCTGTTATTCCTTTAAATATTTATCAAACATGGCATACAAAAAAATTACCTGAAAAAATGTTTAAAACTGTTAATTTAATCAAAAACTTAAATCCAAGATTTAATTATCAGTTATTTGATGACAATGATTGTAGGGAATTTATAAAAAATAATTTTGAACTAAATGTATTACATGCTTTTGATAGTTTAATTCCTGGAGCTTATAAAGCAGATTTATGGAGATATTGCGTTTTATATAAAAATGGTGGTATATATTTAGATATAAAATACAAACCACAGAATAATTTTAGATTTATAACAATGACTGAAAAAGAGCACTGGGTTTTAGATGTTGATAAAAGTGGTGTATATAATGCTTTAATGATTTGTAAACCAAGAAATGAAATACTTTTAAAAGCAATAAATAAGGTAGTAGAAAATGTAAAAAAAAAATATTATGGTAATAGCGCTTTAGAACCTACAGGACCACAATTATTAGCATCTTTTTTTAATAGTGAAGAAAAAAAAATATTTGATATGAAACACAAAGTATTATTTTCAAATATAAATAAATTTATTTTTTTTAATAATTATATTATTTTTGTGCCATATAATAATTATATAAATGATAATATTACTAAATCACACCCGCATTATTCAGAATTATGGAATAAAAAAAAAATTATCGTTAAACACCAAATACTAAATAATTTTATTATTTGTTACTCCACCCTGTTCATTTTCATAACCTAATAAAGGTTCCATACAAACATAATCATCATTATTTAATATTTTTGTTAATACAACATCATTAATGGTTTTATATTTTAAATAACAATTTATGTAATCATTTAATAGGCTATCAATATTATTTTTATTTACTAATACTGCTATTGGTCCGCCTAACCATATTTTTTTTTTATAAAAAAAACTACTACCACAATTAATAAAAAATCTTTTGGAATTGTGATATAATAAATCATTTATATTTCCTTCCGGGTCCAATTTGCCAGGTGTAACACATCTTCTAAATTTTCTTCCCCATAAGTAACCAGGACATAAATGTAAACATCTCCAATTAGTTGGTAATAATTCAACTGTTTTATTTAACTCTTCTAAAAAATTTTGATGCGGTTGAAAATCATCATCGCATAATATACCATATTGTAAGTTAGTTTGTTTAAAAGCGATTATTCTTCTTTTAAAAATATCAAAAAAAGTTTTATTTTTTTCCAATTTTCCATAAATAAAATAAATAGGAATTTTATATTTATCCATTTCATTTTTAATATTTTCTTTTCTTTTTTCTGAAATATTATTATTTAATATTGTTGTTGTTACTAAAACTGTATTATTTTTATTAATCATAAATAATAAAAATATTAAAAATTTATATATTTATATATTTACCTATACTTTGACCTTTTCCAAAACCATAATCAAAATGATTAATTTCAACTAATAAATTATTTTTAACTAAATCATTCCAAGCTTTAGTTGGTCCAATTGTATACCCTGCTTGGAGTTCATCCTTTGAAACAATATCATCCATAATAATAATTGTTTCATTATTAGACATCATTCTACAGTTCATTAAATCAGCATGAGCAATTTCGTAATCATGACCACCATCTATAAAAATAATATCGAATTCAATTTTATTATTTTTAGCAAATTTTGGAACTGTTTCTAATGAATTTCCAAATACAAGTGTATGTCTATTAGGATATTTCATATTTATAAATTTTTTTCCATATTTTAAATAATCATGAAAATGCTCACCTATATCAAAACTATATAAATAAGCATTTGAATTAGATAAAAATAACTCGGCGCTATGTCCAGCGTTAAAACCTATTTCCATTATGTATTTTGAGTTATTTTGTTTTAATATTTTTTTAATATCATAAATTTGATTTTTACTTTCATTAATATTACCTTCTGATATATTTATTTTATTTTTTTTATAAAATTCTGCTAAATTAGACATATTATAAATAATAAAGATATTAAAAATATTTAATAATTAACTAAATATAACATCTGGGGCTATCATTATTTTTGCGTTGTTTTTATTTATTGCTTGTACATGAAAGGACCTATGTTCACAGTCTTCATATCTTCCCTTTACATGTCCATAGTCCTTATAAATAAGGGCTGAACTTGCGATTTTCATATGCGCTAACATATATTTTGGAGGAATTAAATTAAAATTTACTCTTCCATCGTATACACAATTCAAAAACTTTTCAGTTCTATAAATTGAAAATCCATTAAATGATGAAATACATGGTAAAAGTTCATCCTTTTTTAAGTTTTTTAGTTTTTTATCTACATAATCTTGAATTATATGATAAAAATGTTGATTATTATTGAAGTGGTTATAACTAAAACAAAAAGGAAAAATAGATAGACCCCATATATCATAGTATTTTGGACTTGTATTAAAGGATAAAGCATCCCAATCTTCTCTCTTAAGATACTTCTGAAGAGAGAAGATATCACAGTTTTTACAGTTTGGGTTATCAAAATCCATCATTATAAAGTAAGGATAATTTGAGTAATTATTTTTGATTTGTTTAATACAATAGTTCCTAGCATAAGCAATTCTATGAGTTCTAAAGTGTGAAACAGGAGTTGTATTAACATAAAATTGAAGTCTAGGATTTTTTATTTGATAAGTTTTTAATTTTTCTAGTGTATTATCAGTTGAATGGTCATAGTAAAGTATGATAACATAATCATCAAATAATGTTCCAATTTTTTCAATATTGGAAAAAACTTTATCTAAAAAAGGACCACAATTTTTAACAGGACCACAAAAAACACAGTTCATTAATATTATAAAATATATAATTTTGATAAATAAAATATATAATATTAATATGAATAAAATAAATAAGAAAATTAGTAATGATTTGGTATATATAAAAAAATCTGATATCGATGGCTTAGGTGTTTTTGCCAAGGAAGATATAAAAAAAGGAACAAAAATAGCAGATTATTATGGTAAAGAAATGAAATGGAAAACATTTAAAAATAAATATGGAGAATATAAATCCAATTCATTACACACATATCCAATGCGTCGTATTTGGAAAATTATTGTAGCAAAAGAAGAACCTTATAAAAGTGAAAACTTAACAAATTATATAAATGAAATTAAAGGCAAATCAAATTGTGAATTAAAATTAAGGGCTTTATACACGAAAAAAAATATAAAAAAAGGTGCTGAATTATTGCTTGATTATACTACAGGATATAACCGTTTTTGGTTAAAAAATAAAACAAATAAGACAAATAAAACAAATAAGACAAATAAAACAAATAAGACAAATAAGACAAATAAGACAAATAAAACAAATAAAACAAGAAAAATAAAAAATTGATATATTTTAGATGATAATTATGTAATACATCATCTAAAATGTTTACAGTAGTAACTGGTAGATTTAATTCAGAAACCTTAATCTCAAACTATGAATATAGAAGGAGACATGAATTTAATTGTATATACTGTTGTCCGTCCAAATTATCACCAAAAATTCCACACAATACACTAGTATTTGTAATTGAAATGAATAATTCTACAAATATGATTGAAGGAATTGGTTTAATTAAAAATAAACCAGAAACTGAAAAATATTATAAAGTTCATTTGGATGGAAATACAAATAGATATATTTATATTGGCAATTATTTTATAAATAGAAAAACAATGGAAGATTATAATCCTCAATTAATTCAAATTTTAGAACTAATATTATTTAAGGGTAAATCACATTCAAAAAGAGGAGCAGGATTAACCATTATTCCTGAAAAAGTTTTAAAATTGGATGTTTGTAAAGATATAAATATTAAAAAAGACATAAAAGAGATATTTATAAACACATTTAATTCAGAAAACATAGAAAATAATGAAATTGAAATAAAACTTTAAAAAGAGCACTGAAAAAACAGCACTAGCATTAAATAATTAAAATCAATATTAGTTAAAAACAATCTTAATATAAATTATATGTCATCAAATATAGATACTAATGTTGGTAATTATTCTCTAGCAGAATTAATGGCTATAGTAGAACTTCAAGATTTAAAACCAAATGAAATAGTTAAACAAACTAATAAATATATTAATAAATTTAAAACTTCAAACCCTAAATTATCTGTTTTTTTTATGGAAATTCAAAGTCAATTATTACAATATTCTACAAACTTAATAGACCCAAAAAATCCAGAACCTTCTTTTGTTGAAGGTTTCTCGTCTATGAATAATGATGAAACGGACCAAGATAATGCGGAAGATGCTATATATCCTGCGGGTGAAAAACAACAAAATAATTGGTATGAAAACCAGGCTCTTAAACAATCTGATGAAACACAAGATAATAAAACAACACAAAGAAAGCAAAAAATAGATGTTTTTGGTAATGAACACGTTCCAATGAATCGTGAGCAACTAGGAGTAAATAATAATTTTAATGTTCAAGTTTCACAAGATTCATTAAATCCTAATTTAAAAAATACTATCAGCAGATTTGTAAATTTAGATAGTCAGTTTAGACCATTTAATAGTGGTTCTGAAAGCACTTCAACCGATTATACATTAGATTTATCAGACCCTCTAACAAATGTTTTAAGTATAAGAATGTATTCATATCAAATACCTTATTGTTGGTATGTAATTGATACAACACATGGTAACACGTGTTTTTGGATAACAGCAACTGTAGATGGAGTTGTATACAATGTTCCAGTTAGTGTTCCTCCAGGAAATTATACACCAACCCAATTTACAGATACATTAAATAATATTTTAAATGGACTTTTTTTTAATACAATTTCTCCAGCTCCAACAACAACGGTAGTTTATAACGTGAATAGTGGCAAATTAACATTGAATTTAAATGGAGGGCATTATGATGGTCAAATTGAACCTTATATACCAGCATTTGATATTAATATTGAAACTATTATCACATTTTTTGATTATACAGCACAACTTCAATGTAAGACAAATTGTGTTAATCAATCATATTATTTAAATCAAACCTTAGGATGGATTATGGGTTTTAGAGAAGCAATTGTTTATGTAGACCCTAGTGGTAATATTGGCACAGGAATTGTTGATTTAAATGGAACAAAATATTTAATATTAGTTATTGATGATTATAATCAAAATCACGTAAATAATGGTCTTGTTTCAATAACAGAATATTCAAATGTTTTAAAAATGCCATCATACTATTCACCAGATTTACCATTTACTTGTCTAGCGGCCACACCTAATGATGGAATTAACAGTGAATATACTAAAACTCAAATTATGCTGCCAAGTGCTCCAAGAACACTTACAAATTCACAGCTTTACACAATTAATGAAATTAATAGAAATAGAAATAATAACACAAATCACAGGGCAAAAGCACCTACAAGCACTGATATTTTAGCGATGATTCCTATTAAACCAACTGGATTAAGCACAGGAGGATTAATAATTGAATTTAGCGGTTCTTTACAAGATAATATAAGAACATACTTTGGTCCAGTAAATATTGATAGAATGCGTGTAAGATTATTAAATGATAAAGGCATTGTTTTAAATATGAATGGTGCGGATTGGTGTGTAACTTTAATTTGTGATTGTTTATATCAGTATTAATATTTTCTATCTTTACTTATATAATGAAAGACGTCATCATAGAATTATTAAATCCAATTATTCGCAATTTTGGAAAAATGGGCCCATCATTATTATTTGTCAATTCATTATACTTATTATGGCATAAAGATAATTTATTTTATTATTATTTATACGGTATTTTTTTAAATTCAATTTTGAATTTAGTATTAAAAGGAATAATTAAAGAACCTAGACCATCAGAGGACCCAAAATTATTTAATATAGCATTAAAACACAGTATTAGATTTAAATTTGTTAATGGATATCCACATGATATTTTTGGTATGCCCTCTGGACATGCTCAATCAACATTCTTTTCAACTATTTTTATTTATTTAGCTTTAAAAGATATTAAAATAACAATTGGTTATTTATTTATTGCGTTGTTTACTATGTATCAACGTGTGTTATTTAAAGAACACACTTATATACAAGTATTTGCTGGGGCTATAGTAGGAATATTATTTGGTGGGTTTATTTATTTTATTACTCAACAAAAAATAACAGGTAAATTAAGACCAAAAAAAGATGACAATGGTCCTACTTAGTATTTACACCTTTTTACATTTCAAACGCCTACTTTATTTTACTTCAAATGATTTCCAATAATTATGTATGTATTCTAATTCTTTTTTTTTATTGTCTTCCAATTTTGTATAATTTAATTCATTTATACGCCAAAAATAACTATCTTTTTTAATTTTTTGAAGTCTTGATTGATACATATTCTGTAAAATATTGTATCTACTAATTTTTACATTATGTTCTCTAACAAACAAATTAATGAGTGATATAATTCTTATATTTGAATAATACAAAGCACTCCCATAGATAAACTCAATTATATATGGGTTTGATAAAATGTAATCAGATTGAAATATTAACATTCTTTCTGTTGAATTATAGTCTAATTTAGTTTCATAAAAAGAATACATTTTATAATATATTATTTAATATAAGATATTTTTAAGTAATAATTAAAGTAGTTTTATAGGCGTTTGAAATGAAAAAAGGTGTAAAAAATTAATAAAAATAAAATTTTAGTAAACGCAAAAATATAATAAAATAAAAAAAATTGAAATGCTTTTTTTATTTTATACTAATAGCATTATTCCCACAACAAGCTTTCTTTAAGAACTTTATAATTACGAAAATGAGCTCAAACATGTCAATCAGAAGAAATAATATTGCTAGTGGTCTAGCAGTTGAAAAAATTGGAGTTAATAACTTGGATATTTATATTCCAAGAATCAGCGAAAAATACACTGAAGATGAAGTCAAATTTATGTTCGCAAATATGGGTATAGCGTTAGTTGATTATGTAGATTTTGTTGCTACAAAGGATACAGAGACCAAAGAAATCAAGTTTTACAGCGCTTTTCTGAAACTTTCCGAATGGAACCCAAATGGATATTGGTATAATAAAATAATTATAGAAAAACAGAACAAAATTCAAATCTCTGCTTCCGAATTCTGGATTGTTCTTCCTGCCAAGACTCCGCTTTCCAGGTCAAAAGTCAATACTCATCAGTTAGCCGCATACACTGATGAGTTATTTGTGCGGGTCGAAGCAATTGAAAAAAGCGCTGTTGAAAATGTAACGGTTAGTTCGACGCACTTCCAAAATCTTCTTGCTAAGTCCGAAGCACAAGCTAATCAGATTGACCAACTCCTGAAAATTGTAGCAGAACAATCAAATCAACTCAGTCGCATTAACAGTTTATTATTTCAAGAACAACCTGTAACAAGAGAGCGCTCGCTTACCATAGAAGATTTAAAGTCAGAAGACTTGTCTCCGTCTCCAGTTCAATGTGAAGAGAATTTTGATGCGCAAAAAGAAAAACCAATTGTTTACTGCGATGATGAGTGCTTCTTTCTCAAGCCTCTAGTTGTTACTGACACTACTACCAAAAAACAAAAAAAAGCAGATATTATATCGGGCAGCTTTTCATTCGATTTGGAAGATATCTTAGGACCAGTTGGTAAAAGTATGGGTCTAACTGAGGAAGAAGTTAGAAAAGGACTTGAAAAAGAATGGGCTAATACCAACCGAGCTAAAAGCAGTAGAAATATTTGCGGAAATATGTAAATAGCAACACAGCGTATAGTATCAAAAAATAAAAACAAAAACATTTAATATTTAATATTTAATTAATATTTAACTTGTAATTAATTGTGTAATGTATTGTAGGTTTTCCAGTATCCAGTATTCAGAAAAAGGTAAGAATATTTATTATTATATTTATAAATGTTTACTAATAAAATTGGGGGTAACCCCTTTTTTATTTTATACTATAAATATATGTCTTTAAAAATTCCTTCAACAGTTAATGCTAGAAAATATAAATACTCCTATCCAAATACATCTCCGATAATTTATAGTTTATCTATTACAGAATCTGTATTAGGTGATTATTCTATATGTTATATAACAGGTAAAAATTTTAGTAAAAGTAATACAACTGGTAATTCAAGTGTTACTTTTGGAAATATAACAAATATACCAGTTACATTTTTTAGTTCATTAAATATTTCTTTTGTAGTGCCATTTTTTAATTTAACTCCAAATATTTATACTGTTCAAGTAGTAAACAATAATTATTTTCCATCAACAACATATTCAAATAAAGTTGATTATACATTATTAGCATAAACTATATTATTTTGCTTTATTTTTTATATATTTTATTATAAAAATAAATATATGAAGCATTTTTATTTATATATTTTGTTACTTTGTTTTATTATTATATCAGTTTCATCATTTACTCATTATTATAAATATTATGTTTTGAAAGAACAATTTAGTACAAATGATAAAACATATGTATTACTAGGAGATAGTATTATTAAAAATAATTCGTATGTAAAAAATGGCAAAGGTATAGATGATATGTTAAATGAAAAAACAAATAGTAATACACATTGTTATGCTAAGGATGATTCAACAATTGTAGATATTTATAGCCAATTAGATTTAATTCCAAGTGATTTAAATAAAAAATCTACAACCATTTTTCTCTCTGTAGGTGGAAATGATATATTAAATAACTATGCTGATAAAGATGTTTCTATAAAAGATATAAAAGTTTTGGACCCAATCTTTAACGCTTATAAAAAACTGTTTAAAAGTATTCAAACAAAAATGAATGAATCAAAATTAATCTTATTAGATATTTATTATCCAACAAATATAAAATTTGCTCAGTATAAACCTATTCTTGAAGAATGGAACAAATTAATATCAGATTTTGCTTCTACAAATAACTTACAAGTAATAAATATAAGTAGTATTTTAACAGATTCAACTGATTTTACGTTAAACATTGAACCATCTGAAACAGGTGGAGAGAAAATAGTTGATAATATTTTATTATATTAATACAATGTATGGGAGCAGGAATATTACCAACAACAATACATAATAATAAATTATATTTTTTATTTGGAAAAGAAAATCAATATGAGGATTCAGCAGCAGGATTTTCAGATTTTGGTGGGGGAACTGATAATAAGGAAAATTTTTTGGAAACAGCCATACGTGAAGGTGGAGAAGAATTAACCGGATTTTTAGGAAATGATAATGATATTAAAAGTATGTTAAAAAAGTATGGAACATATAATATTGATTATGAAGATAGCAATTCAAAATTTAGCACTTATAGGATGCATATATTTCCAATGAAGTATGATGAATTTTTGCCATTTTATTATAATAATAATCAACGGTTTTTACAAAAACGATTAGATTCAAAAATAATAAAAAAATCCAAATTATTTGAAAAGGCAGAAATTAAATGGGTTTGCGTAGATGATATTATTAAAATGCGTCCAAAATTTAGGTCTTATTTTCAAAATATAATTGATATGATATATGCTGAAAAAAATGATATTAAAAAATTTATCTCAATCAGCTTAAAAAAAGACACTAAAAAAAAGACACTAAAAAAACGTTAGGAAAATTTTAGTAACTATTTTATCAAAATTAAAAGATTATTTAGAAGAATTTATTAATGCTATTCATTTTCATATCAATAAGTTATTTAATTTAAATAATGTAGCAAAATAATAAATTTAAAATAGTTTAGATGATTTTATTTATATAAAATATTTAGAAATTTAAATAATTATTATTTAAAAAAAAATAATAATTATATAGATTATAATGTCTGTTAGTTTAACAAAAGAAAACAGTGCTAGCAAAGAAGCGTATTTTTCGTGGGAAATCACTGATATAAACTTCTTAAAAGGTATGTTATACTTGACTGATATTGCTCAAGAAGGTAATTCAGATTCTGCTGTTTTAAAATATCAACTACATTCTACTGAATCACCTGTTGGTTCACATATATTTGAAGGACTAGTTGCTGGGGAATATTATGCTGAATTGACTATAATTGATAAAAATAATGTTATGTATACTTCTGAACAGTCCAATTTTTTTGTGTATGAGGTTAAAGCAGCTGTAATTGATACAGTTTCACCAATAAATAATGCGTTTAATATTACATTACATGGTTATGATAATAATTCTTTACTAAATGGACAAAATATAGACAAAGTAAATTTTATTTTGTTTGGAAGACAAAAAAAAATAACAGGAGGAGCATTATCATTTGTAGCAGGAACAAGTAATAAATTAAACATTGTTGTCCCCTATAGTTCAAGTAATATTTATAACTTAACAAATTATGGAATTAAAAATGGGTGGTATTATGAAATAGCTTGTTTTTACACAGATAATAATACTGTATCAGGCGAAATATCTAACACAAAAGTTTCTACACCTACAAATGCTCCAAATAAAATAACAAATGTATCCGCAAATTACGATTATTCAAACAAGCAATTAATTATTAACTACACTAATCCTGATGATGTTGATGAATGGATAGCAAAAACTGTTAGAGCCACTATAACATATGGTTCAACACAACAAAAATTTTATTTTAATGAAACTTCTCCTAATTTTTCTTTACTTGGACAACAAATTATATTTAATGAACCAATATTACTACCTGCTGATACTTTGTTCAAACTTACATTATGTATGGAATCAGAAGTTTATGGTTATGGTGAGGAGGAGTCCGCATTTATAGAATGTATGGTTCCCACTAGATTTTGCTCTGAACCAAGCGCAATTAGTGTTCCCGCATATACTGTAGGAGATAAGACTTTTGCTGCGACTTTTGTTAAATCCGACCTCACTCAATATAATGTTACTGTAAAAATGACCTTAACTAGTGATTGTGGTTGCACTATAGTTGTTGGTGATTATCAATCTGGTGCTATTGTAGCTGACCTTGACAACGGCAAAAAATACACTTCAAACTTACAAATATTTTATGCTACTAAAACTGGGCCTTCTATTATATTTGGGCCCTGTACTCAGGATGTAACATATTTTGATTATAAATTTATTCCTTATGGTCAAGCAGATGCTCCATCTAATTTATTAGTAACATATGGTGATGGAAGTTTAACATTAAACTGGGATGAGCCCGCAAGTTTTAATGGTTATATTCTAGACGCTTATGAATTATCTATCGACGGTTATTCTTTTTGGTCAAATGGTTCTAACCGTACATTTTTTACGAATGGATACAATAGTGGAGTTAAATATAATTTTAGAATTAGAGCTGTCAGCAAAAGTGACGATTCTTCATTTTATAATGGTACTGAGCGAACAAAGGGTAAAGTATCTCTTATTGATGCTTATCCTCTTAAAAAACCCGTAAAACCAATTCTAGATACACAAACTCCTGGTGATGCTGTCAGTTCTATTACATTTCATGACGATAATTTATATGGAGGTGTTGTAAAACAATATAATTATACTATTAGTAATGCTGCGGGTGGAATCATATCAAGTGGCGAAACAAGTAAAACATTTACTGGTCTAACTAATAATGTGCCTTCAGATATTAGTCTTACAGTAGTAACTACTTCTGGTGCTGGTACTTCTACTGTTAATACTCAAGAAAGTGGACCATTGAATTTTTCTACTACTCCATTTAAAATGCCTGATGTTCCTGTTTTATCAGCTGTTCCATACGAAGATAATGTAGTTTTATCTTGGGTCAATAATAATCCTACAAAAATACTTACTTACAATGTAGAATATGATGTAGAATATAAACTTTCAAGTGCTAGTAATTGGAATACTTCAAATGTTGATAAATCTTCTCCTTTAACTATATCACAACTAACCCCTAACAGTGTATATGATTTTAGAATTCGTTCTAAAGTATATAATTTTGAAAATAACCAAACAAAATATAGTGATTATAGTGAAGTATTAAGTTCTAGGCCATTTAAATATAAAAATGCGCCTACAATGGAAGTTACAGCTAGTAATGGAAAAATTGAAGTAAAATTAACTCCTCCTGTTGCTCCTAATGACAATTATTATGCTGCGCAAACTTATTACGCAACCGCTGTGCTATCTTCTGATTCATCAAACATAATTACTACTAATTCAACTGATTCAACATTAACATTTAATCTATCTAATTTATCAGATTATGTTATTACTGGCTGGTATGACATGTTAAATACGGAAACTAATACCTCTTATCTTTCTAATACTGTAAGCAATGTAGCTGTTCCATTTGACCCATCTGTTGTTCCAGAACTATATTGCACCCCTGATAATGGTAAGATTAAATTATCCTGGGATGATGGCAATATGTATGGGCTTAATATTAATAAGTATCAAGTAAGTTCAAAATCAGGCGCAACTTGGAGTGATTGGAGTGATATAGTTCCAAATAAATCATCATCTGGTTCTCATCAAAATACAAATAATTATGATATTGAAATCGCACAATCTAACGGTGAATCAAAGAGTTACAAAATTCAAGCTGTTATATTAAATGCTGGTAAAACTTATTATAGTGTATCAAATGAGGTAGCTGTTACACCATTCACTAAAGCTAGTGCTCCATTGTTAGTTTCATATGTTTCATCTGATAAAAAAATTACTTTAAATTGGAGTGAGCCAGCATTAGGTGGGCTTCCATTACTTCGTTATGAAGTAAAGAGAGATTCTGATGCTAGTTGGACTCCAGTAGCCAAAGCTTTAAGCTATGATTTCTCAGCAAATTTATTAAATGGCACCCTTTACACATTTAGCGTTCAAGCTGTAACTGATAATAGTGTAAATCAAAATAATTTGGAATATGTCAATGAAATTTTTGGTTCTTCTCAATTAAACCAATCTGCTAGACCATATGCTCAACCTACTATATCTCTTGATTCTGTTGTTTCACTTGATTTGGCTCTTAAATTAAATTGGACACAAGATTTAGGTGGTCACCCCTTTGACCATTACAAAATATACTATAATACTAGTTCTGATGATAACATAATAACAAGTGATTTAAATCACACAATTGTATCATTAAATAATGGAACAGAATATATTTGTGCGGTTGAAGTTTATGTGAAAGATGAAAATGATAATGCCGTAAGTCTATTAGTTGATAAAAAATCTGATACTAAAACAAATATACCATATAAACCAGCAGTTTCTCCTAAAAATTTAACAAGTGTTCCTGGTAATTTATCTGTTGTTGTTAGCTGGGATGACTTATCACTTGGTGAATTAAATGGCCTTCCATTAAAACGTTATGAAGTAAAGAAAAATACTGATGTTAATTGGACTTCAGTAGGTCAAGATGTAAGCTATAATTTCACAAATTTACTTAATGGAACTGAATATGAATTCAAAGTTCGAGCAATAACAACTAATGAGTATTATATTGAAATTCCTGATGATTTAATGCATCCTGATGAAGTTATTGGGGCTGAAGCATCAATCAATAATATCCCATATTTACCTCTTGAAGCTCCATTAATAGTAGATTGTGTAGCACAAAATAAATCTGTCGCATTAAGTTGGAGCCAGCCAATTTTAACAGGACTCACATTAGTCCGTTATGAAGTATATGGTGGTGTTCTATCAGCGCCTTTATCAGTTGGCACTTCATTACAATATAATTTTACTGGTTTGGAAAATGTTACTGAATATTCTTTTAAAGTTAGAGCTGTTGCTAGTCATACGTATAAAGGAACAATTACAAGTAACTATTCAGAACAAAATAAAATTCCATTTACAAATCCAGATGCTGTTACAGGTCTAAAATGCAACGCAGTAAATAAAGTTCTAACTATTACTTTTAATTCTCCTGCTACTTCTAGTGTAAATAGAGATTTATTAGCACAAGACTATAAATATAAATTAGGTGAATCTGGTGAAAACGTAATCAATAAAGACTTTGAAACTCTTGTGACAGGTCTTACAGTAAATATTACCGCTTATGGTTCTAAGACAATTAGTGTATATGTTTATGCTCGTATACGTGACCCAAATAACTTAGATGATATTACTAATTCTAAATATAGTCAAGTTAACAGTATAAATGTAGTAAATTCAAATCTAGAATCAGACATTCAAAATTTAACTTCAAAATCAGGTGATAGACAAATAACTTTAAATTGGGTCAATTTAGGAAGTGGTTCTTCATTTACGGTTGATTTGATAAATCCTGATGGAAGCACAACATTTCTTCAAACAGTAACAACACCAACAGCAACTATTCTTGATTTGATAAATGGTACATTTTACACATTCAACGTATACTCATCAACAAACGATATGTTACAAATTCAAGCTAAACCAATTGGGATACCAAGTATTAACTCAGTTGATGTCTCAGTTGATGCTTTTGGTACTCGTAATTTTTATACTAATATAAATAAAAATGGTGCTGATACAGCATACGTTGTAATTATTGCGAGTAAATCTGATAACAGTGTTGATATTTTAGGTCCTATATTATATGAAACTCCAATTAGTATACCTGGCAAACCAGGTGTTGCATACTCAGATTGGAATATCATAGCAATAAATTCGTCAGGTTCTGTAAAAGCGAATAAAGCAAATGTTAGCACATCAATTGCAAGTATTGGTGGATAATAAAAATATTTAGATTATTTTTTAAAAAATAATTTTTATATTTTTATAATGTATAAATGCCTTCAATTAATTTTAGTTTCAATTCTAAAAACAATAATCAAGAAAAAATAAATGAGTATAATAAAAAAGCATTATTACAAGTTCAAAATATGATAGCAAGACAAAAAAGAATAATAAAAAATCAAAGAAAAATAATAGAAAATAAAAAAAACTCTGCGTTAAATGAAGAACCTATTCAAGATATTTTAGAACAAGATATGAAAGTAGATTCTATTGATATAAATGAAGAACCTATTCAAGATATTTTAGAACAAGATATGAAAGTAGATTCTATTGATATAAATGAAGAACCTAAGCAAGATGATATTTTAAAATTTGGCATAGAAGTAATTTATTTTTAAAATAAAGTTATTTAAATATATTTAGGACAAAATATATATTAATTACATTATAATTATTCATAAAATAATTATAATTTATACATTTAATAAAGTTATATGCTGTTGAATAGTCATTGTTAGGTTTTAATATTAATTATTAAATAAAATAATTTAAAAAATTATTTCTTTAAGTTACTTTAAGAATATATATTGTAAAATATGTAAAAAACTGTCGGAAAAGTCCAGGATAAAAAGTGATTTTGGACATTTATAAATGTCCATTTTTAAAAAGGGCCTTAAGACTTTTGGAAAAAAATCAATTTGACTGCATAAAATAATTTTAAGGTCTCACGACAAAATAAATTTTTTTCATTTTGTTAGCATAATTTTTTTATTATTTATTTTAAAAAGGATTTAGGAGTTTTTTCTGTTCTATAAATATAGAACATTTAGAATGAAAAAAACGCCAAAAAACGCCGAATTTTACGATTGTGAAAACTGTGACTTTAAATGCTTTAAAGAATCTGATTGGAATAGACACATACTGACATCTAAACACAAAAATAGAACAAAATTGAACGATTTCACGCCAAAAAACGCCGAAAATAATTATACGTGTCAAAATTGTAATAAAATTTATAAAGCTAGAAACAGTTTATGGTATCATAAACAAAAATGTATAAAAACTGAAAATATAACAGTTACAGATTCTTCAGCAAATGAAGTAGTTGTTTTAACTAACCTTATGATTGACATGGTTAAAAGTAATGGAGACTTACAACAACAAATGCTAGAAATTTGTAAAAATGGTACAACAAATAATTTAATAAATAATTCAATGAATAATTCAAACAATAAAACATTTAATCTTCAGTTCTTTTTAAACGAAACTTGTAAAGACGCAATGAATATCATGGATTTTGTTGATTCAATTAAAATTCAATTAGCTGATATTGAAAGTATTGGAGAATTAGGATTTGTTAATGGAATTTCTAAGCTTATTATTAAGAATCTCAGGGCACTAGATGAAAATATGAGACCTGTCCATTGTAGTGACCCAAAAAGGGAATCACTATACGTTAAAGACTCCAATGTTTGGGAAAAGGAAGATTCAGATAATAAGAAAATAAAAAAGGCAATTAAATATATCTCCCATAAAAATATTTGCGCTATTCCTGAATGGAAGGCAAAATACCCTGATTGTATTTATAGTGATTCCAAAAAGAGTGACCAGTATAATCATATTATAATAGAAGCTATGGGAGGACCAGGAGATAACGATTCAGAAAAAGCGGATAAAATAGTAAAAAAAATAGCTAAAGAAGTCACAATTGATAAAAATAATTAATATTTTAGTTTTTTATAAGTAGTTAATATAAATGCGCATTTTACATACATTGACAGTTATGTTTATTGGAAGCTTTATTATTCAATATTTTTTAATGAGTTCAATAATGGCAAATAAAATGGAGAATATAACAAATAGTTTAGGTAAGGCTTATTTATCAATTATAATGGGATTGTATATGGTGCTTTTAGAAATAATGATGCATGACCATCAGTACATGGTGTTTAGTATGAAATATTATATAATTATTGGTTGCTTGTTAGGTTTATTTATTTATTTATACAGAACGCAAAAATATATAACAGATAAAGAATATTTAAAAGAAATGATAGAGCATCATTCAATGGCTTTACTAACAAGTAATAAAATTTTAGAAAAAACGGATAATTATAATACGTCAAAATTAGCAAAAAATATTATACAAAAACAAGAAGATGAAATTCGAGATATGAAAAGTGTTTTAACAGATTTACAAAAATAAATATAATACTTTTAAAATGTATAGATGTTTAAAAGTATTTCAAACTTTGATAATACAGGTGATTATTTGTCAATTTTAAATGGTGTTTTAATAACTGATTTATGCGTAATATTTTTGCTTATTTTTGGATTTATAAATTCAAAGGTATTAGTTGAATGGTATAAAAAATATAATTTGAGTGCTGTAATTGCGGATGTTTTAATTATTATTATAGGAATTATAATGGCTAGGTTTGCTTATCCTTATGTGTTTGGAGAGAGTTTCTCTCTATTTAAATTTATTGGATTAGCAGTTTCGATTCAAATAACGCATGATATATTATTTTATTATATGTTTAAGCTAGTGCCACGAGGAAAAAATATGATGTTAGATACATTTAAGAATTATGCGAATGAAGTAGGATTTAAAGCAGTTTTATCTGATAGTTTAATGATGATTATGGCTTGCTTGTTAAGCTCTTATTTTGTATCATTAAATTTAAATGCTAATATAATAATACTAATTTTGTCACTTTATATTTTACCTTATGCTATTTATAAATAAAATTATAATACATAAACTTCTTTTGTTAATGGTTTAAATAATTCGAATTTACCTGTATATTTAATATTTTGTAAAAAAACAGTAATAAGTTTTTTAAGAGTTAAATCGTTATATTTAATATTTTCAAAATAAATTGACCGAGGTATAAGAGTTTGTTCTTTAATACAACAATTTTCAATCCAAACTACTTGAGGTGATTTAATAATTTTTTGATAAATTTCATCTATATTTGTTGTAGGTTCTAATAACAAATAATAAAACATTTATACTATAACATTATAAAATTAATTCATAATATTTTTTTGCTTCATCGGTTTCAATGTTAACTTGTGGAGGGCTTGGCCATTCAGTGTAAGCAATTGCTTTTGATGTTGGTCTTTCAAGAGCTAACAATTGTTTGAGAGCAGTCATTCTTCTCTCTAATGGAAACATTTTAATTGGTAATTTACGAGAGATTTGCTTCCATCTCCATTCAAATTGAAGAGCAGCTGGCCAATCAGGGAATCCAGCAACATGACAAGCTCTAACCCAAGTTTCTCCTTTTAATACTTTAGCGCTAGTAGCGTGTGCGCCTCCTTTGATTTCTTTATTATGTTGTCTAAGCCGTCTATCAAGGTCAACCGTTGCTCCTACATATGTGGCATCATCACTAGAAACGAGTAAGTAAACATAAGACATATAATTATATAAAATAGATTTTTATATATTTAATTACTAATTGTAATAAATTATTTAGATTTTAAGAAATAGTTATAATTTTCTTTTTTCTTACACTTTCTTGAAATACTTTTTTAATTTTATTAATTGTTTTATGTATATCTTGAAAAAATTCTTTATCTACAATATAAAAATTTTTTATTAATTTAAAAAGTTGACAAATATCATAAGAATTTCCCACACTATAATATCCTTCACAATCTGATTTATTACAAAAAGCATAGAGACCAGAAATATTAAAAAAAACTAATATATCAATAAAAACCAATTGCTTACAATATTCTAAAAAAATATCATTATCTAATTTTGGTTCAGATTCAATTTTATCAATAAACTCAAGTAATTTGTCTGCATAGACTTTGTCATATTCTGTTATTTCTGTTAAACTAATATATGATTTAATATATTTAATTGTAGCGTTGATTGTAGCCATTCTAAATTTATCCCAAGAACCATAACTAGAACTATATTCTTTTTTATCACAATGTATATGAATTCCCATAATAATATATATTTTATAAGTTAAATTTAAGTTGTTATAATAATTAATTTAAAAATAAAACGTAATAATTATATATGTCATTAAAAATAATAAACTTAACAATTCCATCAAATGAAAATATTCCAATTGAAATATCAGGTTTCTCTCCAGAAGAGAATTTAAAGATGATAAAAATAGGATGTGAATGTCTATTAGAAGGTAGGAAAGCAATAGCAGGTCTAACTCAACAAGAAATATATAACAAAATAAAGGATGAATCCAAAGAAGAAGTTAAAAAAATGGAATTAGATATATTGGTTGAGAGAGAATTATCAAAAAAAATGGAAGAAAATATATCAAAAATGTATGAAGGTCAAATAGATAAATTAGAAAAACATATGGCTTTATTATTAAAACAACTGGATATAAGCAAACAACAAATAAAAAATTATGAGTCAGAAAACACTATTATTATTCAAAAAGAAGTTGATAAACTAAAATATAACTATGATTTATTATTACAAGAAAAAGATAAGCAAAATCAATTGAATAGAGATGTATTTGATAAAGCAGAAAAATTAATAAATAAAAATTTAAATAAGTCTTCAAGTTCTATAGGCGATGATGGTGAACAAATATTTGAAAATTTGTCAGATACATTTAAAGATTTTGCTGGATATAAAATAGAAAATAAAGCAAAACAAGGTCACAAAGGTGATTTTCATTTATTTTTTAAAGACTTTAATATTTTGGTAGATTCAAAAAATTATTCTGGTAGTGTTCAAAAAAAAGAAGTAATAAAAATAGAAACAGATTTGACAACAAATGTCAATATGAAATTTGCTTGGATGGTCTCTCTAAATACAAATATTAGTGATTATAACAGATTTCCAATAATGACAAAATGGATAACAACGGATGTTGGTGCAAAATGTATATTATTTATAAATAACCTTTTAGAACATAAAGACCCGAGAAATATTTTACGTCAAGCTTGGACAATTTGTAATGATTTCTATAAATTAACAAAAAGTGTTGATAAAGAAGATGGTGAATTGGAAAAATATAGAGAGAAAAGTTTAAAGCAAAAAAAACAAATAAATAATTTACAAGATAGAGCTGCTGAATTAAGAAGAGGTATGAATGTATTAAATAATTCATTAAAAAGTCTTGATAATGATTTACTTGAAATATTAGCATTAATTTCAGATGATATAATTAATGAAAAAATTCAATTTGATAATATAATAAAAAAATGGTGGAATAATAATATTGAATATGTAAATGATGAAAATAAAATAACATCAACAGAATTATGGAATAAATTCAAGAAAGAAAATAAAGAATATATACTTGATAATAAAATAACTATAGAAATATTTAAAGATGTTATTACATCTAACAATTCAAATTATGTAGAGAAAACAAAAAAAGGTGTAATTGAATTTATTGGATTTAAATGGAGAGAAATAGAAATAAAAGAATTAAAAAATTTAATAATTGAAAACGCAGTAATGGGAAACATAGTAATTGAACAAAAGCCAAAGAAAAAAACTAAAATCAAAACAAAATTTTATTTTAGCGAAGAAAAAGATAGTAAAATATTAAAAGATTATGAAGATATTAATAATAATATTATGATAATAAGTACAATGAATAATATTTTGCCTTGGCAAGTAGTCTCTCTATTGGTGCAATATAAAGTAATATCTAAAAGAGAAGAAGCACGTGGATATGATATATATAAAGAAACAGATGAATACAAGAATAAAATAATAATAAAATAATATTGTTACGATGTATGATTTATATATTTAAAAAAATATATACATTAATTTTTCATGCCTAAAAGTGCCGACTTTTTATCATTTTTAAAATATGTGATGATAATACGTAACAAAATATTATGAATATAGATTGTATGTTACTGAATATGGTGTGCGAGACCATAAGACCATAAGAATTTACAGACACTATTAAGACTGAGACCATATATGGTAACAATATTAATAATTATTTTTAATAATATAACGAG
>Ga0075464_10000242_pt1 | contig 23587 bp, 33 predicted proteins | sample DEB19_08_DNA_5_FD_75068 | JGI IMG/M metagenome (GOLD analysis project Ga0075464, IMG submission 75068) | Aqueous microbial communities from the Delaware River and Bay under freshwater to marine salinity gradient to study organic matter... | ecosystem: Environmental > Aquatic > Marine > Coastal ...
ACGCAACAAAACGCTTTTGGCTGGGAACGTAGCGGTGCGCGTCGCATACTGTCATCACGCTCGTAATGGTATCGGAAATTACGCCCCTTGCGGCCGCAGTTGTCGCACTCTTTTATCGGCGACGATGAACGCATGAGACATTCACGGGCAAAAGGATCGTGGGAAATTTGAACGGTTGGCATTGGCGTTGCTCCTCTTGTTCGCCTGGATTAAGGTTTAAGCGATTCGCGGTATTAAGTCAACTATTAACTTAACACCGCGTGAAATTAGTTTTGCAGAGCGTGGCGCGTGAAATGTTCAAGCGACATTCCAGTGTTTTCGCCCAATGCGTTAAATCGAGTCGTCCAAGCACCCATCAGGTTCGGGTATGCGGCGAGCAATGCCCTTGCCGCGGCTTTCCGGTCGGCATACAGTGCGGAAGTGACTTCATGACGGCATTGCTTATCCGTGTATGCGTACGCCATGTATTGGATAGATTCGGGCATAGACTTTGCTCCTCTTGACGGGTTTAGACCGCAGGATCCGAACGCATTGCCGGATCCTATCGTCTAATCCAGTCTAGCTGCAAGCGGTGCCCATGATGACGGATTCCATATCGTCGCCAACATACCGCACCAAAACGGCCGAAAAATACGAGTCAGCATGGTATCCATCCCAACCGTGAAGCGCACCATTGCCGGACGATCCGCCGTAGCCCGATTCCACGCGCATGAATTCGCCAAGATCGTAAACGACTCCACGATACCGGACGAAACTCGCCTCATATCGCCTGTCGTTGGTGTCCAAATAGTCGAATTCCGCTTGCTCTTTCGCGGTCAAATTGTGCCAGCCTAGCGTGTAGCGTGGCACGTTATTGGTCTGGATCGTGGTAGCCATTGGCGTTGCTCCTCTTGCTTGCCTATGTGTTAGATAGGCTCGCCATGCCCTTTAATCAAGCATTAACTTACTGCCAGGTGCATTTGGTTATGTTATAACATATCAATCTAGACAGACTAGACAGATTGTCTATAATAGTTGACAATCCCATGCCACAATCTTAGTCTCAATAACTAGATGTATCACCCACGGAGTAGAGTCTCATGGCGTTAGACGCCAAGCAACGTGCATTTATAGTCGAGTATGCACGCTCTGGTAGTATCGCGGACGCTATTGCAGCCCAAAATGATCCCGCATCCGTGGCCGCACAAGTGCCCGAAAATTTGGCAGAGCTTGATGAAAAATTAGACAACGTGCCTAAAAAAGATGCAATGTTAAACTGGACTCCAGTAGACCATGCGATGAATGCACAAGAATTAGGCAGAAAAGCCGGTTTGACGCCAAAACAATCTAAATTTATAGCAGAGTACGTCATCTGTAACAATTCTGAGATTGCGGCACTTCGCGCGGGATACTCTCCGGTATCTTTAGCTACCGCGGGGAATACGTTGAAAAATCATCCCGTTATAGACCGGATCGTGACAGAGACTCAGCGTGCGATGTTAAACCGGAATCACATGTCCGCGGACCAAGTGCTGCAAGCCATTACATATTTAGGTGAGTCGGATTCGCGTTCGCTGTACCATCCGGACGGTACGCCCAAACAGATTCACGAACTGGATACTGCGACCGCGCGCGCAATTAAATCGATTAAGACTGTGAGACGTAAATCAGGGGAAGTAGACGAAAACGGAGTCCCTATCTATGAAAACCATCATGAGTTTACTTTCTGGGACAAACCAGTCGCGCTTGACAAGCTCGCCAAGTATCATGGGATACTTGCCGACCGTCCAGAAATTGATCCGCTCGCCGCGGAGGACCAGGAAATTAGACGCGCGTTGCGTCGGAAATTGCTTATGGAGCTGGGGAACGCAGCAAAGCCGGCGGAACCTGAACGGATCCCGCCGACTCTTAATCAGGATGGAAGCGAAGCCTAGGGCGCGTCGGCAATCCAGTCAGTACGCCATATATTGACAGGTGGAAAGCGCAAGCCGGTGTCCCATGCTGCGGTCACAGACACACGCCCATCGTATGAGTCTCCTATGGTCACGTGAGGCAAGTTAGCCTCGTTAGGGTCTAACCATTCAGGTTTCAGATAGACTATCTGTCCTGTTTTGATTTATTTTGCGGGTTCGATTGACAGGTTTTTTCCGACTGCGGTGACGGCGTGGGTTTTCGTCGCGGCCGAGACATAGGCCGAATCGTGTTGTTTGCCGGTGACGTTGACCGTTATCGTTCCCTGGGGGAGTGTGATGATAAGGTGCTCGTCGTGGTGCAGGGTTATGGTGCGGGTTTTCATGGGTTAGCCTCCGTAAATGAAACCGCCGCACGATACCAGCAGGTGCCATCGCCGTTGCTGTCGCGCCGATGGCTGGCGACCTCGCGCCCCTTGGCGTCGGTGATGGTGCATCGGTCGGCGGTGGTGCCGTATTCCTCGGCCCATTTACGGGCGGCGGTGATCGTCGGGAACTCGGCAACCGGGCCTTGGCTCCAGCTATTCCCGAAAATCTCGGCGGTATAGGACTTGGCCATCGTTCGTTCCTCCGTTGGGTGTGGTTAGTCGATCCAGAAATCACGGATCGACGGATATTCCCGCCGAAACGCCATTGCCATGTCGGCGTCCCCCTCACGCCAGAGCGTCCGCGCACCGCCATGCAGTTGGTCTGCCGTCCCGCCGGTATGCGACCCCGTGAACGTCGCGACTCGGTTCGCGTGATAGGTCCGGGTCGAGTCCCCATAGAGCGGGTCGTGTGTGGTGACGCTGTATTCCACGACGTTGGGACCCGTGCGCTTGGCGATGATCGAAACTGGGGTGTGATATTTGGTCATTGGTTTTTACTCCGGTTGATAAAGCGTTTTTACTGCTTTTCAGGTAGCCCGTCAATCGAAAATTGATTTAATTGACGGGCTATCCGAAGATCAGTAACGCGACATGAAGCCAATCAAGTCTGCGGGCGGGATAAAGCCCAGATAAGCGGCCCGTCGTGCCGGATTGCGGCGCCAGCATAGGAATATGTCGCGCGACGTTAGCGGATTCGTCGGATGGTTCAACATCTCCATGAATGCCGCGTTGAGGTCGGCGATGGCGTCATGAGACCGGGCAAACATGGCGGGCGACGATTTATCCGAGGGGTGGAAAGCGTAAGACATGCGCCGCGGTCCGGGCAACGGCGGTGGTTCATAGGTGGCGGGCACGACTGGCGGGATCGGCATGTATGGGTCAAACGACATTGGCTTGCTCCATTTCAATCCGGACGCGGTGTGGTCCGGTGATTCGTGTGGGGTATTCCGGGCAATCTTTGATTTCCATTGTCGTTTGCGCCTTTAGGTTCCCGTCGCGTCACTGCGTCAGGCTACAGGGCGCGAACGGTGCCGCGCCCTATCGTCCGAGTCAGTCCGCGTTGCCTAATTCGCCTGCGTGCATCGCCCAATCCAATGACGTTAAAGAGGTGTCGTATATGGTGCCACCTTCGCGACCGTCCGGCGCGTAAACCGTCCAACAGACGCGGTGATCGTTATCCGCGCGCCGCACCAATTGCATACCACATGACGCTACGTCGCGGTACGGCATTAGCTTGACGCGGGTGGTGCGGGTGGTGCGGGTGGCCATGTCGCGTACTCCTAAGTGTTATGGACATATATAATGGACCATATAACCCACTGCACCGTCAACACTTATTTTCGGTCCCTGACTGTTAAATTATGGACCGTATGTTATAACGTAACATCCGCCAGGATGCGGCGCGCTGCCATAGTATATGTAGTAACGCCATCGCATGGGTGAGTCGCTAACGCTGGCACAATGCCTCACGTCATGAGACTCAATCTCATGACGTGAGACGTTCGCTTCTTGTTCCTGACCATTGCCTAAGCAAACTGACCTGTTCCCGGTCCGTTCCCCTGGCCGGCCGAGGCCCCCCCACCCCCTTTTTTCCCCGGCGAGGAAATTTTCGCTCATGGAAGTCAGCGCCACAAGCAAAATTTTCCAAATTCAACATTTATGTGGTATAAAACATTTATTTCCCATCCTAAACCGCCGCTCGTTTCCCTGAAAAACCCATCCCCGCCTACAAATTTTTCAAAATTTTCAGAAATCGCTATTGACCTTCCACCGCTTTTGTGGCTAACCAACGTCCCACACCCTGGAGTGCGATCACTTGGTTGCCATCTCTGACCCCGCCCCGCGCCATCCCTGCTGCGGCGGCAATCCAACACCTGATAACCCCTGCGAGTGCAAACCGCAACCGACGACCACCGACGTGCTGGCGGACGATCTTGCCCGACTCCGTAGCCTTGAGGCAGCCGTCCGTAATATGCTGCGCAACACCCGACGGTTCGACGGCGCTGATCTGACGCCTTCGCACTATATCAACGCGCTGACCGAACTTACGGCGCCGCGGCTGTGATTAACTTCCTAACACGCATCTACCATTTCGTCTTTCCCGGCTACTACCCCCACGACTTCGGCGAACCGATCACATCGCACCTAATTTTACAAGGCCAACCAACTTCCGCGCGCATTTTCCGCGTCTGCAGCCGTTGCGGCAACACCGACACGATGGTTAAACTAGGGGTCAAGTGCGACAAACGATCGAGGCAACTCTGATGACGGCACGTTGCGGATGTCTTAAATGTCAGGCTGACGAAATAACCTCAAAAGGTGCGGTAGATTTACGATTTCTATTCACACAAAGAACCGTGCGATATGCCTGCGAAGTCTGCGGCAACAAACGTTGCCCACATCACTCCGACCACGAACTCTCTTGCACCCACAGCAACGAACCAGGACAACCCGGCAGCGTTTACACGTAGGCAACTCCCATGGACTTCCTAATCTCCGTTCTCATCCTTTCCGTCCTGGCGATAATCGTGGGCGTCGGCATCGCGTGTCTTCATCAGGTTGACCCACATGACCGTCACCGCCACTGATCCGCTTCGGCGGCATCTTTCCCGACGGTGGACAATCCACGGAGGCGTCGTCCGCAAGCAGTGGGTGTTCCCTTCACTTGCTATAGCGCTACATGTTAAACGTGTGTCGTATATTCTTAAAAGGAGACGTTCCCGATGAACAGAGAACAGAAACTCGAAGACGCCCTGCGCGACGTTCTTGAATGGATCGACAACTGGGGACCCGAGTTCACCGAAGGTGTCGGCTGGGACGAAACCAGGATCCGCGCTGACGAGGCGCTTGAAGATGACAACTAATCGTCATGCCATCTAAATCCCCCGCCCAACAAAAACTCATGCGAGCGGCAGCCCACACCCAAGGAGGTTTCGGCGGCGTTCCACAGTCGGTTGGCAAGGAATTCGTCAAAGCGGACAAAAAGATCGCGAATAATTTGCCAAACCCACGTAAAACGTCTAATCGGAGCAAAAACCCATGAGTCAAACTCTACCGCCAGCACCAGATTTCAGCGAAGCGAGTCTTGAAAAGGCTCTTATCGCGGTTCGGCAGATGAAAGACGGCCGAAGCGCGAAAATATGTTACAACCCTACCAAGGTCGTTTTTCAACCCGAACCGACAAACTACAGCATGAGCACCGATAGCTACACATCCAAACCCGTGTTCCGAGCAGGCGATGTGGTTACGGTGTTCAACGACAGCGACAAACCCATACAGGTTTACGACCAGAATGCCGCGCAACAAGCCGCTCTAGCAGGCATGACGCTCTTACAGCACCAGCAAATGCAAGACCAATACCAAGCCGCACTCCGTCAGGTCGTAACCAACCAACCCGACTACGACATCAATACCCAATCCGTTTCACGTCTTCTCCACGAAGAAATCCTCGCCAACCAAGTCAAATCCTACGAGATGAAACTCAACGCCATGCGGCGCGAAATCGCGGCGTTGAACCTAGCACTGCAAGAATCCAGAGTCCTGGCGAACACCCTTATAAGTGCCCAACAAGCCAAAAACCCCACAACGGCAGCCCCAACAACCACCAAAACGACGCCATTTGCACTTAACGTGCTGACGAACCAGACGCAGCGGATTGGTTTGACGACGCAGCGGTATCTTTGACCCGACGACAACGTGACCAACAAACCCGACAGTTCCTGTACGAACTTCTGACGGCTTCCTGCGCTCTCGTCGTAATTTCTTTCGCCATTTACTGGATCCCCGCACTCTTGGCTAGGTAATCCAAATCCATGGCCCACTGGTCTGACCCGCATACCGTGCCGCTCTACCACAACAGAATGGCGTGGCACGCGTTCGACCACCAGTGGGATTTCAGTTTACATTCAGCGCTACGGGAGGCTATATACCCGTCTAATCTCATCAAACTAAAACTTATGTTGCGTAAATTCCGTTTGATATGAATTATATAAACTTCACGAAAGTCCACAGTCCGCTAAAGGACGCGGGGGTGGAAACCCTTCCACCGTTGACCGTGTTCAATATAAAGGAAACGACCTTTCCTGCGCGCGGCTACGCTGTGCGAACGAACTGGGGCAACTACTGGAAGCAGAAATACTGTGCCAAAGACCCTTGGTATTGGATGACTTCCGACGTTCGGTGGGTCAAGATTGACTTCCAACCGCCAGATATCGACAAGGCGATCCTGGTTTACCGCGGGAAACTGAGCCGTCACATAGCGAAGAAGCGCGGCAACAAAATAGGCCCGCACGGGCACTCGGTTAAAGCGAAAGCGGATTTCTTCCGTCTCGTGAAACTCGGTGTTCCCGTGACGGTAGCGGCCAAGTCCGTCGGAGCGTCGCCCTGTGCCGGATATCGGTGGCGCGTTGATGCGAAAAAAGCGGCTATCAAGAAGAAACTGAACCTGAAAGAATGGGAGACAATCCCGCCGGAGCCACCGAAGCGGATACCGCGGGTGACGAATGCGGAGCGCGACAAGAAAATCTGGATGATGCGGCGCAACCACGCGACTAACAAAGAGATAGTGGACAAGATCGGCAACATCTCCAAGGCGCGGATCATCCAGGTTTACCGTATGCAAGAAGACGCCTATCAACAGCGCATTATCGACGAAAACCTGCCGAAAGACCCGGACCCATTCAGCAAACCTGACAATACGGAGCGGGATGCTTATATCTATCAGATGCGTTCACTTGGTATGTCGCTGAAAGAGATACAACAAAACCTTTTGTATCCTATGCACGTCGGCGCTATATCACTGATTGCTACGAGAGAGGCCAAACGGCGATACGAGGAAAGCGTGAAGATGCTTGGACCTGACCGGGAGCAGCAGCGCCAAGAGCACGCCGAAGCGGATATCGCTGAAATACTAGAGCAAAACAAGGAGTTAGAACATGCCGAACAGTAATATCAACTACGCGATGTGGCTGGGGTCTTTTTGTATTAACCCCCGCACCCAGGTGTGGGAATCGCATCCGGAAATCGTCGCCGTAGACGAAGACGCCCCCTCCAACCGCGCCCGCGAAACCATCAAGGACTTGAAGGCAGGCACCGTGCCGCAGTCTATCGTGCGGGATTTGGGGGACGCTGTGAAACAGGCAACCCGCGACGGCGGAGTTGGTCGGGCTATCGGTCAGGATCGGATGGTAGGGGGTTTGTCGCGGTGACACCAGATCAAGTCCGCCAAGCCACCCGCCTTCTCGCCGAACGCGAACATATCGCGGCCACGAAGGTCTTTCTGACGAATATCGCTGCCAAACTGACGCAAGACAAACCCGCCAGTGCCGGTGATTTTCTTGATGTGCTACAATGGCTGCCTGAACGGACCGAAACCACGGAAGCGCTTTACGAGGTGCTAAAGACAGCGCACTTCTTGTGGGAGTTGGAAACGGATACGAAGTTGCGAGCGCTAGGAGTCGATACACAAGTTGAGTCTACTTAATCTCACCGAAGAAGAACTAAAACTCCTTGACGATGACGATCTGGCTGCGTTCGCGGCGCGGGCGCAGTGGATCCACAATGCTTGGAATCGTAAGCAGAACGGTATTCTGTTGCCGCGGGAGCAGCAAGGAAAACAGATACCGCCCGCGGACGAGGACTGGGAAATTACCATGTTTCGCGCCGGACGCGGCTTCGGTAAAGAGTTATCGCTTGACACGCGCATCCCTACTCCTGACGGGTGGACTACGATGGCAGATGTCAATATTGGGGACACGGTTTTTGACGAAGCCGGTAAGCCTTGCAACGTCACGTTCGTGTCGGATATTCACGTGCCGGACAAAGCCTACCGGCTTATGTTCGCTGATGGTGTCTATATAGACGCTTGTTCTGAGCATCAATGGGTGACGTGGACGCACGCGGAGCGCAAAGCGTTCCTGCGGTCGCCGTATGAAGACACCAGTAAATTTCCAGACAATTGGCCCACGTGGCGGCTTCAGCGGCGTGTCGGCGGTCATCCAATACCGAGGATTTACCCAGATAGTCCAGGGCCTCAAATACGGTTGACGCAGGATATCGCTGACACGCTTACGCAAGGTAAACGAGACGATAGAAATCACTGCATACCGCTGACGTTGCCGTTAGAACTGCCTGATGCGGCCTTACCAGTTGACCCATATGTTATGGGTTACTGGCTCGGTAACGGCAACAACGCTAATGGCGACGTTACCTCCGGTAGTCATAAGGGTGATTTTGATAAGAACTTCATAACACGACAGTTCGAAGACGCCGGATATAGGGTAGTGGCGCACGACCGGTATGAACGCGGTCACACCATGCTATCCGTCCCAGAACTTACCGTGCAACTGCGAGAATTAGGACTTGTACGAGATAAGCGGGTTCTTACAAAATACCTACGCGGCAGCGTTCCTCAACGGTTGGCGCTGCTTCGCGGATTGATGGATAGTGACGGTCACGCGACACCGCGGAACGTGGAGTTTTGCACGACGCAGCGTAATTTTGCTGTGGCGGTCCTTGAACTGACTCGTAGTTTAGGTCAGAAGCCGGTTCTTTACGAAGATCGGGCACGGTTGAATGGTGTAGACTACGGAGAACGGTTTCGCATCACGTGGCGTCCTACAGTAAACCCGTTCTCGCTGCCGAGAAAAGCCAAAATAGTAGACGGGATGGGTGCGGGTAAAGGGTTTATTAACCTGCACCGCATGATTGAGCGGTGCGACCCGGTAGAACCTGTTCCGATGCGGTGTATCTCGGTTGATAGCCCGAACTCGCTATATCTGGCAGGCGACGGTATGGTTCCGACGCACAATACCGCGGCGTTAACGGAGTGGTTATGGTGGGAAATGTGGCGTTTTCCTAACATGATTGGCCACTATATTGCGCCAACGCTATCGGACGTGCGCGGAACGTCTTTTGAAGGCGCTGCCGGTCTTTTATCCAAGATACCTGTGGAATGCTTAAAAGGAGAATCTATAGAAAAATCCTATAACAAAAGCACTCATGAGGTTCGATTTAAGAACGGTTCGTTAATAAGAGGGTTTGGCGCGGTTGAAGAAGCCAGCCGTCTCCGTGGACCACAGTGCCACGCGCTGGCCGCTGACGAGATAGCCCAGTGGAACCGCCCGGCAGGCAACCTTGAACAAGCCATGAGCAACGCGTTGTTTGGGTTGCGCCTGCCATATCCTGACAAAACCCCCGCCCGCGCCGTGGTCGGCACTACGCCGTTGCCGATCCCCTTCCTTAAACGTTTCGAGAAACGTCCAGGGTTGCGCATAGTAACGGGCAGCAGTTTTGAAAATCTTGACAGTCTAAGCCCAACTTACCGTAATACCCTTCTTAGTATGACGGGGACACTTCTTGGAAAACAGGAAGTAGAAGGACTGTATATCGACGACGAATCCGATCAGTCTATTATCAAACGTAAATGGATACAGTTGTGGCCGCACACAAGAAAGTTGCCACCATTCCAGTTTATTATAGAAGCCTACGATACGGCTTCATCCGAAGATAATTTTGACGTAAAGAAGCGGGAAACGGATCCTTCGGCGTCCGCGGTGTTTGGGGTGTTCAATACCTATCACGCTTTCTCAGACCAAGAACGCAAGAAAATGGGACTGCGGTGCAAATACGCGGTTCTTCTATGCGACTATTGGGCCGAACGGTTAGGGCTGCCGGAACTTTTGGAGCGTGCTCGGAAGCAGCACTCCATAAAATGGGGCGATCCTGGTAGACGCGCCGACGTATCGCTTATTGAGGACAAGAGCAGCGGCCCCGGTCTCAGACAGTTCTTAGCGCGGTATGGCGTTCCTGTGTCGAGCTACAATCCGGGCAGGGAGAGTAAGACAACCCGGCTGCACAGTGTGTCTCCGTTGCTGAATCAAAATATGTTGTTCGTGCCTGAGAGCACGCGGCCGGACATGAAAAATCAACCCCGCGATTGGGTTGTGCCCTTTCTTGAAGAACTGTGTGCGTATGCCGGTCCAGGCACCACCGACCATGACGAGGCGGTCGATATAACGTCCATGGCGTTTTCATACCTGCGGGATCGTAATATCCTAGAAGCGATGCCAGAAGAAGCGTTTACCGACTTGGAACACAAACTCAATGAAGACCGGGCGGAAGCGAAACGTATTTCTATTCAGAGCAGAATAAAACCTATAGTGAACCCGTATGGTTGACTTTTGACACCCGTCTCGGTATAAATACGGGTCGGAGCGGCGGACCCCGGCAAGGGTCAACGCCGCCCCTAACCAACGGACGAGAGGAAATCGTCACCATGGCTACAGGTATAATACACGAGGACTGGCGCGTTGTAGAGGGATTTCCTGCATACGCAGTGAGTAATTTATGTCGTGTGAAACGTATAGGTCGTGCTAGAGGGGCTACAGCAGGGGCTATATTACGTAGCGGCACGCACGTAAATAATGGATACCCCCATGTATTTTTAACATTATCGCCGCAGAAATATAAATGTGTCTATGTACACCACATCGTATGTCGTACGTTTAACGGAGACGCGCCTACGGATCAACACCAAGTGGCGCATAACGACGGAAATATACTAAACTGTAGCGCCGCCAATTTACGCTGGGCTACTGCTAAAGAAAATGCCGCAGATAGAGTAAAACACGGAACCTTAGTTAGAGGATCAAAACAGCACGCGGCTAAACTTACAGAAAACCAAGTCCTAGAAATACGTAAAATGTCACGTAAAGGGTTAAAACCCAAAGAGATCGCTAAGAAATTCGAAGTGGATGGATCGCTCATATGTCATATAATGGCGGGTAGAGCATGGGCGTGGCTGCCCGACACACCGACCTAGCATTTCAATATCATCTATGTTAGAAACTTCAAATGGCACGTTCACCAACTAAGTCTCAGTTGCCCCGCGATAGGCAGGTCGATCCAGAATCCTATCAGGATTTCAACCCTCTGTCGGCGGACGCCGAGACAGGGGAATATTTGGAAGTTGACGACGACCCCGACGCCATCATCCTTGAAGACGCGCCCGACGGCGGCCTTCTAGCACCGCCGTTAGATGACGAAAAGAAACTACCGGGTCCTACCAACAGCGAAGGTTTCTATGCGAATCTCGCTGAATATTTGCCAGAACAGGTCCAACAGGATATCGTTCAAGACCTGCTAGACAAAATTGAGAACGATAAGGAATCGCGTAAAAAACGCGATGAATCTTACGCCGAAGGCATCCGCCGTACGGGGTTAGGTTCAGACGCTCCGGGGGGTGCTGAATTCGAGGGCGCCTCTCGCGCTGTTCACCCCATGATGGTAGAAGCCTGCATTGACTACGAAAGCCGCGTTGTTAAGGAACTGTGGCCGCCGTCTGGACCAGTGAAGCCTAAAATTATCGGCGCGGTTACAACGGCTAAAGTTGAACAGGCTAACCGTGTCACAGAACATCTGAACTACCAACTTACTACGGAAATGCCTGAAGCACGGTCCGTCATGGAAGTAACCTTGACGCAGGTGCCGCTCGGTGGCAGCCAGTACATTCATCTTTGGTATGACCACCGCATGAAACGACCGCGGTGTGAGTTTCGGTCGATTGATAATATTTACATCCCTCCGAACTCGGCGGATTTCTACTCCGCAAGTCGCAAGACATACGCCGATACCATTAGTGAACTGGAACTAAAGCAGCGCATTCGCGCAGGTGTCTACGTGGATGTGGACGTAACGATTCCGGGTGAAATGCCGGAGGAATCGCAGACCAAACAAGCCAACGACAAGGTTGAAGGAATCGACGAAGTTGGTGATAATATTGATAATGACCGACGCATATATGAGGTATCTACATATCTCGATATAACGGAGGAAATGGCGGAAGCCTTCGGTGAACTGCCAGATGACTGTGGATGTTTTGAGGAAGAAGGACAACTTCTTCCGTATCTGATTACGATAGACCCCCAAAGTAGACGAATCCTAAGTCTCTACAGGAATTGGGAGGACGGGGATTCCACGCATGAGCCGATTCAGTGGGACTTCGAGTTCCCCTTCATCCCATGGCGCGGCGCCTTCGGCATCGGCTTTCCTCAACTAATCGGTAGCCTGTCCGCAGCAGCGACCGGCGCCCTCCGCGCACTGCTTGATTCCGCGCACGCCAACAACGCCTTCGGCGGCCTCATTCTAAAGGGCAGCGGTGCTGGCGGTCAGACGATCCGACCGCAAATTGGCGAATTCGCCGAAATTGACGGCGGCCTGGAAACCAAAGACATCCGATCTTTGGTTATGCCGTTTTCGCCGACGCAGCCGTCTCCCGTTCTATTCCAACTTCTTGGCTTCGTTGCCGAAGCTGCCCGCGGCGTCGTCCGTACATCGATGGACGATGGACCCTCCAACGCCCCCGTTCCGGTGGGGACGCAGATGGCACGCCTTGAAGAAGGCTTGGTGGTTTTCTCCGCCATCCACGGCCGCGCCCATGCAGCGTTCAACCGGTTCCTCGCAGGTCTGCATCGTCTGAACCGGCTCTATCTGCCCGAGATGATTAAGATTGACATCGAAGGCAAGGAACTGATCGTTCGGCGCAAGGACTACGAAGGTCCGTGCATCATCCAAGGCGTCTCGGATCCGACCATCTACTCGGATCAGCAGCGTTTCGCGCAGTTGAACTGGATTGGCCAGCGGGTCCAACAGTATCTTGCTACCGGCGTCAACATGTACAAACTGCGGGAAGTCGAACTCGCGGGTCTCCGGCTTATGAAGTGGCCGAACCCGGAAGGACTCCTTGTAGACACGCCAGAGCCGCAAGAACTCAATAGTACGAACGAAAACCTGTCTATGGCGCTCGGGCAGCCGGTCATGGTGTTCCCCGACCAAGACCACATGGCGCATCTCCAAGTCCATTTGGATTTCATGAAGTCGCCCGTCTTCGGGATGAATCCGCTTATCGCGCCGAAGTTCCTGCCAAGCGCGTTGCAGCACGCCGCCGAACACCTAAGTTATCTCTACGTCAGCACGACGGTTGAAGTGCTCAAAGCGTCTACCGACGGCAAAGACCCGTCGGAACTGATGTCCAAGGCGGTTGACGTGAAACGTGCGTTCGATGGCCTTCTGGCGCAGGCGTCTCACATCGCGGTGCCGGAACTGGAACAGATGTTGCAGGGTGTTATGCCGGTTCTTCAACAGGCACAGCAACTCCTGCAGACGATGATGCCGCCACCGCCAATGGATCCGACGCAGGCAGCCATCAAAGCCGCTCAGATGGAAACTGATCGCAAGGCAAAGGACGATCAGGCCAAAGCGCAACTCAGCGCGCAGGAGATGCAGGCAAAAACCCAGATGCAGCAACAGGACAATCAGGTCGCCGCGCAAAAGAACCAGCAAGCGTCGGAGAACGTTAAAATACAGGCCATGGTTGACGCGCAGACAGCGGAGTTGAAAGCCCGCACTGACCTGCAAATTGCGGGTATGCAGGCGAGTTCGGCTATCGAAATACTTTGGCCGAAACTGACGCCAACCTTGAAATCGCGCACAAGCAAGCCGAAGTAACACGAGAGGCAAATCCGGCGGCGCAAAAGTCGTCTAGTAAGGACGACTAACGAATGTCTGACGTTTTAGAGCATTCCCGACCGTTTCTAGAGTCTTTTATCTCCGGCGCTAACGATACGCTGACGCCGGATACGCTACAAGCGCTTGTCAAAGAAGCGGCGCCACGGCTGCGTAAATACAACGGTCCGTCAATCCCGGCGGATTTAATGGAACTTCCGTGGCTCATAGTCGGGAGTGCGAAATGTGTCTACGATGATCTACGGAACCTCAATGAATTCGGGCCTGTTATCGCGGTTAACCGCGCAATGTACGAACTACCGATATCGCCTGATGTCGGGGTCACTCTGCATTACGAGAATACCCGAGAATTTGCTCGCCACTATAACGGTCGGTTGTTCTGTTCTCATGGCACGGATTATGTAACAGACGTTCTGCCCGTTCGCTACGAATGGAAGAACGGGACCAGCGGCCTTTATGCGGTGCAGGTGGCGCTACATCTCGGCGCGAAGAACATCATCATGGCCGGCTGCCCGATCGATGATTCGACGCACTTCAATGTGGAACGCGGATTGTCAAAAGGGATTCCGTGGCAGTTGGAAATGCACCGCAAACCGTGGCGTGACTACGCAGACGAGTTGCGCGCTCGCGGCGTTCGGTCTATGAGTGGGTGGTCTCGCGGGCTGCTAGGTGGACCCGACGACTATAATATCTAGGAGAGTAAGAGAATGGCAGCCAGTAAGCCAATCAAGATGACCAAGGTGGACGCGTCCAAGGTGCCGTCTGGTCCGACGCCGATGCACTTCAATCTCAAACTCGGTCGTGATGTGCTCAAGAGTCCGTTCGGCAACAAAAAGGCTTAGTTAGCCCTCCCGTCGGCAGCGATAAGTTGCCTGACCAACGAATATTCCCGGCGTAACAGTTTACGCCACTCAACCACCTCTAAAGGCTCTGCGTCGCAAGACTCAGAGCCTTTTTCTTTGTCTGTTTCACCGCACACGAACTGTTTTCCCCGACGCCCATTTTCCAAGATCCGATTTCTTATACCGAACGATCTTGATCCCGATGCGTGTAAACGGCGGTCCACCACCGCTGTTACCACGGACGGCCATGTTCGCCAGGGTTTGCGGCGACAACGGGCAGCCGATTGAGCGTAGATACGCGGCGGCTTCCTTCCTGTTGAACCATTCGTCAGCGTCATTCATAGAATAATCTCATACAACTAATTTATAGTGCTGTAAAGTCCTAAAAGATACTAATGCTGTTTTTGATGTTGATTATCTCAAAATAGATATTTATACGTTTGGTCACGATGGTTGAAGACCAAATCGCGAAACTGCTTGACCGTGAAATTGAAGCCTATACCGCGAGCATACTCGCGGTCGAAATAGGCGATTCACATCGGTTCGCGCTTCTAAAAGGTATCTACACCGGTTTAACCAAAGCGCGGCAGATCGTTAGAGACTGTCTGCGCGTAGACATGACTGATGAGGATTGATGTTGCGACTTAGTGAAAGCCAGCACGGACGACTTGTTGAGGCGATGTTCATCGCTGCCAGTGCTGTTGAAGACGAAAACGGCAAGCAGGTAGCGGTTCCTGTCGTGAGTTTCAATGATATCGCGTGGAACATGCTCGGCGAGATTCTCGGGCAGCCGGTGGAAGTGAAGGAGGAACAGGTCTGATGCTGCAAGTTCGCTCAGTAGACATCACACATTTGTCGTGGTCTGTACAGAACGTAATGAAACGAGTGTACACATCCGACGGGCTACGCGTAGTAAACCCGGCGTACGAAGGCAGTGAGGACGAAAAGTCTAAGGCAGCGGCGCTGGCTATAATTTCGTCTTTGGCGGGTCAAACCGTTGAAATGGTTGACGGCGAAATAGTCAAAGAGTCCTACGACCTAACGGAAAAAGACGGTGTTATGGTAGGGAAAGAGGATCGTAACTGATGTCTGATTACGTTCAGAACCGCGTCCAGTTTGAGTATTCGGACATCGACGAAGCCTTCCCCAACATTGATCCGCAGCACACGCCGTGTGGCGAATTTGTCATCCTGCAGGTGCGCGCTGCCAAGGGCGTCACGGCGGGCGGCATCATTCTGTCGGATGATTCCAAGGCAGTAGAACGGGATAATACCCAGGTTGCCAAGGTGCTTGCCGTCGGTCCTGTCGCGTTCTGCAACCGCACGACGGGTGAACCTTGGGCTTGCGGCGCTTGGTACAAGGTCGGCGATTTCGTTCGCATCCCCCGTTACGGCGGCGACCGCTGGCATCTCACGCACGAGCGCAAGGAGCCTGAAAAGAAGAAGGGTGGGATTGTGATCCCTTCAAAGAGTTTGTCTATTGAAGTAGAGTTCGCGCTGTTCCGCGACACAGATATCCGTTCGGTTATTACCGGCGATCCGCTTCGCGTAAAGGCTTTTCTCTAATCTAACAGAATCGGCGGTATAACCCACGATGTCAAATACACTGAGTAACGACGACTACGACGAAGACGATCTTGAAGAAGGTGCGATAACTACACCGCGCTCCGGCATCCAACCGTCAATCATCGAAGTAACCCCGCTAGACGACGATGACGACGAACCGGAAGTTGTAGAAACTGACGACAATTTCCGTCCGGTTCATGGTCGGCGTGACGGTTCGGAAGCCCGGCTGACGGAAGCCGAGGTTGCCGAAAAGCCGTTGCTGGAACAGCAGGGAACCGAGGAACGCAAGCAGCGGCGTGACCGCGCCGAGGAACGGCGCCGCCGCCGCGAAGGACGACAGCGCACGTTCGCCGAACTGGCGGAGACCAAGGCCGAACTGGCGCTGTTGAAGCAGCAAATTGAAGGCATCGCGCCGCGCCTGAGCCAGTTGGACCAGCAGCGCGTTCTTGACCAGATCGCGAACACTGACCGCGAAATTCAAGGCGCGGCTACCGCGGCAGCAGCAGCACGCCGCAAGATGGCGGAAGCTGTAGCGTCTGCCGACGCGGAAGCGATGACGGAAGCGCTTGAAGCGCGCGACGCCGCGGTTCAACGCGGGCAGGAACTAGCGGCGCAAAAAGCCCGACTTGCTGCGGTTGTGCCAGAACGCGTGGAAGATACGCGCGCTGTTCAACCGAACAATCAACCAAACCAACGTCAACAGAGCCGACCGGCGCCGCTGCCTACAGCCGCGGTCGGTTATGTGGAAGATTTCCGTCAGCGTCACAACTGGATGAAGATGACGCAGGACGGACGCCCGGCGGATCTTGATACCGAGATGATGCTGCGGATTGACGCCTCGGTTGCGGGTGACGGCTACGACCCGACGACGCAGGACTACTGGGACGAAATTGAAGACCGAGGCCGCCGGTATCTCGGGCATCGGTTCGGCGCGCAACAGCCGCAGCAACCGGCGCGTAATCCACAACAGCGACAGCCGCCGCAGAATGAACCACGGAGAGGCCCTATGACAACGGGAGGTGCCGACAGTTCAGCGCGGCCGGTTAATCGCAACCAAGTTTACCTAAGTCCAGGACGAAAAGAGGCGCTTATTACGCTTGGCGCGCTGGACAAAAACGGGAAGACCGTAATTGACAAAGACACGTACAGAAAGTATATTCGCGCGTATCAAGAATATGACCGCGAAAACAACGTCAATGCTTGATAGCGGGGATCGGTAATTGAACGAAGAAGTGCAATCGAACGAGATGACAGAAGGAATGCGTAAGCGCAATCCTGGTCGGCCGTCGAATTTTGTCCGCCGTTCAGCAGCCTCCGATGGGCGCTTGGGCAGTAGAGACGCAGAGGATCGCGCAGACTACGACGAACGTGAAGACACCGATGACGAGTTCATCGCCAACTTCCGCGATTCGTTGGGCCAGTCGCTTCTTCCTGATCTTCCACCGATTCCCGGCTATCACGTATGTTGGATATCCACAGCGCATAAGTCGGACACTGTAGCGCATCGTATGCGGCTCGGTTATCAGTTGATTCGTATTGAGGAATGTTCGCGGGATATGGGTCCTGCCACTTCCAATACGGGGGACTACGCGGGGATTGTTGCCATCAATGAGATGGTGGCGGCCAAGATTCCTCTGCGTTTGTATAACCGATACATGCAGATCGCCCACCATGACCAACCGCGGGCCAACGAATTTGACATTCGTTCTTCGGTTGAGACTATGCGGCGTGAAGCAGAAACGCGTGATATGCGTATCCTGGAAGGTGACGGAACGGCTGGCCTTGGACAAGGGGCCAAATCGATGCCGGTGTTTACCGAATAAAAGGTTCACTAAATTCGTTTTGGCTCCGTGAAAATCTTTAACCACGGAGTTGAAACAACATGGCAACTACTGCCGCGCCATACGGCTTTATTCCTATCAGTCACACGTCGGGTACGCCGCGGACTGTTCGCATGTCTGGTGGCATTGCCTCCGGTCAGAGCGGAAATATCTTTAAGTATCAGCCGGTTACGCTGGTGGCGGGATATATTTCGCCTGTTACTGCCATTACCGATCAGATTTTCGGTATCTTCGCGGGTGTGTCCTACACGCCCACGGGCGGGCAGCCAACCGATTCGCCTTATTGGCCGTCCACTCAGACCTATCTGTCCAACAATGACATGTTTGTCTACTTCTGGCCTGCGTGGGATGCCTCGCTGCGCTTGAAGGTTCAGGCTGACGGCTCTGTTGCGCAGGCTCTTATGGGTAGCCAGTTCAATGTGGCATCGGTCACGGGCAGCACTACTTCCGGACTGAGCGCGGCCAGCGTTCTGAGCGGTGGCGTTACCACGACTTACCAGGGCCAGTTCTTCCTTTCGGAGTTCTTCGAGGGTCCGACGAGCGCCGCAGGCGATACTTACACCGATCTTATCGTCGGCGTTGCGTATCCGCAGGTTGGCCCGGCTGCCCAGAAGTCGATTTTCTGATCGCATTGATGGTCATAACGGTAAAAATCTAGGAGATAATAAATGGCTATTCCGATGCGGTCCACGGATTTCAAATCGATTGTAGAACCAATTCTCAACAAGGAGTTTGACGGTATCTACGATCAGCGTAAGGACGAGTGGAAGGGAGTCTTTGACGAGATTCAGGGTATCCCTCGATCCTACCACGAAATGCCGTACCTGTATGGCTTCACCATGGCGCCCGAGATGCCCGACGGTGATCCTGTCACGTATGACGGCGGTGGGCAGCTTTACATCGCTCGCGGTCAGTACCGCGTGTGGGGTTTGGCGTTCGCTCTGACCAAGGTTCTTGTGGAAGATGGCGATCACATTTCCATCGGCCAGAAGTACTCGCGTCACCTTGCGCAGTCGCTGATTGAAACCAAGGAAACTCTTACCGCCAACATTTTGAACCGTGCGTTCAACGGTTCTTATACGGGCGGCGATGGTGTTTCTCTGAGCAGCGCGTCCCACCCGTTGGTGAACGGCACCTTCTCTAACATTCTCGCAACTCCGGCAGCGCTTAGCCAGACGAGTTTGGAGCAGATGTTGGTGCAGATCCGACAGGCGGTCGATGCTCGCGGCAAGAAGATCAATCTGCGTGCACGGTCTATCGTGGCGTCTCCGGCCAACTACTATCAGGCCGAAGTGCTGCTGAACAACCCGCTGCGTGCCGGCACCGCGAATAACGATATCAATCCGACTCGTAATGACCTTCAGGACGGTCAGCACAACATGTCGCGTTTGACTTCGAATACTGCGTGGTGGATCAAGACCGATGCTACTGACGGACTCATGGTCGTAAAGCGCCGTGGTCTGGAAAAGAGCATGGAGGGTGATTTTGAGACGGACAGCATGAAATTCAAATCCACAGAGCGTTATATTCCGATGTGGTGTGATCCACGCACAGTCTGGGGTACTAGTGGATTGTGACCAATAATTAACTTGCTTTGATCCCATGTGGCGTGTAATATCTTGTTACACGCCACATTAGGGTTCAACAGCATATGAGTAAAATTCCTACCGGCAATACCTGTATGATTGTCGGATGTAGTTCTTTAGTTAAGTCCCGTAGTCTGTGCGCTATGCACTACGCCCGATGGCAGCGACACGGTAATACGAGTGATCCCGCCCAAGACAAACGAACATGTACCGTAGACGGGTGTGATAATGAGCACGCGGCTAAAGGTTTGTGTGCGAACCACTACTATAAATTACAACGCACAGGGTCGGTTCACGGTGTAACAAAAGAAGATAAACACTGTTCTGTTGAAGGATGCGATAAACCTCACAGAGCAGGTGGATTTTGTGAAGTTCACTACCGGCGTAAACGCAAACATGGGCACGTTGTTCAAACCCGACCCGCCGATTGGGGGTCCCGTGAAAAACACCCACTTTACAGCACTTGGATACATCTAACGCGGCACTACTCCCGCGTTCTTTGTAATGAGTGGTTAGATTTTTGGGTTTTTGTTAACGACATATCGGAACGGCCTACGGATAAGCATGTTTTGCGCCGTCTTGACGATTCGCTTCCGTTCGGCGCTGAGAATGTTTACTGGAAAACACCACGTGTTATAACGTCCACCGACGAAGAACGTGCTCAACGCACTGAATATATGAAACAGTGGCGCACGAATAACCCAGATCGCGCTATAGACGTAGAAATGCGGAAGCGTTACGGCATAACGCTAGATGACTATAATGGGATGTTTGCGGATCAAGACGGCGTCTGTGTCATATGCCAAAAAACTGAAACTCGCGTTGACCACAGGACTAAAACTATTAGTAGACTCGCCGTAGATCATGACCACAATACAGGAAAAGTGAGAGGGTTACTGTGCCATGCGTGCAATGTCGCGCTAGGCTTATTTAAGGACGATAGGCAACTTATGCAGCGTGCGTCTGAATACCTTCGGCAAAGCCTTGACGAAACAGACACCGCCCACCCCTCTTGATTTCCCCGTCTCAATAATGCGATAATGTCTCCATTATTCGCGGAGGATGTTTCCTATCCTCGCCGCGTGTCAATAATGGAGACATCCAAATGGTTCTCAATATCGCCTGGACGAACTTCCCGAACGGGATTACGACTACTTCCATCAACGGCCTGAATGCCAGCACGGGCGATAATGTGGCCTTTACCGGCGGCGCTTCCGAAGGGGCGGGCGTAGCCGGCGGGGATATCTCCGTTACGGGCGGAACGTCTAACAACACTGGCGCAGGCGGCGCAGCCTCTCTCGTCGGCGGGGCCGGCGGGACAACTTCCGGCGCTGGCGGCAGCGCACGCGTCACAGGCGGCGCGGGCACCGCGGGTAACTCTAACGGCGCAGCGGCCTTCGTAACCGGTGGCGCTGGTCAGGGAACTGGAATCGGTGCTTCCGCTCGTTTGACCGGCGGCGCATCGGGTGCGGGCGCTACCAGCACGGGCGGATATGCGGTTATTACCGGTGGTGCGTCTCTCGCGACCAACGGTACGGGCGGTTTAGTGACTATTACTGGCGGCGCTAGTACGGGTACGAATACGGGTGGTGTCGTTGCCATTACAGGCGGCGCGTCAGGTGCAGGTTCCACTGGCGCAGGTGGCGCTATCACACTTACGTCCGGCGCCGCACTATCCACCAACGGCGGATCGGGTTCTATCAACCTGACTGTCGGCACTTCGACGGGATCCGGTGACGGCGGCTCCGTTGTTATGACCGCCACTACGGCTGCCAGCGGTCGGCTTTCTGGCATCGTCCAGAACAGTCGTATGCGAATGGTTCTACAGCCGACGCCGACGGCGTTGACAACTTCTGCTACCATTACCGCGGCGCAGTTGGCTACGGGTCTTCTCACGGCGAACCAGGGCGGAGGCGGTGTTGCAAACTATCAGTTGCCGACCGCTACGGCGTGGCAAGCTATTCTGCCGCTCGCTAACGCGGACAACTACGGCTTTGATTTCTTTCTTGTGAATATCTCAGCGGTGGCGGCGGAGGATGTTACGATTACGACAAACACCGGTTGGACTTTGGTTGGCAATATGACGGTGGCGTCTAATAACGCGGTCACTGACCAGAGCAGCGGCCAGTTCAGGGCGTATCGTACCGCGACGAACACCTACACTCTCGTTCGTCTAGCCTAAAACGGCTACTCTCTTGCGGGACACTACTAATCATGGTAGTGTCCCGCACATTCTTTATATGAGGTAGCCGTGGCACATCCGATTTATCTAGCGCTGACGTTGGCGGCGGGATCGGCCAACGGTGTTGCACTTGTTCAGTCCCCCGGCGCGGCCGGTAATCTTACACTTAACGGTTCACTTGTAAGCGGTGGTGTGGCAACACTTACGCCCGCGCGGCGCGTTATTATCACAAGTGCAGGCAACGACTCAGCGAAAACTTTTACCGTCTACGGCACCGACCGGTTCGGAAATTCTCAGACGGAAGCCGTTACCGGCGCCAATATCGGTGCCGCGGCTACCACACAGGATTTTCTCACTGTTACGCGGGTAGCGATTAGCGCGGCCTCCGCGGGAACCGTCACAGTAGGAACGAACAACACGGCGTCTACGCAATGGGTACCGTGGAGCCAGTATGCCACCGATTTTGAAGTATCTTTCTACGGCGACGTGACGGCAGGCAGCCCTACATGGCAACTTGATGTTACGTTCGACGACGTATTCGGAACTTGGTTGCCGGCGTCTATTCCATTCCCCCGCGCCACCACCCCGAGTGCTACATCCGGTTTCACAGGCGACGCAAGCGGTGTTGTGAATGACTCCATCGGGCCTATTCGGGCATCGCGTTTGACCCTGGTTGCCGCGGGCACAGTCAATATCACTCAGATGCAGCAAGGTTACTAATGGCCGTTAAATATCTCGCTCAGGGAGAAGATTTTTCTTTTCCTCCGGTCGGATCCGCCAGTTCTTCCTACGCCGCCGACATCGCAGATGAATTGGAACGATTCGGTCGCGTAGAAGATCGCCGCGCGGCGATGCCGGGTCTCGGTGTCATGTCACGTCGGCGCGTTCCAGGACTTCAAGGAGTCCCTGGCGCGGCAACATCCATAGCGGCGAAGCCGCGCAAGCCTGTTCAACGGTCGGGCGTTCCGACGATGAAATCCGGCGGCAAAGTCAAAAAGGGCAAACGGTAATGACCGTAGGACGGGTTTCCGAGTTCAAATTTGGCGGCGCGGTTAAGGCCAAAGGAAAAGGTTACGCCGAAGGAGGAAAAGCGGAACCGACGTGGGAAGAATCCATGTCTCGTGTTGATCGTGCGCGTAAACGCCTAGATAACAGCACCGACGTAATGCACCGGGAAATGACAGAGCGTAAAGCGTCTGGACTGCGTATGATGGACGAAGCACCTGAAATGTACAAACGCGGCGGCAAAGTCAAAAAGGGCAAACGGTAATGACCGTAGGACGAGTTTCTAATTTCACGTTTAACGGTGGCGCGAAACCGAAAGGTAAAGGCCCCGTGAAATACGCTGAAGGTGGCTCCGTAGATGAATCATGGAAAGATTACAGAGATTATGTGAATAACTATAATGCTAAGATGAAAGAATCTGAAGACAGGATGAAAATATACAACGATAGCATAAAAGAATTTGAGGCCTATAGGAAGGGCAAACGGTAATGACCGTAGGGCGGGTTGGTAAGTTTGCTTTTGCCTCACAGCCGCAAGGCCGCGGCGCGATCAAATACGCTGAAGGCGGCGATGTTGACGCGACGCAAGACAAGGCCATGATTCGCAAGGCTGTTCGGGAACATGAAACCGCCCAACACGGCGGCAAGCACGAACCTCTGAAACTGGCCCGCGGCGGTCAGGCTAGGCTGCCTATCGGCACGAAAGCCATCGCTTTGCAGGAACACT
>Ga0075464_10000243_pt1 | contig 23374 bp, 18 predicted proteins | sample DEB19_08_DNA_5_FD_75068 | JGI IMG/M metagenome (GOLD analysis project Ga0075464, IMG submission 75068) | Aqueous microbial communities from the Delaware River and Bay under freshwater to marine salinity gradient to study organic matter... | ecosystem: Environmental > Aquatic > Marine > Coastal ...
CCTGCGCCTCTTGGATCGCGTCCTCGCTGGCGAGCATACGGTCGAAGACCCCGCGCACCTCATCAGTCAGCTCGACCCGGAGCTGGGTCAGTGACGTGTAAACGCTGCGCAGCCACTTGCGCAGGGTCTGGAACAGGACACGCATCTCGATCGAAGGCGCGCGGCCCTCGAACAGGTACGCCTCGAACGAGCGAGCGACGGTCTCGTGTCCGTTGCGCCGCGCTTCGGGGGTCATGTTCTCCCACTCGGTCACGCTCTCCACGCCGATGTAGCGCAGCATGGCGTCGCGGTCGGCGACCACGTCAGCCGGTGCGCCCGGCTGGCTGGCGTAGTGGTTCAGGGTCTCGAAGAAGAAGTGCCCAGTCTCGTGCAGGAAGGTCGAGAGGTCAGCGCCGCGCAGCAGCGAGATCATGCTCGGGACCTGCGTGATGTCAGCGCCGAACGCGATCTGGCCACGCGGTTGGCCGGTCTTCTGGAACAGCGGGAACCCGCCCATCGCGGCTTCGGCCAGCTCTGGAGTGATGTCGAAGCCGGGGTTGGTCGTCTTGTCTGGCGGCGTCTCCATGTTCTCGGCTTCGAGCAGCATGTCGCGGGCGCGGGCCAGCTCGGCGAGCCGCTCCACCCGCAGCTTCTCGCGCGCCTCCGCAGGCACACTGTCGAACCGGATCAGCTCCGCCTGCCGCTCGGCGAGGTAGGACTTATATCCCGGCACCGCGGCTTCCATGCGGTCCGGGGCGTTCGGGTTTTCGATCACCTCGGTCAGGTTCTCGATGTTGTCGGTTATGACCTTGCGGTTGGCGGCAAGACGCTCGGCCACCGCCTCGGGGGTCCACGAAGCCATCCGCGCTTCCACATCGGCAGAGGTCCAGCCGTTCGGTGCATCGGTAGGCCCGACGATCTGCCGGACTTCGCTCTTGACCCGCGCGAGGTTGCGGAACACCTGAGCCGTTCCACTCAGCCCGCCGAACTCGCGCACGGCCACACCGCCGACTTTCGCCCCGTGCTTCTTGATGAGGTCGTTAGTGATGTTGACCAAGTTGCGGTCGTAGAACGCCTTCATGCCCTCGCCGCCGACGCGGAGGCCCTCCCCGCTGACAGGCTCGCCATCGCTCTCAAGAACCCGCTGGGTGATGTCGTTGCCGAAGGCTTCGCGCATCTGCCCTTCGGTCATGCGGAGCGTAGTGTCCCCGTAGCCCCTCTCGACCATCTGGCCCATGTCGTTGTTAGAGAGCGTGATCGCCGCCTCGTCGGCCATACGCACGCGGTAGCCCTCACTATCGTGCACCCCCTCCAGCGTGAGGCTACCGACAGCGCTGCTCAGATTGTACCGCTCGGCCTGCTGCTGGCCGGTGGTCCACGCGATCTTCTGGTAGCCGTGCTCGGCTGCCCAGCGGATCATCCGCTTCATCACCAGCGCGGGCCACGTCGTCTTGAACGGGGCGTTGGGGATGCCGCCGTTGGTGATCGCGCCGCGTGCGATGTCGTACTCGCGGCCGCGCAGGTTCATCATCTCGCGGGCATTGATCTGGCTCACGCGAGCCGCGTTGGCAGTCTGGATCAACTCTTCGATGGCAGTGTCGGCACCGCGATAGTTCCGCACTTCGCTCGTGAGCGCGCTGTAGCCCCAGTCGGGGCCGGGCTGCCGGATCGCCTCGCCGAAAGCGTTGCGCTGTTCAGGGTCGTCGATCTTGTCGAACATCTCCTGCCACTTCGCGCCCATGTACGCACCAAGGGCTTCGGTCGCTGCGTCCTCAACACGCTGCGCCGCCTCGTGCGCCTGCGATGCCAGCGCGAAAGCGCTCTGCGCCGTCTCTACCGCAGCCGGATCGACCGGCTGCTGATACCCCTGATCGCGACCCTTCTGGTGCCAGTCGCTCTGGACCTCTTCGACGAACAGCACCTTGTTGCCGTCGGCGTCGACCTTATCCATGAACCGGGCGTGGGCAACGACGTGGTCGGTGTCCCAGTGGGTGTTCGGGGCGCGAGCGGGGTTGCCCGCTACGCCACCGGGGAGGGTGATGAGCAGCTCGCGGTAGGTATCGTTCTGCGGGTCCGAGGACCAGCTCTGGAACTGGGTGGGATCGCTGGGTTCGTCTTGGCGCAAGTCATCGAGTATGTCTTCGATGTCTCGAGTGTCGCCCTCCGCGATCATGTCGTCCGCAAGCCGGTACGCGTCACCGCTGCTCATGACCGCTTGCGCGGGCGCGCCCAACACGACCTCGTCAACGCTGACCCCGCCACCGCGCAGCAGCTCCATGATCTGGTCGCGGGTGACCGGGCCTTCGACATCGGCGAGGAAGTCGAGCAGACCAGTCCACTCCAGCTCTTCCTGCTTGACGCCGGGGGTCTTCTTGAGCGTGGCTGCCCACTGCGGACCGCTGGCCTTGGCCTGCGTCGAGCGCTCGACGGCGCGCTCCAGTGCGGAGAAGAACACCGCGTCCTGATGGTAGAGCTTCGCGCCAGCAGGCGCGACGCTGAGCGGCTCGAACACCGTAGCGACGAGACCGAGCTGCTCGTTGTTCGACCAGTAGCCGAGGTAGCCAGCCGCGTGGATGCGGCGCTCCATGGCTGCGACGCCGTCGTCCTGCCGAAGCCCGGCTGGGTCGGCGGCGATGTCGTAGAGCTGCTCTGGCTTGACCGTGGTGGTGTACTGGGCGCGGCCCGGGAACTCGATCACGTAGCCACCCGGCTGGCCGCTGGCGATGCCGAAGTAGGTGCGCGGCAGGCTGCTGCCGATCGCGCTGCGCTCACTGTTGGGAAGCGTGCCGCTCTGGCCCCACAGGGTCGGGTCGGTGCGCTCGACGCCCACCGGCCCCCAGTGGTCCAGTTGGATCGTGCCGTCCCAGTCGACGGGCGGCTTGGTGAACCACAGCAGGACGCCTTGGTTCAGCCGCTTGTCGCTGTCACTGACCGCGATGACTTCCTTCGCCCCGAGCTTCTCGGCGATCTTCGCCAAGCGGTCTGGGTAGAAGTCTGGCACGCCCGAGACGACGACTGTGCCATCGGAGAGGCGGGTGCCCCGCTTGGGGTAGAAGCTCTCGCGTTTAAACAGGTCGAGCGGGTTTACCGCTTCGGGCTTGTTCTGCCCGACGACCTGTACGCCGTCTCCAAGATCGACCGCTGTAGGGTCTGCGCCTCGTGCCTGATCTCGCTCATCGGTAGCTCGCTCAGGGAGGTCGATGCCGCGCCGCGACGCTGCCTCGCGGGCTGCGTCGCTAAAGCTGGTGCTTGCTGCGTTGATGCCATGGTTTCGGTACAGCCTCTGCTCGAAGTACCACAACGCGGCCTGCATGGCGCTCGGTGTGATACCTGCCTGCTGGGCCGCGTCACGGACCAGTTGCTTGATTATAGCACGCTCGGCCTTGCCGTGTACAGTGTCCCTGATCTTGCCTTCGGCGGCTTCCTTGGGCGACACGTTGAGCAGGTTGCCGGTCAAGCGGTTGAATGTCCGCGCCAGCCACAGGTCGACCGTGACGGCATCGAGATCGTGCCCGGCGCTGTTGAGCGCGAAGTCGCCGACCTTCGGGCCGAACATGTAGACCCCGAGCTTGCTCTCGTTGAGGTTGGTCTCACTGGGCAGATACTGCTGCAGCTTCTCGTGGTTCTTGAAGATGCCGCTCGCCTTGCGCACCTCGGCAAGCTCGCGCCCGGTGTGCTCGTCGCGCAGCCACAGCAGCGCCTCGACCTCGCCCTTGGTGTCGATCAGGTGCTGGAACAGCATCAGCCCGGTGCCGTGCGAGGCCACACCGAACTGCGACCCGTCCGGCTGCGCCAGCGCGAAGCGCCCGGTTTCGGCGTAGCCCGTGAAGGCGACGATCGCGTTGCCCCAGTTATCCACGGGGCCCGTCTGCGGGGAGAGCAGCGCCACCGCCTGCAGGAAGATGTCCCGGTCAATCGGGTTGGCCAGCTCGGGGAGGATCGCCGTGGTGATGCCAATCGCGGCAGCGATGTCCTCGCTGTACCAGCCCTCGCCTGTGTCGGCCTGCGCCTTCTGGTTCTCGTAGTCCTCTGTGATCGCGTCGAGCAGGATCGCGTAGTCGGCGGCGTCGGTCGGGTCGAGCGCCCGCCCGTACTTCATCTGGTGGCGCAGGTCGAACGCCGCAGCCACGTCGGTGTTGCGGACGATCCGGTTGGACCTCGCGACTTCGAGCGGCTGGTCCTGCAGCGCGGCTGCGCTCTGGGCGTAAGTCGCGCCCAGACGCGACCCGTCGAGGTTCAGGTAGAACTCGGGGTTGAAGTCGCCCCAGTTCGCTTTGCCCGGGCCTTCCAGCATCCCCGTGCCATCGCCGAGGTGCTGGGCGATGGCTTCCTGCCCGAGCGCTTCGCTCAGCGCGCCAAGCTGCTCAGCGGTGAGCGGCTGGGACAGCTCCGCGACCAGCGTGCTCTCGCTGTCCGATTGCTGGATCGCTTCGTTCGAGATCGTAACGCCCATCGCTGCGAGCGCGTCGCGGGCCTGCTGTGGGTCGAGCTTGCCGCCCGAGGGGATGTCGAGGCCGATGTTGACGCTGGCTGGCTGGGTCGGCTGGTCGAACGACGGCTGCGCCGTCTCGCCCGACTGGACCCGGAGTGCGACCTCGCTCGCGAGCTCCTCGGCGGTCTTGCCGAGGCGTGCGCCGAAGGCCGCGTAGAAGTTGGCGACCACGCTGGCGTAGACGTCGTTGGTCGTGGCGTTGAAGCGCCCGGCCTTGGTCAGCTCGCCGAGGATCGCGGCGTGGACGTTGTCGCGGCTGGCGCGCCCGGTGTTCTCGGTCTGGCTGTCGACCAGTGCGCGCTCGGCGGTGGCGGCGAACTCTTCCTTCGCGCCTTGCAAGAAGACCTTGGCCTCCTCGACGCTCATGTCCTCCGGGGCGAGACGCAGGTGCGGGATGAGCTGGTCGCCCACCGCGGACTGCGCGACGCGGCCCGCGAACTGCTCGATCGGGATGCGAATGTCGTCGCCCTGTTCGACCGCCTGCTTGATCTCGTCGGGGGTCAGCCCGGTGAGGTTGTGCGCCTCTTCGGGGGTCAGGTTGGCCTGCTGGAATATCTCGCCCAGCTTGGCCGCGTCGACATAGACGTCGGTGGCGGTAGAGCCCTCGGACGCGTGGCGAATGAAGTCCTCGAAGGTCTCGCCGTCGCGGGCGAGCACCTCGTTGGCCGCAGAGAGCTGGCCCAGCACATTGAGGAAATGCGCGTTATCTTCGGCTGGCAGGATGCGGCCCACGTTGCGGCCCATCTTGTTTGCCGAGAACTCCGCAGCGCTAGTTGCGGCGACCGCCGTGGTTGAGCCGACCATCGACGCGACCAACGTCTGGTACGCGGCATCTGGGCGCTCTTTCAGGTAGTCGGTGAACGACTTGCCTTGGTTGACTTCGATCGCGCCCCAGCGGTTAAAGTCCTGCCCGACAGTCGCGATCTGTTCCCCCGGCACGTCCGACGCGAACATCTCCAGCAACCGGCTGCCGAACTTCTTACCGCTGCCGACATCGCCGAGCAACCGGCCGAGTGGCCCAACCTCGGTGAAATACTCGACCGCGGCGTCTGCGCCGCCGTACGCCAGCGACCCTTCGACACTAAGCCCGGCCTTGCGGCCTTCGCTGTACGATCCCGCGCCGACCATGCCGGACACCAGCCCGGCACCAATCTTGGCGCTCCGGTAATAGGCACCGCCAAGCAGCCCCACGCCCGTCATCGGCAGGCTCTCGAACCCGGAGTAGATACCCCTTACGGTCGAAGTCTTGGCCGTGGGGCGGGTGTAGTCCGCGTACTGTTTCCACTCGGCCACCTGCTGGGCGCTGCGCTGGCCCGCCGCCCGGTAGCTCGAGGTGCCAAACATCGCGCGCTCCGCCCACGCGAGCGGGGAGTATTTGTCCTGCACCTCGTATATGGCTTGCTCGGTGCTGTAGTATGAGCCTATTACACCTCCGCCGCCAGCGAGCAGTGCGTTGCCGACCTTCGATGGGGAGAGGCCCTCTTCGCGGACGTCCCGCCCGCCCGCCGCAATCTTCTCGCTGCCCCTCGTAAACAAGGTCGGGATCAGGGCGGGGAAACCGATCCAGTCGTACAGCTTCCGATCCCACGTAGGCTTCTGTTCCCGCGTGGTGATGTGGTGCTCTACTTGGCCGAGCTTCGGCACCGCGCCCTGCGCGACCGGGGCGTTGCTCTCGCGCGCGGTGAGCCAGCCAGCCAGCTTGGGGCTGCGACTGATGGTGTATTCCGCCTGCTGCTGCTGCGCATTCTTCCGGTAGAGGTCGGGCTGGGCCGCGACTGTCGGGTAGCCGACGCCGGTCTCGCGGCTGGTGCGCGCGGCGTCGGCCGCTTGATCCGGTGGTGGCGCGGGCGCGCGGATCGCAGTGCGCGCTGCGTTCTGTGGGGCCTGCTCCCTGCGGCGCAGGAACTCGTCGAGGGCGTCGCTCATTGGTTTCCGATCGCTTGCGTCGCCTCGTAGTATTCTTGGCGCACGTTCGCTTCTGTGGGCTTAATTCCGCGCCGGATCAAGGACTGTTCGATCGTGACGCGAACGGAGACAGGGATCGCCTTGTAGGGGAGCATGAGCTTCTTCCCGTTGACCTGATAGCCGCGGAGCGGACTGCTACCGAAGAAGCCGCCGCCCTTGATCGCGCTCTCGGCAATCAAGGAGGACGCGATCTCGTTGGCCTCATCGCCGGTCAGCGCGCCACCCTTGGCGCGTTCCGCACGCGCGATCTGGTCGAGCAGCGTGCCGCGGAACTTGATGTACTCCTTGGGGTTGCTCTTCTCGTCGATCCCGATCCGTTCGAGCTCAGGGTTGACCCAACCCATCACGCCCTTGGTGGTGCTGACGCTGTCGAGCGCCCGCTGGTCGCCCTTCTTGACGCTGGTCACGTCGTCGATCAGTTGCTTGGTCAGCGACGGTCCGAGCAGCGGCGCGTACTTGGTGATCTGGCTGGGCTCAGTGATCTCGCCCGACGCGATCCCCATCCGCACAGAGCCATAGACGCCGAGGTCCGCCGTCTGGTTGCTCGCGGGGTTGGCGACGTTGTCGGCGAAGCTGTAGAGCCCGGGCTTGGCGCGGCCGGGGATCGCCGCAAGCACGCTCGGCGACACCTTGCTCATGTCTCCCCCTGCCTCGATAACGGCGTTGTAGCCCGCGTTGGTTGCGTCTTCTTCCTGCTGCTGCCTATCCGCCTGCTGCGCGCTGTACATGGTGCGCGCCTGATTGTCCCACATCGCCAAGCGCTGCGGATCGTTGGCGATGAGCGGGTTGTTCCGCCCCGCCTGCAGAAGCGCGCTGAGCGACTTCCGGCCACCACCCTGTGCGCCCGAAACACCCGAAGCGCCCGAGGTGGCGTGCCGCCCGGTGGGGTCCACCTGCTTGCCGTTTTTCAGCACTTCGTAGTGGACGTGCGGGCCTTGGCTGTTGCCGGAACCCGGACGCCCCTTCTCCCCGCCGCTGAGCCCGATGATCTGACCTTTCGCCACCCGCGAGCCATCGGCCGCGCCACCCTCAAAGCCGCGTTGAGACATGTGCGCGATGCGCGTCACCAGCCCGCCCCCATGGTCGATGTCGACGTAGTAGCCGAACCCGTTGGGGTCGTCCCGGTAGCGTATGATCCCCTCGGCGGGGGCCGAAACCGGAGTGCCCGCCTTGGTCGGTATGTCGATGCCCTTGTGGATGCGGGGCGTGCCATCCTTCTTGAGCCCGCGCTTCTCGCCGAAAACACTGCCGACACCGCCGCGCACCGGCATCATAAGCTGCTGGGGCGTGTTAGCCACCTCGACTGCGTCTTGCGCGGCGAACTCTTTGTTGAACTCAGCGGTCGTGATCTGCACGTCCTGCGCTTCGCCGATCGCGGCGTCTGCCTTGAACAGCCCCTCGGCGGTCATGTCTTTCCGGTGGAGGTCGATGTACTTCGCCGCCGCGCTAGGATCGTTGTTCTCGAGCATCGTGCTGATCGCGGTCAAGAACCCCGGCGTTAGCGCGGCTTTAGTGTCGGCCTCGATCTCTTCGGCGCTGTTGCGCCCGGTGAGATTGGCCATGTTGTAGACCGCCCCCCGGGTCGACAGGACCGCAGCGTTGGTCGCATCCGGGTCTGCCCAGTTGAGCCCGATCGCGCGTGTCTGGTTCTTAATGATGCCTTCATTCACGCTGGCGTTGTAGACCCCGAACTGCGTCTCGAAGTGCTGGTCGACGCGGCCCCGCATCTGGGTGCCCATGCCGCCCGACACTCGCTGGAACGCTTCGCGCTGGCTGTCATTGGAGAGCCCGCCCATGATCTCGGCGGAGCGCTTGTCGAACTCGTCACCGTACTCCTGCGTCAGCGACTTGCCACCCGGGCGGAACAGCGCGTCACGCCCCTTGTGGCGCAGGTAGCCGTTCTCACCGAAGGTGAGGTCGAGCTCCGCTTCCTTGAGCTGGTTCGCGGCCTCGTCGGCGCGTATCTGGTTGGCGCGCTGGAGCTGGTCGAGGTAGATCGACTGGACCTGCGTCGCCGACTTGGTGAGCACTTCGCCGAGCGCTGCGGCCTGCCCCGGCGCTTTGTTGTCCATGAGCGGCGCATCGCGCAGCGGCAAGCCGCCCGTGGTTGGGGAGACGCGGAAGGTATCTGGTTCACCGGCCACGGCTTAGTACCCCCTGCCGTAGGACATCATGCTCGGCCCCTTGCCGAAAGTCTCATCGAACGACGTGTTGAGGTCCTTGCCGAAAGCGGACGACGTGTTGCTCGCGAAGGATTGCGCCTCGGGCCACATGTCGGTGTTCAGCGCGGTTCCGTTCGCGCTCTTGCTGGCCAGACCGCCCTCCCGGTTGAGCGCGTACCACGAGCTGGCAACTTGGGTGGCCGTGCCAAGCAGGGAGGTGAACCCCGCCATCGCAGGGCTGATCGAGCTGGCCGACGCGCGGGCCATGAGAGCCTTCGAGCGCTGGTCTCCAGCCTCGAAGCGCTGGCCCCAAGCAGCGCGCAGTGCGTTGCCGCGCAGCGTGTTGGCGTCGACTTCGGTGATGAGGTCGGTCCCCGCGAGCCGCGCTTGCGCGGTGGGGCTGCCAGCCAAGTCGATGCCGCTCGACGCCATGCGCGCGATCTGCGACCCCTTGGCCTGCGACCCGGCCATCTTGATCCGGCTCTCCTCGACGATCCCGGCCGCGATGATGTTGCGGGCGTTGCCGTCGGCGATCCGCGCGTTGATGTCGGCCATGCGGGCTTGGAACTGGTACGAGCTCTTGGCGCTCTTCGCGCCGAAGATCGACCCGATAAGGGACGCCCCACCGCCTGCAGCCTGTGCGCCCAGCATGGCGAGACCCGGATTACACATTGTCAAGCCCCATATGGAAACGATGGAAAGGTAGACCAGCTACCCCAAAAGGTGCCGGTTCGTCAATGGTGCAGCCCAGCCGCGCGAGCCAGCGAATGCTCGGCTTGTTGCGCGCATCGACGTGGTTGATGAGCTTGGGGTAGCGCTCGCGCGCCCAAGCGAAGAAGTTGGCCGCGATCCCGAGGAACTCGGCCGCGGTGTGGAGGTCCGACATGCGGTCCGTGCCAAGGCACCACGGCGATGCGGTGTCGCCCATGATCGAGTACGGTGCGATGCCGAAGAGGCGAAGCAGACCATCCGGGGTGTGTGCTGCGACCGGCTGGTGTGAGACCCGGAGCCCCAGCAAGGTGGACGCCAGAACGTCAGGACCGGACGACGCGATGACCTCCTGCACGTCGAGCTTGCGCATCTCGGCGACAAGGGCCTTGGCGTGCTCTGCAGTCGCCGCGGAGAGTGTGATATTACCCACCGCCGAGCGCCAGATCGAGGGTCATCGAGACGATGGTCAGCGCCAACGGGTCGCTCTGGCGAACGCAGACCGTGCCGTCGTCGGACCATGCGCCCTTGATGACCACCTCGATCTCTTCGGTCTTGAGTTCTGGCGGCGATCCGAGGTTCTCGGTTCCGCGCTGCTTGGCTTCGGTCAGCTCGGTGAACGATGGCCCGACGAAGATGCCCGAGCTGCGGTACACCCGCAAGAAGGCCGCGTTGACGTTCTTGGGCATCCCCTGCGCGTAGCCCTGCATCTCCAGCGCCATGGGCAGCGTCTGCAGGTCTGAGCTGTATGGCAGCCCGAAGTTGATGGTGCTGGCGGTGATGTCGTCTGGCAAGGTCAGCACACCGCCCGTGATGGTCTGGGGCGGGACGACCGCGCCGTCAGCGAGGATAGCGACCTCTTCGCCCTCGAGCCAAGAGATACCGCTGATCGTGTTGGCCGGTGCGCCGCTGTACGAATAACCACAGTCGACGAAGAACTGGTCCTCGGCGTTGATGAACCGGCGCTCCGCGAAGCGCTCGATGTAGCGCACCGAGCTGCCGTCGATGTCACGCCGGACCACGACGTATGTCACGTCTCGGCCCTCTTCGTAGATCGTGGTTGCGTCCTCGAAGTCGCCAAGGGTGTCGTGCTCGTGGAATGCGCCGATCTGCTGCTCGGGGATGTAGGTCAGCCCGACCAGCGACCCGGTTGAGGACACCGCCCAGATGATCGGGAACGGCGCGAGCTGCAGCGTCATCGACAGCGTGGTCCGCCCGTCGAACAGGTGCGGTGCACGGATCGAGACGTCGCCGCTGATGTAGCCCTGCTTGTCGCCGTCGTAGCCGAACTCGCGCAGGTGTCCGCCGCGCGCAGCGACGTAGAGCATGTTGTTGCCGACCTTGAGCGGCTTGGTCGACGACCCGCCCACGAAGGTCTGCTCGCGCGTTGACACGGTGAGCGGGGTCAGGACCTCGGACAGCCCGCCGCCGATCTTCCACAGCGCTGCGGGCGTGACCACGATCATCTCGGCCATCGGGACGAGGTGCAGGATCGCGTTGTTCTCACGGCTGGCCAGCTTGATCTGGACGCTGTCGTTGTCCTTGGGTGGGATCGAGTAGTTGAAATTGTCCTCAGTCGCAGCGCGTGTAAACGCAATGAACTGCGGGGTGTTGGTGGTCCCCGCCCACGCGGCACGCTGGTCGTAATAGCCAACCGCGCCGGGGTAGTCGCCCGGTGCCGCGAACAGCTCGACGTCGAGTGGCGGGGTGGTGCCGAGATCGGGCGCGATGTTGTCGTCGCGGTAGGTGAGCTGGTCGGTCTGGCCGATGTAGCCGAACAACCCCGAGGCGCGTTTGTAGACGTTGTACCGCACTGCGCCAGTGACGGCGCTCCACGTCAGATCGTTGTACGCGCCGTCATCGTAGAGGTTGTTGCTGACGGTTGTCGAGCCGCTCTGCAGGCTCTCGTCGCTATCCCCGGAGATCGCGGTCACCACGTAGTCTGTGCCGAACGGGGTGCCGGGGACCGCGCCCGCCGTGGCGGTGCCGCTTAGCCCGGTGGGCGCAGCGAGCGACGACCCCTCGGCGAGATCGAGCACCTGCCAAGTCGTAGCTCCCAGACGGCGCAGCTCGCGGCGCGGGTGGCTGCGGTGCCCCAGTTTGACGACATCGCCGGACTGGGCATAGGTCACCTCGAAGAGCTCGTCCTCAAGATAGGAGTGGGGTATTTCCAGCTCGCCGCTGACCGGCTGGGCGTACCAGCGGGTGGTGTCGGTCGCGAACGCAGCCGCCGAGGTGTGTGGTGATTTGCAGTAATACGTGGTGCCCGCGTACAGCACAAAGTCGCCGACGGTATATGCGGTGGCTGTGACCCATGCCGCAGCGACAGGCCACTGCACGGTAGCGCCGAGCGCGTGGAGGCGGAACGCCCCCTCGGCGAACTCGATCACGAGGCTCTGGCCGAAGCCATAGACGAACGGGATGGTGCGGGTGCGCTTGGCGCTGTTCTTGACCTCGCGCACGTAGATCGTGCCGGGGCGGTTGGTCACCGGGCCGTGTGGCTGGACGATGAAGTTGCGGCAGCGCGCGAGCCCGGTCTGGTACTTGCCATCGTCAATCCGCCCGAAGAACTCGGGCGTGACCTCGCCGCCACCAAAGGAGCGGACGTGTGCGCGGAAGTCGCCCATTTACTGCGCCCAGAACGGCAGCTCGCGTCGCGCGGTGCCGTCCTCGATCGTGCGGCCTTCCCCGGATGCATCCCCCCGGGCGCGCAGGCCAGATGGTGTAAACGCGCTGCTCGTCTTGGCTTGATTGGCGTCGGTCACCGAGGCTTCGCCGCGGAGCTTGTCCCACATCGAGCGGGCCGTCGTCGAGGCTTGCGCCCCGGTCTTGCCCTTGACGACCGGGCCAGCGAGGTACGAGGCCAGCAGATAGCTGAGCGCCGTGCCGAAACGCGGTGGGTAGCGGTTGGGGTCCGCGATGCGCCGGGTGTAGCGCAGCGCCACGTCTTCGTAGTTGGTGAAGATGATCGGCGCGCCACTGGCCAGAGTGCCCAGCTCCCACAGCGGGCTGCCGGGTTCGAGCTGGATGGTCGCGCCGCTGGTGAATACCAGCTCGCGGGCCACGAGGAAGTCAGCCGGGACCACGTAGCCGTAACGCCAGCGGGTGTCGATCTGCAGGGTGTCGTCAACCGCGACCAGCGGAGCCACAGTCGACACGAAGCGCCAGTCCTCGCTGGACAGCGCTTCATCGCGGGCGATGGGCCAGAACTGGGCGCAGTGGTCTGCCTGCGCCGAGCCTTCCGGTGGGTCGATGCTGGAGACCGTGGCCCGATCGCCGAGGTGGCTTAGGGCGAGGTTGCAGAGTGTGACGACGCTGGCCATGCTACCTCCTACAGAAAAGGCGCGAGGCCATCAAGACCCCGCGCCTTCCTTTGGTCCCCCGGACGAAAGTCAGGCGAACACGTCATCCTTCTTGTCGTCGACCGGATCGAGTTCCCCGATGCGGTTGGCGACAGCGTCAGACATGATGGCCAGCAGGCCCTTGCGGGCTTGTCCGGCCTGCTCTTCGGCGATCAGCGCCTTGAGCTCGCGAACCGATTTCTCGGGAAGCGCGGGGATGATGACCTTGGCTGGCTGGTCGAGGAAGCCCGGCTCGTTGACGGCGACTGCGCCGCTGTCGACTTCGGACTTCGGTACGAACCATTTGCCCGTAAAGGAGACCGGGGCCACGAAGGTCTCGTTGGCTTCCACCAACCGGCCATCGTAGAACCCCGTCTTCAAGGCGACCTTGGCTTCGTGCTTATCGAGTGTGGTGCCCACGGTCGGTTACCCCTTAGATGCCGTCAGGATACGCAGCCCAAGCAGGCGGCGTCTTGGTCAGGAAGGCGTTGATCGCGCCCGCGGTCACCGTGGTGGTCGCGATCACGGCGAGAATGCCGAGATAGCGCTCGTAGGTGCGGCCTTCGAGCGGCAGGGCGATGCAAGCGATCATCCCCCCGGCGTTCAATTGCGCCGAGTTCGCAGCAGCGTCGTCGGTGACGAAGGTGCCGGTGTCGAAGTGAACCGAGGCCGACCCGTCAACCGCGATGGCTGGCTGGGCATCGGAGACGAGCTGGAACTTGATGGTCCCGGCAACGCCGCCCGTGATGATCTCGGTGCTGGTCGTGATGACAAGGTACAAGCCCGCAGCGAAGGTGCTCGCCCCGAGATCGCGGTGGACCGAGCCGGTGTCGATGACGTCGCCGATCAGTGCGGTCCCGGCAGCAGCCGCAACCGAGGCACCATCGGCGAAAGTGTTGAGAGCGTCGCAGATCATGGTCTGGGTCCTTATGCGATGGCGGTTTCGGTGTTGAGCAACTGGTCAACACGGCGGAACGGAATGTCGTCGAACGCGAGGACGCGCTTGCCCGCCACGGTGTCCATGGTCAGGGTCGACTGCTTGACCGCCGAGGTGATCTGCTTGCGCAGGAAGGTGCGGACGCGGCGGTTACCGTAGAAGGCTGCCCGGCCCATGCTGGCTCCACCGGTCGGCAGACGCTCGACGGCTTCGGTCAGCAGGTCGATCAGGTCCGGTCCGGTCGAGGCGTCCTTGGTCAGGTCTTCCTGATTGAACTGGACGCGAACCACGTAGCGCCAATCGCGGACGGAGAGACCAGCGCCCCACTTGTAGTGGGTGCGGTAGGCTTCCATGCGGCCACCGGCTGGGCCACCCGGGGCGGCTTCGAGGGTCACCTGACCCTTGTCGGTGACCGACAGACCTGTTGGGATGCCCTTCGGGTAGATCATGTGGACCGTTTCCTGCGACCACACAACGAGCCACACCGAGGTGTTGTCGCTGCCGTCAGTACCGGCCTGCATCACGACGTTGTCGTAGGACTGGGCGGTCGAGGAGTTGTAGCGGGCCGACAGACCAGTGAACTCGGCTTCGTCGATCAGATCGTTGCCGTAGAACAGGGTCTGAATGACCTCTTGGTTCATGCCTTCGATGAACGCCTTGTCTTCCGACAGGCGGAAGGCGTCGGTGTTGCCGTTGAGGTCGGCAAGGTCCTTGTCGACTTCGGCATACGCTTCCAGATTACCGCAGGTGTCGGTGATCTGAGCAGTGGTGCTCTTGGTCGGCACGACACCGTAGTTCAGCTTGCGCCAAGTCGGGGCCGGAATACCGGTGCGGACCGTGGTCTTGTGACCGGTCGGCAGGTTGCCTTCCACCCAAACGGCGTCCTCGAGGACCTCGTTCGTCTGGTTGAGGATTTCCGCAACCTTGGCGATCTTGCCATCCGGGTTAGCCCGAGTGGCAATGTCCATGAGGGTCGGGTGGGTGACTGCAAGGGTGCTCATCGGACTTTACCTCACTTGGCTTTACTGGTTGGGTGGTCGTAGAACGACTGCCCCGGTGCGACGCTTGTACCGGGTTTCACGAAATCATGTTCACCCGTCGCTTTGCCGACCCGGTAAAAGAACCGGATGACCTCGGGGTGATCGCCCAGACCGCTCTCATCGAGCAGTGTTTTGAGCTCGGGCGTGCCGAACTTTTCGCGTGCGCCGACGGCGATCGGCATGTTGGCCGCGAGGCTGTTTCCGCCGAACTCGGGGTCGGAGATGGCCTGATCGCGCCACCCGGCGCGCGCTTCGACGACTGCGTTGGACAGCGCCTCGGCGTTCTTCTGCTGGAGCTTGACGCCCATATCGACGATCCGCTGGGTCTCTTCCTGCGAGAGCTTCTTCTCGACGCCCAGCGCCTTGATCTCGTCCACGAGCTCGGTGTCGAGCTCCATGCCTTCGGGCAGTGTGAAGTCGGTGTACTCGATCGGCGTGTCTTCCTCGCCTTCGCCTTCACCTTCGCCCTCTGCAGGCGGATCAGCAGGAGGGTCGCCCGCAGGCGGGTCACCGGCTGGCGGATCGGCAGGAGGATCACCGGCTGGCGGATCGGCCACAGGCGGATCACCGGCTGGCGTTGCATCCATCAGCGACGGGGTGGGCTCAACGGCTGCGGGTGCTTCGCCTTCGACTGCCATGTTACTTGTCCTTCATCACGAGCGCGAGCTCATCGGGGGAGAGTTGAGAGATCAGCCACAGGCCGAGGTTGCGTCGGCCTTCGTTGAACGCGGTCGCGTGCGGGTCACCGCTTGCGAACGAGATACGGTAGACACCTGCCTCTTCGAGGAACCGGCGCATGAAACGCTGGCCCGAAGGCAAGGACATCAGCTCGCGCAGATCGTCCTGCTCGTTGCGCAGTTCTTGCTTGGCTAGTGTCCGGGCGTCACTCATCCCCCGTAGGGTAGCCTACAACCCACCGATTGTGTTCACCCCTAGAGCTCAGTCGCGCTGGGCGAGTTATAGCCAGAGAACAGGTTCATAATATCTGCGCCCGCGTTGTTCTCCGGTGATGGGCCGGTCTGCACACCGCCTAGAGCCCCTGCGGCCTTGGCTGCTTCGGCCATCTGCGCGGCCTGCTGCTGCTGCGCGATCGCCTGAGCGCGCTGCTGGCGGATGATCGCGACCTTGTCGTCGGCGACGATCAGATCGGGGTCCACACCGAGCTGGTCCGCGTAGCGGTCGATGCTCTTGTCGATGTTGAACTTGTCCCAAGCGCTCGGGTCGCCCGTGCCGGTGGCGATCATGCCGATGTGGCCGAGCAGCCGATCGGTCGAGTTGACCGAGACAGCCTTCTGCGCCTGCGCCAGCATCGAGACGAACTCGACCTGCAGCTCCTGACCGTTGAGCTCTTCCGGTGGGGGCGGCAGGATGCCGGTCTCGACGCAGCGCTCGAAGGCGATCGTGATGCACTGGTCGAGCATCTCGGTGTGGAGCCGCTCGAGCACTGGGCCGAGCATGAGGAGCTTCTCCTCGTGCCGCTCAGCGACCTCGGTGGCGGTCATGTTCTTGTCGCTCTGCGCGATCATCAGGAACATGTCAGCGTAGAACGAGCGGTTGATCCGCTCGCGCACGTCGCGGATGTCCTCGAGCAGGACGCCGGGGTCGAGGTTGATGTCGAACGCACGCCGCACACCGCCCTGTGGGTGCGCGCTGTCGTAGTACGACACGCCGCCCGGGAGGAAGTCGCCGCTGCGCTTCATCGCGGTCGGGACCTGCAGCGGCGGGTCGACCTGATAGTCGATGACCTTGGACTTGGCGCGCTGTTCGTGCTGGAGCTGGAGCAAATCGCCCAGTGCGTCCATGCCCGGCGAGCTGCCGTAGGTGTCGCCCCACAGCAGGTCCCAGCGCGGGGCCAGCACGCGGAAGCGGCGGTAGCCGCCCTCGGACAGCAGGCCCTGATTGGCGTCGCTTTCCTTGGCGTCCCAGTAGCGCGAGCTGAACGCCATGTCCTTGCTGTGCTGGGAGCGCGGATTGCGGTCCGCGTTGGGCTCGATCAGGTGCATTACCGTGATCTCGCGGGTGTAGCTCGAGGTGTCGTAGGCCGAGCGCGCCGAGGCGCTCAGGTTGCTGTACCCGAACCACTGCACGGCCTGCTCGACAGTGAGTTTAAACTCACGCGACAGCTTGTTGACGGTGCCCTCGTCGTCGAGGCCGAGGCTGTACTCGCCGACGGTCATCGGGTTGTGGTGGATGATCCGGTCGAAGTTGGGCTCGATGACCGACACAGCCGTGCCGAACCCGCCCAGCTCGCGATACATGCCGTGGAAGGTGTTGTAGGTGTTCGACTTGCGGAACACACGCAGCAGGAGCTTGCCGACGTCGTCGAGCCATGCGCGCACCGCGTGGTGGTCGGCCAAGTTCTCATCCGGCAGCGTCAGGCGGAACCACGGCCGGGCTGGGCTGGTCATACCCGCCATCATGCCAGCAGCAAGGGTGCGCAGCGCGTGCGTACCGGCGCTGTCGATGATGTTCTGGTTGCGATCGCCACCGCGATTGCGCTGGTCGGAGAAGAAGCGCGACTGGCGCGGCAGCAGATTTTTGGCGATCTGCTCCCAGTGCGGGTCCCAGCCCTTCTCGCGATCGGACTTGAGCGCCTTGGCTCGCGCCATGGCGAGACCGCGCTGCTTCACGAGGCTGGTGGCGCTCTTCACGAGCGGAGTAGCGGCCATGTTTTAGCCTCCGAGCAGCGACGGACGCCCGCCGAGCGAGCCCATCATGTTGGTCACACCGGCTGAGCCTGTGAGGAAAGTGGAGCCCGGCCCCTTGCTGGTGACCGCCTTGTTGTTCGCCATGATCGAGGCCAGCCCCGGCTGCTTCTGGTTGAGCTTGTTCTGCTGTTGTTCAGCGCGCTTGGCCTGCGCCTCAGCCTGCGACGCCGCCATGTCCTGCCCGCGCTTCTGGACGCTGGCCGACTTGCTGGACGTGTACAGCGAGACGCCTGCACCAAGCAGGGCCGAGCCTGCGATGAGGGCGGGGATGAGTGGAAGGCACATAAGCGGTCACCTGTTGAACGGATCGTAACTGCGTCGCGTGGCAGCATAGCCGCGTCCGGCGTCATTGTGGCCACCCCTCGTGGACGGGAGCTCCGTCGGGGTGCGGATCGCGGCGAGGATCAGCGCGGTAGCGCGGTCAGGTGAGCGGCGCAGGCGCTTGATGATCTCCTCGCGGCTCTCGACGTAGATCGTCGATCCGCGCAGCGACCACTTGGGCGCAGACAGCTCGGCGAGCACCTCGTTGCCGGGTGGCAAAGCGATGCCGTTGTTGGCCGAGGGGTCGAGCAGCTCGCGGAACCGCCACCACAGTTCGCTGCGCTGGTTGAGGAACGAGAGCCGCCCGGACTTGTCGGTGCCGACGGACTTCTCCGAGACGTTGATCCCCAGCACATGCTGGTTCGCCTCGTTGAGGAAGTCGTACGGGCTCGAGCCCACCCCGATCACGTCGATGTGGATTGGTGCGTGATTGTGGTTTGCGGCGATCACCATGCCAGCCGTGGAGGGGCCGTCCGGTGTCTCGCTGCCGGGGTATTCGAGCAGCTCGTCGAACCACAGGTCGCGGCTGACGCGCGCGATGACCGTGTTGTCGTCGCCGCCACGCGCCACGTCGACGCCCAGCGAGATGATCTGCGGCTTGGGCATACGGGGCTGCCAGCGCGCCTGTGCGATCTCGATCCACTTGGTCGGGATCACCTGCCACGGGTCGTCGCTCATCCCGGCACGGAAGTCGCCGTAGAGCATCTGCGAGCGCAGCGGTTCGGGCAGCGCCTGCAGCGTCGACATGTAGTTCGTGCCAACGAGGAACGGGTTGTCGCCGACCGAACTCGGCACGAAGCTACGGCTCTGCGGCATGATGATGTGCGCCGCCATCGCGCCGCGATACCGGACCGGGTCGAAGTCGTAGTTCCACTGACCGTTCTCGATCACGAAGTGCGCCTTGCTGTCGACCTCGACGTCGTGCGCCTTGCCATCCGCGCCCGGCACCGACGCGAAGACGCGCAGCTCGCCCGGCAGTGCGGGGTTCGGGTGTTTCGGATCGAGCCACGGCGCGAAGTATTCGATGATCCAGCGCCCCTCCGCCGTGGTTGGCGGGTTGAAGGTGAGCAGCGACTGGGTCTGCTGGTTGGGGTCTGTGGTACGCGTCCAGCCCATCAGGAACACGACTTGGTCGCGCAGGAAGTTGGCTGCCTCGTCGATGCCGAGGAAGTCGCGCGCCTGCCCCTGATAGTTCATCTCGTCGCCCGGGTTGGGGGTCGAGCCAAAGCGCACGAACCGATCGCCGCCGATCCGCCATATCTTGTCGGACTTGTTGAACCCGTCAGTGCCCCCCATGATCTGCGTCATGCGGGTGTAGATGCCCTGCATCTGGGTCGCTTCCCGGCGCAGAATGTAGCTGACCGCGTGCTGGTTCACGGCCTTGCCGAGCATGAGGTCGGTCTTGCCGCCGCCCGCTGCGCCGCCATAGCCCAGCACGTCAGCATCGCTGTGGTACGCCATGGACTGCGGGCCGGGGAGCGGACGCCACATGTGCAGCGCCTTGTCCTGCTCGAGGAGCACGAACATCTCATCGCGCTCCGCGTCCGTCAGGTACGGCAGGAGCTCGGCGATCTCAGGGACGCTGAACGGGTCTCGATGTGCCATGCAAACCCCTAGTCGAACAGAGGGTCAGGGGTGCCTAGCGCCGCATCACGGCGCGCGGCAGCGTCGTCGAGGATGGACGCGAGACGCGCAGCGGCGTTGGTGTGATCGGTCTGGATCGCGCCGCCGTTCGGGCCGCTGATCTCGCTCTTGGTGCGCTCTGCGAACTTGTCGGGGCGGTTGCCCTTGAGCAGCGCGAGCAGCAGCGTGTCGCTGTACACGTACTCCTCGATGAAGCGGGCATTCTCGCCTGAGCCGATGCACTTCTCGCGCAGCACGCCCTCGAAGGCGCGTCGCCGGGCCTCGGTCTCCAGCGCGTCGGCCGATGCCTCGAGCGCGTCCTGATAGGCTGCCTCGAAAGCGGGATCGTTCTTGCGCCAGCGGGCCACAGCGTCCCGGCTGATCGTGGCAGCGCCGCGCGATACACCGGGGACCCGGGCGATCGCGGCTCCGATCACGCCGGTCTCTGCAAGCGCGTCGAGGAACTGTTGCTTGGCGTCGTCTAGGGGCATTACATGGGCCATTGCGCTCACGTAGCACGACAACCGCTGGTTGTGTTCACCCCTCGGGCGCGAGGCGCACCTCGTACTGCACGATGCGCTTCACGTAGCGCACACTGATCTCGTACTTCTCGGCCAGCCGACGCGGTGTCCAGAAGCGCGTGCCGCGTGGCTTGAACCGATCTTCCTCGTACAGGTCGCGGATCGCGTCGACGTCGTCGTCGGTGAGCAGGGCGCGGTGGTGGGTCTCACCCCTGAGCGGATAAGCGCGCTTCACGATCAGCCCTTCCGTCCGATGTGCCACTGCTTGCAGTGCTCGCACTTGTACAACACCGGACCGCCAGTCTTGGGCCTGCCACGAAAGTGGCGACGCTTGGAGCGGCGACGCGCTGCGTCCGACGCCTTCAACGCGTCAGCCTTGCATTTGAAGGCCACTTTACCCGCACAGCTCGCCGCGAAATGTCCCGCAAATGCCTGTAATTCCACCGAAGTTTGGTCGGCGTCCAGCCCTGTCTCACGTTTCTCGGTCATAGACCCTCACAAAGCTGTTCCAAGGCCCACTACCTTGGAACATTTTAAACCATTGATTTTAAACCGATGTTACAGATGTTCCAAGGTACACACCATTTTCCCCAACCTCTTATATAAACTAGGTATAGTGTGTTAATACACTAATACACTCTCATATATACCTTTTATATATACTTTACCTTGGAACATGGAACATAGGAATAAAGACAGACACTTAGGTGCGTTCCAAGGTCGCTTTTGGACCATGGAACATCGCCCTTTTCATTGGAACATTTCATCGTTTTGCGCTTTTCGCGCCTCGAACAGCTCCAACACGCCGCCCCGCGCGCAATATCTCCAACCCTTTCCGCGCACCCTTTTCTTGGTGCAACGCAGCTGCGCGAGCAGCTTGCCGCATCTCTGCGCGTCGGCTTTCGTGGTCTGGCCAATCCGCTGACCGAGCGCCGAGACCAGCACGTCCTCGATCCCCCAGCCGTACGGGCGCTCCGCAGGGGCCGTCCCGAGCATCTGGTCAGGCGTTATGAGCCACTCAACCACGGTGCCTTCCCACATGTCGATCTCGGAGAAGTTGACGTGCTCTGCCTTGGCGAGCTGCTCCGCCTCACGGAACACGATCCCCTTGGCCTTGAACAGGGCAATGCCCTCCGCCCATAGCTGATCGCGATCAGCAGCGATCCGGTCGACATCACAGAACTCTTCACCGTAGCCCTCATCAGGCCCCTCATCACGCGTGTGGTGCCTGCAGACAGTGAACGGCAACCAGCGCCGCTCCCCGGTGGGATCGACAAGGAACTCGTTCCCGTTGGTCGAGCCATGCAGGATGCAGCGCCGTTTAAACTTGGTCACGAACTCCAGATATTTTGGCACCCACTCCTCGACCTGCGCTGCGACCCAGCCCTTCACATCATCGACATCGCGACCCTTGATCGAGGACATCTCGGCCAGCTCGACCACCAGCCGCCCGCGCATCGAGCGCGCAGTGTCGGCGTTGCGGTGGCCCACCTTGATCTCGGTCCACATCTCGATCGAGGGCGACATGGCGAGGATCGAGGCGCTCTTGCGCGCGCCCTGCCTGCCGTACCACACCAGCGCCATGTCGGCCTTGATCCCCGGCTCGAGCAGCCGCCCCGCGTGTGCGGTCCACATGTACTCACCGACAGCCCGCGTGTAGTCGCTGTCCTCGGTCAACAGGTAATCCGGCAGGAAGCGGGCGATCCGTGGCACGCCATCCCATTCGGGCAGACGCTTGGCCCACTCGATCCCGAGGTCGACCGCGTTGTTCTCGGCCACCCTGAGCACCGACGTGCGGATCGTCGCCGGGCGCACCGGCACGAACCCGTTGCGGTCCATCTGGATGCACAGCGAGCTGTAGTCGCTGTCCCTGAACTCGCGCCACTGGCCGGGGTTGTCGACCGGTGCCCAGATCATCGACGCGGAGAAGTCGTCCCACGCGATGATGCGTTTACACAGCTCGGGCTCCGACAGGAACGCGACGAAGTTGTACTCGCGCGCTTCCTTGAAGTTCTTCTTGTCGAGCATGAACTTGACCTGCGGTCTGCTAGGCTCGAGCTCGGTCGCCGGTTCGTGGTCGACATCCTCTTCGACGATCGGGAAGGTCGAGGCGGTGAACCCGGTGGCGTCGGCGAACTCGAGATCGGTCCGCCCCATGCAGTGCGCGTGCAGGCACTTGAAATGCCCGCGCTCGTAGCCGCCTGTACCAGCGACATAATACACGCTCTCGGTCGGACCGCTGTCCGAGCTGTGCTCCTCGTGCCACGGGCAGCGCACGTATATCTCGCCATCCCGGCCCTCTTCGCGCACTTCCCAGTTCGCGAGCAGGAACTGGCCCAGCGGGTCGGCCAGACCCGGCCGGGGTTGACGATCGACGTGCGTGCCGGGAGCGCGCTTGAGCCGTGCGATCTTGGCCTCGCCGATCGCCAGCGCGCTGACGATGCTGTCCCACAGCGCCTCGAGCTCCGCGTCGTCGAGCAGCGGGAAGTCCTGCGGCCAGCCGCCGCGCCACAGGTAGCGTCCGGTGGCCTTGCCGTCCTTGTCGATGTGCGTGCTGTCGGCGATCCACTGCTGGCCATCGCCGAGGAACTCGATGATCCCCCCGTCGACCGGCACCACGCGCTTCGGCATGCCGCCCGCGTACCGGAAGGCGAGCAGCCGCTTGCCGGTGTCCTCGCGGTAGCGCTCAGGGAAGAAGTGCAGCGGCAGCGCGGCCTCGATCAGCGCCATGATCCGGCTGGCCTTGGCCTTGCTGTGGACGTCGATGTCGATCGCCCTGATCTCGCGCGCCTGCACGCAGATGCCGTAGTCCGGCTGGACCTCCCACTCCCCGATCTGGCGCATGGTGGGCGTCACCTCGGTCCACTTCGCGAACCCGCTGACCTCACCCCGGAAGTTGTAGCGGCTGGGCGTCTTGCCCAACGACTGCATGGCGCTATCGGGGCTGACCTTGGCCCGAGGATTGGCCACCACCGGCAGGAGATGGGTGTGCAGGCCCAGCGTCACCGACCAGTGATGCCACGCCTCGAGGCTCGCGCCCCACTGCTTGCTGGCGTGCTTAGTTGACATGCGGCGGCTCCTCGAACGAGACGGTCAGGCCCTTTACTTCTTCGCCCCCGACGCGGGCCACGAGGCCCGCGAAGGGCTTCTCCACCGCCACTTCGCTGCCGTACAGCAGCTCGCGTGTCCACAGCTCGGCAGCGCGCGGCGGCAGCGTGCCCGCCAGCCGAGCGCGACCGTCGAGATGCCCGTAAGCGTCCAGCTCAGCGCTCTCGGCTGCCGTCAATTTTTCGTTTACCATTAAGTTGTCCCTCCTGCGGGGTTGGCGCTATGCCTTGGTTGTGGGGGCCGCGTCAAGCGGGTCTATGGCCTCCTTAAGTGCATCGAGTGAATAGAGGGGGTGCGTCTCAATCGGATCGTGCCCGTTTACCCGTTCGCCAAGTCATGGTTCAAGCCCCTCAATACGCCCCACCAGTTCGGATATGATGGCGGCGGCTTCGACGATTGCCTCGCTGCTCGGAGGAAGCGAGGCAATAACCATGCCCTCCCCGCGTATCTCCCTGCGCTTCAACCGCCC